>Ga0233425_10005349_pt1 | contig 20373 bp, 21 predicted proteins | sample Watercolumn_Towu_2_FD_181712 | JGI IMG/M metagenome (GOLD analysis project Ga0233425, IMG submission 181712) | Freshwater microbial communities from Lake Towuti, South Sulawesi, Indonesia - Watercolumn_Towuti2014_140_MG | ecosystem: Environmental > Aquatic > Freshwater > Lake | place... | reverse complement strand
ACAAATATTCGGGAAGTGTCACGATTGCGCTTGCCAGAACCCTAGGCGTTGGGCTACCCTGCCGATTCTTTACGTTTGCCCTCATCAGGTCCGGGGTCTGAGAAACAGCGAAGATCATGCAGAGCGAAACCATTCTGGCGTTGGTGGTGGCGGTCCCACTGCTGGGTTCCTTTCTGCTTCCCCTCCTTGGGCAGGTGTCCGAACGGCCGCGCAACGGGGCGGCGCTCCTCTGCCTGCTGGTCGCCCTGGGCGGGACGCTGCTGCTGATCCCCGAAGTCCTGGCCGGCCGGAGCGTGGACCTTGTGGTCGCCGGACAGACGCTCTTCCGTGCCGACCGCCTGGCGGTCTTCATGTCGCTGGTGACCTCGCTCGTGGGCGCGGTGATCGTGCTCTACTCCTTCGGCTACATCAGCCACTACGACCACCGCGACGAGTATTACTTCATGGTCGTGCTCTTCCTGGGCGCCATGACCGGCCTGATCTTCGCCAACAACCTGATCTCGATCTACCTGTTCTGGGAGATCACGGCCCTGGCCTGCTGGCGCCTGATCGGCTTCTTCCGCGAGAAGCAGCATGTGCTGCGGGCGGACAAGGCGTTCCTGGTGACGGTTTTCGGCGCGCTGATGATGCTGCTGGGGTTCATCCTGATCCACGCGCAGACCGGCTCGTTCGACCTGGACAAGATCCGCGCCGCGCTGGCCGGCCGGCCGGTCTCCAATCTGGCCGTGCTGCTGATCCTGGCCGGCATCCTCTCCAAGTCCGCCACCGTGCCGCTGCACACCTGGCTGCCGGACGCCGGCGTCGCGCCCTCGCCCGTGACTGCCCTGCTGCACGCCGCCGTGCTGGTCAAGATCGGCGTTTACGTCTACGCGCGCCTCTTCCTCGCGACCTTCTCCGTGGCGGACGTGTGGCACACGGCGGTGCCGGTCGTGGCGGGTGTCAGCGCACTGGTCTCGGCCGGGGCGGCCCTGATCGAGACGGATCTGAAGCGCCTGATCGCCTACTCGACCGTCAGCCAGATCGGCTTCATCTTCCTCGGCCTCTCGATCGGCAACAACGTGGGCGTGGCCGGCGGCCTGCTGTACATCCTGATGCACGGCATGGCCAAGGGCGGGCTCTTCCTGTGCGCGGGCATCATCGAGCAGAACGCCCACACCAAGGATCTGCGCAAGATGGGCGGCCTCTACGCCACCATGCCGGTCACCGCCATCGCTTTCCTCGCCTGCGCCTTCTCGGTCATGGGCATCCCGCCCTTCGGCGGCTTCTTCAGCAAGTACCTGGTCCTGGCCGGCGCGTTCAACGGCGGGCAGTTCGCCATCGGCTTCACCTTCCTGGCCGGGGCCGTGCTGACCGTGATCTACCTCTTCCGCGTCTTCACGCTGGTTTTTCTCGGCGAGCGGCCGGCGTCGCTCGGCCCGGAGGTGCGCGAGGGCTCGCCGGTGATGGTCTTCAGCGTCGCCCTGCTGGCGGTCCTTTCCCTGGCCGCCGGCATCCTGTTCCAGTTCCCCGCTGAACTCGCGCGGGCGGCCGTGCAGCAGATGTTCGGAGTGGCGCCATGACGCAGATGCTGATGAACCTGACGATCCTGCTGCCGCTGGCCGCCGGGCTGGCCGTCTTCGGTCTGCGCCGGCAGCGCCAGGAGGGCCTGGCGGCGGGCGTGACGCTGCTGGTGACGGCCGTCACCGCCGCGGCGGCCGCCCGGCTGTTCGGGCAGGAGGCGCTCGTCCACCACCCATGGGGCGGCTTCGGGGCGGCCTACGCCCTGCGGCTCTATCCGTTCAGCGCCTTCATCCTGCTGTGCGCCTCCGGCTTCGGTGTGCTGATCGCGCTCTTCTCCACGGCCTTCATGAAGGGCCGCCGCCACGCGGCGCCCTACTACGCCTGGTTCCTGCTGACGCTGGGCATGGTGAACGGCGCGGCCCTGGCCGATAACCTGATCCTGCTCCTGGTCTTCTGGGAGGGGCTGCTGCTCACGCTCTTCGGCATGATCGCCGTCGGCCAGCCGGGCGCCTTCCGCACCGCGGTCAAGGCGTTCGTGATTTCGGGCGTGGCCGACCTCTGCATGATGGCCGGCGTGATCCTGACCATCCGCCTGGCCGGTACGGCGACAATCTCCGCGATCCACCTGCAGACCGGCGGCCTCGCCAGCCTGGCCTTCGGGCTGCTGATGATCGGCGCCGCGGCCAAGGCCGGCGCCATGCCGTTCCACAGCTGGATTCCGGACGCGGCCATGGACGCGCCGCTGCCCTTCATGGCCCTGGTGCCGGCCGCGCTCGAAAAGCTGCTGGGGATCTATTTCCTGGCGCGCGTCTCGCTCGATCTCTATCAGCTCCAGCCCGGCTCGCGCCTCTCGACCGTACTGATGATCGTCGGCTGCGTCACCATCCTGCTGGCGGTGATGATGGCGCTCGTGCAGAAGGACTACAAGCGCCTGCTCTCCTTCCACGCCATCAGCCAGGTGGGCTACATGATCCTGGGCGTGGGCACGGCCGTGCCCGCGGGCATCGTCGGCGGCGTGTTCCACATGATCAACCACGCCATGTACAAGAGCTGCCTCTTTCTCACCGGCGGCTCCGTCGAGAAGCAGGCCGGCACGACCGACCTGGCGAAGCTCGGCGGCCTCGGGCGCGCCATGCCGGTGACCTTCGCCTGCTTCGTCGTCGCCGCGGCCTCGATCAGCGGCGTGCCGCCGTTCAACGGCTTCTTCTCCAAGGAACTGGTCTACGACGGCGCCCTCGAGCGCGGCATGCCCTTCTACCTCGCCGCGCTGCTCGGATCCTTCCTCACCGCCGCCTCCTTCCTCAAGCTCGGCCACGCGGCCTTCGTGGACGCGCCGCGCGACGTCCGCCCCGCGGCCGTCCGGGAGGCGCCGTGGCCCATGCTGGTGCCGATGGTCGTCATCGCCGGACTGTGCGTGCTGTTCGGCGTCCACAACGCCCTGCCGCTCCGCGGCCTCGTCCAGCCCGCGCTGGGCGGCCGCGTGGAGGGCCTCGACTTCGCCGGCTGGCCGCACGGCATGATCCTGGTGATTGCCACCGTGCTCGTGCTCGCCGCCGCCCTGGCCCACCACCTCTGGGGCGCGGGGCGCGGCGGCAGCGGCCTGGCCGCCGCCGACCACATTCACCACGCGCCCGCGATCGGCACCGTCTACGCCTGGGCCGAGCGCCGCCTGCTCGATCCCTACGAGATCGGCCTCCGTCTCGTCGCCGCCGCCAGCCGCGCGCTGTGGGCCGTGGACCGCGCCATCGACTTCTTCTACGACACCGTGATCGTGCGACTGACGCAGGGCGTGTCCGCCCTGGCCCGCGCCGCCCACACCGGCAGCCACGCGCTGTATCTGGTCTGGGTCCTCGCCGGCCTGGCGGTCATGGCGCTGTACGTGGCCCGGGGAGGAATCTGACGCCATGCCGGCCCTCTTCATCCTGATCCCGTTGGCGGCGGTGCTGCTGGTCAACCTGCCGCTGCGCCGCCTGCTCACGCCCGCGGCCTTCTGGCTCGGCCTGCTGCTCGCCCTCGCCCAGGCCGCCGCCGCGGTGCTGGTTCCGGACCACGCGTGGATCGCGCCGCTCGGCGTTGCCACGCGGCTGCTGCGCTTCACGCCCACGGCGGACCTGCTGACGCGCGTGGCTCTGCTCACGATCGGCCTCGTCGGCGCCACGGCGCTGATGGTCGCGCGCGCCTGGACGGCCGACCCCGAGCGCCGGTTCCGTTTCGCCAACCTCGCGCTGCTGGCGCTGGCCGGCATGAACGGCGTGGCCCTGGCCAGCGACCTCTTCTCGCTGTACGTCTTCCTCGAGGTCACGGCCGTGTCGGCCTTCATTCTGATCGCCTTCGGCGGCGAGCGCGACGCCCTCGAGGGCACCTTCAAGTACATCCTGCTCTCCGCCGCGGCCTCCGTGCTGATCCTCGCGGCCGTGGCGCTGCTCTTCGTCGTCGCCGGCAGCGTCTCCTTCGGCGCGCTCCACGACGTCGTGCCCGCCGCCGGCCGCGATCCGCTGGTGGCCGCCGCGCTCGTCCTGCTGCTGGCCGGGCTGTTCATCAAGAGCGGCATCGTGCCGTTCCACGGCTGGCTGCCGGACGCCTACAGCGCCGCGCCCGCGCCCGCCTCCGTGCTGCTGGCCGGCATCGTCACCAAGACCACCGGCGTCTACATCCTCATGCGCGCCGTGACCGCCGTCTTCACGCTCGACGCCACGGTGCGGGCCCTGTTGCTCGCCGGCGGCACGCTCTCCGTGCTGATCGGCGCCTTTGCGGCGCTCGGCCAGCGCGACATGAAGCGCATGCTGGCCTATTCCAGCATCAGCCAGGTCGGCTACATCATCCTCGGCCTCGGCGCCGGCTCCATCCTCGGCGTGGCCGGCGCGCTCTTCCACTTCTTTAACCACGCCGTCTTCAAGTCGCTGCTGTTCGTCAACGCCGCCGCCGTCGAGCAGCAGGCCGGCACGCGCGACATGGACCGGTTGGGCGGCGTGGCCGAGAGGATGCCGGTGACCGGCACGACCTCGGTGATCGGCTTCCTCTCCTGCGCCGGCATCCCGCCGCTGGCCGGGTTCTGGAGCAAGCTGGTCGTGATCCTGGCGCTGTGGCAGGCGGGCGAACGCGGCTATGCCGCCGTGGCGGTGCTCGCCAGCCTCGTGACCATCGCCTACTTCCTCTCCATGCAGCGGCGCGTCTTCTTCGGAAAGCTGGCCGAGGGGCTCGCCGGGCTGCGCGAGGCCAATCCCTGGCTGCTCGTGCCCGCCTGCCTGCTGGCGGCGGTGACGGTCGGCGTGGGCGTCGGCCCGTGGGTGTTGGACATCCTCCAGTTGCCGGCCGGGAGTCTGCCGTGAGCTTCGATCTGCAAAGCGCGCTCCTGCTGGCGGGCCTGCTGGCCGCCGGCGTGTGGACCGTGATGACCGCCGACCTGCTGCGGTCGGCCATCGGCCTGGCCGTGACCAGCGCCGTGCTGACGCTGGCGCTCTTCCTGCTGGGCGCGCCGCTGGCCGCCGTCTTCGAGATCTCCGTCTGCGCGGGCCTGATCACCGTGGTCTTCGTCAGCACGATCAGCCTGACCAAACCGTGGGGCGTGGAGGCGGCGCTCAGCCACAAGCAGGTCCGCCTGCGGCGCTTCGCCTTCCTGCCCCTGCTGCTGTTCGCGGCGATGCTCCTTCTCCGCAGCCATGCGCCGCACCTGGACCTGGTCGCTCCGCCGCCGGCACACCCCGTGCAGGACGTGCGCGAGGCGCTGTGGATCGACCGCCGCCTCGACCTCGTGGGCCAGATTCTGATCATCCTCGCGGGCGTGTTCGGCGTGGTCGTGCTGTTCAAGACGCGCGACGCGGCCCGGCAGGAGAAGAAGCCATGACCCTTCCCGGCTCCACCCTCTTCGCGCTGAGCGCGACGGTCGCCATCCTGATGACCGTGGCGGCGCTCTACTGCATCCTCGCCAGCCGCAACCTGATCCGCATCCTGATCGGGCTCGAGCTCCTGACCAAGGCCGTCACGCTGCTGCTCGCCGTGGCCGGCTACGTCACCGGCCGCATGGCCGTGGTGCAGACCTTCATCATCACCCTGATCGTGATCGAGGTCGTCGTGATCGCCGTCGCCGCCGGCGTCGTGCTCGGCGTGCACCGCCACAACCAGGATCTGGACCCCCGCAAGCTGACCAACCTGCGCGGCTAGCGCGAGGACGAACGCCGTGAACCTTCTGCTCTTCACCCCCCTGACGTTCCTGGCGGCGCTGGCAGTCGCGCTGCTGCTGCTGCGCCTGCTCGGCCGGCTCGCGCCGGTCGTCAAGACGCCGGCCGGCAGCGGCAAGGCCAAGGCCTACGCCTGCGGCGAGGACGTCCCGGAGCACCGCGTCGCTCCGGACTACCAGCAGTTCTTCCCGTTCGCCTTCTTCTTCACCATCATGCACGTGCTCGCGCTCGTGGTGGTCACCGTGCCGTCGGGCTCGGCGGGCGCGACGGCGCTGGCCGTGGGCTACGCCGCCAGCCTCGCGATCGGGCTGTTCGTGCTGTTCCGGAGGTCGTGACGGATGAGCCTGATCAAGAAAGTCGTCACCTGGGCGCGGATCAAGTCGCCGTGGATCATCCACTTCAACACCGGCGCCTGCAACGCCTGCGACATCGAGATCGTCGCCGCCCTGACGCCGCGCTACGACATCGAGCGCTTCGGCATCCTCCTCAAGGGCACCCCGCGCCATGCCGACGTGCTCGTCTGCTCCGGCCCGGTGAGCCGGCAGATCCGCGACCGGCTCGTGCGCATCTACGAGCAGATGCCCGAGCCCAAATTCATCGTCGCCGTCGGCACCTGCGCCTGCTCGGGCGGCGTCTTTCAGGGATGCTATAATATCCAGGGCGGCATCGACCGCGTGCTGCCGGTGGCGGCGTACATCCCCGGCTGCCCGGCCAGCCCGGCGGCGATCGTGGACGGCGTCGTCAAGCTGCTGGCCAGCCTGGACGCCCAGTCGCCCGCGCCCGACCCCGCGGACGCCCAGCCGACGGAGACCGAAGCCCATGCCTAGCGAAGAGATCGTCAAGCCGCGGCTCGCCGGCCGCTTTCCCGCCCTGGCCGACCGGATCGTCCTCCAGCGCCCCCGCCGCTTCGTCGTGGAGACGCCTGCCGGCCAGTTCGACGAGATCGCGCGTTTCGCCTTCGGCGACCTGGGCTTCATCTACCTGTGCACGATCACCGGCCTGGACGAGGGCGACAACCTGTCGTTCCTCTACCACCTGGCGCACCCCGACGGCACCGTCCTGACCATCAAGCGCAGCGTGCCCAAGGCCGCGCCGACGGTCGCCAGCATCGGCCCGCTCTTCCCCGGCGGCCAGATCTACGAGCGCGAACTGGTCGACATGCTCGGCGCCCGCGTCGAGGGGCTGCCCCCCGGCCACCGCTACCCGCTTCCGGACGGCTGGCCCGACGGCCAGTATCCGCTGCGCAAGGACTGGAAACCCGAGATGCTGGACAACCCGACCGCCAACACCGCAGGAGGGACGCACAATGGCTAAGGTGACCGTGCCCATCGGACCGCAGCACCCGGCGCTCAAGGAGCCCGAGAGCTTCAGCATCACGCTCAGCGGCGAGCAGATCATCGAGACCAACATGCGCCTCGGGTACAACCACCGCGGCATCGAGAAGGCCTGCGAGGCGCGCACCTACATCCAGGACATGTACCTGGTCGAGCGCGTCTGCGGCATCTGCTCGCACTCCCACTCCACCTGCTTCATCACGGCGGTGGAGGAGATCGCCGGCCTGGCCGTGCCGCCGCGCGCGCAGTACATCCGCACGCTGATCGCCGAGCTCGAGCGCGTCCACAGCCACCTGCTGTGGCTCGGTGTCGCCGGGCACGAGATCGGCTTCGACACGCTGCTGATGTACTCCTGGCGCGACCGCGAGGTGGTCATGGACGCCCTCGCCGCGCTCACCGGCAACCGCGTCAACTACGGCATCAACACCATCGGCGGCGTGCGCCGCGACTTCACCCGCGAGCAGCTCGACAGCCTGCTGAAGGTCGTGGACGTGCTCGAGGAGCGCACGAAGTACTACATCGAGGTCGCCACCGAGGAGCCCACGCTGATCAACCGCCTCAGCGGTGTCGGCACGCTGCCGCACGACGACGCCGTGCGCCTCGGCGCCGTCGGCCCCACCGGCCGCGCCTCCAACGTCAACCGCGACGTCCGGCGCGACGACCCGTACCTGGCCTACGCCGACCTGCAGTTCGACGTCATCGTCGACACCCACAACGACGTCTACGGCCGCACGCTCGTGCGCGTCGGCGAGCTCATGCAGACCTACCGCCTGATCCGCCAGATCGTGAAGCAGATTCCGGACGGGCCCGTCACCGTCAAGGCCCCGCGCCGCATTCCCGCCGGCGAGGCCGTCAGCCGCTACGAGGCGCCGCGCGGCGAGGACGTCCACTACGTCAAGGCCAACGGCACCGACAAGCCGGAGCGCGTCAAGATCCGCGCGCCCACGCTCGCCAACCTGCAGTCCGTCTCGCGCATGCTCGAGAACAACAACCTTGCCGACGTGCCGATCACGCTGGCGGCCATCGATCCGTGCTTCTCCTGCACGGACCGCATGATCGCCGTCGCCGATCCCGCCTCGGGCCGCCGCGAGACGCTCTCCTGGGAGGCGCTGCGGCAGCACGGCATCCGCTGGTACGCCGGCCGCGGCGTCGATTTCGCCGCGCTGAACCGGAAGCTCGGCCGCAAACTCGGACGGAACGCATGACTACCGCCTGGTCGCTCTACGCCCTGCTCGTCTTTCCCGGCCTGCTCTTCCTGGCCTTCCTCGGGTGGACCCTCGAGTTCGTGGACCGGAAGCTCTACGCCCGCATGCAGAACCGCATCGGCCCGCCCTGGTTCCAGCCGGTCGCGGACTTCATCAAGCTGGCCGCCAAGGAGGACCTGATCCCGGCCGAGGCCAACCCGCGCATGTTCAAGCTCATGCCGGTGCTCGCCCTGGCCGCCGTGCTCACCGCCTTCCTGCACATCCCGCTCGGCAACACGCAGCCGCCGATCGCCTTCGAGGGCAGCGTGGTCGTCGTCGTCTACCTGCTCACGATCCCGACCATGACCTTCTTCCTCGGCGGCTGGCACTCGACCTCGCTCTACTCGATGATCGGCGCCGTGCGCACGCTGACCCAGCTCTTCGCCTACGAGGTGCCGATGCTGCTCGCGGTCCTGGCGCCGGCCGTGCTGGCGCGCACCTGGTCGCTGACGAAGATGGCCGCCTTCTACGACCAGCACCCGTTCTACGCCGCCACCAACCTGATCGGCTTCCTGGTGGCGCTCGTGGCGCTCCAGGGCAAGCTCGAGCGCGTGCCGTTCGACATCCCCGAGGCCGAGACCGAGATCGTCGGCGGCACGTTCACCGAGTACAGCGGGCGGCTGCTGGCGATCTTCCGGCTGGCGATCGACATGGAACTGGTCGCCGGCGCCTCGCTCGTGGCCGCCGTCTTCCTGCCCTTCGGCCTGGGGCTGGCCCCCCTCTGGGGCTTCCTGCTGTACCTGCTGAAGGTGCTGTTCGTCGTCTTCCTCCTGGCGCTGCTGCGCACGGTCACGGCGCGCGTGCGCATCGAGCAGATGGTCGCATTCTGCTGGAAGTGGCTGGCGCCGATCGCCCTCTTCCAGCTCCTGCTGAGCCTCGTGCTCGGCTGGCGAATCTGGACGATAATGAAATCATGAAGCAGAAACCCGGCAAGATGGTCGTCGAGGTGCTGAAGGCTTCCGTGCAGAAGCCCGCCACCATCCCGTACCCGTTCGTCAGGATCGAGATGCCGGACAGGTTCCGCGGCCGGCTCCGCTTCCAGCCCGAACGCTGCATCGGCTGCAAGGCCTGCGTGCGCGACTGCCCGGCCGACGCCATCCACATCGACAAGGTCGGCGACAAGCGCTTCGACTGCCGGTTCGACCTGGACAAGTGCATCTACTGCGCCCAGTGCGTGGATTCCTGTCCCAAGGACGCGCTCGAAGCCACGCGCGAGTTCGAGCTCGCCCAGCTCGACCGCAAACGCCTCAAGGTGGTCACCCATGCCCCGCCCGCCCCGCCCGCCCCGGCGACGCCCGCGCCCGCCGGCGCCGACAAGACGGCTGGCTGACGCCGACCGCGTCGCCGTGCTTGGCATCGGCTCCGAACTGCGCGGCGACGACGCCGCCGGCATCCTCGTGGCCCGCGACATTGAGGCGCGGCGGCCGCGCTCGCGCCGCCTCGCCGTCTTCGAGGGCCATACCGCGCCCGAAAGCCTGACCGGCCCGATCGTGCGCTTCCTCCGGCAGGGCGCGGAAGGCCGGCGCCACCTCGTGCTCGTCGACGCCGCCGACCTGATGAAGCGGCCCGGCACGATCGTGCCGCTGCGCCGCAAGCAGCTCGCCGGCACTGCCTTCTCCACGCACCAGCTGCCGCTCGGCGTGCTCGTGGACTACATCGCCACCTGCGTGCCCGCGGCGGTTACGATCTTCGCCATCCAGCCCGCCAGCGCGCACTTCGGCGCGCCCGTGTCGCCCGCCGTGCGCCGCGCCTGCCGGCAATTGGCCAAGGCCATCCATCGTGCGGTCGCCGCAAGACGGTGGCATCCGCAGATCCCGCCGGTTTCCGCAGATTGAGGGGCGGCTTCTTCCCCGCGGCGCGCGCGCCTCTCCCTCAATCCAGTCTGGCCGGGCTGCGCGGAAGGCGCGCGGCGCTGTCGGGGTCGAAGAAGAGCCGCGTCGCCAGCCGGCCCGCGCCGGCGCGCAGGCGGCCGCGCGGGTCGGGGCTGGCGGCGACGTCCAGCGCCGCCACCTGCGCCGCCGGCAGCGTCTCTTCCAGCCCGCGCCGGAAGGCCGCCGCCAGCGGCGCGAACGCCACGGAGAGCGGTCCGGTCACGCGCACGCGACCCGCGCCCATGAGCTGCACCGGCCAGGCAATGTGGCGGCCCAGCGTCCGCGCGGCCCGCCGCGCCACCGCCAGCGCATCGGCGCGCCCGGCCTCGAGCGCGGCGATGAAATCGCCCAGCGTGCGCACGTCCCGCGCCGCCAGGTCGGCGAGCATCGCCTGGCCGCCGGTGTAGGCCTCCAGGCACCCGCGTCGGCCGCAGCGGCACGGCCGGCCGCCCGGCGCCACGCACATGTGGCCCACTTCCGGAATCTCGGGCGCGCCGCCGCGGTCGAACTGCACGCTCAGCACGGTCTCGCCGCGGCCGGCAATCGCGCCCACGCCCAGGTCCCAGTGCACCACCAGCGTGGTGGCGTCCGCCGGCAGGTCGGCCGTCTCGCCGAAGAAGAAGCAGAGGCTCAGCGACCCCGACCACGCCGGCAGGCGTCGCGGCGCGAACAGCCGCGCCAGATTCAGCCCGTCCAGGGCCGGGAAGTTCACCGCGTGGCGCACGGTGCCGTCCGCCGGATCGAACAGGCCCGGAAAGCCGCCCACCACCTGCCGCACGCGGGTGCGGCTGCGCGCCGCCAGCGCCAGCGCCGCGTCGGCAAAGCCCAGGATGGCGGCGGCGACGTCGGCCGGTGCCCGGGCGCGCGACAGGTCCAGCCGCTGTTCCAGCAGCGGCTGCGCCGCGAAATCGAGCAGCGTCGCCTGGAAGAAGGGCACGTCGAACACGAACACCATGCAGGCGTTGGCCTTCCGGTCCAGATCCCAGACGATCGCCGGCCGACCCTTGCCGTTGGAGATGCGGTCCGCGCGCCGCACCAGCCCCTCGTGCTCCAGCCGCTGCAGGTGCAGGCTGCACGCGCCGGCCGTCAGGCCGAGGCCGGTCGCGGCCTCGGCCTGCGACAGCCGGCCGCCGCGGTCCAGCAGCCGCAGCAGCGGCAGCGAACTGCGCAGGCTGCCGCGCGCCAGGCGGGTCAGGTGGCAGGAAGGACGGGCCATGACCCGGCCATTGAACCCCCTCCGCCCCCCCGCGTCAAGCGCGGCAGACACGGAAGACACCGGGCGCGTGGCGCCCAGTGGCGCCCACGGTCGGTTAGCGACAGGTTCCACTGGACGGCAGTGGAAAAACGGGCAGTGGAAGCCAGGTTCGAGTTGGGCATTGGCGCAGGGGGGAGCCGCGCCGTTCATTCGAACCTGGAGCGATCAGGGCTGTCGGCGGTCTGGTCGGTCAGTGGAAGCCTGCGACGGAAACGCCTGAAAACATTGGGTTTCTTGAGGGACATGGCGCACGCGGCGGGGGCAAAAAGAAACTCGAACCTGCGTTTCCACAGGTTCGAGTTGATTACAGAATGGCTCCCCAGCCGGTACAAATCCAGAACAACTCGCCCGAAAACAGTCTGGGAACGAACTCCTTTCTACACAAGGACTTACAGCAAACACCGTATGTTCATCCGCGGCCAGAAACCCCAGGAATTGGCTCATATCGCTCGGATCACCACCCGCCAGTGGGCGCAATACGAGAGCGGCCTCAAGCGCGACAACCCTATCCTCAAGGGGCTGAGATGGCTCGGGGTCTTCGAGGACGAATCCGTCCGTACATATGCTCAAGCGGCAGAAATCATCGGAGTGTCACGGGAACGCGTCTACCAGCTTACCAGCCTGGTGACCAAGTTGCCGCCCCGAATCAAGGACTTCCTGGCCGGCACCGAGGACCCAGTCCTTCTTCGGTTCTTCACCGAACGGCGCCTGCGGCCCCTGACCATGCTGTCGGACGCTGAGGTGCAGATGGCCCAGTTCGGCGAACTCCTGGCCGAGGCCAAGGAGGGCACGCCCGATCCCGATGAGATCCTGGGCCAGTTGGCGGCGGACTCCGGGCAGGCAGTAGTGCTGGGATCGGGGCCGGCAAACGTTGAGAAGAAGGCGATAGGGTGAGAGCGCGGCCAGTAGTGCGGTGGCGCGTGTCAAGGAGAGGTCAGCAGTGGGGATTGGCTGGTCTTCCCGGGCAGATCGGGGTATGGTGCCTGCATGTGAAACCGGGTGAGTGGTGCCGGAAGTAGCGGATGAAAACGACCATCTTCATCAGCAGTGTGCAGAAAGAACTGGCCGCTGAGCGGCGGGCGCTGAAGGACTATATCCAGGGCGACCTGCGCACGCCGCCCGTGCTGACCGAAGCCAGCCGACCGGGACGCGCTTCTGACGGCCGCCTGGGAGCTGAACGAGTGCTTGCCGCCCCCCGTCGGCGAAACGCGCCCGTGTGGCCAACGGGACGCCAGCCGGAGTGTTGCAGAGCATCGGGATCGCGGATCGATCTCGCGCACCCCGTATTGACACGTCACGGCAACCCGGCTATGTTTCTTTCCGGTTTAGGCCACTACTGGAAACCTACGTTACCAGGAGACAAGCCATGCTGGACACGCTGAAGTCGATGATACTGGACTTCCAAGAGGCTCCGCTCGAACCCGGCGTGCCCCGCCGAATGGCCTTGCAGGCGGTCCCCCGCAAGGCATCCGTCTGCATCGGCGTCCGACGGGGCGGGAAGTCGACCTTCATGTTTCAGGTCATGCAACGGCTTCTGGACAAGAAGGTTCCACGCCAGAACATCCTGTATCTCAACTTCTTTGACGACCGGCTTCATGGCCTTCAACAGGCGGGGATCGGCCTGGTGACCGAGGCGTACTACTCGCTCTACCCGGAGAAGAAGAACACGGAGACGGTCTACTGCTTCTTCGACGAGATACAGAACATGGACGGGTGGGAACCGTTCGTAGACCGATTGATGCGCACGGAAAAGTGCGAAGTCTACCTGACCGGCTCGTCGGCCCGCATGCTGTCCAAGGAAATCGCCACGCAAATGCGGGGACGGGCGTTGTCCTGGGAGATGTTCCCATTCTCGTTTCGGGAGTTCCTGGATTACAGGGGGATCGACGCGTCCGGGGAGTTGTCGACCAAGCGTAGGTTGGTCGTCCAGAAGGCGTTTGGCGAATACTGGGAGACCGGCGGCTTCCCTGAGGTGCTGGCCGTGCCGCGTCAGGTTCGGATCAAGACGCACCAGGAGTATTTCCACGCCGTGCTGTTCCGGGACCTGATCGAGCGGCATGACGTGGCTCACCCGAAAGCCGTGGCGGATCTCGCCCATTGGATGGTGGACAACATCGCGTCGCCCTATTCCGTCAACCGGCTGACCGGGTATCTGAAGTCGCTTGGGCACAACGCACCGAAGTCGGCGGTATCCGACTACCTGGCGTGGTTCGAGGACGCGTATTTCTTCTTCAGCGTGCGCCTCTTCGATGCGTCGCTTGCCCGCAGCCACACGAACCCCAAGAAGGCTTACTGCGTGGACCATGCCGTGATCCCGTCTCTCGCCTCGGGTGTTCTGGTCAATTCAGGGCATCTCCTGGAGAACCTCGTGTTCACCGGACTGCGTCGGGCGTTCCCGGAAGTCTTCTACGGGAAGACACGGGCGGGGCGGGAAGTCGATTTCGTGGTGCCGATGCGTGCCGGACCTCCGATGCTGGTCCAGTCCTGCGAGTCGCTGGCAGACCCTCAGACGAGGAAGCGGGAACTGTCGGCATTGAGCGAGGCCATGCGTGAGCTTGGGTGCAAGACTGGAACCATCGTGACACGGGGTGAAGACGAGCGGATCGACACGGATTCAGGAACTATCGACGTGGTCCCGGTCTGGAGGTTCCTGCTGAAGGAATAAGCGCCAACTTTCAGGTGAGACTCAATGAATTGCGATCACAGGACCGATATGGCCGTGAAGTTCAGCGTGGATGCCGCCGCCGTGGCGATGGAGAACCGCCAGTTCTGGCGCGCCATCGGGTACGACGGTCTGTTCAAGCTGGTCCATGAGCCGGCCGGGCAGTTCCTACTCGATCGCGGGGCGGCCAGGGGCACCATCCAGTATCTTCGCGCCCACTTCACGTTCAGCAATCGCGATCCCGCGGATGCCAGGTTCGGCGGCAGCATCTGCGGCCGGGTCATGACCATCCGGGAGGACGGCACCGCGACCTACGACTTCAGCCACGTGAACCGGACCTTCCGCGAGTACGTGAAGCGCGGAATGAAGCCGATTGTCGAGTTCGACTTCTTCCCCGACGGATTGTGCTGGTCGGAGCAGGAGCAGGCCAATGACGAGGGATTTGCCACCTACTCCGGACTCATCAAGCGCTGGGACCTGTGGACGGACCTGCTCCACCGCTTCATGGGAAACCTGGAGGCGAACTTCGGAAAAGACGAGCTGATGGACGTGGCCGAGCTGAGGCCGGACTGGACTTGCCGGCTGGAGGCCGCCGGCGGTCGCGCCACGCTGGCGATCCAAATTCCGCGCCACGGAATGGCGCTGTTGGAGCTGTCAATGACTGACAGGGAGGCATGTGGGATTTAGACCCGACTATCGGCTAAGACAAAAAGGAGCGCTCCAGATCTCGGCCGCGCCCTACGAATACACGCCGCTCAAGAAGTCCTACCCCTGGGCGTGGCATCGCCGGATGATCCGCGATGTGCGCCGGGCCCAGCCGCTTTTTGCCGGCGACTATTATCCGCTGACCGGCTGCACGCCGGGAACGGATCAATGGGCCGCCTACCAGATGCACCGGCCGGATCTGGGCGAGGGTCTGGTCATGGCGCTGCGGCGGCAGGATTCGCCTTTCGGCGAGGCGACCTTCCGGCTTCAGGGGCTCAAGCCCAGGTCCGTCTACGAAGTGGAGGACGCGGACAGCGGCCGCAAGGTGCGGGTGGCGGGGCGCAAGCTGATGGAGGAGGGGATCAAGGTCTCGCTGAAGTCGGCGCCGGAGAGCCGCCTGATCTTCTATCGGGTTGTCAGATAAGACGCGCGACCAGCGACACGCGACGCGCGGTGACTGACCCGGCAACAGGATGACGGCATCAGGAAGGAACATGTTTATGAGTCAGATCTTCAACAAGAGCGGCGGCTATCGCAGGCTCCACTCCTTCAATCTCGCCACGATCGTGCATCTGGGCACCATGAGCTTCTGCAAGCGGTTCATCGACTGGAAGGATGATCCGCTTGGCAAGACGCTGGGCCAGATGATCGGCGCCTCCCGGTCCGGCAAGCAGAACATCATTGAGGGCTCCGAGCGCGCCAAGACCTCGGCCGAGACCGAGATCAAGCTCACGGATGTCGCAAAGGCGAGTCTGGCGGAGTTGCTGGGCGACCTGGAGGATTACCTCGCCGGTCGCGGCGAGATACCCTGGAGCATTCGCGCCGAGGCGCACCAAGCCATCTCCGCCATCAAGCTTGAACCATTTGTCTACACGGAGGACGTGCTGCACGACTACTGGGTCTATCTGCATCGCGAGAAGCGCAAGTTCGATCCGTGACTTGAGCACCAGGACGCAATCGTGGTTGCCAACGCGCTGATCGTGCTGGTGCAGCGGACGCTTTCGCTGCTGGGCAAACAGCTTCAATCGCAGGAAGCCGCATTTCTCGAAAGCGGCGGCGTGCGGGAGAAAATGGCAGCGGCGCGCCTGGCGGCGCGGAATGCCGCCGTTCCAGAATGCCCGGAATGCGGCAAGCCCATGCGGCGGCGTAATTCCAAGAAGGGCGAGTTTTGGGGCTGCACGGCCTATCCCGATTGCCGCGGCAGCCGTGATATTGGCGACGAGGCAGGCCAGGACTCGCGACCCGCGACTTGCGACCCGCGGGGGCAGGCGAAGCCTGGTCGCGAGTCGCAAGTCGCTGGTCCAACAACACAGGAGCTACCATGACCATTCAGCGTTTCACTGCCGCGTCGTTTTCCAATCCGCCCGCCGCCTTCCGCCCGTTGCAGATTGTCCACGGGTTCGATGGCATGTTGACCAACCCGGCCAAGCTGGAAGGGGAGGAGGGCATCGCCGCGCGGCTGGACAAACTGCGGTCGCTCGGCATCGGCGGCGTGGTCGCCAATGTCGGCTTCAAGGACTACCTGCAGAGCCCGCGGCAGTGGGAGATCTACCGCGCCGGCCTGCGCGCGGCTGCCGCACGGGACATGGTGTTGTGGTGGTACGACGAGAAAGGCTATCCGAGCGGGACCGCGGGCGGCATCGTGACGCGCTCGCATCCCGAGTACGCGGCGCTGGGTCTGGCCTGCTATCGGGTGCCGGTCCGGGCGCGGCAGGCGGTCGAGTTCATGCTGCCCGTGAGTTGTCGCGCGTTCGTCTGGGCCGGCGCCATCCGGGGCGACCTGGCGAAGGCGTGCCGCGAACGTATCGTGGACCTGACCCCGCACGTGGACCGCTCCGGCACACTGCGTTGGGAAGCGCCGGCCGGGAAGTGGACGATCTTGTATCTGGCTGAGCGGGTCATGTACGAGGGCACGCACGCCGCCGGCAACGTCTGCGAGTTCAAGCACTACGCGAACCTGATGGACCGCCGCGCCGTCGCGGAGTTCATCCGCGTGACGCACGAGCAGTACGTCCGCCAGACGCCGCCCGACCTGTGGAAGCGCATGCGCGCGGTCTTCACCGACGAGCCGTCGTTCATGACGTACTACCACGGACATCTACCGGATCGTTTTGAAGGCAAGGTGCCGGTGGTGGATGCGCCGCTTTTCATTGACCGGCCGCCGGCGGTCCCCTGGCTGGGGACGTTCCTGGCCGAGTTCCGCAAGCGCAAGGGCTACGACCTCCGCCCTTTTCTCTATGGCCTGTTCTGCTCGCACAGCGAGGAGGCTGCCTATGCGCGCCAGGACTACTACGAAATCGCCGCGCGCCTATATGCCGATGCCTTCTACGGACAGATCGCCGCGTGGTGCCGGAAGCACGGCATCGCCTTCTCCGGTCACGTCCTGGCGGAAGAGTGCCTCGACGGGCATGTGACGTCGCACGGCAGCCTCTTCGAGGTCGTCCGCAAGATGGATCTGCCCGGCATCGACATGCTGGACTCCGATCCCGGTGCGATCATGAGCAGCTTCCGGTTCATGGCTGCCAAGCAGGTCGCCTCGGTCGCGCACCTGACGGGCGCGAAAGAGGTGCACTGCGAATGCAGCGACTGGGTGCAGCGCAACGGAAACATCGGCGCCACGCTGGCCCAGCGCCGGGGCCAGGGCAACGTGCTCTACGCCCTGGGCATCAACCAGGTGACGGCCTACTGGATGTGGGACGATATCGGGGACGAGGGCTACCGCGCCTACAACGACTACATGGCCCGCCTGGCGCTCCTGCTGCGCGGCGGTCGCCATGTGTGCGACGTGGCGGTGGTCTACCCGATCCGGGCCGCCTGGGCCACGTATGTGCCCGGCAGCCCGATCGAGGCGGCGAAGATCGACGACGGGAGGCTGTATGCCGCGGCCTGGCGCCTTGCCAACGAGGGGTATGCCCAGCCGGTGAGGGATCTGCTGCAGAACCAGATCGACCTGGATGTCGTGGATGAGCAGGCGATCGTCGAGGGCTCCATCGACTCTGGTGCCCTTTGCGTGGCGGACGAGCGTTACCGGGTGGTCGTGCTGCCTGCGGCCGATACGCTGGGCGCGGCCGCGGGGGAGAAGTTGGCGGCCTTTGCGCGGGCCGGCGGCACGGTGATCTTCCTGGGCGCGGCGCCGACGCGTGCCGAGAGTTTGGCTGGGACCCGGCGGCTCCGGCGCGCCGTCGCGCGCATCTTCGAGAGCGGACACGGCCGTCGCGTGCCGCGGGCGAAGGTTGTTGCGGCGGTTCGCAAAGCGGCGGTGGGGGACTTCGTGCTCGGTTCTCCGGACCCGGACATTCTCTACACCCATCGCCATGTGGACGGCCGCCACGTGTACTTTGTGGTGAACAATGCGGCCGAGCCGCGATGCGTCCGTCCGCGGCTGGGTGTGGCGGGCGAATTCGCCCTGCACCGGCCCCTGTCTGGAGCGATCGAGCCACCGGGGCCGGTGGGCGAGATCCGGCTGGACGGGCTGGAGGGCGTGTTTCTGGTTGGTGGAAGGAGTGTGTCATGATAGCGAGTGTCATGTGTGGCGGATTGGCGATGGCCGGTGAGCCAGTCGTGCGTGTGGAAACCGGCGCCGCGTGTGCCGAGATCACGGTGCTGAGCTGGGATACCGAAGGCACCGGCCGCGAGAGGCGCAACCTGCTGCGGCCGGATACGGCAGCGGGTCTGCGGTTCCGCGTGGGCGGGCAGTGGCGTCATGGCGCGGAACTGCCCACGCGCGCGGAAACGAATGCCGCCGGCAACGTGACGTACCGGATCACGGTCGCGCCCGAAGCCGAAGTCCACTGGCACATCGAGTCCGCCAAGGGGAGCCTGACGCTGCGGTTCAGCGGCCGGGGGACGGCGCTGGGAAGCGTCGAGGCTGTGGAACTGTCCCTGCCGTTCGCGCCGGGCGTGACGCCGGTGACCGCGCTCTCCGGGGACTGGAGCCCGGAAGGCGGCTTCCGCCTGCCGGCCATCCTGAGCGCGCCGGACTTCGGACAGATGCGGCTGACCGGCACGTCCACGGCCGCCGGCCGCCAGGCGGTTCAGAAGGCCGTCCTGGACGGCAGTCGCAAGGATAAGCTCGTCAACATGGTGATGGAACTGGCACCGCCGCAAGCCGGGGTGGTCGACACCCTGGAGTTCTCGCCGCATTTCCTGGCGCCACCTGCCGGCCTTGCCGACACCACGCTCTGGGCGCAGGCGCGCCGCGGCTGGTTCAACATCTGGCAGCCCAGCGCGCGCTGGGGCGATCAGGGCAATCCCTTCAGCGCGCCGGCCGGCATGCTCGGCAACAACGTCATCAGCGATCCCGCGAGCTGCTCGCTGTGGTTCTACGCCGACCAGGCGTTCTGGACGCCGGAGATTGCGCCCGGCATTTCCATGCTGCCACTGGTCCGGCGGACCATCGAGTTCTGGCTGACCGGGAGCCGCCTGAAACCGAGCGGCGAAGTCGTCTGCTACTGGGATTTCCTCAATTTCCTCGATGCCAATGCGGGGCCATTGATCGCGTCGTGGGATTACGTCGAGGCCTCCGGCGACCTGGCCTGGCTCGGTCAGACCATCGGCAAGCTCGAACTCGTCGCCGATTTCCTGGCGCGGCGCGACGTGGACAGCGACGGCCTGGTCGAGGCGACGCAGAGCGGAAACTACGGCACGCTCCAGCAGCCGGCGCGCTCGTGCGCCTGGTGGGACGCGCTGAACTGCGGGCACAAGGACGCCTACTGCAATGCGGTGATCTACCGCGCCTGGCGCTGTCTGGCCGATCTGGAGAAGAAACTCGGACGCGGCGAACAGCAGGCCCGCTACACAAAGCTCGCCGACAAATTGAAGGCCGCCTATGTGCCGACGCTTCTCAACCCGGCGACCGGCTGGTTGGCCTGGTGGAAGAGCGCCGACGGCCAACTGCACGACTACGCCGGACCGACGGTGAACGGGTTGGCCATCGAGTACGGCCTTGTGGAGCCGGCCCAGGGACGCGCAATCCTCGCCCGGCTGCGCAAGAAGATGGAGACCGTCGGCTTCACGCGGTTCGACCTGGGCGTGCCGCCGATGCTGGTGCCCGTGCCGCGGGCGGACTACATCCAGCCTCATGGGTTCGGTCTTCCTGAGAAGGAGGACGGCACGGACACGTTTGGGTACTACATGAACGGCGGCATCACCGCGGGGCATGTCCTGCATTTCCTGGCCGCGCACCATGTCCTCGGCGAACCCGAACCCGCCGACCGGATCCTGCGCGCCATGCTGGAGCGGCAGGGACGCGGCGAGTTCCAGAATGGCGTCACGGACTCGTATCCCCACGGCATCGACTGGACGACCTGGGACGGCAAACCTTCGGGCTACGAGGGTTACCTGGCCGACAGCTTCCGTTTTTTGCAGGCGGTGTTGTTCCGCGAGGCGGAGTTCCGGGACCGGATTCTCCGCCCCATGCTGGCGGACGAGAAGCGGAAATGATCGGAGGCAAGATATGACACCGCATCGTTTCCAGAAGCTCGCCGGGTTCATCGAGACGGAATTGGCCGCCGGTTCGTTTCCGGGCGCGGGGGTGATGGTCGCATGCAGAGGGGAGGGGCTGTTTGCGCGCTGCTGGGGAACCTACTGCACCGGCGCCCAACGCTCCAACCCGCTCGCGGCCG
>Ga0233425_10005348_pt1 | contig 20381 bp, 17 predicted proteins | sample Watercolumn_Towu_2_FD_181712 | JGI IMG/M metagenome (GOLD analysis project Ga0233425, IMG submission 181712) | Freshwater microbial communities from Lake Towuti, South Sulawesi, Indonesia - Watercolumn_Towuti2014_140_MG | ecosystem: Environmental > Aquatic > Freshwater > Lake | place... | reverse complement strand
GTCGAATTCCCCGTCGTCGACTTTGATCTTGACCTTCGTCCCCGCCATTTTTCCCCCGCCGAACATCGCCTTAGGACGGCGGACATTAGCGCGAGGAGGACCGGGAGTCACGAATCTATGGGCAACTCGCCCAAATCCGCGCCCTCATGAACCAAAAGCTGCTTCTTGGTCCGTGTTCCGCCCAACCCCGAATAGCCGCCGAGATCCCCAGTCTTGGCGATAACCCTATGGCAGGGAATGATAATTGGGATCGGGTTGGCGCCGCAGGCTCCGCCCACCGCGCGGGCCGAGGAGCCAACCCATCCCGCCAAATCTCCATAACTCTTTGTTTTTCCATATGGAATTTCCTGCATGACGCGCAGGACCCGGGCCTGAAAAGCGCTCACCTTGGGCTGGAGCGGCAAGTCGAAGGCATTGATTTTATGAGAAAAATATCCGTCGATTTGGGCGCGTGCCCGGACCAGGAGCGCGGTCGCCGCGCCGCCGGATTTTTGGCCCCAATCGAGCGCGACAATCGCCCCGTCCTCTTCGATCACCGTGAGGTGGCCCAGCGGGCTCGGGAAGGAAATATGGGGCATGCCGAATTCTCCGCCCGATTCCGGGTTGGCGGCAAGTGGCCTATCGCGGTTTGAGGTCGTCGCCGCCCAGATAGATGCGGTTCCAAGTCGGTGAAATCACCAACTCGTTGACGCAGGCGCGCGGCGGCAGCGCCGCGACGAAGCGGATCGCCATGCCGAGGTCCTCGGGCTGAAGCATCTTCGCCCGCTCTTCGGCCGGCGGCGGCGCCGGCCGCTTGTCGAGGATCGGCGTCGCGACCTCGGCCGGGCAAAGCGCCGTCGCACGCACGCCATTTTTCGACTCTTCCATGTTGATGGTTTCCGTCAGGCCAACGACCGCGCGCTTGGATGCGTTGTAGGCGGCACCGGAAAAACCGAGCGTCTGCCATCCGGCCCAGGATGCGACATTGACGATGATGCCGTCCTTCCGCTCCCGCATGGCCGGAAGCGCCGCCAGGACGCAGTGGAACGTGCCGTCGAGATTGGCGCGGATCACGATATTCCAATCCTCGAGCGTCACGTCCCGCCAATGGCGCCGGCCGACGTTGAGGCCGGCAGAGTTCACGAGAATGTCGAGGCGACCGTGCCGCGCGCGAATATCGGCGCCGACCTTGGCGGCGGCGACGCCGTCCGCGACATCGAGCGGCGCGATTTCCGCGCGGCCGCCGCCCGAACCGATGCGCCGCGCGACTCTCTCGAGCTCGCCCTTGCGTCGCCCCGAAAGGACGACCAGCGCCCCGGCCTCGGCGAGCGCGACCGCGCCGGCCTCCCCGATGCCGGAACCCGCGCCCGTCACCCATGCGATCTTGCCCGCCAGAGTCATGTCATGTCCCTTTTCGACAGGAGTTCGGCCAAGTCCATCGCCTTGACGACCGGTCGCGAGCAAACGGCCCCACGGCACACATAGGCCGTCGCTCGCCCGTCCAGCGCAGTCTTGCCATGAGCCGGATGTCCGCTCGGCAAATCGGCGTTGGGCGCAACGACGGTCACGATCAGCGACGCTTCTGCCGAGCGATAGGCGGCTCCGACAAGGGCATCGGTCTCGGCCTCGCCGCGACACCCGACGATCGCCACCTGAATTCCCGCTTCAAGAATTTCGAGGCCGCCGAGCAGCGTCGCAAGGCCGAGAAAATTCCGCCTGAGCTCGCCGGAAAACGCGGCGACGAGGGTTTCCGCCCGATCGCGGTAGGTCATGTCGCCTGTCGCGTGCCAGAGCCGCGCGAGGACCTCGGCCATCATGCCGTTGCCGGCGGGCGTCGCATTGTCCTGGCAATGGCGCGGCCGGGCGATGAGGGCCTCGGCATCGTCGGCCGTCAGGAAATAGCCGCCGCCTTGCGCGTCCCAAAAATGCCGGTCCAGCACCGCAACCCAGCCCTTGGCCGATTGGAGGCAGTCCGCCGCGCCCGTCGCCTCGTGTAGCGCGAGCGCGCCGAGCGCCATCGCGGCATAGTCGTCGAGCATGTCGGCCTTCTGGCGGCGTCCGTCGCGCCAGGCATGACACAGCCGTCCCTCCACCGTCATGTCGCGCCCTACGAAGTCGAAAGCGCGGCGCGCGGCGTCGAGCCAATCGCGGCGGCCGAAACGCATTCCCGCGCGGGTCAACGCCGCGATCATCAGTCCGTTCCAGTCGGCGAGCACCTTGTCGTCCCAGCCTGGTTTGATGCGCTGGTCGCGGACGCGGAACAATGCGGCGCGCTGGGCGGCGAGTTCGCGCTCGAACGCATCGTCCTTGGGGCGCGGATCGGCGCTGCGGTTGAGAATGTTATGGCCTTCCCAATTGCCTCGCGCGCTGACGCCGTAGGCCGTCTTGAAGCGCGGCGCGCCTGCGCCCAGGATTTCGTCGATTTCAGCCTCCGACCAGACGTAGAACTTTCCCTCCTCGCCCTCGCTGTCGGCGTCCAGGGTTGCGGCGAAGCCGCCGCCCGGCGCGATCATTTCGCGAAGCAGCCAATCGACGCTCTCCTCGATCCGCGCGGCGAAGAGGGTCGAACCGGTCGATCCATGCGCGAGACCCAGGAGGTCCAGAATTTGAGCGTTGTCGTAGAGCATCTTTTCGAAATGCGGCGCGAGCCAGACTTCGTCCGTCGAATATCGCGCGAAGCCGCCGCCGAGATGGTCGTAGATGCCGCCTTGGCTCATGCGCTCAAGCGTCAACAAGACCGCGTTCCGATAAGCCGCCTCGCCCGTACGGAGCCAAGCGCGCCAGAGAAACAGGAACAACGCGCATTGCGGAAACTTCGGTGCGCCCTTGAGCCCGCCCTGCTCGGGATCGACCATCTCAGCCAACTTCGTCGCCATCCGATCGAGAAGCGCGGGACCGATGTTCGTGCTTTCGGGCGAGCGCGTCATTTCGCCGAGACCCCTCAGAAGCTCGCCGGAGTTGCGATGGACCGTCGCTTTGTCGCCGTCGTAGACCTCGCGGACGCGATGCAGCACGTCGGCGAAAGCCGGCATGCCGTAGCGCGCGGTCTTGGGGAAATACGTCCCGCCCCAAAACGGATGACCGTCGGGATCCAGGAACATGGTGAGCGGCCAGCCGCCATGCTGACCGAGGAGATGGATCGCGTTCATGTAGATCGTGTCGATGTCCGGACGCTCTTCGCGGTCGACCTTGATATTGACGAAAAGCTCGTTCATCACGGCCGCGGTCGCCTCGTCCTCGAAACTCTCGTGCGCCATGACGTGACACCAATGGCAGGCCGCGTACCCGATCGAAAGGAGGATCGGTTTGTCCCTCGCCTTGGCCTCGGCGAGGGCCTCGGGACCCCATGGGCGCCAGTGAACGGGATTGTCCTTGTGCTGAAGGAGATAGGGCGAGGTCTCGTGGCCAAGTCGGTTCATCGGCTCCCCTGTCCATCCCAGGCGCGGGCTTCTCGGGTCGTTATAGTCCGCGCGCCACGGCTTGCGAAGCAGGGTCAGCGGTGGCAGCATGCGCCCTCCGCCGCAATCGGCGGAGCGAAAGCAATCGAGTCCGAGGCATGGCAGAATCCGCCGCGATCGCGGAAAAGTCCGTTCTTGTCCTGATCCCGGCGTTCAACGAGGGACGATCCGCGATCGATGTCGCGGCGTCCGTGCTTCGGCTCGGCGTCGCGTATCGGCCGCTCCTGATCGACGACGGATCATCGGACCCGATCGATCCGAAGAGCGTGCCGCATGGCGCTCTCTTCTTTCGGTGTCCGTTCAATGCCGGGATCGGGGTCGCAACCCACATCGCCTTCGACCACGCCATCGCCCGAGACTACGATTTCGTCGTTCGGCTCGACGGCGACGGCCAGCACCCGGCTGAGCGGGTGCCGGACGTCCTGGCGCCGCTGCTGCGGGGCGATGCCGATTTGGTCGCGGGCATCAGGACCAATCACGGCGCGGGCCAATCCGTTCGAAAGGTCGCGAAGCTCTATTACGCCGCCATCGCCACGCTTTTGACCGGCGGCAAGGCTCCGGCCGACGTCAACACCGGGTTCTTCGCCGCCAATCTGGCGGCGGTCCGCCGATTGAGCGCCGTGGAGCTTGAGCGCTTCCCCGAGCCGCAGATGTACGTTTCGGCGTGTCGCATGGGGCTTCGCGTCGCCTCGGTCGAGGTCGAGCAGACGCCCCGCGAAAGCGGCGCATCGACGCTCAATCCGCTGCGCGCGCTCGCGATGTTCTATCGATTCAACCTTTTCGTCATCGAGTGGCTTCTCGAAAGCGGTCGGTCATGGTCCGCACGCTGATCGTCCTGGTCATGGTCCTGCTGTTCCTTTGGCTCATCCGCCGGCGACTGGTTCACATCGACCTGTCGTTTCCCTGGTTCCTGGCACTCTTTGTGCTCGGCTTCGCCTACAACAATCCCCTGATCGACAACTATCTGACCAAAATTCTGGCGGTCTCGTATCCGATTTACGCGGTTATCTTTCTGACGCTTTTCATTTTCTTCGGACTGATCACCGTAGTCTTGATCAAAGTCACGCGGGATCATCACCGGCAAATCCAATTGCTGCGGGCCCTGGCTCGATCGGATTTGACGCGTCAGGACGCTCGCAAGTCGGCCATCGAGAAATGAACGAGGCCTCTCGGACAGAACGTGCCGCTTGCGGAGCGCTGGTGACCTTTTACTGCCTTCTGCATGTCGTTCTTTATCTGTGGGTCGTGCCCAAGGACGCGTGGCGAGAGGGCGGCGATCTCGGGACCTATCTCGATCCTGCGATCGGTCTTTATCGGTACGGCGCCTTCGTGCAGCCGGACGATCCGGCGACGCCTTCGCTCTATCGCTTGCCGCTCTATACGATCGTCGTGGCCGGCGGACTGGCGATCTCCGGAGGCGAGTCGCCGCGACCTACATTGGTCGTGAACCTGATCATGCTACTCGGCACGGGCCTCTTGATGCGGCGCGTGGCTCTCGCTTGGATTCCACGTCGAGCGAATTTGGTGCTCGGATTGGTCCTATTCAATCCGCTTTTGGTTGGCACGGCGTATATCCTTCAGCCGCTCAATCTGAACGCGCTTTGGTACGCTCTCGCGGCTTGGCTGCTGCTTCGCGATCGAAGTCCGCCGGGTCCGGTCGACATTCTCTTGGTCGGTGTCGTCGCGGGCTTATCGGCGTTGACGCGCCCCGGCGGTCAAGTCCTGATCGCGGCGCTCCCCGTCGCGATACCGATCCTGGCATGCGTCATGGATCGCAACGCGAAGATTTCCAAGGCTTTTGTCGCGGCGCTTTGCGCCGCCGCCCTGGGCGCGATCACGACGGCACCCTGGATGATATACGCCGAAAGAGCGGGGCACGGCTATCGCCTGAGTTCGGTCGAGCACAACACGCTCTTCCTTCGCGACAATAATTCGAGCCTCGAATTCTACGTCCGAGGTGGATCGCTCCAGGACGCCAAGGAACGCGTCATCGCCGATATCGGCGTCTGGCGCGCGTCGCAGGGCGAAGCCTATGCCTCGCTTTCGCCCGCCGAAAAATCGGCGGCGACCAACGAATTCCTGGTTCGACATTTCGCGATCTACCCGCCGACGGCGTTCATGCAGGCTTGGGCGATGTCCGTCGGAAACCTCGTCTTCGGCGGGGGGTCGGCGAATCTACGCATCGCGCTCGGAATCGAGGCTCCCAGCGCCTGGGTCAAGGTCGTGCTCGAGGGCTACAACACGTTGACGGCCTTCCTAGCGATTTTTTCCGAGATGTCGCTGCCAGCCGCGATGGTTTCTTTCGCCAGCGTCGGCTTCGTCGTCTTGTGTCGCTTGCTCGGCATTGTCGGGTTTGTCGCCGCCGCGCGGCGCGGCGATTGGCCACCCTTGGTCGTGGCGCTGGGGCTCGGCGCCTATTTCGCGGTCATCCACGTTTTTGTCGGCGAGTCGATCTACCGCGTTCCGATCGAGTCTTTGTTGATGCTTCTCGCGGCGTATGGCGCGGACGCGATCTTGGGCCGTCGAGTTCCACCCGGTTCGACGCGCGGCCATGGCGCATGAGCTTGCCTTTGCGTTGCCGTTCATGGGCGGCGGCGGGACCGAGCGGGTCGTCCTGGCCCTGATGAAGGACCTGCCCAGGACGCGCTTTCGCTCGACGCTCTACCTTTTCGAACGCAAGGGCCCTCTGATCGATCGCATTCCGAGCCATGTCGAGGTCGTCGATCTTCAGGCTCCGCGACTCCGGCGCGCCGGACCTCGATTATTTGCCGAATTGCGACGCAAGCCGCCGGACATCGTCTTTTCGACCCTCGGCTACATCAATCTGGCGATGCTCGCGATGCGGCCGTTCCTGCCGAAGCGCCCCCGCTTGGTCTTGCGCGAGCCGAACACGCCGTCGCTCAGCCTGCCGAACCTGGCGTTTTCGCGGAGCCTCGCGGTCGGCTATCGCCTGCTTTATCCTTTTGCCGACGCCATCGTTTGCCAGTCCGATTGGATGGCGCGCGAACTTGCCGAGGATTTCGATGTGCCGACGCGCCTGCTGCGTCGAATTCCCAACCCCGTCGATGTCGACGCCCTGCGCGCGGACGCCGCTCCCCCTCTTCGTCATCCGGGCGAGGGCAGTCAGTTCGTCGCGGCCGGACGGCTGACGAAACAGAAAGGACTTGATCGCCTGTTGCCGTGGTTCGCGGCGATGCCGCCCGATGCCCGCCTCGCGATCCTGGGAGAGGGTCCGGACGGCCCGGCGCTCAAGGCGCAGGCCGAGGAACTCGGACTGTCCGCGCGAGTCGATTTCGCCGGGTTCGTCGCCAATCCGGCCCCGATGATCGCCGGCGCCGACGCTTTGCTTTTGCCCTCGCGCTGGGAAGGCATGCCGAATGCCGCGCTCGAGGCCTTGGCGCTCGGCACGCCGGTCATCGGCACACCCGAGTCCGGAGGCCTCGCCGAGGTCGCCGAAGATTGCGCGGCGGTGACGCTCGCATCGGCGGGCGATTCCTTCATCGAGGCCATGCGCCGCGTGAGACTGGCGCCGACGACGAGCCTTCGGCCATCGCTCTTGCCCTCGCGTTTCGAAATCGGCCGCGTTGTCGAGGCCTACGCTTCCTTGCTCGAAGGCGGAACGTGATGGCTCGACCGATCCTGCTCTATATCGTGAACGAGGCGTATTTTTTCTTGTCGCACCGGCTGCCGATCGCGCGCGCCGCCCAAGACGCGGGTTTCGAGGTCCACGTCGCCGCGCCCGACGATCACGTCTGGGCACCGGAAGGTTTTCGGATCGAGTCCCTTCGCGACGCGGGGTTCGCCTATCACGTCATTCCATTGGTCAAGCGCGGGACCAATCCGGTCGAGGAATTGGCGACCTTCGTCGCGATCTTTCGCTTGCTTTGGAGTCTCCGTCCGCGACTCGTCCACACCCTCACCATCAAGCCGGTGCTCTATGGCGGTCTGGCCGCGCGCTTCGCAGGCGTGCCCGGCGTCGTGGCGGGAATTACCGGCCTCGGACAAATGTTTTCGGGCATGGGAGCGGGTGTCGCGGCCCTGCGAGCGCTCGCCGGGCTCGGCTATCGCCTTGCGCTCGGTCACGAGCGCGCGCGCGCGATCGTGCAGAACCGAGACGACGGCGATACCCTGATTCGCCTCGGCGCCCTGTCCGGCGAACGGCTTCATTTGATTCGGGGATCGGGGGTAGCGCTCGACGACTTTGCCCCGAGTGACGAGCCGACGATCGATCGGCCGCTCGTCGTCTTGCCGGCTCGGTTGATTTGGGACAAGGGGATCGGGGAATTCGTCGATGCCGCGAGGCGCCTCAAATCCGAGGGCACGCGCGCGCGTTTCGCCCTGGTCGGCGATACCAAGGCAAGCAACCCCCGGTCGGTGCCGGAGGCTCAGCTCAAATCGTGGAGCGAGGAGGGATCGGTCGAGTGGTGGGGTCGACGCGAGGACATGCCGGCCGTTCTGGCCGGAGCGTCGATCGTTTGCCTGCCGTCGACCTACGGCGAAGGCGTTCCCAAGGCCCTGATCGAGGCGGCGGCCTCCGCCCGACCCATCGTCGCCACCGACATCGGCGGCTGCCGGGAAATCGTCCGGCACGAGGAGAACGGCCTCCTGGTGCCGGCCGGCGATTCGAGGGCTCTCGCGGCGGCGCTCGGGCGATTGATCGGCGACGCGCCGCTGCGCCGGCGTCTCGGTCGCAAGGGACGCGAGATCGCGGTCGCCGAGTTTTCGGACAAGGATGTGGCCGCGAAGACGCTCGCCGTCTATCGCGAGTTGGTCGGCTCCCCGACCGCTTGAGCGGATGCCGGCATCGTCTCGCCGCGCCGGCGCGCGATCAGCCAAAGCGCCCCGCCCGGCATGGCGACGAGGATCGAGATCAATCCGAAAAGCAGCGATATCGCCAACGCATCCGGCTTCGCGAGACCGATCAGGCCGAAGACGACGACCATCGCGCCTTCGCGCGCGCCCCAACCGGCCACCGAAATCGGCAGCGTCGAAAAAAGGATGACCGGCGAAAACAGCAGGATGCAATCGCTCACGGGAATTTCCGCGCCGATCGAACGGGCAAGCGAATTGACGCAAAGACCGAGCCCGATTTGCGCGAGCACCGCGAGACCGAGGGCCTGAGCCGACGCCTTGGGCGCGAGCAAGACCAAGCGCGCGTCTTCCGAGAGCTTGAGCACGGCGTCGACGATCTTGAATCTCAGGCGCTTGGGCCAGATTCTCGAAAATCCAAGCAATCCGACATAGCAGCAAATCAAACCGACGATCGCCAAGGCATAGCCGTTTCGCGCGACCGGGTCGTCGATCAGCCCGAGCATCCGCGGCAAGCCGACTCCGACGACCACGAGAACGGCCGCCAGTCCGAGAAGACGATCGATGACGATGCTGGTGACGGCGATCCGAAGCGGCAGGCCGGCACGGCGCGCCTCCCACATTCGAACCGCGTCGCCGCCGATGGCCGAAGGCAGCGTCTGATTGAAGAACTGGCCGATCAAGACGATGCGAAGCGAATCCCAATAGCGGACGCTGGAGTCGCATGCCTTGAGCACGACGATCCATCGAACTGCCTGGACGAAGGCCAGGGAAAAAAGCAGGACTGCCGCGGCGAGCGCCCAGGACAACTCGATATCCCGGAATTGATCGAGCAGCGCGTCCCGGTCGATGTTCGCGAGCAAGAGAGTGATCAATCCGATCGACACCGCCGCACGAACGGCGAATCCGATCGCGGATTTCAGCCGCGATCCGCCAGCGTCCGTCGGGGTCTGGTTGTCGGGGTCTGTCATGGCAATGAAGCCGCGTCCGTTTAGGCGCTGACTTGCGCGGTGTCAATCGGCATGGCGCGCGCGGCCGGCGTCAATCCAAGCGTTGAACATAAGCACGGCCCAAATCAGATGATGTCGATTGCGACGGCCCGAAAGGTGCTCATCCCACAGCGCGCGAATCGGCAAGGGATCGAAATAGCCGTCGTCCTTCATGCGCCGCGGCGCGAGCAGATCCTCGGCCCAGGCTCTGAGCGGCCCGCGCAGCCATTCGCCGATCGGCACGGCGAAGCCCCATTTCGGCCGGTCGATCAATTCGCGCGGGACATGGCGATAGAGCACGTCCCGAAGCACCGCCTTGCCGCGCCCGTCCCTGATCTTGTGGCGCAACGGCAAGCGCCAAGCGAAGGCGACGACCCGATGATCGAGCAGGGGTTCGCGCGCCTCCAAGCTTACCGCCATCGAGGCGCGGTCGACCTTGGTCAGGATATCGTCCGGCAGATAGGACATCGCGTCGAGATAGAGAAGTTGCGACGTCACATCGCCGAAATCGGGCCAAGCCGTCGCGGCGTCGATCGGATCGTCGACCCGCTGACCGCTCGCCAGCACGCTTTCCGGCTTGGCGAAAAGGCTGATCAAGGCGCGGTACATGCCGCGCGCGTCGTCCGCCTCCAACATCGCGGCCGCCTTGTGAAGCTTGTCGCCCATGTCGCGTTGGCGCAGGCGATCGGGCACGAGGAATTCGAAGGCGTGCGCCAGACCGTCCCAGCGATCCGGCGCCACGGCCGAAATCGACCGACCCAAGACGCGGCGCAGGGCGACGGGGAGAAATCCGACTCGCCTGGCGATCACCTCGCACCAGAGATGGCGCGTGTAGCCGGCGAAGAGCTCGTCGCCGCCGTCGCCCGACAGCGCCACGGTCACCTTGCGCCGCGCCATCTCCGAGACCAAGAGGGTCGGAAGTTGCGAGGAATCGGCGAAGGGTTCGTCATAGGCCGCGGCAAGCCGTGGGATCGCAGTCATGGCCTCTTTCGACGTGAGGGTGAATTCGGTGTGATCGGCGCCGATATGCCGCGCGACCGCGCGCGCATGCATCGCTTCGTCATAGGCATCGGCTTCGAAGCCGATGGTGAAGCTTTTGACCCGCGGGCCGGTCTTGGCCATCAGGGCCGCGACCGTCGAGGAATCGACCCCGCCAGACAGAAATACGCCGAGGGGCACGTCGGAGACGAGGCGAAGTCGGACCGCGTCGGTCAAAATCGCCTCGAGCGCATCGGCGGCCTCGTTTGCGTCGCCCTGAAAAGGGTCGGCTAGACCTGCCGCCGCGACGTCGGACAAGCGCCAGTAAAATTCGGTTCGATCCGCGCCATCGGCGCCGAGCGTCACGATCGCGCCGGGCGGGACCTTCCTGACGCCTCGATAGATCGAAATCGCCCCCGGTACGCAGGCTCGCAGAAGGTAGAGACCGACCGACGCGGTCTCGATCTCCGGCCGGAAGGCCGGATGCGCCGCGAAGGCATGGAGGTCCGAGCCGAAGAGAAAGGCATCGCCGAATCGGCCGTACGACAGAGGCTTGACGCCGAGACGGTCGCGAACGAGGTGAAGCGCGCGAGTTTTTCGATCCCACAGCGCGAAAGCGAACATGCCGACGAACCGTCCGACGGCGTCGGCGAGTCCCCAGGCCTCGATGGCCGCGAGCATGACCTCGGTATCGGAATGGCCGCGAAAGACGCGGCCCTTGGCCGCGAGTTCCTCGCGTAACGCCGGGAAGTTATAGACCTCTCCGTTGTACGTGATGACATATCGGCCCGAGGCGGAGTGCATCGGCTGAAGCCCTTCGGCCGACAAGTCGACGATCGCCAGGCGGCGATGAGCGAGCGCGACCTGCGCCTCGGCATCGACCCAGACGCCGTCCGCGTCGGGTCCTCGATAGGCGATCCTGCCGCTCATGGCGCGCGCGATCCGCCCAAGCTCCTGGCCGGGCGTGCGCCCCGCAAAGTCGATGAAGCCCGTTATGCCGCACATCTCAGGCGGCCGATAGTTCGTCGTAGATTTTCATGACTTCGCCGGCGACGGCGCCCGCGTCGAACCGCGTCCTGACGTCGTGTTCGCCGCTCTTGGCCAAGCCTCGGGCGAGCGCCTTGTCGGTCAACAGCGTGAGCAGGCCTCGTGCCAGGGATTCGGAATCGTCCGGCTCGACCAACAATCCGGTTTCGCCATGCGTCACGATGAAGGAGTGTCCGCCCGACCTCGACGCTACCACGGGCGTTCCGACGGAAAGCGCCTCGACCAATGTCCGTCCGAAGCTATCGCCGACACCCGGCGCGGCGAGAATGTCGGCGCCCGCCAGAAGTTCGGGGACCGAATCGCGATAGCCCAGAAACCGCGCTTGGGCCGAGAGCCCCGCCTCGGCAAAGGACGCTTCGACCGCCCCGCGTTCTCCGCCCCTGTCATCGCCGACGAGGACGAAGCAGGGTGCGATCGCCGCGGCCTTGGCCACGCGACGCGCGGCCTCGGCGAAGACCAAGGGACGCTTCTGCCGGGTCATGTTGCCGACATAGGCCACGATCGGCCGATCCGGTTCGATTTGGATTTCGCGCGCCAGGGCCGATCTGGCGGCTCCGCGATCGGGGGGTAAGCCAAATTGGAACCCGTTCGGAATGACCGCGGTCTTGGCGGACACGAAGGCCGGGACACTCGCCGCCGCTTGAGGCGAAACGGCCAGAATCCGGCTGGCCAACGCCCCAGGTGCTGCCCACAACGCCGATCCGGAAAGAATTTGATGGAGATGCCAGACCCATTTGCGGCCCAAGAGCCTGGCCGTCGGCCCCCAAGTGAGATGACAACGGAGGTCGTTGGTGTGGACGATGTCGATCTTCTCCCTTTTCAAGAGACTCGCGACATTCGGCGCGGCCACGATCGCGGCGATCATGACGGGGGCAACGTTCGCGTTCGCTCCGGCGAGAGCGCCGAACGGCGCGATCGCGTATGCCACTCGCTCGGCGTCGAATTTTCGCGCCAATGGGCCGTCGCGATCGAGGACGACGACCGGTTCGACCCTGCCGCGATCGAGGCGACGGAGCAGCGCGAGAGCCGCCAGATGGCTGCCCCCGACGGAATCGCCGACGAAGGGAAAGAGAACTTTCTGGATCATCGCGCGGATCGCTTGACGCGGTGAAAATGGCCCCGGAAGATCGCTATATTCCAGGACAAGGCGTAGGCGATGGGGCTCGCGAGAAAATTCCTGAAATACATCGAGCGCTTCGTGCTGGCTCGGCAGGCCTGCAAATTCGTGCTGCGTCAGTGGACGGCGCCGAAGGATTTGGCGGCGCTCGCGGACGTCATGGCGAGCATGCGCCTACGCGGCTTGCTCGAGACCGTGGCGCTGGAAAGGCCGGCGGCGCGAAGGATTCTGGTGATCGCGCCGCATCCCGACGACGAAATGATCGGTCCCGGCGGCACAGTCATAAAGGCGTGTCGCGATGGGGCCGAGGTGACGGTCCTGCATCTTACAAAACCGATGGGCGAGGCAGGACATACGCGCATGTCGGAAGCGGCCGACGTCGCAAGACGCTTCGGCTATCACGTCGTGTCGCTCGATATTCCGGAAGGCGCCTTGAAGGCCGACGACGCGACGGTCGAAAGTTTGGCCGCCGTCGTCGATCGCGTCCGCCCCGAGGCCATCATGGTGCCGTTTCTGCTCGACGATCACGTCGAGCATCGAGTAGCGAGTCTGCTGCTCGCTGCGGCCTGGACCAAGAATCTCCTGGCAAGCGCCGTCGAGGTTTGGGGCTATCAGGTCTATTCGGCGCTGACGCCGAATGTCGCGGTCGACATCACGGACGTCGCGAAGGACAAGGCGGATGCCATCCGCATGTGGAAGGACAGCGCGATGCGCCAACGCGACTGGGCGCATTTCGCGCTCGGGCGAGATGCGTTCAACTTGCGCTTTCTCGATGGCGCTCCGGGGCCGCGTTACGCCGAGGCGTTCATCGTCCTGCCGATCGGCGAATTCGCCGCGCTTTGCGAGCGATACGTCAACGCCGAATCGGCCGGAGGGATCGTCCTGGACACTTAGGGGACTCTACAGGCTCCGACCGCAAGGCCGACCGATCGGGTCGCGCCGTCGACAATCCGCGAGGCCGAAACCGCAGAACTTCGGAAGGGTTGCACGACAGACGCGCGCGCGCTCGTCGGCAGTCTGATCGGCCAATTTTTCACCGCGATAGGACTTCTGTATTGTTGGAATTTGAGGACGGCGCTGAAAGCTTCGCCCTTCCTGTACTCCTTCGATAATCGCCCTCACGGCCCGGTCGACAAGTGGCACCAGTCGCATTTCTAGGTCGCCCCAGACGATCTCTGAATCGATCGAGATGCGTTCTTGCCAGATGATGTCGCCCTGATCGAAACCACTGCTCAATACATGTGTCGTGACGCCGGTCTCGACATCGCCTTCACGAATAGCCCAGCGATTTGGCGTGCCGCCTCCGCGTTCAGGCAATAGGCCAGCATGGACGTTGTACGCCGACGCCGCGACTTGGAATATATCCGCCGGGATGAGGCGATGAAACGAACATGACACGACGAGATCCGGCTTGCCCGATAGAACAAAATCCCGCACCGCGCCGAGGTCGCGCGACGGCAGATGACGGATACCGGGCAAGCGCGAGGGATGTTCGAAGGCCGCGAAGGGATCGCGATAGGGCCGAGACCGGAATTCGCTCAACTTGCGTCGCCACCACGGCCTCTCGGGAGCGGAACAGACGCCGAGAATTTCCACGCCTTTCGCCATCGCGGCCTTGACGGCGACCGTGCCGTGGCCCTGATTAGCGAAGAAAAAGACGCGGGGCCGAGCCATGCATGGCCTCCAAGTGCCAAGTGCAAATAGGTGGCATCAGACTATTCGCCCTCGCTTTCGGGCGGTTTCCGCGACCCACCGCTTGGCGAAAAGAGGGAGCGTATCGACGATCCGGTCACGCAATCCGGGCAATATTGAGATCCGCGATGAGGAATCGCTCGTTCCGTATCGCGCTCCCGGGTCGCGCAAGAGATCGTAGTAGCCCAGCTCTCTCGGCGCGCCGCCGAAATTAGTTTTGAATGTGTGGACCGGGCTTCCCGCGCGCGATTCGCCAAGGTCGAGGAGTCTTACCCCTTCGTTGACGCAGCGCAGGGCTACAGACCAGAACATGAAAGAACTCGGGGCCAGATCGAGATGGCGCGCGCTCGTGCCCTGATAGACATACGTCGCGAAATCCCCCAGCACCATCAGGACCCCCGCTCCGACCGGCTCGGCGTCCTTGCGCACGACGAAGATCCGAGTGTTCGATCCTAGTCGGCGTACCAATTCGTCGAAAAACCGTCGATTCAGCGTGGGCACTCTCTTGGAAGCCATTGTGCAGGAATATAGTGTAAAGAATTCAGCCAACGCACCAAACGACCATTCGACGGTCAGTCCGCCTTTGATCCCTTTGCGAATGGTGGTTCTGGTTTTTTGACGAAATCCATCCCACAACGCTCGCTCACCAACCGATACATCGAGGACCATCGTCAGTCGGCGTTCCGTTTCATAAGCGACATCGTGGACTTTCAGTCCGGACGTAATCAACGCGGCGTGACACCCGAGGGACCGGGCCTCGTTCGCCGCCGCCTCAAGCAAGGCCCGCGCCGCCTGGTCGTCGACCGCGTTCATGCCTTGGCGCAGGGAGTACATGGTAGGCCGTCGGCCGCCCTTGCTGATGTAGGTCGGCAGCACGCCGACGATCTCGCCGCTTCGTTCGGCGATCCAATAGCGTTGCAAGGGACCATAGCTCGCCGCAAGAATGTCTCGCCATTCGAAGAGCGCAAGGGGTGATGCCTCGGGCAGCCGGCCCAAGAAATCGTTCCAGCTGCGTCGATCGCCTTCTCGCGCAAGACGCACTCCGATTTCCGTCATGGGGTGATATGTCGGTTAGCGCAGTAGCGCATCGAGTTCCCAGGCTATCACGCTGTAGCCGAGCGCATTGTAGTGGCTTCTCCCATCTGGGCCGAAGACCTTGGACGCGCCGCCTGCGCGCAAGAAAGCGTCGATCAGGTCGACGACAGGCAAATCCAGTGCTTTCGCCAGTCCCGTGACTTTTTCGATTTCGGCGCTCCGTGCAAACTCCCCCGTGGCGGCGCCCGGTAATGCGACGAATGTCAATCGACCGCCCCAACTTTCCGTCAAGGCTTTGGCCCGCCGAAGGATCTTGTCCAAGGTCACGAAGTCCGGAGCGATCGCCGTGTCGCCCTCGATCCCCAGCGTCTGACGAAGGCGATAAAGCGTTACGAATTTTCGCCAGCCATCGGCCGCCGACAGATTCTGGAGTGACCGCGTTCGACTCTTTTCCAGATTGTCGACGACAAAGCGAGAGAGGGCGGCGTCGATCTCTTGTTGACGCGCCGCCAAATTCTGATGGAAGCCGGGCTCCAAGTAGCGCAGCAACAATGGCGTCGACTTCTCGCGATGCAGGTCCCCCATGTCATTGCCTTCCCAATAGAACCATACTACATGGCGAGGGCGCACCAGTGGGCCCCATTCGGCGAGAATGGCCAGTTCGCTGAGGGGACCGTTGCCGAGCAATCCCAGATTGAGAACGCGATGACCCAATTGGCGCATTGCGCCGGCAATATTTTGTTCGACCTCGACGCAGTATCCTTGGACGAAGGAGTCGCCTATCAATACGACATCCGCCGCGTCTGGTTGCCAATGGCCTTTCGGGTTGTTGAAGCCGTGCTCGTCCGCCGCATACTCGATCCACCGCCCCTCGGTCGGACAGAGCAAGTGCGTCTTGTTCGAAATTCCGCCGAGCGGAAGGACCTCTTGGCCGTCGATATCGATCGTCGAGCGGAACCACCTTCCGTCGCGGCGCACGGCAAGTCGGCGCGGCGAAAGCGCCGGGAAGATATCGGGATTTTCGGCGTGTCGCCGTTTGACATAGTCGATATCGCCGTCTGCACCCTGCGCCGCAAGGATCCGCCGACCTTCGATCAAGGCGAAGCCAGCTTCGACGAAATACGTCGAAAGGACGATGCTGACGAGGACCAGACCGAGTGTCGCGCGATGCCGCGGCAAGATTCGCCAAGTCAACAAGACTCCGAGGCCAGCAGTGATCGGTAGGGCCACATAAATGGCGAAAGAGAGTCCTGTCGCCAAGTAACGATCGGCTTGAGCCAGGGCGAAGACGCCGACACCGATTGCGGCGGCGGCGATCGGTAGCGACAAGACTCCGAAAAACTCCTCTACGCGCGACGGTCGCGGCGGGGATAGCATTCTCTGGCCTAAGCGCATTGGTTATGAGGTTGGTGCCCTTTGGTCTGGCCGGGCGATATTCTTGAGATTCCGATCACACTCAGTTGTACTTTGCATATCGACATGTACGATCGGCAACGTCGCTCGTGACACCAATTTAGCGACGCGAACTCGCTCCGTGGCGCTATCACTCGATACCGTCTCTTCGAAGACGACCGGCGATCACTTCTCCAATAATGCGATAGCCCTTGGGCGTGAAATGGCCGCCCCAAGGATCGATTTGGTCGAATAGGTTCTCGCCCAAGTTCTCCCAATCGTCGTCACCGGGCACCAAATCAACGCCAAGAGCCTTGATGACCTCACTGGTTTTCGCGTCCAAACGTCGGGCGCGGCCCGACGGCACGTGAAGAACGTAAACTCTGCCACCCCATGTCCCCGCTTCGTCCCGCATCGTCCTGATGATTTGCCCGAAAAGTTCGAAGTCGGGTCGAACAAGGAGGCGAGAGTAGTGAGTCTTGAGGTGGCCCTGCCAATTCCGAAGAGTTGCGACCTCACTCCAAAAAGCGTTTTTCTTGCCGCCATGATTTTGGAAGCCCTGTTCGGCAATGAACCGCGTGAGCACATCGGTTATTTCCGATCTTTTGCCGGCCAAATCCTGGGTATAGTCAAAGGTGAGATATTTCATGAGAATTGGGCTTTTCTTCTCGTAATTTAGGTCGTCGCCCAAATCGGTTTCGGGATCCAACGCGAAAATGACCGCTGCAGGTCTCATCTTAGCGCCATATTCGCGAAGCGCGGCGAGTGCAATCAATGGACCAGTCCCATTGGTTCCGAGGTTCAAGCTCCGCGGAAACGATCGACGAAGCGCATCGACCATCGTTTCCCCGTCATCAACGCAGGTCCCGCGGACAAACGAGTCCCCGAGAACCACCACTTGGGCCCGCTTTGCGTCCCAGAGCTCGTCAGGATTTCGGTAACCGTAGCGGTCGGCGACGTGAGTCACCGGTTCGCCTCCTGAGCGCACGCAATACACCTGTCTTCGGAACGGAATGCTACTCAATACCAATGTCTCTTTCCCTTCGACGACTATCCTTGAGCCGACTTGGTTTGGCGAGACATTGAAAAACGTGTTCATTGGCCGCAATGTCGGGACGATATCGTTGCCTGCTCTGACCTCGATTCCGACGATGTCTTCGACGCTGGGTACTCGCCGCTTCACGGTTCCGAACGTCGAAACCAAGTGGGAAGCAATCTCGAAGGCATAGATCGATGTGACGAGGCTCGTCAATGTGATGACCGCCTTTCGGCGCCACTCCGCCTTGATCGTGAACGATGCAATCAGCCCCAAGCCAAGAAGCACAAGCGCATACCGCGCCGTGATTGCCCTGAGGCCACCACCCAGCCACCCTTCGGTAAGGATCAAGTGCGATCCCCCGAACACGCAGCCAAGCGCTGCAACCGCGATCAATCCGTCGAAAATGAGCGATCGCCGCAACAGCATTCTAGAATTCGAAATAGATGAATTCTCTCGATTGACCAAAGGATGTCGCGATGAGCCAGAGCGCCGCGACCGCGACAATCGAGAAAATCGACGTCGGCCCAATTTTCTTCGCTAACCATCTGATGCGCGCATGATCGTCGAAGCGATGAAGAACAAGACAAAGCAAAATCAGCGACAAGGCGAAAACGTGATGACCTGCCAGATCGGAAGGACTGATCGACGACTCCGGAATGAGGCCGGAAGCGACTCGCCAAGCCGTCTGTAGGTCAGGCGCGCGAAAGACGATCCAAGCCGCAGTCACGAAGTTGAAGGTCAAAGCCACGCCGAACCAATGCGGCAGACGGACTCGCCTCGATGCGTGCGCCAAGACGACCGCCAACCCATGAACGAGTCCCCACAGCACGAAGGTCCAATTCGCGCCGTGCCAGAGACCGCCCAATACCATGGTGATCAGGATGTTGAACGATGTCCGCGAGGGTCCTTGCCGATTGCCTCCCAAGGAGATGTAGACATAGTCCCTCAGCCATGTTGACAAGGTGATATGCCAGCGTCGCCAAAAATCGACGATCGACTTGGCACCATAGGGCGAACGAAAATTGCGCGGCATGCGAACTCCGATGACGGTGGCGATGCCGAGCGCCATGTCCGTGTATCCGCTAAAATCGCAATAAATCTGCGCAGAAAATCCGTAGATTGCGACGACATAGTCGAGGGAGTTGAACACCTGTCCGCCGGCATAGACTTGATCGACGAACTGCCCTAGCGGGTCCGCAATCCAAAGTTTTTTTGCCAAGCCCACGAGAAACAAGGCGACGCCAAACCTACATCTGTCCCAATCGATTTCGCGAAAAGTCGATAGCTGTGGAAAGAAATCACGAGGCCGAAGGATCGGGCCCGCAATCAGGTGGGGAAAGAAGAGCGAAAAAGCGGCCAACGTTGGCCATTTCCTCACCACTTCAGCACGCCGAATGGCCACATCGACGACATATGCGGTCAATGTGAATGTCACAAATGACACGCCGAGCGGCATCGCCAGATTCAGCTGTCTATCGAGGCCTCCCACAAACGGTCCGATGATCGATGTCGCGATAAAGTTCGTGTATTTAAAAACGACAAGGGGAATAAAAATACCGGACACCACGATCGCTAGGCGCCGAGTCCGAATTGCGCGATCCTCACCCCTGTCGATCCACAAGGCGCCGGACCAGGCGATGATGGTCAAGACATGCGGAAGCCAAACGTACCGCGGATTCCACCACGCATAAAATAAGGTCCCTCCGATGACGATGAGGGCGATGCGCCATCTCTTCGGAAGCGCCGTGTGAAGCACGACGTAACCCGCGAAAAAGACGACGAAGGCTCCAGTATGAAACAGCATGGACTTGGCGGGAAGTCTTCGGCGTAACCCGCGTCAATCGAGATCAAACGCGTTCTTGTAGTCGCGCTTGAGCGCCGGATTTTGCGCGTCCTTGCGGAGCAGGCAGTTGCCGACGGCAAGCGCCTCGATCTCGGTGCCCATGAAGCAACGAAAGGCGTCTTCCGGCGTTCCCACGATCGGCTCGCCGCGAACGTTGAAGCTCGTGTTGACGATGACCGGACAGCCCGTGCGCGCCTTGAAGGCGGAGATCAGCGCGTGATAGCGCGGATTGGTCTCGGCATGGACCGTTTGAATGCGCGCCGAATAGTCGACATGCGTGACCGCCGGAATATCGGATCGCGGAACGTTGAGCTTGTCGATGCCGAAGAGTTTGTGTTGGTCCTCGGTCATGGACACGCGTCGGCGCTTCACGACATCGGCAACCAGCAGCATGTAGGGGCTGTCGCCGTCGAGTTCGAACCAGTCGGCGACGTCCTCGCGCAGGACCGAGGGCGCGAAGGGCCGGAAGGACTCTCGGTATTTGACCTTGAGATTGAGCACCGATTGCATGGTTGGCGAGCGCGCATCGCCCAGAATCGATCGGCCGCCGAGCGCGCGCGGCCCGAATTCCATTCGGCCTTGGAACCAGCCGAGCGCCTTGCCTTCGGCCAACGCATCGGCGCAGGTCGCGACAAGGTCGTCGGCCTCGAGGCGCTCGAACGACGCGCCCGCCGCCGTGAGCCGCGCGGCGATATCGTCGTCGGAGAAAGCGGGGCCGAGATAGCTGCCGCGCATCGCATCACCCGAATCGCTTGTCTTCCGGGCGCCGCCCTTATGTAAGTGATAGGCCGCGAGCGCGGCCCCGAGCGCCCCGCCGGCGTCGCCTGCCGCGGGTTGGATCCAAACCCCGTCGAATTTTCCGTCGCGCAAAACCTTGCCGTTCGCGACGCAATTCAGCGCGACGCCGCCGGCGAGACAGAGATTGCGCAGGCCCGTTTCCTGTCGAAGCGCGCGCGTCAGTCGAAGGACGATCTCCTCGGTCGCCGCCTGGATCGAGGCCGCG
>Ga0233425_10005347_pt1 | contig 20381 bp, 16 predicted proteins | sample Watercolumn_Towu_2_FD_181712 | JGI IMG/M metagenome (GOLD analysis project Ga0233425, IMG submission 181712) | Freshwater microbial communities from Lake Towuti, South Sulawesi, Indonesia - Watercolumn_Towuti2014_140_MG | ecosystem: Environmental > Aquatic > Freshwater > Lake | place... | reverse complement strand
GAGACTTAATGGCAAAATCGAAAATATCAATTTATTTCTTTGCAACTATAGAACGGATTACATAGCTCTTTTCAATATCTGTCCCATTGTCCCATTCCGTGCCGCTTTTTGACCACATCCTTCCTCTTTTACCATTGTTCCATCCGCCGGCAATAACTGGATTTCCAGCCATTATCGCGTAGACAGCTATACACTCGGGTAGATTTATTCCCGACCAAAAATCAACATCCGACTTCTTTATCCAGACCTTATTCTTACCGGCGCCGGCGGCATATAGATTGCCCTGACTATCCTGTGAAATTGAAGAAATCTCCGAACAATCAAGAAGGATAGATCCTAATGTCCACTTTGGTATACCGCTGTCTGTTTTTTCCTGTGTCGTCGGAGGCAAAACAGAATTAGCCGTAGTTTTTCCAGACAATGCTTCCAATTCCCTGTTAAACCACCATATAACCTTATTCCCCCGTCCTCCAGCCCAAACAGTTCCTTTCTTGTCCGCGTATAACGTAAAAACATCCGTACATTCACTCAGCCTCACACCGTCATCCCATTGCTGTCCGTTAAAACACCAGACCTGACTTTTGCCTTCTCCTCCGGCCCAGACATTTCCTTTATCGTCGACCGTAAGAGCATAAATACCTATACAGTTGTTCAATTTTGTCCCTTCATCCCATTTATTCCCATCAAATTTCCATACATTCTTTTCTCCAGTCCCTCCAACCCAAATATTCCCCTGTTTATCCAACACCATAGCATAGAGCCCTCTTCCATCCGGCATGGCCGTCCCTTTATCCCAGGTATGTCCATCAAATTTCCAAACCGTACAATAACTATAGTAGTTGCCACATGCGTATAATTTACCGCTTTTATCAACCAAGAGCCCAAAAACTTCTGAACAGTTTGGAATTTCAGAATGTATTGACCACTGTCCCGCGTCATACTGCCATACAGTACCATTCTTCTCTGTTCCGCGCCCAACCGCGTAATAAACCTCTGCGGAAGAAACCGTACAAAATATAGAGCCGCACAAAAAGAAAAATAACGTCCAACATCCCACGTTCCACGTCCCACGGCTACGTCCCCTGTGGTTACTCTTTCCAAAGTTCTTTATAGACATAATAACTCTTCCTTAATTGCCTCATAAAAGGGCTTTTTGTGCCGTCGCCCTGCCCTGTAATTCCGAACCATTCTTCGTAACTCCAGTTCCCGGCAAACGGACCTATCCAGTTTCCCTTAACTTCATGCATCCACGAACTAAATCGCGGCGGTTGTCCAGATTTCCACCATCCGTCAACCCATTCAAACATTATCCCGCCTAACGAGTTTCCAACTCCATATCCGCATGAATTATATACCATTCCTTCCCAATTCCCCTTAAAATATTCTGCCTGTTTCTCTTGCTGAAACTCAACAGGCTTGCCCTCAATAAACATCGGGCAGCCGTACTCGGTAATAATCACTGGTCTGTCAAACGTATTTTTTATATCCGCCCATATTGTATGCTCAAAGCCGTATGCGCCCCTGTAACTATTTAGTCCAAATACATCCACGTCAGGACAATACCTGTTTATAATATCCAAATACAACGTGTCCCCGTTACACATAGCCACCGGATGAATGGGATCAACGCTGTGGATCCATTTTGCTACTTCATTTACAAACGAATAGTACGCGTCGGGGTATTTACCCGCGTTACCGGAACCACCCACATGACCAAATGTCCCGCCGTAATTATTTTCATTGCCCAATACCCACATCAGAATATACGGCTCATCTTTATACTCGTTCACCATTTCTTTAACCAGATTAAGCATGTTATTTCTCTGCTGTTCATTTGTGTAATCCGTACCTTCTTCCCAACTAGCGCCGCTTCCAGTGCAATACATACCGAGAAAATCTCCCATAATAATCCGTACTCCGTATGTATTATACAAATCCCTAAGCAATTCTTTATTTGTCGCATGATGATAGAGACGCAGAGTATTCGCTCCCACGTCCTTAAACAAGGCGAAATCCCCAACACTTGGCTCATCGGCATCTTGGGTATTATTGAAATTTTTGTCTACCCACGCGTCATATGGGGCATCAGGCCTGCCGTTTCCGTTAGTATCCTGCTTCATCCAATCCGCAAGGTTCCCTTCATCCGGGCTCTGCCCGATAGTAACAGGGAAATATGAAACACCTTTCATTATATAGGGTTTACCGTTTACAAGAAATTGCCAATGGCCGTTTTCGTATTTTACAATCTCTGTTGGATACTTTCCCTTTCTTTCTACTATATTAATCCCGCTAACATCGGTTTTAGCCGGCGCAACTTTTTCTGGCGGACAGCTTGTTAATTTCCCTGGATCCACCACAACAACATCGTTATACGGGTTATTATCAAATCCTCCTTCGACTAACACATCCGCACCCATAAGTTTTATCCCAAGCTCCGGATGATTTCTCGTAATGTATAAAATCTTGTCCAACGCGACTTTACCTATACACCACGGTGTCTGAAAATATGTCCACCCTATGCTATTGGGAAAATGTACAATACATGCATAATATGCCTTAACTGCCTGTTCATAAAGCCCCGCCTTCTCCATAGCCATGGCGGTATAATACTGAGCAACACCGGGTTCTTCCTCAGCCAAAGCCCACTTGTAAAAACTTGCCTGATTATCGTCAACATTTACAAAGTCCCAATGACTTCCTTCAAGCAGCCCTTGCTTCTTATATCGTTGATATTCCGGATCTTTGTATATCGCGAGACTATTAGGATAGACGCCTTCGCCTACCGCTTTGGATAGACCGTCTTCATCTTTCACTTCGTAATAATACTCCCTTGTGCCTTTGTTATGAAAAACTCCGTACTTCTCATAATCCGGAACTTTTTCGGCGCCGGGGTCGCAAAGGGTAAATGTCTCCGCGGCAAAAACCACGGAAAACATTTGGACAAGAGAGTAAAACAAGATTCCATTAAAAATGGTTTTTATAAAGTTTATATTCATACACTACCATCCACCGTTTGATCCTAGATAGATCCTCAAGCAACCAAATCGAAATTTTATTTTACTACCAACTACACGCTATCTTTACTTCCCTTTCTCCAGACCAGCCACTTCCGCTATTTTTGTTTCAACTGCTTCGTTATTCTCAACGGCAACTACTTTTTGTGTTTCGCATTTTTCCACTTCAACCGCTATAACACTACCAAATTTCCTTGTATAATCCCCGTATTTTAAAAGCGCTCCTGCACCAATATTAACAAAACCGCTTTCATTAATATAGTACTCAACCTGTACCTCTCCGTTATCATCGCTATTCTTAGTCCCGTGAACACTCTGCCAAAATCTTGACTCATAAAACGCGTAATCGATCGGCATATTTTTCACAGGCCTGTCATCATTATCTTTCACAGAGACCGTTAAGATAATCTTGCCCATCTTTTCGCCGCAATAGTATTTCTCCTTGTCTGTCGAGAGAGCAATCTTCAAGATAGGAGGAACGAACCCCGGCTGATTATTTACCCAGAATTCTCTAGTCTTCACGCAAAGCACCTTGTCATTTTCGTCCAGTGCCTGAATTTCCAGTATTTGTTTTCCATCAGCGCTGGCTTTACTATCCCAGTCCGCGTTCCACCAATGTTTGCTTGATTTTTGCATAGCGATCCACGACAGTTCTGACAACTTTTTGGTCTTTAGAATTTCCGCTGAAGCAACACGATAGGACAATTTCTTCACAGATTCCGTCGTATATATTTCAATAGGAATACCACCGGAAAGAAACTCAATGTTCTTCGGATTGACTATCAAAGCATAGTTGTACTCCTTTAACGCATCGTAAATAGCCCTTGGCCTTCCCGAGACATCAGACGAATCATCCTTTATCTCCAGAACCCCAAACCATTCTTCAGGATCCAAAGTCTCATGTTTATGCTGATCTTCCGAATAATCATAATTTTTCCACCACTCATCATTCCACTCAAAAATACAAGCACCGGTAGCTCCGGCATTTATAACGTCATCATACATCATAATTGTGCCGTCCCTCTGTTCTTCTTCGGTATTACCTCCCCTGCCGAATTTACCCGGACCTGTAGGCGACACACTTAATCCAAGCTCTGTAATCACTAACGGTTTATCTATTGCTATGCGCTTCTTCAAATACTCGACAAAACCTTTGTATGTTAAGGCAAAGCTAACTATCGCTGGTTCGTACATGTAGACATTATAGGCTATTACTGGGAGCATTGAATGGTCAATAAAACACAGTTGGATCCAATTTGAGAAAGTAACCAGCCGTTTAACATCAATCTGTTTCACCGCGTCAACCATTAGAGATAGAACTTTCTCGGTATTTTCCACTCCTGAGGTGCGGACACGTTCTACCGGCGGTTCATTCGCCACAAGAAACATTAAAACATTTGATTCCTCTACGTAATGCCTAACCTGATTTTTCACGGTGTTTACTACATAATTTTGGTAAACAGGCGAAGCGAAATCTCTTGTCGGATCCACAAAGATCCCCTGCATTACCATTAAACCGTATTTTCTTGCAAGAGCAAGCTCATCGGCAGTTAAGGCGCTCCATGTACGAAGCGTGTTAAAACCGGCCTCGCTTATCATCCTAAAATCATTTTCCATCAATATCGGATCGGGCCTTTCTTGCCAAGGCAACTGATGAGGACGCCAACCGCTATATCCCATGCCTTTTACAAAAAACTTCTCTCCGTCAACGTATATCCAGTCGCCTTCCACCTCGATTTGCGGCATAGAAACTTGTTGAACAACGGCGGATTCAGAAACACCCATTTCTACAACAGGCCCCATCGTATCCCCAGTCAACTCCTGCCGAGAAGAATACTCCTGGGCTAATAGATGAGGGTTCAGGGTTCGGAGTTCGGAAAACACCGCAAAAAAACAAAAAACAGCTGTTAAAAGTAGTTTTTTAAACATAGCTTTACCCTCACTTTGAACGAATACCTGTACTTATAACTTTTTCGTCTCCGAACTCCCAACTCCAAACTCTAAACTAATTACACTCCATGCTCCGCTATTATTTTATTGATCTTTCCTCTTGCCGCTACCGCGGGTTTCCAGAACCAGCCTCTTGGATCCCAACACTGGGCAAAACCCAATTTATCGACTATTTTTGAATATGCCTCTTTTGCCTCTTTATACTTCCCGTCCGACAACATTGCTTCACCTAAAATAAAATAGCATGTCCCCACATCATTTAGAGCCCATGCATTAAAGGCCTGTTCTTTGGGTAGAAAATCGGTAAGATTTCCCTGCTGTTTCATCGCCTCAGGCTCATACATGTCTATGCATTTCTTGGTGTATATTTCAACACCTGCATAATCTTTTTTATCCAAACACCCCCAAGCATTCGTCGTCAAAGTTGCCGAAGTATAATCACCAAAATCATACTCCTTTCCGCCGCCCTGCTTTAACTCCATAAGCTTCATCTGATCTTTCGCTCCTTGAGCCGGTTTCCAGAACCATCCTTGAGGGTCCCAACATAAAGAATACGAAAAATCGTTAATGACTGCGTTAAACGCTTCTTTTGCTTCCTCTAGCTTACCTTGTTCTTTTGCCGCCATTCCTTTTACGTAATAGCACGTCCCCACATCGTTCAGCGCCCAATACTCAACTTCGTGACTAGCTGCTGGAAAATCTGTTAGAGACGATTGCATAACCATCGCCTTCGCCTTATATAACTCCGAGCACTTATTGGCATACACGTTTACTCCTTCATAATCCTTACTTCTCAACGCGTCCCACGCCTTCGAAGCTAATGTTGAAGATGTCATATCGCCAAAATTATACTGTTTGCCTCCTTCAGAGGGATTTGCCGTAGCCGCAGGCCCAGCCGCGACGGCAGGAACAACCGCTTTTGCCGGCTGTTCCGCTGAAACTATAGAAAAACCAAAAAACACGCATATCACTAAAATCGCCAAAAATAAATTTTTCATGACTCCTCCTTTTGCTAAACAGCGTTAAAAAGTTTTCTCCAACATACTCTACTCACTAAAATTAGACGACAAACAAAAACAATTATTCCAACAATCTGCTATATCTCCTAAAGGACTATCCCTTTATGGCCCCTGCCGCGATTCCTTTGATAATGTGCTTCTGCATCATTAAATAAATCGCGACGACCGGCACAATAGTGATCACTATCGCCGCCATCAACAAAGGATAATTGGTGAAATGCGGCCCGTAAAACTCCATCAGACCGCGCTGTAACGGCATCAATTTATCATCGTTAAGCACCAAATTGGCCCAAAAAAATTCGTTCCAAATCGTCAATGTGTTAAAAATAATGACTACCGCGATTGCCGGTTTCGCAAGCGGCATAGCCACATGCAAATATACTCCAAATTTCCCACAACCGTCAATCCTTGCCGAATCTTCAAGCTCAGGCGGCGTTTTATCAAAAAATGTTTTTAACAAAAAAATCGCCAGAGCAAGCCCCGCATTTATCTGCGGGAATATATATCCGGCCCTTGTATTTATCCATCCGAGTTTATTAACCAACACATACAAAGGAACGAATGATGCTGGAACCGGAATCATCATGGTTGACAATAGTAGCAAATACATTACATTTTTACTATAAAATTGTAGTCTTGAGAAAGCAAAAGCTGCCATGGACGAAATAATAACAATCCCTAAAACGATTGTCATCGTATAGAAAGCAGTGTTAAAAAAATATACGGCAAATCCCGCTTTAGTCCATGCAAACAAATAATTCTCCCAATGGAAGGAAGCAGGAATAATGCTATAGTCCTTGAAAATGGTATCCTGAGTCTTCAATGAACTTGAAAAAGCCCATAGTAATGGAAATATACAGGATATCGATACAGAAATAAGGGAAACATGCATTATGCTTTCCTTCGCCCATTTTGCAAACTTATATTCTAATGACGCCTGCATGTTAAATCCCCACTCCTCTTTGCCTTGAAATACGTAACTGCATCATTGACAACACAAAAAGTATCACTCCAAATATCACACCTTGCGCGCATGCATATCCATAATTGCTGCTTTGCATCGAAAATAAAATTCTCGTAATTGGAACTTCAGTATGATACGCGGGCCCGCCTCTGGTAGTTGAAAAAATAATATCGAATATCTGCATCGTCCCAAGAATTGTCAATATTGATACGAGAAAAAATACCGGTATCATAAGCGGTGCCGTTATATGTCTAAATCTATGCCACCCGTTTGCTCCATCTACACGCGCCGCTTCATACAATTCTTCAGGTATAATTTGCAATCCAGCCAACAAAATAACAAACCCCCATCCGAATCCCTTCCACATATGAATAATGGCGATGCAAGTAAGCGCTGTATGGGGATTGTCCAGCCATGCATTTTGATAATTTCCTAGCTTTATTAGCACCAGAAAGTGGTTTAATAGTCCATAATTAGGATTGTATATCCACTTCCAAATAATGCCCACAACAATTCCGGCTAAAACCGGAGGAATAAAAAAAATTACGGTGTACAGATTACCACATCTTATTCCTCTAGCAACCGCAAGCGCCAAAACAAGCGCAAATACATTTTGAATTACGAGAGCCAAAACAGTTATATATCCTGCCTGCAACATTGATTTCCACCACACGGCATCTCCGAAAATATCAGTGAAATTTCTAAGTGCGACGAAAACAGGCTCTAAAGGCGGTGTCCATTCAAAAAGACTTAGGTGAAATACCTTGAAATAAGGATACACACTGAAAACACAAAACATTATTACTGCCGGGAGAATAAAGGCAAAACTGGACAAGTTATCTCGTGTACTATTATTCATCGGTCACTACGACTCCTACAATAAGCACTCTGGAATAAAAAAGGGCGTACATTTTGAGGCCGTATTCTACTAGAGGAAGAAGCCTAGGTCAAGATAAAGTTAGCAATCCCTAAGTTGGCGATAAATAATATTGCGCGTACCGGATTTACCTGGTATGATACGGGCTTTGTATTTACACGTTACTATTCCAATCAAAAGTACGATTTACTACTAAAAGGGAGGGATTTAATGCAAAAGAGCACACAGCATGCTACTGCGCCGGAAGATCGTATTCCTGTTTTTCAAAAGTTTGTATACAGCATGGGATCAATGGCCAATGACAGCCAGGCAGCCTGGTTGGGCCAGATGATAGCTATTCTGATCTTAGGCCTAGGTATAAACCCTATTTGGGTAGGACTAATCGGTACTGTTCCTCGTGTTATCGATGCCGTTACGGATCCTATTGTGGGCTTCAGCTCGGATAACGCCCGGACAAAATACGGCCGAAGAAAACCATTCATCTTTTTCGGCGCTATCTTATCGGGTATCTTATATATACTCATGTTCCAGCTTTATAAGGAAAACAGTAATACGTTTAACGGCTGGTACTTCTTGATATTACAGATTTTCTTTTTCATCGCGTTTGCTTGTTTCTCGATTCCATGGATAGCTCTCGGTTATGAATTGACCCCTGATTATCATGAACGAACAAGCCTGCAAAGCTGGAGCAGGGTTTTGGCCCAAATACCGTGGCTGTTGGCTCCGTGGTGCTGGTCCATTATGTTCAACAAAAACTGGTTCGCAAATCCTGCAACCGGGGCGGCGGACCCTGTGTATGGTGCCAGGAAACTCTCCATAATAATAGGTATCATCCTTGTACTAGGAGGCGTTCTCCCGGCAATATTCAACAAAGAGCATTTCGCAAATTTACCTAAACCCAAAAAGATAACAGGCGATCTATTTAAAAACCTACTAGACGACTTAAAAAGCAAGAGATTTGTCATGAAGGTGTTCTTGACGAGTACAGTTATAACTATCTTATGTTCTTTTCTAATTAAATGGTCGATGTTCCCCAATCTAAACAGGTTTGTCATTCTTCCTGGCATTATCCTTTTTACAATCGCTGCATTTCTCATTTTAAATTCTATCCCGGTGATTAGAAAGTTATTTAAGGATATAGCCTTGACCGTAGAAAACAAGTTGTTCGTCAAGCTATGCGTGGCAACTTTTTTGATTTTTAACGGTTTTATGCTTAGCTCCACTTTTATTATCTGGGTAATTTTCTTTTATGTTTTTAAAAATGCCCCCGCGGACGGCGCCGCGTATGGTTCGGGAAGTATATTACTCGGGTTATATGGAACATTCAGCTCCATATGCACAGTTTGTGTTGTATCTTTCATCCCATGGCTCTCTAGAAAAATGGGAAAAAGAAACGCCTTTTTCATTACTATCCCTCTATCGATTATCGGCTACGCGATGAAATGGATAGGATACAACCAGATTCATCCGACAGATAGCCAACTGTGGACGTTGTTAAACGGTACCGGTGTTATTAATTTCTTCAATATTTGCCTTGCGGTAGCACGGGAACATTATTTGCTTTTGGCATGCGCACCGTTTATTGTTTTCGGATTGGGATCGCTTTTTACAATAATCCTATCAATGGTAGCGGATGTCTGCGATATTGATGAACTCCAAACCGGGGAACGCCGTGAAGGAATGTATAGCGCTGTTTACTGGTGGATGGTTAAGCTTGGACTGGCCCTTGCCTCGTTTATTGGCGGAGCACTTTTGACATGGACCGGATTTAATCAGGGCCTTGGCATAAAACAATCGGTAGACACATTATTTTGGATGAGGGTACTCGATGTATCCATCCCTATTGTAACCTCGATAATCGCGATATTTGTCATTTACACCATAGACATTACGGAAGAAAAGGCGCGTGACGTTCGCAGACAATTAGAAGCAAGACGAGGTAAAGTGTGACAACAAAACCGGTCATCATTTTTCCATACCACGGGTATGAGAATATTGAAAAATGCGAATGGTATTTTTGGTGGACAGTTGACAGGTGTAAAAAAATTGATCCAAAGCCGATTGTTGTCCTACCAAGGGATACAGTTCTAAGAGGGGATGCAATTTCTTTTATAAATGATAAAAGATATCCCACCCTTGAAGTTGTACAAACCTGGTCTGTTGATACATGTCAGACATGGCTTGCCGGTTGGGGACACGTACTCGATAACTATCCGGGTTCAGGGAGAATTGTGCAAATACCGGGCGATATTGCCTATGTGCATGAAGATGTTGAATTCTATAACAATCTCGGAAACTTTATAGAAACCACCGGTTCTGATATTGCGATAGGAGATTTTGGAACAGGCGACAAATACAGCGCGAAAAGTTTGGTGGATACATACGGCACATATTCACTTCTGGCAAATTGGTTTCCCGAGGTTTCAAGAGGCATAAGGGCACTGCCCCTCCATAGGCCAAGATCCGAGTTTCTTAATGTAGACACAGCCGTTCTTCGTGAGCTTATAACAAAAAACAGGACCTTTGCCTATGAACAGACCCTAAATTTTCTCATAAAATCCTGGGATCATGACAATGAAAAATGGAAATACAATATATCCACCTTCCCTCTTGGAATTTTGTCCGACGACAAGTCTTTCAGGGATTACTCTGAATGCATTAATCAGGTTGAAAGAATCGAAAGAATGCTTTCATTATTGTGGCGGGAAATTAAAGAACCGCAGAAAAAGGAAAATGTAAGCGATCAAAAATTTGAAAAACAGTACGCTGAATTTACAGACGAATACGACAATCTTCGCGACAATTCAAAAGGCATCATGGAAACCGCCAGGATTACATTAAGGGCTGTACTTGGGGTATAATCCCTAGATCAATCTAAAAATATATCTGTATCCTCCTTTTACTTTTTACAGCTCCCAAGCCGGGATGTCCTTTGTATTGTTGCTGGAAATACTATCCTCAGGAATGTCATTACTAATGTCTATTCCCACGGTTATTGTTCCTTGCGAATCTATCATCGGTATCGTGGCGGTAATTATCCATGCCGGGCGCAGTCTTATATTGGTCACAACCTCAACGGTTGACTCGTATTCTGCGTTTAATGAATCTTTTATACCTACTGTAAATCTTCTACCCACCTCCAACGATTCGGTTCCCTCATTGCCGATAGTAATAATCAGATTATCACCAGATCTCTCCACGTGTCTTATTCCCAGATCAATAAAAGGCGGTTCATTTTCGATATAGCAGATATTATTATAGGAAGCATTCTCGGGCCAAAGCCTCTGGTTGCCCGCGCCGCTAAAGCCGGGGATACGCGCCCGTTTTACTGAGTCAATCAGGTACGCGCCTCTTTCGGACGCGCAGCGGAAAAAAATATTTGTAGCGTCGCTATTTGCCGCCATTAAGGCGTTTGGATCGTCCATCCCCACCCATCCGCAGATAGCGCCTTTATCATAAAATGAATGAAACAATCTTTCGGAGCCGGCGACATCCGTGGCTGTCCCGCATGAAAACCAGTACATAAATGAATTGGGGAACGGCCTGTCGTTACAATATGTGTCTACAAATAAAGGCGTAAAATAAATACAGTAAAAATGTTCGTTCGCCGAATAATCCCGCATACGGATGACATCGGTACCTATCCAGCGGACATTCGCGCGGGCAGTTTGTTCATCAGGGAACCGCCTTCCTAAAGAAACCGCGAAATTATTGAAATTATTCGCGCCCGGTTGATCGGGTATAGCGCCGCCATGGCCGGAAATAAATATTACTCCATATCCCGTGTCGTCAATTTCAGAGAGGGCCTGTTCTGTCACCTCCTCATTAATAAGAAGCGAAACATCATAGCCGGCTCCCCTCAAGTTGTCCTCGACCGCGCCCATTACGAAACCGGAATTTACATATTCCCTGTGTAATCCATCCAAAAGGATGGCATTGTCCGAGACAGGGTGAATAGGACTTAATGGAAAAAGTAAATCTATAATTCTTTGAATAGTTCCGTGAGAAAATAAATAATCGAAAAAGAGTTTGTTCCAATCAACGTTAAAGATCCAGTCGTAAATCGAGGAATTCTGACTGCCGTTTTCAGGTTCATTTGATTTAGCATCATACCATGTTTTTACTTTTAACAAGATAGAGGTGTTGTCAATAAATTTTACTAATACGGAATCCTGTCCGTAAGACGCGCCTTTAACATTTTTATCCAGCTTGATCCATTCTGCCTGACGCGCGGCGATTTTTTCGGGCGATTCGCCTAAATTCAGGTATTCTTCGCACTGCTTGTCGAACTTGTCATACAATGGTTTTTTTATACTTTCCGATAAAGGAACGCAATACTTTCCCAAAGTATATTCGTACTGTGTTTCTTTAGAATACAAAGACATATTTTTTGCCTTGATCGTTAGCAAATATTTTCCAAAAGCGGGAAATTTATACAGTATCTCGCAGGGTTTTGATATAGAGATTAGTCTGTTAAGTATTAGATATTTTCCAGTCTGTAAGTCTTTTATAGAAATCACGTAATTAACGATTCCTGTCATAGCGATAATATCTGTTTTAAGCGGCAGCCATTTTAAGTTTACATAATAGTCATTTAACTGTCGAGGCAAGAGCCACTTTACTTTTACATTTTCGATCTTTGAAAAATATTCCTCATAAGTCGCGGGTACTTGATTTTTGAATTTCAAATATGGGTCTATGGCGCTTTTCATTCTTTCACCTTGAACCGTAGTAATTCCGGAAGAAGCAGATTCGGCTAAAACACACATAGGCTGTAGGGCTATAGCAATACACAATAAAGCCGATACCACCACTAACAGCTTTGCGATAAATGTTCTCATAACCCACCTCCTAGCTCTTTATAAGCGAAATCCATGCCAAGACCACAAATTCATAAGGTATTGCATAGTAGTATAATGAAAGAAGCGTTTATTATTTCAAAGTAGTTTTGGTGTTTCAAATCGCAGCAATGTTGATGCAAAAAAATACTTTGGGGACTTGACACGGAGCATTCCATAGTGTAAACATAGGAATAGTAGGAAATAACGATCACTAACGCGAATACTTGCGAGGTAAATTCACTGCTGTCCGGTTATAAGTTAAACAGCAACAGCTGTTTACATTGTTCGTCAATTGGCTCTTTATAATCAGTTTCTGTAAGTATTTGCATAATAGGCGTTTTCTCTAATATTGTTATGCTCAAGATTTGTAAAATTGTGTAAAGGCTGTTTTGTAAATTCAGTCGTTTCTTGATAATAGCGATCAGCACATAGATGGAGATAGCAATCCATATTTGTGTTTTTACCGCGTTGCCTGAAGTACCGAAAAAAGATTTTATTCGTAGGTGTTGCTTGATCCACTTGAAAAACAATTCTACTTGCCATCGGCATTTGTAAAGTTTCGCAATGGTTAATGTTGGGAGGGTGAAATTGTTGGTTAAGAAAATTATACTTTGATTGTTCTGTATATCGTAGTAACGGATTCGTCGAAGTTTTTCCGTAAAAAATTGATCCATACATGTGAAGCTCTGTACTTTGTGATTGCCATGACCGGCGGCTCCACGTGTGTCCTGCCAATCATATCCTACTTTAGCCTTGCCACACGACCCCAAAGGAAATATAATAACACCATACAGGAGGCGCAACATGAAAAATTCCATCTGGAAGTTCCTGCTATTTTTAGTTTTTCCCGCGATATTACTATCCGGTGCGGCGAGCGCGATAAATTATGACGATGATCTCGTGCGCTATATAGCAAGACAAAAAAACAAGATCCCTAAAAAGTACACAGCTCCGACTGAAACGCAAATACAACTTTTTCGTGAAATGATATACGACATGCTTCAGGGCGCGTTCTCAGGTGCGTCACAAATCGCTGGCATTCTTGGATATAACATAAAATCCATGAATGAAAATAACGGCCTTACCTATTATATACTCGAGTCAGCAGACCCAAAACACAGACCATGGGGAACCTACGTGTTTTACTTAGGCGGCAATAATCAAAATTACATAATCGAGGTCCCTCATCCATTTGAAGAAAAGAACACAAGCATTATCGGCATTAAGGCCTTTATTACGGACTCTACATTTATTAGTCATGGGAATAGCAACGCCTTTTTTATGTCCGGATCTAGAAAGGGAGAAGGCGACGTGGCGAATATAGAAGACAGCATGTTTCTTGCCGCCCATAAAGAGGCTGTTGACAACCGACATAGCACTATCGTGCAAATCCACGGTTTCAATAAAAAAAGCTACCCCCAAATAGTAATGACCAGCGGGTCTCCAGTGGGAAACTCCGAGATGGATGCCTTTTTTGATCAATTTATTCAGCGAGAATTTGACGTCGGCACATACAACGGCATCCAATACCAGGATTGCGGAGCGACTGAAAACAAGGAGGCTCAATACTGTAACGCGGTGGGAATCCCTTTTGTCGGAATATTTCTAAACAAACAAACACACTACAGCCATAGGAAAAGCACTCTTGTTGAACAGGGTATAAAGGAAGTAACCGTTAGCGAGACTTTTGGTATAGAGTAAAAAAGATTGCACAAAAAAACAGCCACAGATTACACGTATTTTACGGATATATAAGGATGGATACGGATATACCCCCCAAAGATATCGGCACAGAAAGAGACTCTGACAGACGAAAACGCCCCACCCCTTTTTTAAGCCGCTATACTTTCGTCGGCAGACGCCAATCCGCAAGAAGAGACGACGAGAAACACAATTACTATGTTGATAGAATTGGGGCAAGGGCATGGGCCGCAATTGCCGTTGTATTAGCACTTTCAATAATCGATTCACTTTTTACAGTCCATCTACTAAGCAAAGGATACAGGGAGGCAAACCCTATCATGAATACCGCGCTTTTCATCGGGAAACCGGCCTTCATTGTGTCGAAATATACTCTCACCATAATCGGAATTATAACCTTAGCGCTTCACAAAAATTTTATTTTTGTTAAGCAATTGACTGTCGTAATCACCTTTCTATACATGTGTCTCAACATATACAATGTTTGGTTATACTTAAGGTGATTTTTGCACGGCATTTTTATACTTGTCAAGCCCGGAAAATAGAAGTAGAATATGGCTAATTTAGCCGGTCAATCACCAAACAACGAAACCTTCGGGAGGTATTATGGCTGTACAGGACCGCAGAAGAAAGTACTTTATAGACAAAAGAATGCAAGGAATGTATGCTCTAGTAAATCTCCTCATAGCAGGAACTATTTGTCTTTTCGTAGGACTGGAGATCTTCCGTTCTTTTTACGCGGAGTTCGGCTGGCCCCTCGCGGGAAAACCTTTTACGGCTTCTGATTTATTTTTTATTGTAAAACTCGTGATATTAGCCCTAATGGGGAGCAGTTTCTTTTGGCTCATGTCTTCTTTTGCAGGCCACAAAATCGCCGGTCCAATTTTCCGCTTAGAACAATGTTTAAAGGAAGTCACCAAAGGAAATTATGCCCTTAGGGTGCAGTTTCGCAAAAAAGATTTTTTTCAGGAAATAGCGGAAGTATTTAACCACATGAATGAAACACTCGAGCAAAAAGCGAACGCTCAGAATACCCTGCTGGCGCAGTTAAAAGAAAAAGCGCAGTCTTTGCCGCAAGACAATCAAACTTCGCAGGAAATAAAAAGACTTCTAGGCGTATGAATGTTTCAAACGCAAAAAAAAGAATCGAAGAGTTGCGCGGGGAAATCAACCATCACAATCACCTCTACTATGTTTTAGACAATCCGCAAATTTCCGACAGCGAATACGATAAATTATTCGGAGAACTTGAAGCCATCGAAAAGCAATTTCCGGATCTTCGAACTCCCGATTCCCCGACTCAAAGAGTTGGCGCTCCACCTCTTGAGGAATTTCAGAAAGTGACACACAAAGTACCTATGCTAAGCCTTTCAAATGCCTTTAGCACTGAAGAAGCGCGCGATTTTGATACCCGCATTAAAAAATTTCTAGAAACTTCCGACAATATCGAATACGTCGTAGAACCTAAGATAGACGGGCTTGGCATATCTTTGGTTTTTGAAAACGGGGTTTTCACACAAGGCGCCACGCGCGGCGACGGCACAACAGGCGAAGATGTTACGATAAATTTAAAAACCATAAGATCCCTACCCTTACGTCTTTTGGAAGATAAATACCCGTGCCCTCAACTTATAGAAATACGCGGCGAAGTTTACATGAAAACTCCGTCTTTTAATAAATTAAATCAACAACGCGAAAAAAACAGCGAACAGTTATTTGCCAATCCGCGCAATGCAGCTGCCGGCAGCCTGCGCCAGCTTGATTCAAGAATTACAGCAGGAAGGCCTCTCGACATTTTTTGCTATGGGCTTGGAGAATTGAAAGGCACCGCTTTCCATACCCAGGAAGAAATGTTAAACGCGTTTAAATCATGGGGGTTAAAAGTAAATCCTTTGATAAAAAGAATAAGCGGCATTGAAGGAGTCATTGAATTTCACAAAAACATTATGGACATCCGCGAAAAACTTGATTATGAAATAGACGGTATTGTAGTAAAAGTAAATAGCTTCGATTTACAAAAGAAACTCGGCTTTATAAGCCGCTGTCCGCGCTGGGCGCTCGCTTATAAATTTCCAGCAACACAGGCCACCACGAAAATAATTGACATTATCGCTCAAGTCGGAAGGACTGGGGCAATTACTCCCGTTGCGATCATGGAACCAATCGAGGTAGGCGGCGTGACCGTCAGCAGGGCCACTTTGCATAATCAGGACGAAATTGATCGTTTGGATGTGCGTGTCGGGGATACTGTAGTAATTCAACGGGCTGGGGATGTCATTCCAGAAGTTGTAAGCGTATTTACTGAAAGAAGGAGCGGACATGAGAAGAAATATAAAATTCCGGATAAATGCCCGGTCTGCGGCTCCGATATCTACAAACCAGAAGATGAGGCAGTAGCTCGTTGTATAGGAATGAGCTGTCCGGCGCAATTAAAAGAATCTATCGCACATTTCGCGTCGAGAAATGCGATGAACATAGACGGGCTTGGGAGCAAACTCATAGACCGTATGGCGGATATGAATCTTATCCACGACGCGTCCGATTTATACTTTCTAAACAAAGAAGATATTTCAAAAATGGACCGAATAGCCGATAAAAGCGCGTCTAATATCATCACGGCCATTGCGAACACCAAATCAACCACCCTACCCCGCCTGATCTTCGCCCTAGGTATTCGCCATGTGGGCGAACGCACGGCGAAAATCCTTGCTGACGAATTTAGGACTTTGGACAATTTAATCTCGGCCAAAGAGGATAGTCTTTTGGCTATTCACGAAATAGGCCCTGAGATAGCAAAGAGCATAGCCCGCTTCTTCAATGACAAAAAAAATATTGCGGTGATCCATAAACTTAAAAAGGCTGGAATTAAATACAGTCATGAGATTTCTTCTGCACCAAAGCCCCTACATGGAAAAACATTTGTCATAACAGGCACGCTGTACGGATTCTCGCGCGGTCAAGCTGAAGAACTAATCGAAACATTAGGCGGAAGAGCAAGCTCCAGCGTTAGTAAAAATACGGATTTTGTAGTCGTCGGCACAGACGCAGGATCAAAAGCCATAAAAGCCCAAGAATTGGGAGTGAAAACAATAAACGAAGATGAATTTAAAAAATTGTTGTCTTTATAATATTCCCTGCGTCCCTGCCTTTCTCTGTGCCCTTTGTGTCCATATTTTTCTCTGTGTCCTCTGTGACTCAGTTTTCCCAGATTTACTCTGGCCTTTAAAAGAAAAAACTTACATAACAGGCACTTTTGGAGAATTTCGCAGAAACCATATACACGCGGGCGTAGACATTTCAACGCTAGGGAAAACCGGCCTTCCTGTTTACGCCGGAGACGACGGCACTCTTTATCGTCTAAAAACACAGTTCCTTGGCTACGGAAAAGCTGTCTATATAAAACTCAATAACGGAAATATCCTATTATATGCCCATCTAGATAGATTCTCGCCCGAAATTAACAATTTAGTCATACAAGAACAAGAAAAGGCTTCTCAATACGAAATTGATTACATTGCAAAAGAAGATATCCCAATTAGGCGCGGGCAAATTATCGGATACACGGGAGACACTGGCGGCTCTGCCCCGCACTTACATATAGAAATGCGCGACAAGAATGACCATCCGATAAACATTTTACAAAAAGGCCTTTTTTATGAAGATAAAACGCCTCCGGTTATAGGAGGCTTAGCTGTGTGCGATCCGTTTAATACTTATTGTATTTCATACTATCCGTCAGAAAAAATACCTAAAGAAATATCCGTTTCTGAAGGAGCCTGCCTTGCGATATCGGCTTACGATTTGTCTAACGGCAACAAGATCGGAGTACATGAAATAGAACTCGAAATTGACGGCAAATTATTTTTTTCCGTAGAAATGGACGTCTTTAGTTACGATAACTATAACGACAATTTTATCCCCTACAACAGAGATATTTATATAAGTAAGGACAAGATATTCTACAATTTATTTAAAGCGTTCAACAATAAACTCCCTTTTTATCCGCAGGATAAGGACGGTATACTCCGCCTTCCAAATGGCAGACACACCGCTAAAATAACCGTAAAAGACAATGCCGGCAATGCAAGCTCTTTAAATTTCACCATTATTCCAAAATCTTTTGAGTTGCCTTCCCATGTCGCGGATTTCATAGAAAAATGGCTGTCAAAAGACAATTTATTTTCACTTTTAATCCAAAAGAAAAACTTATATTACCCTACAAAAGTGGATATTAGATTATCGCCTTCTGTTAAAGCCGGGGAACTTATACCGGCATCACAGATTTATGATCTATTTCCAAAGGCTGCTGTTTTCTCAAAAGCCGAAATTGAGATTAAAAATATGTCAAATACAGCTAGAACCGGTTTATACAAATACGAAACCGGGAAATGGAAATATATGGAAGATAATCTCATCCGGGTATTTTCTAAATATGCGCTGTTTCAAGATACTACTCCCCCAAGTATTCAAATAGCCTCGCTATATCCCCTCTTCCGAGTAAAAATAGATGATAAAGGAAGCGGCCTAAATTATGAGAAATTATCTCTTTTTATCGACAAAAAGAAAGTAATAGCGGAATATTCTGTTACAAGAAAAGAACTTTTTTATAGGTTACAATCAAAAGGCCATAAGATACTGTGTGAAGCAAGCGACAAAGCCGGAAATACAAACAAAAAAGAAATCCAAATATAGATGTCGTATAGATGTCCAATTTCTGTAAAAATATTTCTTGACATTAAATTCCATATTGTGGTTATATAATCCCGCACGGTGAGGGTAGCGAGTAGCAAGAGGTAAGAAACAAGAGGTAAGAAAGCGAAAGTTATCGTGCAGGGGAGATTTCAATAATGTTTTTTCGCTTAATAAAAGTCACATTTTTAATTCTTTTTACATCATCCTTATTAATCATAATACGAGGAACAGCACATGCCGGCACAAATCCACCCGTAAACGACACACTCAGTCCCTCAAGCGGAACCAACTATGCAAATACACCACTAACATTTGCAACCACATACACAGATCTGGACGGATACACAGACCTTAAACACTGCTATCTAAACATAAACACCACCCAAAGCCAGAAATACTGTTTCTACGCCTACTACAACAGAGGAACAAACAAACTATACTTAAAAGACGATCTAGCAACCACATGGTATGGTGGATACACCCCCGGAAGCACAAACACAATAGAAAATAGCTACTGTTCTATAAATTGTGCCAGTACCACAGTATCAGGATCAGGCACAACCCTCACCATCAACTGGAACATAACCTTCAAAGGCACATTTCAAGGAACAAAGAATTGTTACATGTACGTATATGACGCAACAGGAAACACAGACGGATGGGACACAGTCGGAACATGGACAATACAAAACAGCTCACCAACAGTAGGAACAGTCACCCCAAACCCCGGATCAGTTGAACCAGAAACAGAAAACCTAATAACAACCACATACACAGACAACGACGGCTATCAAAACATAAAGTATTGCTACATAATCATTAACTCAAGACTAAGCGGAAGTAACTGCTTCTACGCATATTACAATAGAAGCACAAACAAAGTATCCCTACGAGATGACGCCAATACAACATGGCTAGGCGGCTATGACCCCGGATCATCCAACACAATATCAAACAGCTACTGTACATTAAATTGCGCTAATTACGCAATCAGGCAATACGGTGACAATCAACTGGGCAGTAACATTCCAACCCAGCATGATAGGAACCAAAAACAGCTACCTATACATGTGTGACAACTCAAGCATATATGACGGCTGGGACACAATAGGGACGTATACAATAAATAACCGCCCTCCCAACATAATAGGAATAACCCCAAATACAGGAACAGCATACACAAACCAAGAAACAACATATCAAACAAGCTACAATGACCCAGACGGATACACCAAAATAAAATACGCCTACTTCATAGTAAATGACAAACTAAAAGGAGCAAACTGCCTATACGCCTACTACTATCAACTAACCAATAAACTC
>Ga0233425_10005346_pt1 | contig 20382 bp, 17 predicted proteins | sample Watercolumn_Towu_2_FD_181712 | JGI IMG/M metagenome (GOLD analysis project Ga0233425, IMG submission 181712) | Freshwater microbial communities from Lake Towuti, South Sulawesi, Indonesia - Watercolumn_Towuti2014_140_MG | ecosystem: Environmental > Aquatic > Freshwater > Lake | place... | reverse complement strand
TCCCCCCGTTCCCCCAGTCAATCCGCCGCGAAAACTGCAAGTACAAGGACCCGAAAAAGAAAAGGAAGATGGCGACATGAGCGAGCAGAAGGCAGACATCGGCCTGGTGGGCCTGGCCGTGATGGGCGAAAACCTGATGCTGAACATGGAGAGCAAGGGCTTCACCGTGGCGTGCTTCAACCGCACGGTCGAGAAGGTAGACGCCTTCGTGAATGGCCGCGGCAAGGGCAAGAAGTTCATCGGCTGCCGTTCCGTGCAGGAACTGGCCGCGAGCCTCAAGACCCCGCGCCGGATCATGCTGATGGTCAAGGCCGGCAAGGCCGTGGACGAGACCATGGACGCGATCGTTCCGCACCTCTCGCCCGGCGACATCCTGATCGACGGCGGCAACAGCCACTATCCGGACACGATCCGCCGCACGAAGAAGCTGGCCGAGAAGGGCCTGCGCTTCATCGGCACCGGCGTCTCGGGCGGCGAGGAGGGCGCGCTCAAGGGCCCGGCGATCATGCCCGGCGGCGATCCCTCGGCCTGGCCGTTCGTGAAGGACATCTTCCAGGCCACTGCCGCGAAGGTCGCCGACGGCACGCCGTGCTGCTCCTGGATGGGATCGGACGGCGCCGGCCACTTCGTCAAGATGGTGCACAACGGCATCGAGTACGGCGATATGCAGCTCATCTGCGAAGCCTACGACCTGATGTCGCGCGGCCTCGGCATGAGCGCGCCGGAGATCCAGAAGGTCTTCGCCGAGTGGAGCCGGGGCGAACTGAGCAGCTACCTGATCGACATCACCGCCGACATTCTTGGCAAGACCGACGACCTCGGCACCGGCAAGCCGGTCGTGGACCTGATCCTCGACACGGCCGGCCAGAAGGGCACCGGCAAGTGGACCTCGCAGGCCGGCCTCGACCTGGGCATCGGCATCCCGCAGATCGCCGAGGCCGTGTTCGCGCGCTGCCTGTCGGCGATCAAGGACGAGCGCGTGGCGGCCTCCAAGAAGCTGCGCGGTCCGAAGCCCCACTTCCGCGGCGACAAGACCGCCTTCCTGAAGCAGCTCCAGGCTGCCGTCTACGCCGCCAAGATCTGCTCCTACGCCCAGGGCTACCAGCTCCTGCGCGCGGCGTCGGACGAGTACAAGTGGAACCTGAACTACGGCGAGATCGCCCTGTGCTGGCGCGAAGGCTGCATCATCCGCGCCCAGTTCCTCGGCAAGATCAAGGATGCCTTCGACAAGAAGCCGAAGCTGGCCAACCTGCTGCTCGACCCGTACTTCAAGCAGGTGATCCGCAAGTCGCAGAGCGCCTGGCGCACGGTGATCAAGAAGGCCGTGGGCCTCGGCATCCCGGTGCCGGCCATGGGCACGGCGCTCAACTACTACGACTCCTACCGCAGCGAGCGTCTGCCGGCCAACCTGCTGCAGGCCCAGCGCGACTACTTCGGCGCCCACACCTACGAGCGCCTGGACAAGCCGCGCGGGCAGTATTTCCACTACATCTGGACGGAGAGCGGCGGCAAGACCGCGGCCTCGACGTACACGGTGTAGAGGTTGGGGAGGTTCGGGGTTGGAGAGGTTCAGGGTTGCACGGGCGCCGCGGTTATGCGAGTCTGTGCCAACCGTGTACCTCTCCAACCTGCCTGACCGAAGGAGCAAGCCATGGGCATGCCCAAAGCCGTACGGATCCTGCTGAAGACGCTGCTGGTGATTGTCGTCGTGGTCGTCCTGCTGCTGGTGGCCGTGACGCTCTTCATCGGTCCGATCGTCAAGACCGCCGCCGAGAAGATCGGCCCCAAGGTGCTGGGCGTGCCGGTCACGGTGGAGAGAGTTTCCATCAACGCCTTCGCCGGCAAGGTGGGCCTCAAGAACCTGCGGGTGGGCAACCCGGATGGCTACTCGACCGACCCCATGTTCGCCCTGGGCGAACTGCGTCTGGATGTGAACCTGGCCTCGCTTCCCGGCTCGGGGCCGATCGAGGTCACCGAGGTCGCCATTCTTGACCCGAAGGTGTCGTACGAGATCGTCAAGGGCACGAGCAACATCGACGCCCTCACGGCCGGGTTGCAGAAGGCGCCGGCGGAGGAGCCGGCGGCCACGGAAGGAAAGAAGCCCGCGCGCAAGGTGATCGTCAAGCACTTCGAGTGCCGCGGCGGCGAGGTGTCCGTGCGCGCCGCCATGACGCTGGGCAAGTCGGTTACCGTCCCGCTGCCGCCGATCGTCGCCAATGACATCGGCAAGAGCACCGGCGGCACCACGACGTTCGACGCCATCCAGAAGATGGTCGGCGAAATCGCCAGCGGCGTCGGCAAGGCCGCGGTGGGCGTCCTGAGCGGCGTCGGCGATGCGGCCAAGGATGCCGCCAAGGGCGTGCAGGACGCCGGCAAGGGCGCCGTCGACAAGATCAAGGGGCTCTTCTGACCGTCCTTTTCCAGCGCGTCCGCCCTTCCGCCGTTCTTCCCTCGTACGCCCATCCCGGCGATGCCGGCCTGGACCTCTGCGCGTGCGAGGAGGCATCCCTCGATCCCGGCGCCTCGGCGCTCGTGCGCACGGGGTTGGTTGTCGAGTTGCCCGCCGGCACCGAGGCGCAGGTGCGGCCGCGCAGCGGCCTGGCGCTCAAGCACGGCATCACGCTGCTCAATGCGCCCGGGACGATCGACGAGGGCTACCGCGGCGAAATCGGCGTGCTGCTCATCAACCACGGCCGCGAGACGTTTCGCGTCACGCCTGGCATGCGCATCGCACAGCTCGTGATCGCCCCGGTGCTGCGCGTGGAGGTCGCCGAGGCGGCCTCGCTCTCCGCCACCCGCCGCGGCGGCGGCGGCTTCGGTTCGACCGGTGCGTGAGACGGATGCCTGCGCCAACGGGTGGCGCCAGCGCAGCTTCGGGAAGCGCGCGTGCCGCCCGGCCGGGCTTGTCGCGGCGTCAGGGCTCGGGTAGCATCTTGCTCGCTTCCCGGAGAGCCCCCGATGAATCTCAACGAACTGAAGCGCGCCCACGACGTCGCCCGCATGCGGCACCAGGCGGCCTGGCAGCGGATCCATTCGCAATTGTGCTTTGCGGAATTCCTGCTGGCGCAGCACCCCGACCGGGCCGGCGAATGGCAGCCGGCCCACGCGGCGGCCGCGCGCGCCGCCGCCGACGGGCTCGCCGCCGCCGCGCCGGACATGCCCGCGCTCGTGGCGCGGGTCGAGGCGGCGCTGGCGCCGCTTTCCGCTGCGGCCAAGACCCATACCGTCTGGCTCGCCGGCCATGCGCACATTGACATGAACTGGATGTGGTCGTGGCCCGAAACCGTCAGCGTCACGCTCGACTCCTTCCGCACGATGCTCGATCTGCTCGAGGAGTTTCCGGAGTTTCATTTTTCCCAGAGCCAGGCCAGCGTCTACGCGATCGTCGAGGAGCACGCGCCCGAGTTGCTGCCCGCGATCGCGAAGTTCGTGAAGGACGGCCGCTGGGAGGTCACGGCCAGCCACTGGGTGGAGGGCGACAAGAACATCGCCGGCGGCGAGAGCCTCTGCCGCCACCTGCTCTACACGCGGGCCTACCTCGGCCGCCTGCTCGGACTCAAGCCCCGCGACGTGCAGGTTGACTGGTCGCCCGACACCTTCGGCCACGCCGCCACCGTGCCTTCCTACCTCGCGCGCGGCGGCGTGAAGTACCTCTTTCTCCATCGTCCCGGCAACGAGAAGCAGCCCGTGCCCGAGGCGTTCTGGTGGGAGGCGCCGGACGGCAGCCGCGTGCTCGTGCACAACGCGCAGCGCCGCGCCTACAACTGCACGATCGAGCCGAACACGATGATCGAGGCGGTCCGCGCGGCCCGGGTGGACGGCGGCCTCGACGCCGCGCTGGTCGTCTACGGCGTCGGGGACCACGGCGGCGGCCCCACGCGGCGCGACCTGCTGCAGCGCCGCGAAATGGACTCCTGGCCCGTGTTCCCCGTGCTGCGCTGCGGCCGCGCCCAGGACTACTTCGCGCGTCTCGAACAAGCTGGCGCGAAGCTGCCGGTCGTGCGCGGCGAGCTCAACTATGAGTTCACCGGCTGCTACACGACCCAGACGCTGATCAAGCGCGCCAACCGCCTGGGGGAGGCGCGCCTGGCGGATGCCGAAACGGCCGCCACGCTCGACACGCTCGTGCGGGGCAGCGCCTATCCGCGGGAGACCTTCGAGAAGAACTGGCGGCGCGTGCTCTTTTCGCATTTCCACGACATCCTTCCCGGATCGGGCGTGCACGACACGCGCACCTACACGCACGGCCTTTTCCAGGAGACGATGGCATCGACCCTCGCGATCGCGACGCGCGCGCTCCGCGGCGTGGCGGGTGTCGTCGACACCGCCCGCCTCGCCGGCCCGTGCGCCGCCGTCGAGGTGCCGGCGGCCTTCGTCTCCGGCGGCCACGGCGCCGGCGCTGGCATTGCCGCGGCCGAGGGCCGCCTGAGCCTGTACGACGGCCACGGCGATTCGCCCGTCCGTCCGTTCGTCGTCTTCAACCTCGCGGCAATCGAGCGCCGCGAGACCGTGACGCTCACGGTCTGGGACCGCGAGCCGTGGGGCACGCCCGTCAAGTTCCACGACAAGGTCTTCGAAGCCGTCGACGCCGCCGGCAAGGTCCTGCCCGTGCAGGTGCTGGAGAAGAGCGATGCCTGGGGCCACAGGAATCAGACGCTGGCTGTGCCGCTTGCGGTGCCGGCGCTCGGCTACGCGACGGTCGTCGTGCGCGAAACGTTCGCCGCGCCGGCGGCCGAACCGGGCGTGTGGCAGGTGGCCCGACCGCACCACTGCGGCTACATGGCGCGCGAGCGGCAGCCGGCCGGCCTGGAGAACGCGCTCGTGCGCGTCGGCTTCGACGTGCAGACCGGACGCGTCGCGTCGTTCCTGGACAAGCGCACGGGCCTCGACCTGGCCGACGCCGCGGCCGGCGGCTTCGGCTTCGAGTACGGCGTCGAGCGGCCGCACGGCATGACCGCCTGGTGCATCGAAAACGGCGGCACGCCGCAGACTCCGGCCGTGCGCAGCTTGCGCGAGGTGCGCACGGGCCCGCACACGGCGGCGATCGAGATCGTCTATGCCGTGGCCGAGTCCACGATCAAGGCCACCTGGCGCCTCGACCGCGACGATCCGCGGCTGCACCTGAATGTCGACGTTGACTGGTTCCAGCGCGGGACAAAGGAAACCGGCGTGCCCAACCTGCGGCTCGCGATTCCGCTGGCGCTGGCTGGCGCGTCGGCGGCGTACGAGATTCCGTTCGGTGCCGTGGCGCGCACGGCGCCGCCGGACCAGGAGGTGCCGGCCATGCGCTGGGCGCGCATCTCCGGCCGCGCGGGCGACGCGCCGGCGGCGTTCCTCGTGCTGAACGACTGCAAGCACGGCCACGCCTTGGACGGCGCGACCCTGCGCGTGAACCTGATCCGCTCCTCGTACGATCCCGATCCGCTGCCCGAGGCCGGCCGCCACCAGATGGCCTTTGCGCTGCTGGCGGTGGAGGCCGGGCAGACGAACGCGGAGGCGACGCGGCTGGCGCAGACCTTTACCTCGCCGCTTCAGCCGGTCGGCACCGGCGTGCACAAGGGCCGCCTGGCGCCGGCCGCCAGCCTGCTCGGTGTGCAGGGGGAGGGCGTCGTCGTGTCGGGCATCAAGGTGGCGGAAAAGGGCGGCGGCGTGGTGGTGCGCGTGTACGAGACCGACGGCGGCCGGACGCGCGCCGGCGTGACACTCGCCAAGTCCGTGGCCGCGCCGGCCGCGGCCGCCTGCGTGGACCTGCTGGAGCGCCCGCTGGCGGACGCCCGGGCGGCGCTCGGCGCGGGCGGCGCCCGGTTCGACGTGCCGGCCTTCGGCATCGCGAGCGTGGCGGTGAAGATCAAGCGTGTACGGGGTGGAGGCAAGGCATGAGTGGCGCGGAACCGGTCCGCTTCGGGTTCCCCTGACGGTAAGGATGGTCCCGCGCGTCCACGTTCTCGCCTGCGGCGTTCTCGCCGCCGACCTGCGCGAGCTCGCCGGCCGCGTGCCGGCGCAGGTGACGCTCGACTTCCTCCCCGGCAAGCTCCACAACACGCCGCACGACCTGCGGCGGCGCCTGCAGGAACGGATTGACGCGGTCTCCGCCGCCGGCGGCGCCGACGCCATCGCCGTCGCCTACGGCATCTGCGGCCGCGGCACGGTCGGGCTCGCGGCCCGCGTCGTACCGCTGTGGATTCCGCGCGTCCACGACTGCATCGCGCTGTTCCTCGGTTCCGACGCCGCCTACCGCGAGCAGTTTACCCGCGAGCCCGGGACGTACTATGTCACCGCCGGCTGGGTGGAGGAGGGCATGGGCACGGGCGGCGCCTGCGCCGACCCGCAGCGCGGGGCGTGGCAGGCGCAGCACGGCGCCGACAACGCCGCCGCGATCGAGAGCTTCCTCGGTAGCTGGAAGCGCAACTACCGCCGCGCCGCGTTCATTGACACCGGCATCGGCGACCGGCACCACGCCGCCGTCGCGCAACGCCTGGCCGCCGCCAACGGATGGCGCTACGAGGAGCTTCCCGGTTCGCACGCCCTGCTCGAGGCGCTGCTCGCCGGCGCGGAGGACGAGCGCATCCTGCACGTGCCGCCCGGCTTTACGACGCGCTTCGACGCCGCGCAGCGCCGCCTGACCGCAAGCCCCCCTGGCGGGAGCAGCGCGCCTCTGCCTGCAGCCGCGACCGTCGGTCGCGGAGAACCGCGGTCAACGACCGCGGCGACAGTCCGGCGCGAGGGTCTCGGCCTGGGCATAGACGCCGGCGGCACCTACACCGACGCCGCGATCTTCGACTGGGGCGCGGGCCGCGTCCTGGCCAAAGCCAAGGCGCCGACGACGCCTTGGGACTATGCGGTCGGCATCGATGCGGCGCTGGAGCAGTTGCCGGCCGAACGGCTGCGGCAGGTGTCCATGGTCTCCGTCTCCACGACCCTGGCCACCAATGCCATCGTCGAGGGCCGGGGGCAGAAGGTCGGCCTGCTGCTGCTGCCGCCGCTGGACGACGAGGACATCGAGGGCCACATCCACCACCGGCCGGTGCGCGTGGTGCGCGGCCGCATGGGCATTGACGGCGCACCGCGCGCGCCGGTGGATGCAGACGAGATCCGTCGCGTGGCGGCCGAACTGACGTCGTCCGAGGGCGTGCGGGCCTTTGCCGTGGCGGGCTATGCCAGCCACGTGAACCCCGCTCACGAACTGGAGGTCATGGACCTCCTGCGCAGGGCCACGGGCCTCGCGGCCACCGGCGGCCACGAGGTTTCGAGCATCCGCAACTACCGCGTGCGCGCCGAGACGGCGGCCCTGAACGCGCGCATTGTCCCCTGCCTGCGCGACCTCATGGAGCGCCTGCGCGCCTGCCTCGACGGCCGCGGCATCGGCGCGCCGCTGATGGTGGTGCGCAGCGATGGCTCCCTGATGAGCCTGGCGATGGCGCGCGAGCGGCCGGTCGAGACGCTGCTCTCCGGGCCGGCCGCCAGCGTGGCCGGCGCGCGGCACCTGTGCGAACTGCCGGAGGCGCTGGTGATCGACATCGGCGGCACGACCTCCGACACGGCCGTGCTGCACGCCGGCCGCGTGCGCACCGACCCGGACGGCGCCACCGTCGGCCACTGGCGCACGCACGTGCGCGCGCTGGCCGTGCGCACGCTCGGGCTGGGCGGCGACAGCGAGGTGCGGCTCGAACGCCACGGGTGGCAGGTGGGGCCGCGCCGCGCGACGCCGCTCTGCCGGCTCGGCGAGAACGCGCCGTCCGCCGCCGTTGACCGCTGCCTCGCCTGGATGGAAGCGCACCGCGCCGCCCTGACCGAACCCGCGGCCTGGACCGTGTATGCGCGGCTGCCGACGACGCTGCCGCCGGACGCGCGCCTGCCCCCGCGCGCGCGCGTCATCCTCGACGCGCTTTCCCGGGGGCCCGCCTGCGGCCAGGAACTGGTCGGCATCGCCGGCTGTCTGCGGCCGGCGTTTCTGGACATCGAGCCGCTCGTGGAGGGCCAGCAGGTGCGGTCGTTCGGCTTCACGCCCACCGACGCCCTTCACCTGCTGGGCCGCATGGCGTTTTGGGACGCCGGGACGGCGCGGCGCTTCGCGGCGCTGCTGGGCGAGCGCGCCGGTCTGGATGGCGAGGCGACGGCGCGCGCGGTGCTGGAGGCCGTCGTGCGGCGGGTCGCGCGCGAGTTGCTGATGGCGCGGCTCAGCGACCTGACCGGCTCGCGCAGCACGGACGGCGAACACGGCTTTGTGGCGCGCGCCCTGCTGGAGCGCGGACTGGGCGAGAAGCGCGACGATTTAGGCGTGGACCTGCACCTGGGACTGCCGGTGATCGGCATCGGCGCGCCGGCCGGCTTCTTCCTGCCGGAGGCCTGCTTCCGCCTGCACACCGAGGCTGTGATCCCGGCCGACGGCGACGTCGCCAACGCCATCGGCGCCATCGTCAGCGGCGTGTGCGTCGAGCGCAGCGCCGAGATTCGCGTGGACGAGCGCGGCGCCTACCACGTGGCCGGGCTTCCGGGCGCACCGTCGTTCGGCGAACTGCCCGCGGCGCAGGCCTATGCGGAGACGGCGCTGCGTGCGATGGTGGCCGACCTTGCGCGCCAGGCCGGCGCGGCTGCGCCGGAGGTTTCGCTCGCCGCGCGCGACCGCGTGACGACGGTGGGCGACGGCGAGGATCTCTTCATCGGCCGCGTGCTGGTTGCCCGCGCCACCGGCCTGCCGGGGTGAACCGGACATGCGCCGCCTGCGGCGGCCCTACTCGAAGGTTCCGAACTCGCGGCAGGCGTCGAAGAAGGCGTCAATGTTGGCCAGCGGCACCTCGGGCTCGAGCACGTGGGTGGGGGAGAGGATCAGGCCGCCCTCGCGGCCATGGCGTTCGATCAGCTCGCGGACGCCGTCGCGCACGTCCTGCGGTTTGCCGAACGGCATGGTGGTCTGCGTGCCCATGCAGCCGTCCATCACCAGCCGGCCGCCGAAGCGGCGGTGGACCTCGGCCACGTCCAGGCATTCCGGCTGCACGGGGTTGAGGATATCCACGCCGGCGTCCATCAGTTCGGGGATGATGTCGAGGATGTTGCCGTCGCTGTGGTACCAGATCTTGATGCCCGGATGGGTGCGCTTGGCCTCCTGCCAGACGCGGCGCCAGCGCGGCAGCATCGTGCGCCGCCAGACGTCCGGGCTGAACATCAGCGCGTTCTGCGTGGCGACATCGTCCCCGCAGCGCAGCAGGTCCACGCCCGCCTCGGCCGCGGCCGTGGCCAGGAGCAGGTTGCGCTGCGTCAGGCGTTCCAGCAGGCACTCCGCCCACGCCGGCTGCTCGACCAGGTCCATCAGGAACTCGGTCAGCCCCCGGATCTGCCAGGCGTCCTCGAACATGTGCCCGACCCAGCCGACGGCGTAGCGGCCGTCGGCATGCGCGGCCTCCACGGCCGCGCGCATGCCGGATCGGTCCCAGGCGGCGGAGTCCTCGATGGGGTAGGTTTCCAGCTCGCGGAGATCCGTGGCGTTGCGCAGCGGCGAGATGTAACCCCAGAAGTGGTAGTAGCCGCTCGGCACCATCGCCACGCCCTTGCCGTCGAGGCGCGTGCCCTCGGGGAGCGTCTGCCCCCCTTCCAGTACTTCGCGTAGTCGGGCGCCGGCAGGCCCTCCGGCCGGCGCGGGCCGACCCCGCGGCTGCGCGCCATGCCGTACCGGACGGCCGGGTCGGCGCCGCCGATGTGCGCGACGACGCGGCGCTTCAGATCCTCGACGAATTCCGCGTAGCACAGGATTCTTCCGGGCCGCCGGAAGGCGACCGTGGCCTGGAAGTTCCGGAGGTCGTTCACGGCGGTCACGCGATCACCACGTCGCGCCCCGAGGCAGAGCTGGCGTAGATGGCGTCCAGGACCTTCTGCACGACCAGCGACTGCCGCGCGGGCGTCAGCGGGGCGGCCTTGCCGAGGATGACATCGATCCAGTTGGCCTGGCGGCTGGTCTTGCCGAACGCGGGCGGCACGCCCTGCGGCTCGACGGCCTCGTACTCACCCTTGTTCTTGCCGAACCGGAAGATCCGCAGCGGGCTGAGCGAGGCGCCGGCCTCGGTGCCGTAGATCTCGACGTTCATCTTGTTGGCCTGGTCCTGGTGGAGCACCCAGGAGACTTCCAGTTCCATCGTCGATCCGTTGGCGAACTTGATCAGGGCGAACGCGCTGTCGTCCACGTCGAAGACGAACTCGCCCTTGTCGCTCTTGCCCCAGCCGCCCTCGCCGATGCCGCGCGGGCCGAACTTGGAGTAGATGCGGCCCGAGACCGAGGCCGGCTGGAAGTTGTCGATCAGGTAGAGCGCCAGGTCGAGCGCGTGCACGCCGATGTCCAGCAGGCAGCCGCCGCCCGCCAGGTCTTTGCGGCCGAACCAGGTGCCGAACTTGGGCGCACCGGCGCGGCGCAGCCAGCAGGCGCGGGTGTGGAAGACCTCGCCCAGTTCGCCGCGGCCGACGATCGTGCGCAGCGCCTGGGAGGTCTCGCCGTAGCGCTGGTTCATGCCCAGCATGAACACCTTGCCGGCGCGCTCGGCGGCGCGCACGACCTCCTCGGCCTCCTGGGCGTTCAGCGCGAAGGGCTTGTCGAGCAGCACATGCTTGCCGGCCTTGAGCGCGGCCAGGGCGACGGGGGCGTGCAGCGCGTTGGGCAGCGCGATCGTGACGGCGTCGATCGCCGGGTCGGCCACCAGGTCCTCCCAGCGCGTGAAGGTCCGGTCCAGCTTGTAGGCGGCCTGGATCTCGGCGGCCCGCGCGGCGCTCGTGTCGGCGACGGCCGTGACCTGCGCGTCCGGATGACTGTTGACGCCCCTGCAGTGGTCGTTGGCGATGGCGCCGGCGCCGATGATGCCCACTCGGATTTTGCTCATAGGTCCTTTCATGCGCGACGACCCGCCGACGGCCCCTTGGCGCGTGGCGGGTCTTCGCAGTGCGCGGCGGATGGTGGGCGCTACAGGATTCGAACCTGTGACTTCTACCGTGTGAAAGTAGCGCTCTAGCCAACTGAGCTAAGCGCCCATCGTGCCGCAATGGCCGGGGAACTTGTACCACGGGGCGGCGAAAGGTGTCAACGCCTTCCGGCCGGCGTCAGCGCGATGCCGGCGATGTCGACGGCGCCCGTGAACGCGCCCTCGACGGCGACGGTGACGTAGCGCGCGTCCTTGAGCAGATCGAAGGTCCGGCGCGCCGCGAGCCACTCGCCGTCGCGGCTGCGGAAATCCTTCTCCTCGCGCCGCAGGTGCGGTGTGCGGCGGCCGTCGGCATCCTCGCACACCATGTCCAGGGAAAGCGTCAGCACGCCCGCGAATCCGTCGCCGGGACGCATGCGCGCGCTCATGCAAAGGCGCCGCACGCCGGTGCCACCCACGTCCGCCGGGGCCGCCTCGATGCGAATCCGGCCGCCGGGGAGCGCCGAGGAGGCGCGCAGCGCGGGGCCGTTTGTGCCCGGGGCGGGGGCGACCGACTGGCGGCGCCGGTCGGCCAGCAGGTAGCGCCAGCCGGGCAGCACGCCGGCCTCGAAGCCGGACGGGATGGGCGGCAGCAGGTTGGCGTCGGCGGCGGCCGCCACGGCCGCCGGGCGCGCGGCGAGTTCGGCGGCGGGACAGGCGAACGCGACGTCCGGCGGCGGCCGGCCGCGCAGATGGAGGACGGCGGCGGCAGCCGCCAGCGCCAGCAGGGCGAGCAGCAGGGCGGCGAGGCGCCAGCGCGCGACGCGCCGGCGAAGCACGCGCGCCAGGTCCTGCTCCGGCCGCACACCGCGCACCTGTTCGTCCGGCCGTGTGGCCGGCGCGAAAACCAGCCGCTCGCGGATTGGCGGCAGCGCCGCCAGCGGGTCGCGCGCGAGGAAGCCGACGTCGGCGGCCGGGAGACCCGCCGACGCCAGTGCGTCGCGGTAGGCATCGAGGTCGAACGGCACGCGGCGCCACCGCACCGTGCGCGCGTCGGCATCGAACAGGCAGTAGCAGGCGCGCGCGTCGCGGTCGCGCGGGAAGCCGACGGAGCCGGGGTTGACCAGGTACCGCTTGCCGGGTTCCATCTCGAAGTCCTGCGGGTCCAGCCGGTGGGGCGTGCCGCTGGCGCCGATGACAAAGATGCCGGGCAGGTGGCTGTGGCCGACGAAGAGCAGCGGCTCCTCGACCGCGCGCCACGACGGCAGCGCCTCGGCGGCTTCAAGCACGTAGTGAAACGCGCCGGGCGCGGAGAAGTCGCCGTGCGCACAGCGGAAGCCGTCCGCCACCAGCACCAGCGGCTGGTCGGCGAGAAAGGCGGCGGCGCGCGGGGCGACCTGCCGCTGCGTCCATTCGAGAATCTGGCGGGCGCGCGGGGTGAAGCGGTCGGGCGGCATCTTGCCGCACAGCACGGCATCGTGGTTGCCCATCACGAAGGCGTCCACGCGCGCGTGGACCGATTCGAGGACCTGCGCGGGGTGGGGGCCGTAGCCCAGCAGGTCGCCAAGGCAGACGATCCCGTCCACGTCGCTGTGGGCGATGTCGGTCAGCACGGCCTGCCATGCAGGCAGGTTGGCATGAATGTCCGACACAATCGCATAGCGCATGGCGTCCCCCGGCCGGGCGAACCCGCGTCTCAACCGCCGCCAGTGTATCCCGAAGCGCGTCCGGCGTCGACCCTTCCGTCGCCAGCACCCGGGACCGCTTGCAGGACTGTTTGCGGGCTTGCCTGGACGGGGCGTTTTGCGGTATGCTGTCGTCGTCTTCGGGGCTAGGTGACCCCGCGCAAGCGGGGAACTCCTGACCGGCGGTACAGCCCGCGAATGGCGTGTCCCTGACGCGCCACCGACACGGTGGAAGTCCGTGGCCGACAGTACAGTCTGGATGGTAGAAGACGCGAAGGGCGGCCGCATGGCCGCCAAGCCCCGGGCCTTGCGGACCGGGGCGTTTGTTTTTTGGGCACGGACATGGGCACGGTGTTCGACACGAGCGACGAGGGGATCGCCGCGATCCGCGAGGGCCGCATGGTCGTCGTGGCTGACGACGAGAACCGCGAAAACGAAGGCGACCTCATCGTGGCGGCCGAAAAGGCCACGCCGGACGCGATCAACTTCATGGTGCGGCTGGGGCGCGGCCTGGTGTGCGTGCCGCTGGCGTCGGAGCGCGTGCAGTCCCTCGGCCTGCGGCGCATGCCCACGCGCAACCGCGGCGACGCCCACGGCACCGCCTTCCTCGAATCCGTGGACGCCGCGAGCGGCATCACCACCGGCATCAGCGCCGGCGACCGCGCGCGCACCCTGGCCGTGCTGATCGATCCGCGCAGCACGCCCGCCGACCTCGTCAGCCCCGGCCACCTGTTCCCCCTGGAGGCGCGCGACGGCGGCGTGCTTGTGCGCGCCGGCCACACCGAGGCGGCCGTGGACCTCGCGCGCCTCGCGGGGCTGGCGCCGGCCGCCGTGATCTGCGAGATTCTGGCGCCGGACGGCACCATGGCGCGGCTGCCGGAGCTCCGCGCCTTCGCCAGCGAACACCAGCTGCGCATGATCTCCATCGCCGGCCTCATCGAACACCGGCGCCGGCACGAATGCCTGATCGAGCGCCTGTCGGACGTCGACCTGCCGACGGTTCACGGGCGCTTCCGCCTGCGGCTCTACCGGTCGCTGCTCGACGGCAAGGAGCACCTGGCGCTCACCCTGGGCGAACCGTCCGGCGATCCGCCGCCGCTTGTGCGCGTGCACAGCGAGTGCCTCACCGGCGACGTGTTCGGCTCGGAGCGCTGCGACTGCGGCCGGCAGCTCGACGCGGCGCTGGATGCCATTGCCGCGGCCGGCCGCGGCGTGCTGCTCTACATGCGCCAGGAGGGCCGCGGCATCGGCCTGGCCAACAAGCTGCACGCCTACGCGCTCCAGGAGCAGGGGCTCGACACGGTGGAGGCCAACCTGAAGCTGGGCTTCCCGGCCGACCTGCGGGACTACGGCGTGGGCGCCCAGATCCTGGCCGACCTCGGGCTGCGATCGCTGCGGCTGATGACCAACAACCCGCGCAAGATCGTGGGCCTCGAGGGCTACGGCCTGACGATTGTCGAGCGGGTGCCGCTGGTGTGCGCGCCGTCGGCCCACAACGCGCGCTACCTCGCGACCAAGCGGCAGAAACTCGGGCACATCATCTGAGTCACAACAGGAAAAGGAGTACCGCCATGGCCGGAAGGGAAATCACGGGCACGCTGAACGCCGCGGGCATGCCGCTCGCCATCGTCATCAGCCGCTTCAACAGCTTCTTCACGCAGCAGTTGCTGCAGGGCGCGATGGACTGCATCGTACGCCACGGCGGCAGCGCCGAGCAGGTGACGGTCGTGTGGGTTCCCGGCGCCAACGAACTGCCGCAGGCCGTCGAGCGGCTCGCCGGACGCGGCGGGCACGAGGCGATCGTCGCGCTCGGCGCCGTGGTCCAGGGCGCCACCGACCACGCCGACCTGATCAACTCGCAGGTCTCCCGGTCGCTGGCGCAGATCGCCCTCGCGCACGGCGTGCCGGTGATCAACGCCGTGGTCTGCGCCGGCTCGCTCGAACAGGCCATCGAGCGCGCCGGGACCAAGGCCGGCAACAAGGGCTGGGACGGCGCCCTGGCGGCGATCGAGATGGCCGACGTCTTCCGGAAGCTCGGGAAGAAGAAGTAGGCGCCATGGCCACGCGCCGTCATGCCCGCGAATGGGCGCTGCAGATGCTGTTCCAGCTCGACCACAACCCGGCGCCCGACCTCGAGCGCGCGCTGGCCGAGTTCTGGCGGCAGCAGGAGGCCGCCCGCGCCGACGAGGTCGAGGAGCGCGGCCGCGGCGCCGCGCCGCGGCCGGAGGAGGGATCGCTGGCGCCGGAGCGCGTGCGCGCCTTTGCCGAACGGCTGGTGCGCGGCGTGGCGCAGAACCGCGAGGCCATTGACGCCCGCCTGGCCGGCTACGTGCGCAACTGGTCGCTGGGGCGCCTGGGCGGCGTGGAGCGCAACGTCATGCGCCTGGCGTTCTACGAGCTGTTCTTCGAGACGGAGACCCCGCCCGTGGTCTGCATCAACGAGGCGGTGGACCTGGCCAAGTACTTCAGCAATGCCGAGGCCGGCCGCTTCGTGAACGGCATCCTCGACCGCGCGGCCAAGGACGCCCGGAAACCGGCATGACGAACGACGCTCGCTGGATGGCCCGCGCGCTGGCGCTGGCGCGGCGCGGCGAGGGGTTCACGCGGCCCAACCCGCCCGTGGGCGCGGTGGTCGTCCGCCGCGGCCGCGTGCTGGGCGAGGGCTGGCACCGCCGCGCCGGCCTGCCGCACGCCGAGGTTGAGGCGCTGGCCGCCTGCGGCGGCCGCGCGGCCGGCGCGACGCTCTACGTGACGCTCGAGCCGTGCTCCACCCACGGCCGCACGCCGCCGTGCACCGACCTGCTCGTCCGCAGCGGCCTGCGCCGCGTCGTCGCCGGCTGCACGGACCCCGACCCCCGCCATGCCGGGCGCGCATTCCGCCTGCTCCGCAAGGCCGGCCTGGACGTGACGGTGGGCGTGCGCGGGGACGAGTGCCTCCGCCTGATCGAGCCGTTCGCGGCGCGCCTGCAGCGCGGCCGGCCCTTCGTGACGCTCAAGCTTGCGCTGACGCTCGACGGCCGCATCGCCGACCGCACCCGCGCCTCGCGCTGGATCACCGGACCGGCCAGCCGGGCCCGCGTGCAGGCCCTGCGCCGCCGCGCGGACGCGATCCTGGTCGGCGCCGGCACCGTCTGCGCCGACGACCCGCGGCTGCACTGCCGGCTGCGCGGCGCGCCCTCCGCGTGGCGCGTGGTGCTGGACGGCCGCGGCCGCACGCCGGCCCACGCCCGGATCCTCACCGATCCCTGCGCGGACACGACGCTCCTGGTGACCTCGCCGCGCTGCCCGGCCGCTGTCCGGCGCCGCTGGGCCGCCAACGGCAGCCGCGTCTGGGTGTTGCCCGCCGCCGGCGGCGCGCGCGTCAACGTCGGCACGCTCCTGCGCCGGCTGGCCGGCGAGGGCATCCTGCACGTGTTGTGCGAGGGTGGCGGCGAGGTCGCCGGCCAGTTGCTGCGCGCCGGCTTGGTGGACGAACTGGTCCTCTTCTATGCGCCGGCCCTGCTGGGCGACGCGCCGGCCCGGCCGGCGGTGGCGGGTGTGGATTTTCTGCTGCGGCGCATGCCGCGTTTTCGGATCGTGGAAGTAACGCGCGTGGGAGACGACGTGCTGGTCTGCGCCAGGCCGGTGCAAGCCGCAAACGGGGGACGATCGCGCCGCGCGTAGGCTTTCCCGCCTCTGCGGTCCCCGGGCGCGGGAACCGAAAGGCGGGAGCGCCGCCCCGCGGCGCGAGGGTGATCACGCCATGTTTACCGGATTGATCCAGCAGGTCGGCCGCCTCGGCGGCCGCGAGCGCCGGGCCGGCGGCTGGCGGCTGTCGGTGGCCTGCGGGCCATGGGACGAGCCGCTGGCCGTGGGCGAGAGCGTGGCCGTGCAGGGCGTGTGCCTGACCGTCACCGCCGCGTCGGCCCGGGCGTTCGAGGCCGACCTGCTCGACGAGACGCTCGCGCGTTCGGCGCTCGGCGCCCTGCGGACCGGCGCCGGCCTCAACCTGGAGCGCGCGCTCCGGCCCGCCGACCGACTGGGCGGCCACATCGTGGCCGGCCACGTGGACGAGACCGGCCGCATCGCCCGCATCGTGCCCGCCGGGCGCGACCGCAGAATCCGCGTGGCCTGCTCGCCGGAGGCCACGCGGCAGATGGCGCTCAAGGGATCGGTCGCGCTCGACGGCATCAGCCTCACGATCTCCGGCCTCGGCGACGACTGGTTCGAGGTCCACATCATCCCGCACACCTGGAACGCCACGTCGCTGGCGGAGCGCGCCGTCGGCGATGCGGTCAACGTGGAGACGGATGTCCTGGCCAAGTACGTGCAGCGCCTGCTGGGCGCGGTGCGGCCCGGCGTCACGATGGAGTCGCTCGCGCGCGCGGGGTTTGCATGAGCGCCAGCCGGCCGCTCACGTTCCTGGTCGTCGGCGCCACGGGCGATCTCGCGCGGCGCAAACTCTTTCCGGCGCTTTTTGCCGCTTACGCGCGCGGCCGGCTGCCCGACAACGTGCGCTTCGTGGGCACGGCGCGCACGTCGCTGGACGACGCGGGCTTCCGGGAGCGGATCGCCGACGAGTTGAAATGCGAGGAGATCGACCCCGCCACGTGCACGCTGCGCGTCGGCGAATTCCTTCGCCGCTGCCACTACCGGCGCGCCGAGTATGCGTCGGCCGCCGACTACGCGGCGCTGGCGGCGTGGCTGCGCACGGTCGAACCCGCGCCGGCCGACCGGGCCATCTACCTCGCCGTGCCGCCGTTCGTCTTCGGCGAGGCCGCCCACGCGCTCGCGGCCGCCGGTCTGCTGCCGCGCGGCGCCGGCGCGCCGTGGACGCGCCTGGTGGTGGAGAAGCCGTTCGGCCGCGACCGCTCCAGTTACGACGAACTGCAGAACAGCCTGCGGCAGGTGTGCGACGAGGCGCAGACGTTCCGGATCGATCACTACCTGGGCAAGGAGGTCGTGCAGAACCTGCTCGTGCTGCGCTTCGCCAACCGCGCGTTCGACGCCCTCTGGGGCCGCGAGCACGTCAGCCACGTGCACATCGCCTGGAGCGAGCGGCACGGCGTCGGTGGCCGCGCCGGGTACTTCGACCGCTACGGCATCGTCCGCGACGTGATGCAGAACCACCTGCTGCAGATCCTCTCGCTGGTGGCCATGGAGCGGCCGGCGGCGATGGAGGCCGATGCGATCCAGGACGCCAAGGTCGCGCTGCTTCGCGCCATGCGGCCGCTGGCGACCGCCGACCTGCTCGTCGGCCAGTACGCCGCCGGCAACGGCCGGCCGGGCTACCGGGAGGAGCAGGGCGTGCCGGACGGTTCGTGCAGTCCGACGTGGGCCGCGGCGGTGATGCACGTCGACACGCCGCGCTGGCAGGGCGTGCCGTTCCTGATGACCGCGGGCAAGGCAATGCGGCGGGCGGCCACCGAGGTGCGGCTTCATTTCCGCGCCATGCCGGACGGCCTGTTCCGCGCGGCGGTGGACGTGCCGCGCGCGACCGACGCCGACAACGAGCTGATCGCGCGCGTGCAGCCGGACGAGCGCCTGGCGCTGCGGATCGTCAGCAAGCTGCCCGGCTCCGGCATGCGCGTCGGCCCCACCGAGCTCGACCTGCGCTTCCGCGCGCGCTTTCCGGACGTGCGCATCGCCGACGCCTACGAGAACCTGCTGCTCGACGTGGTGCGCGGCGACCGCAGCCTGTTCATCCGCTCCGACGAACTGGAGGCGGCGTGGGATCTGTTCACGCCGGCGCTGCACGAGCTGGACGCGCGGCGCGCCCGGCCCGAGCTGTACGCGTTCGGCGGCGCCGCGCCGGCCAGCCTCGACGCCCTCGCCGCGCGCCACGGCATCGCCGACGCGCGGGTGATCGAGGCCGACGCCGGTGTTGACGCCGCCCGGCGGCATGGCCTATAGTCCCTGCGCCTTTTCCTTCCTGTGGCGGTTTAGCTCAGTTGGTAGAGCATCGGAATCATAATCCGCGGGTCGGGGGTTCGAGTCCCTCAGCCGCCACCATCTTCCAAGGCCAGTCATTCCGCCAACTCCACCCGGCGCCACTTGGCGACTGACAACGATTGGGAGGTGTACGACAAGGCGCAGGGGGCGAAGAAGAAGGGCGCGGCTGGTGGCAGGACACGGCGGCAGAGTGTTGGCGATGGGGAGTGATGGTCGTTGGCATCAGGGCGGCAACTCCACGCCGACGCGGTAGAATCCCGGCGAGACGCTATTCGTGTCCACGAGCAGGAGGATGCCACCGCCCTGTGCGCGGGTTGCTCCGGGGGTTGGTTCGATGCCGCCGCGATCCTGAAATCCGAGGCGTGGTTCGCCGGGTCGAGGTCGGCAATGAAGTTCTGCCATAAGGTTCGGCCGTTGCCGCCGGGAACGACATAGTCGGGCGGGTCGTCCGCCGGTCTGCCGTGCGCCGTCAGCCACAGGGAGAAGAGCGTCTGCACGACGCGCGTGTCGAGGATGAAGGTCGCGTTGGTGTCGAAGAAGGTCGTGTCCAGCAGGAAGCAGGCGGAATCGCCAAATCCGCCGGCGTACACGTTGCCCCGCGTGTCCAGCACGAACGTCGCCGCATCGCCCGCCGGGGCGCGAGCAGAGTTGGTGGTGGCTGCGAGAGGAACAGCCATGCTCACCACGAAGACACGAAGGACACGAAGGCGGGAAAGAGCGTGGTTTCCTTGGCAGATCAGCACGACATGGCACATCGAGCGTGGGCGCGGGCACTGTTGCAGCGTTGCCGATACTGTCCCCGAGCGGGAGGCACCGGCCACCTCACATCTCCTTCGTGTCCTTCGTGCCTTCGTGGTGGATACCCCTCTCGCGTTTCCACCAACTGCAATCGCACCCCGCCCGCCGCCGTGAGGGCAATGCGGGTGTCCAAGACGAAGACCGTGGCATCGGCCTGGGCGTTCGGGGCCAAGCGGGAGTCCAGCGCCAGCGCGTCGGAATCGGCGAAGACCGTGTCGGCGTGAAGGCGGCCGGGGAGTAGCAGGAGAAGCAGCAATACAGCCGCAGGCAGGCGGCGTCGTGCGGCCGTCGCGGTTCCGGTCCGTTCCACCACGGGCTTCATTCTCCAAGCACCTGCAAGTGCAGACCGGCCGCACGCGCGAGTTCGCGTTGCCGGCGATCGAATGTCAGAAAGTCGTGAAGTCCCAGCACCACCGCGCTGGCGACGTGCAGAATATCCAGACTGCGCGTGCCGAGCACGGTCGAATGGCGGGCGCTCAGCCGTTCCGCCTCGCGCGTCAGATCGGCGAGTTGGGGTTCGGCGTGGCACAGGACGCCGGCTGCCAGATCGGCCAGGAAGGCGTTGGTCGAAGCCGCCTCCTGCTCAACCGCGATTTCGTTCCGAAACACGCGCAGACGCAAGGCGTTGCGGATTTCCAGTTGATGCAGCCACGTCACCGGCAGGGGAAGATTCTGCCGCTTCATCCGTGCCGCGGCCAGAGGCGTGTGCGCGTCCGGCGCGTACAGGGAACAGAGGAAACCGGTGTCGGCGTAGGCGGTCATGACTCGCCTCGAGCCTCGGAAACAACGTCCGTTCCCGTGCGACTCAGCACGCGGTTGCCGTAGATGCCGCGGAGGCGGGCCAGGAAGTCCGGCCGCGCGGCGCGGCGCGGGGGCCGCCGCGGCGTGAGCAGGGCCACCGGCCTGCCGCGGCGCCGCACTTCCACGGACTCGCCGCCGGCCACCCAGGAGAGCACCGTCGTGGTGTCGTGTCGGAGGTCCCGAATCGTTGTTGTCTTCATGTGTGATACACTAACGTGTCACATGGCAGGTTGTCAACCGCCCCGTAGGGCCGGACCTTGCGTCCGGCCGCGGGTTGGGGCGTCGCG
>Ga0233425_10005345_pt1 | contig 20393 bp, 11 predicted proteins | sample Watercolumn_Towu_2_FD_181712 | JGI IMG/M metagenome (GOLD analysis project Ga0233425, IMG submission 181712) | Freshwater microbial communities from Lake Towuti, South Sulawesi, Indonesia - Watercolumn_Towuti2014_140_MG | ecosystem: Environmental > Aquatic > Freshwater > Lake | place... | reverse complement strand
ATCTGACTTTGGATGAGGCCCTGGCAGGGGGGTTGATTGAAGTGACCGAGAAGGACAAGGGCGGGTCGGTCCCGGAACTCCAGGTGGTCAACAAATCTTCCCAAATGGTCCTGATCCTGGACGGAGAAGAACTGGTAGGGGCCAAACAGAACCGAGTGGTCAACACCACCATCCTGGTGGCGGCCAATTCCGCCCTGGTCATCCCGGTCAGTTGTGTCGAGCAGGGCCGTTGGGCCTACACCAACCCCAGGTTTGAAAGTCGGGAGCGGATCATGTCGGCCAATATCAGGGCCAACAAAGCGGCCCAGGTTCACGAAAACCTGAAGGCCTCCCTGGGATACCGGTCCAACCAGGGGGAGATCTGGAGTGAAATTCACGAAAAGGCCAGCCGGATGGATGCCCTATCTCCCAGTATGGCTATGTCTCGGATTTACGAGTTGAACACGGCCACTCTTGAGGAATATACCCGAAATTTCCGCACCATAGAGGGTCAGGTAGGGGCAGTCTTCCTGATTGACGGCAAAGTTGTCGGCATGGATAGTTTTGGAAAGCCGGAAACCTTGGCCAAAGTTTTCAAGAAGCTCCTGGAAAGCTATGCCCTGGATGCCATTGACAGTTATGATCCCCAGAAGGAACCTAAGGCCCTCAAAAGCCAGGTGACCGACCTGCTTAAGTCCACCCAAACCGCCCAGGTAGAATCCCGGCCCTCGGTTGGCCTGGGAACGGACCTGCGCCTCGAATCCCGGAAGCTGACCGGCTTTGCCCTGGCCCTGGAGGACCAGATCCTTCACCTGGCTGTCTTTGCCCAGCAAGGGTCCGAAAACAGGACAGGCCATTATTCCCATATGGCCCGGTTCTCGAATCGAAGTCGTAACCGGGGATAATAACCTAATAAAAAATTGATGGGATCAAATCCTATAAGGAATCTTTCAATTTTTAAATTGACATTAACTATTTGTTCTGCTTTAAATTATCCTTATTTTTTTAAGCTTTTTTGTTACCGGCAACCCCTAACCGAAAGCCTGGTCCATGAAGCAGTTTGATAAAACTCCATATTCTGAAAAAGGAAAAGGAGTTTTTTGTTTATGGGAAGAAGATTTAAGATATGGATAAAATAGATAATTGAATAAATTGATTCAGAGTAGATATTAAATTTGCTAATTTCATAAAATAAGAGTCGGGCAGGCCTGATAGTTTTTATCGCGATTGATATGACAAAACCACCAAAAAATTCAAACGAATGCCCGTTGCCTGATATGGACAAACTTCTTGATGGTAGCTTTGTTTTAAGTTCATACGGCGAATGGTTGCTGACCCAGTTGGAGATCGCCCGCTATTGGGGCGGCGGGCAACGAGGTAGTGAAGACTCCAAGGATCTGGCACCCGATCATGATGGCATCTCCCTTCCAAACCGATGGGAAATGACCCGAGAGATTCAATTATGGGATTGGCAGAGAAAATGTGCCGAAACATGGCTTAACCAAGGGCGTCGGGGGATTGCCAAAGTCGTTACTGGCGCCGGCAAGACGGTTTTTGCTCAGCACCTGATCGAACGTCTACAGACGGAGTTCGATTCAGAGCTTCGTGTAGCTATCGTGGTTCCGACCATTGTCCTCATGCGTCAATGGGTGGATTCTCTGACAACCCACTCCAATCTCCCTCGTCACAGTATTGGATGTTTGGGCGGTGGTTTTGATGACCGATTCAACAACATTACACGCATCCTTGTTTGCGTTCTTAACTCGGCTTCGGCCCACTTGTCCGAACGAGTTCGTGAGGCATTAGTAGGGGATCATCTGTTGTTGGTGGTTGATGAGTGCCACCGGGCGACTGGTCGATCCATGTCAAAAGTATTCGGAACAACCCGTCAGTATAACCTGGGGCTGTCTGCTACGCCAGAGCGTGAAAATATTGAAGATTCAGTCGACGAGAACGATACCGCAACCTTTCCGGATCAACTCGAAACGAGCATCACTAACGAACTTGGACTAGTTATATACGAACTGGATGTTGCTGAGGCTGTTAGGCTGGGCATCCTTTCGACCTTTGAAATAAAGCATTACGGTTTGCCTTTGGAGCCAAACGAACGGATGAGCTATGAAAAGATTAGTAGGGATATCCGGGAATTGACCAAGACCTTGAAAGGAGCCACGGTCCGCGCCGGGTCTTCCAAGTCTCTTTTTCGACTTGCCCAGCACTTTGCCGGTAAACCTGGCAGCACTTTCTTCGGTGATGCCAGTGAGTATCTTATGGACATCCGCCGGCGCAAAAACCTACTCTACCTGGCTCGCTCCCGAACATATGCTGTGTTGGAAATTGTCTCATCCACCTTAGATCAATCGCCCGATTCGAAGATACTTCTTTTCCATGAGTCAATCAATGAGGTCATGCGCCTGTACCTGGCGCTTCTGCGTTCTGGCTATAGGGTGACGGTAGACCACTCCAAACTTCCCGACTCCCTGCGAGCCGAATCAATCAGCTTGTTCCGTTCCGGTGGGGCAAACATTCTTGTGTCCGCTCGCACTCTCATTGAGGGCTTTGATGTGCCTTCGGCTGACGTAGGCATTATTGCCGCTTCCAGCACTTCTCCTCGGCAACGTATTCAGACCATCGGGCGGGTTCTCCGGCGTCCTAAAGGTGAAACCGACAAGAGGGCCATTATACATACCTTGTATATGGCCGGAACAGTCGATGAGGCTATTTATGATAAAACAGACTGGGGAAAGGTGACAGGCGCGGAGCAGAATTTCTACTTCCTCTGGTCTCCGCCTCCCTTGGACACACCCCCGGGGGAGCGCTCTTCGCAGGGTTTTGTCCCTGGAAAACAACCTGGTCCACCGCGTCAACCAAGGCCTACAGAATTAGAGGTGGACTGGGACGGGTTGAAAACTGGTGAAGTTTATCCGGGGAAGTTCGAAGGGGTTGAATACCATTGCGACCATCAGGGTAATGTGCTCGATTTGACCGGGCGTATGGTTTCCAATCCTCAGGGAATTCCTGACTTGGTTTTTGCCACATGCGAGGATTCCTTCCGCTTTAAAGTGACACCGGTTAAGCGTGCGATCCTGTGCTGGGATCGGCGGTCCCAATCGGTCAGATTTGTGGGTTTTCTCGGCAAGCCTTTTCGGGCGACATCGAAGTCCCCTGTCAGGGCGGGACGACAGAAGGGAATCGAACATGACCTACCACTGCAATTTCGAATCAAACAGTTCAGGGGCCAACGGCGGATTCAGGACTATGCCGGGAGATTCGCGTTAATTCCTGGTCAAGCGGAAGACCAGGAAAAGGGACAAGATGCCGAAAAGGTAATTCAAGCTATCAATGAACTTGAAAAGAGGCTTGGGAAACCCGTTTATCAATTTTTGATAGAAGGTGATGAAGCATATTGCGTTTTGGACGGACAACGATATACCTTATATCGCCTTAAAAAAGGACTGGAATTTCGATGAAGAAAGCAGAGGTCATGGCTTTTAGATTTCAGTACCGGCAGCCGTCAATTTGGACTGGGAGATACCACGTGATTCCGGGGAAGCAGTCTGTCCTTCATGTCAGATGGGATGACTCAGTCGACCTGATTTGGAAGGATGGACCCTACACCTTCACTTGCCAGGCGCTAATGACAGATGATTTGAAACGTCTTGGTCAGGCCATCAACCGAGTTAAAAGACAACGGGCAGGTCAACCCGGGGGCTCGTTCGTTATAAACGAATATGGACAGGTCCTTTGCCCCGTCAACGACGACTCATTTGAGCGGTTCTGGGTTGGCGATTGCCGGGGATCTATAACATTTATCGGGGCTGATAACGAATTATTTACACTAAATGACGACACCGACCTGACCTCAGGCGACGAGTGGGGATTGCCTTATATTGGAATACCCCACAATCTCAGCGCCAAAAACAAGATTTACTTCACTTTTAAGGAAGGCTACGACACCGAATTCCTATATCCGCCGTACCAGGACCAGAATCTTATTGGTGCCCTCCGTAACATTCGAGGACCAGGTGGTTGCAAATTCATAGTCAATCCCCATGGTATCGTTTTAACCAAAGTTGAAGTACATCCGTTTGACTGGCGTCCCAAGTTCGTGGGACGCCTCAACTACCAAAAATGGTTTCCCAGGGAGAACGCATGAAAGGAGAATATTATGGCCTTGATCCCGTATAACTGGAACCTTCCGAAGAACGTCTCTCGCGATGCAAAATACGCCGTCCGGCGTAAAAAGGGAAAGATGGAAATCGGGCTTCTTTTCAGGACTAACTATGGAGAGCAATGGTCCTTAAGTACCAACGAGCATCCCCAATTAGTGCATATGGTCAATTCTGTGAAGATGGAGGCGACAGGTAATCAAGCCGGGTCATTCAATATTAACGAATACCAGCAGGTCATCGTACCTGCTGCCGACGACTCGGACACCTATTATTATGCAGGTGAATACCATCCAGACCTGGAATTTCTTTTCGAAGGGAAAGTTATCTCGGGAAGAGCGGTCGGGCTTAACGGCAAACCTCTAAAGCCCGGGGATACATGGGAGGGTGTTCATCCCGGAATCCCCTACGTTTTGAAGGCTGGCGGAAAGGATATCAGCTTCAAACACCCGCTAAGGCCTAATGTTACAAGAGAAGAGCTCCTGAGCAAATATACATCCCCCACAGAGGCATTGGAGTTTGCTTTGCGAATCCGGTCGATAAAGGGCTTCGAGGGTGGCCGATTTTATGTGAACGAACGCCGCCATATATTTGCGCCGCTTGGGTCTGAGGGCGGACTCAATTATGTCTACATCGGTGATTTAGCGCCGAATGACCCTTGGTTTCCCAAGTGGCACCCTTCATCCGGAGGATAGCAAGAAGCCCAAACACTTTGCAGATACTCGCTTTAAACATTTTACCGCCCGGCGGAACCGGACCTATTGATTTTTCTGTTTGAACGGGGTATGAATTTTTAGTTCTTTTTCGTCAAATCCCAGAATCAGCAGAGGGTGGGATTTTGTAGGATTAACCCCTCTGGTAAAAGAAAATACTTAATAAGCTGAAAGGATACAAAAATCCAGGAAAATGCTAATAGTGAACGGCCTTAAGTAAATCCAAACCATTGCGTTAACTTAAGGAAAATACAATAAAAAGTTGCAAATATTTCCCTCTTCGCCAGTTATTCCACTTCAACGAACTTTTAGATTGACTCAAGTCCGGTGGCTGTCAGAAATTGGAACCTATCTCGGTGTTAAGCGGGATACAGTTTACAAATGGATCAGTGAAAAAGCCATGTCCGTCCAGGGAGTGGGTCGTCTTTGGAAATATAATACTCTCAAATAACTGGAAAGAGCAAAAAAGTGCAGGTTAGATTGCCAGACCGAAGAACAAGAAGGCAGGTGTGATGAAAGAGTTAAGGCGGAGCCACGACACTGCCTTTAAACCCAAGGTAGCCTTGGCGACCCTTAAAGAGCAGAAAACCTATACATGAAAGTTTCCGACGATGAAGACCGTCGACAAGATTTATTCTTTGCTGGGCGACGATCTGAAGGCTTCTATCCTCCCCAAATCCAAATTGAAAGGGGTGGATCCAGCTATTGGAATTGAACATATGTCAGATAGTGCCATTGACCCTGAAGATGTAATTGCTTGGCTGGTCACTCAGCCGAACGCCAATGGCACTTTATATTTGGAAAATGTGGTGCGGCAGTATATGAGCGCGCTCCGTGCTGCACCCGCGAAACTGCAAATCCCTGTCGTATTTGAGGTCAGGAGCGTTTTTACTTGCCATACACCTGATGAACTAAATGCCTATTGGGACATTTTCAGAGCTGCGCCAAACTATAAGCAAGTAAACATCGCCACATCTGGGATGTTCTCAGCTGGTATGGGTTGCCTATTACGGTACTTGGAATACTTGTCTTCAACAGAAGATACGGTTTGTTGCCAAGAACCGACTCTGCAATCAGCAAATGATGTTTGGAACGACAATATCAAACGGGCCTTCCAGACTTGGTTAATAAGAGTCGCAAATTATTCACCGATGACTGCTCAAATCTTTGCCATATCAGTATCTCGAACTGTTCATAGTTATAGCCAGATAGCTGAAATGGCTTCAAGGAGTTCTGATACTCAGGCTAAAGCAGTTCAAAGATTTATTGCTTTGCTTGCTGGTGATAATAAATTTGTCGAGGCAAATAAAAGAAGGCATAATCAGCTTTCTGCCCCATTGTCGGCTTTTGAGAGATTTATTGCATCAGAAAGCATAGGTAAAATTTCAGAAGAAACAAAGATAATTACATCACGCAAAGCAAAGCCTCACGAACCAGTAACCATAGGCATAGACTCACTTCTTCTTGAGCAGTTGGCCGACGTGCTTTCATCGCACTTCGCAAACGGCTATAGGCTGAACTCTCCGATTGAGATGGCACGTTTTCGCAATTTTGCCGAAGAAGAATTGGGTGAGAAACTTACGCTAACTAATGAGGAACTAAAAAAATATATCGCAATTTGCGGAACAACCTTTGAGGGAAAAGTCTATGCCGTGTCCGCACGGGCGAAAGAACGAATCAAGAAACTGGCAGAGGATTACTTCGCTAACGGCGCACAAGTCATATTCTTTACCGAGATCTACGCCAAGAATGAGAACTGGCTGTTCGAAGCAAGCGTGGTCTCCGAGGATATGCTCATCGGTATTCTCCGTAGCCTGTTTCCGAAGCTGTCGTTCACGCAGACCTATTTCGGCTACACGGACGCTTCTGTCTTTGCCGCTTTGGAGGGCGAAATCCTACGCGTTTGGGGTGATGACATATTGCTCACCTATGGCCAACTTACCGAGCGATTGCAGTACATACCCCTTGAAAGGATTAAATCCCTCCTCGGTCAAAACGGCGACTTCATTTGGAACAGCGTGGAGACCTTCTCACATGTCAGCCGAATTGAAATCACCGATGAAGAGCGGCAAGTAATCAGCGAAGCCGCCGTGCGGGAATGCAATGCTCGCGGCTATGTCTCGATTGCGGACTTGCCTTTCAGTGAAATCGAGGAACGTAACTGCGAACTTTCCATCACGGCGTTTCATAATTCGGTTTACCGCATCTGCCTGTCGGACAAGTTCGATAAGAAAGGCAAAATCCTCACACGCAAAGGAGACTTCTTAGATGCATTAACCATAATGAAGAAATATTGCCGAACCATCGACAAATGCTCACTTGACGACCTGCTGACCTACGGGAAAGAACTAACAGGTGAAGTTCATCGTTGGATTCCGATGGAAGCGGGCAACACCGTTCTAGTTCGTATAGATAAAAACACATATGTGGCGGACAGATATGTTTACTTCAACACCGACATAATTGACAAAACAATCGGGCTGTTTGTTAAGGGAGATTATCTTCCGCTTAAGTCTTTCACCACATTCGGGGCGTTTCACGATTGCGGTCAGACGTGGAATTTGTTTCTGCTTGAAAGCTACTGCCGCCGCTTTAGTCGGAAGTTTCGGTTTGATACTCTAACGGTTAACTCACGGAACGCCGGAGCGGTCATCCGCAAAAGCTGTGCGATGGACTACACAGAGGTTATGACCGATGCCGTGGCGAAGGCCGACGTTCCTTTAAAGGACACCACCGTAGGCAAGTTCCTGTATGAGAGCGGCTTTACTGGCAGAAGCACAACAGCTAAAGTTAACGAAATTATAGATAAGGCGAAAGCTATGCGAGAAAGGAAGGATTGAGGTTGTACTCGTATACTTACGACATAAAAACCGGCGGGATACTTCTTAATTCATCGCCGACTGGGTTCTCAAAAGAACCCCGCCCAGTTTACGCGATCGAATTGGACATGCTGGGTTTTGATAAGTATTGGAAATACGTCAAGCAAACCTACAGTCCATATATGTGGGCAGAAGCAAACCAGTACTACTATCGCGGGAAGCTCGTGGCAAAGCTGAAAGGTGGCAATATCTACACGGCCCCTGAGATTATCATTCCGAATGGCGATGACGGTAAACCGATTATGCCGGAACCTAGAGGCATATCGCTTCGCCCCGTTGACATAAGAGCTATGGTTGAAGCAAACCGTGAGATGCTTGAAATCATTGAGCAGAGTACGGTTAAGAAAATACTGGCTATCTACACCAAGTACAAGGATAGACTCGACTGCTTCCACGTGGCGTTTTCGGGCGGTAAGGACAGTTGTGTCCTGCTTGACCTGGTTAAGAAAGCACTTCCAAAAAGAAGCTTCGTGGTGGTGTTCGGCGACACTGGCATGGAGTTCCCCGACACCTATGAGGTCGTCAAAAAAACCAAACACCAATGTTTCGAAGACGGAATACCGTTCTACATCGCCAAGTCGCACCTCAACCCAAAGGAATCGTGGGATTTGTTCGGCCCCCCCTCGCGTGTCCTCCGTTGGTGCTGCTCGGTGCATAAAAGCGCACCTCAGACATTGAAACTAAGAGATATTGCAGGCAAAGATGATTACATTGGTCTCGATTTTATCGGTGTTCGCGCACACGAAAGCGTAGCCAGAAGCGAATATGAATATGAAAACTATGGGAAAAAGCAAAAAGGGCAATACAGCCACAACTCTATCCTTGAATGGACTTCCGCAGAAGTGTGGCTTTATATATATGCAAATGACTTAATAGTTAATGATGCTTATAAGAAAGGCAACTCTCGTGCGGGTTGCTTGTTTTGCCCGATGTCAGGCGGCACAAGTGATTTTTTGCGCAGAGGTGCATATCGGAATGAAATAGACGAGTATGTGAAGATAGTTAAAGATACTAATAGTTGGGATAAGCATAGCAAAACTGATACTGAAACCTATATCACAAGTGGAGGATGGGATAACAGGCGAAGCGGACGTGGTATAAAAGCAAATATTTTGCGGTACAAAGAAAGCACTAATAATGGAGTTATCTCCATCGAAATCATAAACCCTATGTCCGACTGGGAAGAGTGGATAAAGACCGTAGGCGACATCGGTGTAAAATATGATGTAAAAAAAACAGCGCGGGGCTATATAGTTTCTGTTTCTGAACAGGCAATGAAAGAATCCCCAGCATGGGGAAAAATATTTCGGCAAGCGTTCAGGAAAGCTGCTTATTGCTCTGGTTGCAAAGTATGTGAGACAAATTGCACAAACAGTTGTATTAGTTTTGTGACAGGCAAAGTGAAGATAACGAACTGTCAACATTGTCTTGAGTGCCACGACTTACCCGGTGGCTGCCTGATGTACAACTCATTGAAAATACCGCAAGGAGAGAAGAATATGAAAGCGATCAACTGCTTCGATGACCATGCGCCAAAATCATCTTGGCTCGTGTCTTTTTTCAAGAACAAAGGGGAGTTTCTCGCAAACAACGACTTGGGGCCAAACCAATTTACGCATTTTAAACGGTTCCTTCGTGATGCAAACCTAATTGCTGACAATTCGTTTTCTTCTTTTGCGGAATTGATTTCTCAAATCGGATGGGAAACAGAAACTGCTTGGGGGCTGATACTTATAAATCTCGTTTGTAACAATAGCCAAATTGAGTGGTATGTTAAGAACCTTGATGTAAGTCGTGCCTACGATAAAAAATTTGTAGGAGAAATGTTGCTTTCGAGTGAGGTTAAAGAAAAGGCAGCAAGATCAGTCGTTAAGTCCTACAAACGTCTGATTGAAATTCCCCTCGGCACAAACCTACACTTTGGCTCCGTTACCGATATGGGCGACCTCGTCCGTACAAAATGTACAGTGAGCGATCCGCGGGTGGTGCTGTATGGTCTGTTTAAGTTTGCGGAGAATTGCAAGGACTATAAGGAGTTCACGCTTGCCACACTCCTGACTGACAGCATCGATCGCGATGGCATCAGCCCCACCCGCATCTTTGGGCTTGACCGGGACGATATGACGCCACTCCTGTTGGGTTTGTCTGCAAAATATCCAGAATTCATTACTGCATCATTCACACACGACCTTGAAAAGATAACCTTGGCAGAGGATAAATCGTCCCAAGATGTACTCGATTTGTTCAATGGGGATATTGCAAATGGCTAATAACAACAAATATAGGGAATACTTTGATATAGACGAGGAGTATTTCCCTCAAGTCAACGACTCTGCCATCGCCGCCGCCAGCCCGGACTTCTGGACACGAACATACCCGCACTACACGTTCATCGAAATGCTGAACAACATGGAACGGATATTGGCACGTCAGGAGAAGCGTTCCCTCTGGATTGAGGGCGCGTACGGCACAGGCAAGTCGCAATGCGCCTATGCCCTAAAAAAGATTCTTGAAGTGCCGGAAAAAGAACTCAGAGATTACTGGGACAGATACGAGCCGCTGAAAAAGAAAACCGACCTGCTCGAAAAGCTAATCGGTCACAAACAAAAGGGTATCGTGACCGCCTACCGATACGCTTCGGGTATGATTGACTCACCCCGCGCCCTCTTCCTTGCTGTTCAAGAGACACTAAAGGCTTCACTGGTAGCGGCAAACCTTTACGCAGGCGAGAACACCCTAAAAGAAAGCGTCATCGCTTGGATTGACGAGCCGTCGCACAAACTGTTCTTTGACGCGCTCTTAAAAAAGCCGGAGTGGGCAGCTCTATTTAGCCAGTCCTCCGCTGACGAGGTGCTGAACGCCCTCCGTAAGGGAGGTGAGGTCAAGACCCTGATGGATAACATCTTCCGTCTTGCCGATAAAGAGGGCATCAACGCGCTTAGTATTGACGCTGACAGGCTCATCGCTTGGCTGACGGACATTATCGACCGCAACAATGTAAAGGTTGTCTTTATTTGGGACGAGTTCTCCGATTATTTCAAAAACAACCGGGAGAGCCTTTCGGAATTCCAGAAAATCGCCGAGTTGGTTAACTTCAAGCCGTTCTACTTCATCGTTGTCACGCACGAATCGGGACAGTTGTTCACGACCGCCGACACGACTTGGGCAAAAGTACGCGACCGATTCATCCCCGTGCAGATTGCTCTGCCAGATAATATTGCGTTCAACCTCATCGGTCACGCTTTCAACGTGAAGCCTGCGGCCAAACCACAGTGGGACATTATTGCCGACGACCTGAACGATCGAGTTAAGAATTCCCGATCCAAGGTGATGGCGGTTGCGAAGATTGACAACCCACAGGTAATGAAGGACATTATGCCGCTTCATCCAATGGCGGCTCTGCTGCTAAAAAACATAGCCTCTGCGTTCAAGTCCAACCAACGAAGTATGTTCGATTTTATCAAATCCTCTAACACAGACGATGTGAAGGCGTTCCAATGGTTCATTGAAAATACGGGTCCCTATGACGACCACCCGCTTCTCACGGTGGATATGCTATGGAACTTTTTCTACGAGAAAGGCAGAGATAACCTCACATCAGATATTCGCATGATACTGGACACCTTCCCACAGCAGCACAATTTGCGTGAAGATGAGAAAACTGTCCTTAAAGCTATCCTCAGTATGCAGGCGATTGATCAGCGGTTGGGCGGCACGATCGACCTGTTCAAAGCTACCGAACAGAACCTCAGTTATGTCTTTGAGGGCATCCCAGACTTGGAAGGAACGAAGTCCTCCAACCTCGCGAAATTCCTTAAGGAAAAAGGAATCCTCGTTTCAAACCCGATAAGCGGTGGGCGGTATGCCTATGCGGCTGCCGTGCTTGCGGGAGACCAGACCAAAATCGACAACTATAAAAAAGATATACGACAAAACAGCACAACCTCGAAACTGGTGACTGAGGGAGGGCTTTCTACTGTTTTGTCACTTTCGCCTGCCCTACGTTTGAGGTTTGAGTCCGAGCCGGCTACTGGCAAAATCACACCCGTAACCACCGCCGACTTCACCCGCACAATCAATATCCTGCGCGAAAAATCAACAGGGTGGAATTTCCACGCCGTTATCGCCTTTGCCAAGGACGATGGAGAAGCGGCAATCTTCCGCAAGACCCTCAGGACTGCGGTTGCGGATAAGCAGTATGAGAAAATCGTATTCATTGACGCGCTCTCTACACCGCTGGGCTCGGAGGCGTTTGAGCAGTACGTGGACTTCTCCGCTATGGCGATGTACTACCAAGGTAGAAACAACACGTCGTCGAGGGAAAGTTCGGATAAAGCAAAGCGTGTCTTAGACCAAGACTGGAAAAACCGTATCTACAACGGTCAATTTGTCGTATACACCTACGCAAATCAAGAGGGCGAGAAACTCGGCAACGGGCAAGGCGTGGCAAGCGTCCTCCAGACCATAGTGACGACCAAATTCCCGTATGTGTTCGATTTCACCAAAAGCCTCACAGAGAGCCAACTGAAGATAACTCCTGCGATGAAACAATCCGGAAAGGCCGGCATATCGCAGGCCACAAGCGGTGTTGTCGTGGGCCTCGAAAAGCACGTCCTTCCGACCGTTTGGAAAATTGATAGGTATTGGGAAAACCCTACGACAGCGTCTTTGCCTGTCTCGAAAATCAAAGTCGAGGTAGACAAGCGCATCGAGGTCGCGTTTGCCCGCGACGGGCAGATTTCAATCGGTGAAATCTACGACTATCTTGAGGAAACCTATGGCTTTGCGCCGTGCAACCTTTCGTCGTTTATTACCGGTTTCCTGTTGAAAGAGTACGGCAGTGAGCCGTTCCGCTATAGCGATTCATCCGGCGGTCACGAGCAAATGACGCAGGATAAACTTGCGGAGATGATTGGGAACTACATCGGCAAGTCTCCGAAGCCGACCTATATCGTGAAGATGACCGCTGAAGAAATGGCTTTTTATGAACTTACCGAAAAAGCGTGGAGGATATCTGCAAATTCGTGTTCTTCCGCAGGACAGGCTGCCATAGCCGTGTCTATGAAAATGCGCGGTCTGAACCTTCCGGTATGGTGCCTTGAAGAAGTGGACACAATCGGCATCTTTGATGTGGTTCAGAAGTACATTGAACTTGTTCAAAAGGAAGGCAACGAGGCTCACAAGAAGGCGGTTGAAATCGGAAAAATTGCGACTGCAAAGCCCTCGATCGCCGATAGCTTGTTCACATTGCTCACAAACGAGAACTGCCAAAAAGGTATGCGCGAGTATCTTCGCTCCTTTGAAGGCGGCAAAGTTATTGAACTTGCAACGGCAATCGGTGCTGAAAATAATGTGCTTGCTGACATTCGGCGCTTGTTCGGAGTTAAACACTCGTGCCTTTGGGATAAGCAGACAGGCGAGGGCGAAATACGTAAGCTGATGATCGAGTACAGCGTGGTGAAAGAGAGCAATACAATTCTGAATGCTGCCGCGCATTCCCTGACCGAGGCTTACAAAGAATGGCGCGAGTGTCTGAAGTTCATCGGTATCTCATGCGAGGCTCTGCGGGCAAAGTATCCCGCTTTGACAAAAGTCCTCGAAACGCTCCTGAAAATATGTAAGCAAGAGGATATCCTGTCCGATCAGTTGAAAGCGTTCCATACAGAATTGGTGGCCCACGGCGCGGAACTCAGGGAGGTGCTGAACGACGACAGACGTGCTTTTGCCGAGGTCTATGAGCCGTACCTTGAAGAACTGAGCAATAACGACATTGCTGATGTAAAGAGCAAACTCCAGACAGGTTTGTTTGAGTTATCGAAGACTGACTGTAACATCAAGGTAAAAGAAGCTGCCGAGGAGTTCCGCAAGAACCAATTGAAATCGCAGCTCTTCCGCTTATGGAAAGATAAGGCGGGAACAAAAAACCCGCGTGAGTGGTCGAGCCGATACAGGACGCCTATTCTATGCTGTGTCTCCGAAGATGAATACGATAAAGCAAAAAAAGCCTTTGAAACCCTCAATCGAAACTGGGGAATGGATTCTGAAATCAAATCCGCTATTGCGTTCCTTGAATCTACCACGCTCTTTGGCATTCTTGCAGATGAAGAAAAGCGGAACGAGGCATTCAAGCGGGATATTGTCGGCGAATACAGCACGTTGCTTCCCGACCTCGATAAGGTCAGGGACACGCTCGACCGCCTTTCCATAGACACTTACGATTGGCGCGACAATCCGGGCGTAAAGGGTAAAGTGAAGCAACTCGCTGCAGCAGAGTACAACGCCGGCGGCAGCGACAAGGTTCTCCTGAAAATCGACGAGATGGACGACGCCCGGTTGAAGCAATACCTCAAACGGCTCGTCAAGGACAACATGACAGTCGGAATTGAAATACTGGCGAATGGAGACCAGAAATAGAATGCAAATTGATTCGGTAAAGAAATACTTAACATCCTCCGTCAAAACGCCATATTTCCTGTTCATCAGCGATGGGCAGTATGCGACAGCAATGGATGAGTTGTCGGTCTTAGGGTTTGATTTCGTCCCAATGAGCGGTTTCTGCCACGGCGATGACAAAATGCCGGACATCGATGGACTCCTCACCTATATCAACGCTGCCGATGATGGAAAAAAGTACGTTGTAACTGGGCTTGGTGAGTTTCTTGCGCTTCGAGGAAGCGATGAGGCAACACGCACCCTGTCGCGGCTGAAAGACCATAATGTCGGCGGTGCAAAAATCGTGTTGCTTCTGCGAGGGCTTGCCTCGCTGATTGCTGGGCTGCAGACTGACCCACGCTTTGACAGCCGTCGGTTCAAGGTCGTCGACAAGGCGGAGTGCGATTTATCGTTTACCCTTGCCGCCCCGTCTGTCGGATTGTCGGCTTTATCGGGATTCAAAGCGATGCTTGAGGAACTCGAAAATGGGAGGTCTGGAAGTGTCGTCGTGAACACGGCTGTCAACCTCGATAAGGCGATATTTACGGTACACCAAATCAGCAACCCCTACGAGGGAATTAAGTTCTTAACAAGGGGCTTTGCCTTGGCACGTTCCTGCGGAGGCGACGCTTGCTGGGCTGAGTTGTTGACAGAACTTAACCAGAGCAACGGCTCGCTCGACGAGGTCTTCGAAAAGCACGATCTTTGCAATAATCTGGAATCGGATTTTTACGCCCGCATAGCTGGGAGCGACTACCGCAACTGGCTCTATTTCATCTGCCTGAAGAGCAAAGCAGATACACTGCAGAACGGATACCTTCGGTTCGTACTGGACAGGACGAGCTGTTTTGAGGACTTTTCCGGGAATGTCCTGAACGCAATAATCGATATCCCGCACGTCGATAAACGGTTTGCCACGTTCTATCGAGAGCGTAAGGCCCTCGTCGAGAAGTTCCCTGAGTCGGATATTGCAGACTTCGTAACGAATAGTCGGCAAGTGGTGTCCGAAGGCATTTATAAGCTGACGGACGGAACAAAAGTGGAACGTGAAGAGATTATTGCTTGGCTCTCGAAAAACGATATAGTCCCGCAGGTTGATGGTATTTATCCTGTGTTGATCGCTTACCTGAAAAAGTATGTTTTCAAATGCCCCGAAATCGCGGATTTGCTGACCGGGTATTTCGAGGCGTATAAACGGCAAAAGCTGTCTAATAAACTTGAACCTGAATTTTTAGAAAAGGTTGATGAACTTGCTCGTTCGCGGAAATTCAACAGATTGCCGACCCGGAATGAGATTTTGGATAACGTGGATAAGAGCGACACCTTCCTGTATTGGCTTGATGCCCTCGGTGTCGAATATTTAGGTTTAATCGAAGCCTTAGTACAAAAACGCGGTCTTTCGGTTCGGATCAACATCGCCCGTGCAGAACTTCCGACGATAACGGCCATTAACCGAGACTTCTTTGATGCATGGCAAGGCCGCAAAGAGAAGAACAATGAACTTGATGATACCAAACACAAGGAAGCGGGCGGTTACAACTTCACTAACAATGAATTGCCCATCCACCTTGCGAAAGAACTGGACATCATCACGGCGACAATAGACAAGGCGGCTACGGAACTTGCGCAAAGGCGATGCAGACGCTTTTTGATCGTAAGCGACCACGGCGCATCGCGGCTTGCTGTCCTGCGGCGCAAAGAGGAAAAGTACGACACCGACACCACAGGTGAGCATTCGGGGCGTTGTTGTAAGCTGTTTCATCCCTATGATCTTCCTTTCGCCGCAGAGGAGAACGGATACATTGTACTTGCCGATTACGGGCGCTTCAAGGGCAGCCGTGCAGCGAGTGTAGAGGTTCACGGTGGAGCATCGTTAGAAGAGGTCGTCGTTCCCGTTATTGAACTGTCTCTGAAAGACGGAAGCGTAACGGTTAAGCTGGTGGCCGAGACCGTGACCGTAGACTTCCGAACCGGCACGGAGATTAAGCTATTCTTTAACTCGCCGGTGCAGGATGTTGTCGTTGTCATGAATGGGAAGCGCTACCCGGCTTCGCAGATAGACGCTATCCACTACTCTGTAAAGTTGCCCGACACAAAACGGGCAGGCGACTATTCGGCGGATGTTTACTCTGGTGACAACTTGATTGGCAAGATAATGATTAAGGCGCAAGGCAAGAGCGGCAAAGTCAATGACGCTTTTGATGATTTGTTTTAGGAGGTTCGATTGATGATTGAGAAACTCAGAAATTGCTTTGACGAGATGGTCGTATATAAAGACCTCAAGAAGAGCAACTTCTTCTCCGCTCTGAGCCTGCCTTCCTTTATGCGTGACTGGCTCTTAAAGAGATTCGAGGACGAAAACGGTCACTTCGACTCCGACGAGTTGGTTCGCTTTGTGCGGACTTACTTGCCGCGCAAGGACGACTGGATAGCTATTAAGAATCAGGTGGTAATCGAACACGAGAGGGTGAAGTTTCTTGCCAAGGTGTCGGTCGATATAGACATTAAGACGGGTGAGGTGTCGTTTGCGTTGCCTGACTTTGGGCTGACGAGCAAGGACACAATCATCGAGGATTCGGTGTGGCAAAACTGCAAGGATGACTTGGTGCGCGGTCGTGAGACTTGGGGAATGGTTGAAATCGGCTATCGCGAACCCGACGCCATGGAGTTTTCCAAGAACAAGCCAAAGGGTGCGAACCGCGGCAAAATCAAGCTGACGGCTTTTAAGACTTTCTGCCCTTACACGATTGATATTGACCATTACAAAGAGGCCCGACGTGAGTTCACTACAATGGAGTGGCTCGATATCCTGCTTGGTGCGGTTGACTACAATGCGAGCGGCTACCTCGGCGATGAGGAAAAGAAACTCACGATGCTCACCCGTCTACTTCCTTTCATTGAAAAACGGTTGAACCTTATTGAACTTGCCCCGAAAGGAACCGGTAAGTCATATCTGTTCGGCCGCGTCAGCCGCTTCGGGTGGCTTTCGAGCGGCGGCGTTATGAGTCGTGCAAAGATGTTCTATGACCAGAACAAGCGTGTCGAGGGATTGGTGTCCGGGAACGACTTCATCACTCTTGACGAAGTGCAGACCATTTCATTTACCGATGTGGATGAAATGCGAGCCGCCTTGAAGGGCTACCTTGAATCGGGAATCTTCACTGTCGGCAACTACGAGGGAACCGCAGAAGCGGGCGTTATCCTCTGCGGCAACATCAAGAAGGAAACAATGGACGAGGATGGCTTTGGTAATATGTTTGAGGAGTTGCCGTCCGTGTTCCACGAATCGGCCTTGATTGAGCGTTTCCACGGCTTCATCAAAGGGTGGAATATCCCCAGAATGAACGACGACCTCAAGATTGCGGGTTGGGCATTAAACTCAGAATACTTCTGCGCGATTATGCACGAACTGCGCGAGGATATGAATTACCGCGCCATTGTGGATGAACTCATCGAAGTCCCCGAAGCGGCAGATACCCGTGACACAGAGGCGGTCAAACGTATTGCCACAGCTTACCTGAAACTGCTGTTCCCGCATGTTCGAAGCGCAACCGACATAACCGCACGCGAGTTTAAGCGTTATTGCCTCGATAGGGCGCGAAAGATGAGGGATACGATTAAGTACCAGTTGGGGATGCTTGATGTGGAGTATCGCGGGAAAGACATTCCTTCTTTCAGTGTCAGACCTGACTCTGAAGAAGTGGGGTAATTGTGTGGAAAAAAAACGCTGCTATATCTGCGGGAAAAAAGAACTAAGCAAAAACGAAATTGGCCTAACCAAGAAACTTCTCGGCAAGGATTCAAAGTGGTTCTATTGCTATGATTGTCTTGCTGATTATTTGGCAGTCTCCACTGAGTTCCTGCTCGCTAAAGTCGAGGAGTTCAAAGAGCAAGGTTGCAAACTATTCTGAAAAGGTGAGACTTTGATTTACGTTGACAACGCTGCGACCACGAAAATATCCGACAGCGTCTTTGAAAAGATGCTTCCGTTCCTTCGCGAGCAATACGGAAACCCCTCCAGCCAGCATTCGCTTGGGGTAAAAGCTAAACGCGCTATAGAACAGGCGCGAAAACAAACTGCAGCGGCTATTGGTGCAGGGCCATCGGAAATTACTTTTACTTCTGGCGGTTCGGAATCGAATAGTTGGGTTCTTGGATGTGTCTCAGAAACTTACCGCAATCAGCCAATGCACATTATTACCTCTGTAATCGAACACCATTCTGTCCTGAATGCTTGCCATGCACTTGAAAAGAGAGACATTGAGGTTACTTATTTACCCGTTGATAATTTGGGGCGTGTTTCGATTGATGATGTAAATGCGTCAATTAAACCCTACACCAAACTGGTATCGATTATGTTAGCCAACAACGAAATCGGCACAATTCAGCCGATAGTAGAAATAGGTCGATTGCTAAAAGGTGAAAGCATTCTGTTTCATACAGACGCTGTGCAAGCTGTCGGACATATCCCCGTTAATGTGAGTGACCTACAGGTCGACTTTTTAACCGCTTCAGCCCATAAGTTCAATGGGGCAAAAGGGACAGGGATTTTATACAAACGGTCAGGTTTAGACTTGTCGCCGTTAGTGTTTGGCGGCGAGCAGGAGAAAGGGCTTCGTGCCGGAACGGAGAATGTTGCCGGAATCGTAGGGGCGGGATATGCCATTGAAGAAAGTGTCAGCGAAATGGCTGATACGGCAAAACGACTGAAGGCAATGGTTGAAGATACCGTTAATGGTATAAAAGAAAAAATACCCTCCATTATGGTTAATGGGGACAGGGAGTGCCGTCTGCCGGGCATGGTTAATCTTTGTTTTGACGGAATTTCTGGTGAATCCCTTATGCATCTACTTGACCTGAAAGGTGTTTGCTTGTCCACAAGTTCGGCCTGCAATTCGGGTAAAGAGAAGCCGTCGCACGTGCTTCTTGCTTTGGGGCTTACTGAACAGCAAGCAAAATCGGCAATTCGCATATCCTACGGTAAATACAATAGTGAAGATGAAGTCAGTATGGTAGTTACGGCTGTATGTGAAGCTTGGTCAATGATAGTGGGAAACCGATAATGGCGAACAATAAATAAGCCTCGACTAGGTGCGCAGATTCTAAAGATTAGGATATCAAGATCATCATTAACGGCCCTTAAAAAGAAGCCGTGCTAATGGTAAACCAGCAGGGCGACAAAGTAACAAAGGTGGCACGGAACATGTGGATAATGGTTTTTTCAATTACGCCAAATTCATCAAGAATATCACGAAGCTTTGGGCTCTCGTCGGATGACCAAAACCTTGACTGACGCTGGCTACAACACGTAGGGAGGGAACATTCGTTCTAAAAGTGCAAAGAATAAAATTAGGAAAAAATGTTTGAGTTAGTGGAATTGAATTAATGGCCCGCATGCACCCTGAGGAAATCGAAGGATTAGAGCACGCCACAGCGGGTGAAAGGGCGGTCTTTCGATTTCTCCGGGAGATGGCCCGGCCGGATCAAGATTTTATAGGGTGGTTTGAGCCAACGATCGGGGAGCAGGGCCGGGAACCCGATTTTGTTCTTTTCGGAAACCATCAGGGGTTGCTGGTCCTGGAGGTCAAGGACTGGCTGATCGATCAGATCGAGGAAGCTGATTCTCAGCATTTTAAAGTATGGATGGGGGGACGGGAGGAAAAGAAGACCAATCCTGACCGGCAGGCCAGAGGTTATGTTTATGAGCTGATGGACGTCCTTAAGGAGATCCCTGAATTCCACAGCGGCCCCGGGGCACATGAAGGGCATTTGAAAATCCCCATCGGCAGGATGGTGGTCTTCCCGCATATCTCCAGGGAGGAATATCTGGACCGGGCCTTGGATCAGGTTATTCCTTTTGAGCGGATTCTTTTTCAAGATGACCTGGTTTATGAGGGGGAGATCTGCTGCGACCCGAGCGGCAGTAAATTCCGGGCCGCTTCCGCCGTCTTGTACCCCTGCTCTGTTATTAGCTTTACCGCATCTATCTTGAATTCAGGGGTGTACTTCTTCTTCTCGTTTTTCATCGGTCACCTCCAAAAGTTGGTTTATTCTACCACGCTTTTCTCGGTGTCCTCAATTACTATACCAGGTCAATACATTAAGGTCTAACGTTAGGAGTCAGGGGATCTTGTTTTTGAAGTTGTCCACCATTACTCCGGAGCTTCTTTGCCGGGCCAAACCGGGACCCGCTCCGAAGAAGTGGGAACCGGTTTCCCACA
>Ga0233425_10005344_pt1 | contig 20394 bp, 18 predicted proteins | sample Watercolumn_Towu_2_FD_181712 | JGI IMG/M metagenome (GOLD analysis project Ga0233425, IMG submission 181712) | Freshwater microbial communities from Lake Towuti, South Sulawesi, Indonesia - Watercolumn_Towuti2014_140_MG | ecosystem: Environmental > Aquatic > Freshwater > Lake | place... | reverse complement strand
GTACAAAAACATTCACTGCAAATTTGTAAAAGCCAGACACACGCTTGGCAGTGCGGGTTTTTTGGGTGCAGGTGCAATAAAACCCAAACCACAGGATTTTGAAGTTGCAACAAAAGAGATAGAAAATTTAATTATACGGACATTTCCCTATTTCGATAGTATAGAATGAGCAGTTTCCCCAGGAACGGGATGTTTCGGCCCTCTTTATCCATAACGCTTTCCCGGATACTGGAAATTATACATGTCCTGTGGGAATTTCCGGAAGCACCGTTATCATCGTCTGACGCCTATGTCAAAATTTCAGAAAATTCTTCACCCGGAAAAATTTAACTTAATCCTGTATTACACCGTCACCAGCTTTACCGTCATTTTCGTACTAAGCCTGGTGGTTGGATGGATATTTCCACGCATGGAAAGCGAGGAACTGGTCAAACGAAGCGAAGAATATGCCCACAATTTTGTCACCCACCTGAACTATGAAATTTACAGGGATTTTCTCTTCCCTACACTGCAGCAGGATAAACAAATCGATCTGGAGAACAATCGCAAACAGCGTAAAAAACTGGACAAAACGATCCGGGAAAACCTGCAAGGATTAAACATAAAGAAATTGTACCTCTATGATATGGATGGTCAAACCGTTTACAGCACAGAGGCAGAACATATCGGGAACATCATTAATCGCGGCATAAATAAAAAGCTGGATTCCGCTATCAGCGGCAAACCGGCATCCAAATTAAAATTCGTACATATAGCTGCCCATCACGGCTCCCCTGCGACAGAAGCGTTACTTGAAAGTTATTACCCCTTTTATGAGATGCAAATGAATAGTTTGGAAAAAGGGAAACAGGCAGGCGTGCTGGAAATTTATCAGGATGTGTCCATTTTAAAGAAACAAATAGCCAAGGCGCGTAAAAAAGCGCTTGTTATGACAGGCTCCACAATGGGGGTGCTTTTTTTGATTCTCTTTCTTATCGTCATGAAAGCGGCGAGGGTAATCAATACAAGAACCAGACAATTGACCGATGCACGGAATACCCTCGAACAGAAAGTAGAAGAACGAACACTGGAAATCCGTGAGGCATATAAAAAACTACAGCACACCCAGCGCAAGCTAATACAATCGGAAAAACTGGCAAGCATCGGGACACTGGCCGCCGGCCTTGCACATGAAATAAATAACCCTCTTGCCTCTGTGGCAAGCTGCGCCGAGGGTTTAATCGAACGGCTTAAAAATTCATCGGATCATGGAAAAAACAAACAGAGCGGCGTGGAAGCATCGGATATCTTTCCTGAATATCTGAAGATTATTTATAACGAGACCTTCCGGTGCAAATCCATTATCTCCAATTTACTCAACTTCTCCAGGCAATCGGAGCCAAAATTCGACTATATCAATATCAATAACGTCATCCAGGAAACACTTTCCATTGTTCAGTATCAGCGCCAGTTAAAAGACCAAAAGATGCATCTTGATCTTTCAAAAGAACCGTGTGACGTACTTGGAGACCCTCAACAACTAAAACAGGTTTTTTTGAATCTGCTTATCAATGCGCTCCATGCGACCGATACCGGCGGCAATATCTCTGTTTCGACGCACCGGAAACAGACGACAATACAAATTATCATCAAAGACTCCGGCATAGGAATCAAACCGGAACATCTTGACAAAATATTTGATCCGTTTTTTACAACAAAACCGACCGGCAAGGGGACGGGACTCGGCCTTGCAATATGTTATGGTATTATAGATATCCACAACGGAAGGATTGAAGCGTCCAGCGAAGGGGTAGGCAGGGGATCGACCTTTACCATTTCCCTCCCGCTGGCAAAACAGTAAAATGAGGGGAGGAAAGACACATGCCTCCGGAGATTTTTTCTCTTGTAATTTTTTATAGTTGCAGCAACTGCCATGAACAAAAAACCCAACATCTTACTTACAGACGATGAAGATACGTTCCGGAACATTATGGGAAACGAACTCAGGCGCATGGGGTACGAGGTAACCGGTTGCACAAACGGCGCAGAAACAGTGAAAAACATACAGGAGCGTGATTTCGATGTAATCGTTCTGGACATGAACATGCCCGAAATGGATGGCATAGAAACGTTGAAAAGGATCAAGGATATCGACCCCACTACCGAAGTAATCGTACTGACAGGGCAAGGCTCCATTGAAAATGCAGTTCAGGCCATAAAGCTGGGCGCTTATGACTACCTTACCAAGCCATGCAGACTAAGCGAACTTGACGCCCTATTAAAAAAAACACTGGAAAAAAGACACCTGAGCAAGGAAAATCTTCATCTCAAGAGGCTGATAAAAGAAGTCCATACCATACCCCCTGTAATTATCGGTAACAGCGCCGCAATGAACTCCGTGCAGAAAATGATTGACAAGATTGCCAACGCCGACTCTACCGTATTGATTCAGGGGGAAAGCGGCACCGGAAAGGAGCTTGCGGCTCTCGCAATCCACCAGCGCAGCAACCGGGCAAACAATCCCTTCGTAGTATTGAACTGCGCAGCATTGCAGGAAACATTGCTGGAAAGCGAGCTTTTTGGACATACAAAAGGCGCCTTCACCGGCGCAACAGAATCCCGCATAGGTTTATTTGAAGCGGCAGACGGCGGCACGCTTTTCCTGGACGAAATAGGCGAATTGGCAAACAGCACACAGGCAAAGCTGCTCCGTGTTGTTCAATCGGGGGAAATCCGCCGTATCGGCAGCAACAGGGTCTCCACGGTAGACACCCGCATCATTGCCGCAACCCATAAAAACCTTACGGAGGAAGTAAAAAACGGCACCTTCAGGGAAGATTTGTACTTTCGCATCAATGTAATCACCTTATCCCTCCCTCCCCTGCGCGAAAGGCGGGAGGACATCCCTGTCCTGGTAAACCATTTTCTCCGAAAATTCTGCAAGGAAAACAAGGAGAAAAGGTTCCTTCCCGACACAATAAAAGCCATGACCCACTATGCCTGGCCCGGCAATATCCGTGAACTGGAAAACACCATTAAACGACTGGTGGTAATGACGGAAGGCGACGATATTGCAGCCGGGGATTTACCGGAAAATATCAAAAACATATCTTCACCGCCCGATGCACAAAAAACATCAGATGCGACTCTCTTCGAAATAGAGAAACAGTACATCACCAGGATATTGCGGGAAAAACAATGGAATAAAACCCTCACAGCAGAAACACTTGGCATATCCCTAAAAACCCTTTATAACAAAATGAAAGTGTACGAGATCGATACGTGAGTGAATTTTTTTGTATTTTCCAAATTTTTATATATAATTACACAGGCCGATTCACACATATTTGTTCTAATTAATTCACCAAAAGGTTATTAACAACATTGGATGTTTCGATTATCATTCCTGTATATAATGAGATTGACAATATTGCACCGCTGGGACATTCTATCATTAATGCCATGCAAGGCAGAAATTACGAAGTTGTCTTTGTAAATGACGGCAGCACTGACGGCAGCGCTGAGAAATTGAATGAATGGTGCTCCGGACACCAGAATTTCAGAACAATCCATTTCAGGAAAAATGCCGGACAAACGGCCGCAATGGATGCCGGCTTTAAGCATGCGGCCGGCAAATATATCATTTCTATGGACTCAGATTTACAGAACGATCCGGCGGACATACCGAGATTACTCGAACAGTTACAAACTTACGATATGGTATGCGGCTGGAGACAGAAACGAAACGACCCCTGGATCAAGCGCATTTCCTCGCGTGTAGCCAACACCATCAGAAACAAATTGTCCTGGGAAGATATAAAAGACACCGGATGTTCGCTCAAGGCGTATCGAAAGGAATGTCTCTGCCAGATTAAGCTCTACAATGGCATGCACCGGTTTTTGCCCACCCTCTTCAAGATTGAGGGATTTACAGTCACCGAGATTATTGTAAACCATTATCCGCGAAAATTCGGAAAGTCCAAGTACGGGATATCAAACAGGGCTCTCAGGGCATTCATAGACCTTCTGGTCGTACGATGGATGAAAAAACGCAAACTTAACTATGAGGTCGTTCATGAATAGCATAACAATGCACATCAATTTTTGGGTAATCCTCGGCGTTATAGGCCAATTTTTGTTCGGCTCCAGATTTTTCGTACAGTGGATTGCCTCGGAAAAACGTGGCGAAAGCATTATACCGGAAGTATTCTGGTACTTAAGCATGGCGGGCAGCGCAATATTATTAACGTACGCAATATACAGACGCGATCCTGTGTTTATTATGGGACAATGTTCTGGACTCTTTATTTATACCCGCAATATCATGCTGGTTTACAAAAAGAAAAGAATACTGACTGCCAGCAAAAAGTTTGCTTTGCAAGAAACAGTTCCAGAATAATCTCACGATAGAAATATACGCCCGGGGAATGTATTGCATCGGTTACTCCTGAAATTTAAGAAAAATAGGACATTGAAGAAATACCTTCTTTTCTCCTTACTACTTTTTGCCCTCTCAGCCTGTAATTACATAGAGGAACGCAACGTTCCTCATATAAAAGAGATTCACCCCTCAGAAGGAAAAAAGATTACCACCGTTGCAATCCTGCCGTTTCAGAACAAAACAGAAAAAAAAGGGGCGGAAGATACTCTGCGCACGTGTTTTTTTACCAACTTCAGCACGAAAGGATACAACTTAGTCAAGCTTGAAGAAATAGACGAACGTCTGAACCTTGCGGGAATTAACGCCGGAAATATTAACGAAGAAGACACCTTTAAGCTGGGGAAGATCGTTAAGGCGGACGCCCTTCTTTATGGCACGGTTACAAAATGCAGCAAGAGGTTCTTCGGAGTCTATTCCCAGATTGTAATCGGCGCAGAAATAAAACTGGTCGATGCGGGATGCTCAAGAATTATTTACCAGGCCGACCACACAGAAACAAACCACAGCGGCTCTGTGCCGGTATCCCCATTCAGCATCCCTGAGGCCGTTATCGAAAGCTCAATTAACGTAAGGGAAAAAGTGATAACTGATACGGCAGACCGCCTTGCGAAAAAATTTATCATGGCTATGCCGGGAAAAGACTTTGTTTCCTCTTTGAACGCACATGTGATTTCCATCAAAAATGACGAATCGCCAGCCAAAGTTTACTACACAGTGCAGGACAAAGACACACTGTGGGGCATTTCCAGAAAATTTTACCATGATCCGTCAAGAGCGAAAGATATTAGCAATGCCAATATGCTTCCTTCTGACAACAGACTTGAAGTCGGACAGGAATTATTCATTCCCGACGTACCCGTTCTTGACAATATAGAAGAAGCGCAGCACATTGACAAAAAGAAGTGCAAGCGGGCGGTGTACCGGGTAAAATGGGGAGACAGTCTTTACATAATTGCATCCAAAGTATTTCGTGACGGTAAAAAATGGACAGTTATTTATGATGCCAACAGGAAAGAAATAAGTAATATCAACGACCTTCCCGTCGGACAGGTAATCATTATCCCCCTCTGCATTACAGGCGCAAATTCATTGTAAAGATACGTCCCAATTCCAGGCAACCGTTTCTCAGGCAAACTCACATAAAAAGAAACTGACGCAGCCTGGAAAAGACAACGAAATGTATTTTACTTTTGATACCACTTTCCACTCTGGTTCTGCAGCCAGTCACCCTTTCTTGCCTTGTCCGCAATCTGCAATGCCCTGCGCTGTCCCACCTGTGCCACATCAACCCCCTCTTTTTTGGCTATTGATGCGTACACCTTTTTTCTGTCATCGTTTTCCGCATTGATTATGTCTTCTTTTTCGCGGCTGCCGCTCACAAACTGCAAATAACCCATCCTGTCCTCTCCAACAACACCCTTTGATTTCAATTCCAACAGAACGGACAGACGTTTTTCCATTCGTCCCTTTACAGCGCTTATGTCATCTGCAAAAACCCCTCTGTTCACTAAAAATCCGCCAACTATCGTAACAAATATGAGTACCGCAAAAATTTTTGTTTTCATTGTCTTCCTCCTGCATAAAAATATACCCGTAAACGAGAAACCTATTGTGCCGGCTTTTGCTCATCCCCTGCCTTGGGAGTCGCCGGTTGACTGCCTATTGCGCCTGCTGCTTCATCCAAATTACCGAAAAAACTTTCCAATTCTTTATCAATCCTGATATTCACATCAATGGTAATCTGCATCGGTTTTACCTCAACCTCTACCTTGTGTTCCGTTTTGCATCCCTGCACAACCATAAAAAACAATGCGCACACAGCGATAATATTCCCTTTCATCCCCTTCTCCTTAACAATAATTTACTCCGATGTGTTGTGAAAACTTTATCGAAAGCGTATTCTTTTGTGCCTGATTTTTCTAAATCAGGTTGCCTTCGGCAGCGACTTTGCCTTTCCCCACTTTCGTGAGGAGAGGATTTTGTCATTCCCGTGTAAACGGGAATCCAAATGCATCAGAAAAACTGCCTGGATTCCCACGAAAGTGGGGATGACATGCTAAAAACAAAATACTTTGAAATTCCTGAACATCAAGATGTACACCGGACATCCCTTATAAGCTCATGCGCACCTTGAATATTCTGTTATGTCAACAGAGTTTCCAGGGACGCCGCATTTCTGTCAATATGCCTGAGCCATGGAATCTTTGTCACTTTACGATTCCGTCAAGTGGCCTAACCGCACCTTCGGCATATCCTTCATGCAGCAGTTTGTTTCCCACGCATCGGCAACGGGTTTTCCGGTGAAGGGCAAGGCATCCATAATATGGTAGGTTCGCTCAGCTTAATCCACTATAAATCCTATACAATAGACTTAAATTTTCTGGTCTTTTGCCGAGGATTCATTCAAAAAATCCCGCACCTTCTTCATATCCTCCCAGACCTTTGCCTTATCGTTTGGGTTTCGCAGGAGGTAAGCGGGATGGAAGGTAACCATCATAGGGATTCCTTTGTAATCGTGGAATCTTCCCCGTAACGTGCCGACGGGAGCCTTTGTATTGAGCAGTGTCTGCGCGGCAAATGTGCCAAGGGCGCATAAGACCCTGGGCTGAATTATCTCGATCTGTTTTAAGAGGTAGGGCATACAGAGGACGATTTCTTCCGGCAAAGGATTGCGATTGCCCGGCGGGCGACATTTCAGAACGTTGGCAATGTACACATCACTGCGTTTCAAACCGATTGCCTCGATGATCTTCGTGAGTAACTGCCCCGCCCTGCCTACGAAAGGCTCACCCTGAAGGTCTTCGTCCCGTCCCGGTGCTTCTCCGACAAACATGAGTTTTGCCTCAGGGTTGCCTACGCCAAAAACAAGATTGGTTCGCGTTTTACCGAGGGGGCATTTGTGGCAGGTGACTATTTCGTTTTTCAACGACTCCAGCAAGTCGGCTTTTTTTGATATTTTTTTACTCATTGTGGTTTGGTTATCCGTTATTTTGATAGAATCACGGGACGCACAGCCGTCCGTTTCCGCATCTGACGGCAGGATATTTCGCTCATTACTACATTTTCCCGCAACGGGAGTCTCGAAGGATTTGATTTGAGGAACTACGGTGACTGCCGGAGAATTTTCTGCCGTATTCAATTGAGAACGGAAGAACGTATCGACCCCGAATCTCTTTTCAAGGTCAATTCTTGCCTTAAAAGCACCGATCAGGGAGGCCAGTTCTTTTTTTATTTCATCCAGATGCATACAGACATGCTCATCCGGCACAACATACCGGGTGGTTCACCGCAAAAAGTCTTTCTTGAAATTTCCGAATTTCACGCACCGGAAAGCAGACCGCTTTACAATTGACCCGCTTTCTGCCGGAGGGTCTTTTCCAGCTCTCCGAGGATACGTTGCTGGACTTCCGAAATATCGCCCTCTATCTCACAACCGGCGGCATATTTGTGTCCGCCGCCTCCAAACTTTCTGGCCACACCGTTCACATCAAACCCATTCCGGCTTCTCAGGCTCACTTTTACCCATTTTGGCTTTGTCATCTCACGAAGCAGCACACCGACCCAAACGCCGTCTATCGAAATGGGGATGTCCGCAAATTCCTGGGTATCTATCGGCTCAATCCTTGTTTTTTCCAGCATATCTTTGGTTAACCAGACGGTAGCAACCTTGTTTCCGCAGTGGAGTTTGATAGTGTTCAGCACGCAGGCATTTAACTGTATCAGATTAAAAGAATTTGTATTGTAAACATACTGAGATATCTCTCTGTGCCGTGCGCCATTTTCCATGAGAAATGCAGCTATCTTAAGCGACTCCGGGGTGGTGTTTGCATGGGTAAACCGTCCGGTATCCGTAACGATTGCGACATACAAGGCCGTGGCGATATCCGGCGTGATGGTTACGTTCGTCTTCCTGAGGAGGGATAAAATAATCTCGCCGGTGGCGCACATCTCCTCATTTACCCAATTAATGACGCCAAAATTATCATTACCAACATGATGATCTATATTTACCATCACAGCGTCTTTGGGGATTATTTCCTGAACCTTGCCGAGACGATTGATGGTAGGGCAATCCAGGGCAAAAACAACCTCTGCCTTATCAGCGGGAGTTTCGGGATGGATAAGCATCCCGTTGACGGGAATAATAAACTTGTAAATTTGCGGCACAGGAGAGTCGTTGACAATAACAACCGACTTCCCCATATCCTTCAATGCATGATACAATGCGACTTCAGAGCCAAGGGCATCGCCATCCGCCCTGACATGCGCCGTTATTAAAAACGAACGATGCCGCTTCACTATAGTACAAATATCATTTGCACATTTTTTTGCGTCTATTTCTTTCATCTGAAAATGCTCCTGTAATGGACGAGAATAGCGAATTATAAGCAAAGCAGCAGGTTTTGTCAAACCTTCTTTTCCCTTGCATTGTTTGCTAAATACATTAAAATTAACGAATAATTATTTTTTTTTAGATTTTTTTGGTGTCTTAAACAATCCCTGTTTTTACGTTGAAGCGGGGAAGATGTTGCAAGTCGGCAGGCAAATATGATGATAGATAAAAGCCTGCTGCGGTCAGGAAGAAGGTAATGAAAATCACCTTAAACGGCGAACTAAAGGAATGCCCTGCTGGAATCACCCTTGACAAGCTGCTTGCGTTATATAATTTCGACAAGCATCGCACTGCTGTAGAACTAAACTCACGCGTTGTCCCGCGCAGGGAACATTCTTCTCAAACAGTAAAAGATGCCGATATATTGGAAGTAGTAACTTTTGTAGGCGGCGGTTAACGCTAAAAAGAGGCATTTGTGGACAAAAAATTGAAAATCGGAAAATATGAATTTACTTCCAGGCTCTTCGTGGGCACAGGAAAGTACCCCTCGATGCAGATAATGACGGAGGCGCTGGCGGCAAGCGGCGCGGAAGTTGTCACTGTTGCAGTAAGGCGGGCAAAAATCAGTGAAACGGAATCCCTGTTCGACTATATCGATACAAAAAAATATACAATCCTGCCGAATACGGCAGGATGCTTTTCTGCCGACGATGCCATTCGGGTAGCCCATCTTGCGCGGGAAGCCGGTTCTTCCGACCTGATAAAGCTGGAGGTGCTCGGTGACGAGAAAACACTTCTACCCGATCCGGTGGAAACGTTAAAGGCCACGGAAATATTGGTAAAAGAAGGTTTTACCGTGCTCGTGTACACCTCAGACGACCCCATCATAGCAAAAAAACTGGAAGATGCGGGAGCTACCTGTGTAATGCCGGCAGGTTCACCCATAGGTTCCGGCCAGGGTATTTTAAATAAAAACAACTTACGCATTATCCTGGAATCGGCAAAGGTGCCTATTATCGTGGATGCGGGGGTAGGCACGGCATCGGATGTTACCATAGCAATGGAGCTGGGGAGCGAAGGGGTGCTGTTGAATACGGGCATTGCCCATGCGAAGGATCCGGTACGTATGGCAAAGGCCATGAAACTGGCCTGCGAATCGGGAAGGCTTGCATTTCTTTCCGGACGTATACCGAAAAGGCTTTACGCAAAGGCCAGCAGCCCCGAAAAAGATTTTTAACGTTACCTGCCGTAATTTTGTGCAACTCCTTATTCCCGAATGTAAGAACCATCAATACGTTTGTTTACCCTGAAATATGCAGCGCTAAACCATTATGCTTGCGAAAAGAATTATACCTTGTTTAGACGTGAAAGACGGACGAGTCGTCAAAGGAACGAATTTCCTGAACTTGAAAGATGCAGGCGATCCCGTCGAAATAGCTTCCTTGTATGACAAAGAGGGCGCCGATGAATTGACGTTTCTTGATATTACAGCCTCGCATGAAAACAGAAATATCATCATCGATGTCGTTAAAAAAACCGCCGAACAGGTCTTTATACCTCTGACGGTGGGAGGAGGAATCCGTACTATTGACGACATTCGCAACTTGCTGAAAGCGGGAGCCGATAAGGTGTCGATCAATACCGCCGCAGTAAAAAATCCTGAATTTGTTACCCAGTCTTCCCGCAGGTTTGGAAGGCAATGTATTGTAGTTGCGATAGATGTTAAGCGGATAAAAACGCCTGCCGGCAACGGACGATGGGAGGTATATATTAACGGGGGAAGAATTCCGGTCGGTTTAGACGCTGTAAGCTGGGCGATCGATGTTGAGGCAAGAGGTGCGGGCGAAATACTCTTAACAAGCATGGATTATGATGGAACAAAAGACGGCTATGATATTGAATTAAATAAGGCGATATCGGCGGCAGTAAACATCCCAATCATTGCATCCGGCGGCGCAGGCAAGCTGGAGCATTTTTATGATGTGTTTACCAGGGGTGGGGCTGACGCCGCCCTTGCAGCATCCATTTTTCACTACAGAGAGATTTCCATTCGGGCGGTAAAAGACTATTTAGCCGGAAAAAACATTGCCGTGAGAATATGACGGTAACGGCGTAAAGCCAGACTCCCCTTGGCAGCGTGAACGGCTGACGTCGGGTTTCACGCACATTCAATCCAACCCCAAACAACCGCAACTCAACAGACGGCATGGTAGTCAGTATGCCTTAGCAGCTCCGGTGACTTGATGCACAGGTGGAATATGCGCCTACTACAGACCCAAGCCGGCGCGGATGGTTCGAACGATATCGTTCGGTGATTGCGAAATCTCGATAGTCAGAATACCTTGCGGCTCTTCGAGCGCCTCAAATTGACTGGCCAACAGGGTCGCCGGCATGAAATGACTCTGACGCTGCAGGAGACGTTCCTTGATAAGTGGATATCCGCCGCGCAAGTAGACGAATTGCACTTCCTTACGGCCTCCCACAAGCAATTGCCGGTACGATTTCTTCAACGCAGAGCAGGCAACAACGGCAGACCGATCTGCCCGAATCAGATTGTGTATCAAGGTATGGAGGCTATGCAGCCAGACAGTGCGGTCTTCATCGGTGAGCGCGACACTGTTTGCCATCTTGTCGATATTGGTCTGTGGATGAAAGTCATCCCCGTCATAGAATGGCCATTTTAGCTCCTGGGCAAGAAGCGTTCCAACAGTGGTTTTACCTGCACCCGCGACACCCATTATTACGACAATCATAGACAATTGTATACATTCCTCCAGGTCAAGGCCGCTAAACATAGGAGAGAAAAGCATTGTGCAGCCTTCCTTGCGGCAAATCTTGCTTGTTTCTACCACGTGTATTATATAGCTGTTTTACGTAACAACCAAATAGTTATTAATGTTCTCCGGCAACGTCAAAATGCAATATGCCTCTTTTATCAGCCGGGTATGGCAGGCATTGCCTGCCAAATGCCATTGTCAAACCAATCATTTATTTATGACCCGGCTTTGCTGCTCAATCTTCGGTAAACGGTGCCTACCCTACATGACTGCCGTGACTTTCACGATGAATGACTTCTTCAAGATGCCTTCCCTAAAAGTAACTTTCGCATTACCGGCCTTATTACGGGCAGTGATTATAAATTTTGCCTCACCGTTTTCATCTGTTTCCTGACTCTCGGGTGTAATCGATATACGCTTGATGCCGGTTTTGCTGACAGCCGCCTCTACGATTTTGCCCTCTGTTGAGCAGCCGTTTTTCCCTTTCAAAGTTACAGTGACTTCGCCACTCTTGCCCCTTTTGAGCACCATCTTCTTCGGAAATACTGCTATGGACCCGGTTTCGCACTCAGGTACCGGCGTCACTGTCGATGTCGGAGTGGGTGTTGTAATTTGTTGTAATTCAAAATTCAGCGTTCCTTCGATATTTGGCTCTACCTCAATCGATTGAGATTGTGAAAGGTAACCGTCGGCCGATGCTGTAATGGTATAAGTACCTCCGCAGCACAAGAGCTCTTCCGGGTCGTGCCAGCTATACAAACCATGTGTGTCGGTATAAGATATTCCCATACCGCCGAGAATAGTAGCATTTTCAATGCCTTTTCCGGTGACGGCATCTGTTACCATGCCGGATACAGAATGACAATTTGAGGTTAAAAATGGTGTTGGAGTGGGTGAAACTGCCGGTGTTTCAGTTGCCGATAAGGTCGTAAAGGATTTCGTATTCCCCCGATATTCGACATTATCACTGCCTTGTGCAACAATTCTATAATAATAGGTGGTAGCCGGCGATAAATCACGTATGCCGATACTTACTTCCGTGACGCCGCTCTCACGTATGATTTGTGTTGTGGATGTGCCGCTATAATTACCGGGCTCTATTCCATATTGAAACCATGCCGTTAAGAGAGATAGGGAAATGTAGTTACCGACCTTTCCGTTCAGCGTGGCCGAGTTTGATGTTGTGTCAGACACGCTGCATGTTGCTATCTCTATCGGAGGGGGTACCGCAAATGCTACATTCGTACAGAAAACAACGGAGATGGTTAATAAGCAATAGAAAATACCTGCATATATGCTTCTCATTTTCTTCCCACCGCCTTTCCGAAGAAGTTAGAAGAATATAAACTATACTCAAGATGCTCATAATCTGTGATTTATAAACAACGTTGTGCAAGTTCAACACGGACAAACAAAGTTTGTCCATGCCACCCTGTCATCAATTTAAAATGCACATTTTGTGAGCTCTTTGAGTATACACGGTCTGATTTCATGCCCACCCTGCGACAGCCAGGTCATGGATGTTTCCTTTTATTTTCCCCAAAATTGCTTTTCCTGCGGCATTATAGTAAACCGACTGTCAGTAAAATGCAATACAGTACTCTTTAGAGACGCTTCTTTATTGTAAACAGTGGCTTTGAACCGGAGGTGATGGATTTGTTTTTTTTATTGGGGGATTTGGAGGTATACTTAAAACCTTTCGAGCTTCTTGCTATAATACCCAATCACCACAAGGGTCTTTGGGAATGTTCAGGAATTTCAATCTTTGAGAGTATTGCTTGAAACGATACATATCTGGTAAAAGGAACATTACTGTATGCTTAGAGTCAGGAAGGGTATAGTTCGGTCTCTTTTCATAGCGGCGATTATATTTTTTATACTGTGCGGTATCTATTTTTCGGTCCCGGTTTTGTTGGAGAAGAAGGCGCTGCCTGGACTTGCAAGGATTGCCGGCTTTGCCCAATCAACCTGTGAGGTAAGGAGATTCAGTCTTTCGGGACTCGATTTGGCCTCTCTCCGATGGGGTGAGCCGGACAATCCCTGCCTCTCCTTTGATTCCGTCCGCATTGACTATTCTCCGGCCGGTTTGCTCAGAAAACATATCGCGAAAATTATAGTAAGCGGCGTTACAATACGGGTTGAATACAAAGACGGCAAGCTCTTTATGCCCGGAGCAGATTTCGGCAAATTTTCTGAAATCCCCTCTGATGCCGGGCAGAAAAACCGGAATTTTTTACAAAAAATCCCCATAAGCATAGGGGAATTGGAAATACGGGACGCTTCGATTATTCTAAAATCCGGTGGGATGGATTTCCCTCTGCCGGTGAGCATGAACATAAAACCTGTTGTAAAAAAAGATGATGAACAATTACCGGCTTACGATGTGCACTGCCGGTTACATCCGAAGCTTACCGGTTTATTCCCGGGATTTCGATGTGAGTCTCAAATAGATGTGCATGCCGTTTATGATATGGCGACAGGCGATGCTGATCTGCGACTTACTCTTTCGGACACGGATATCGGGTACAAAGGTGTATGTTTACAGAATTTTCAGGGAGATATACCGTTGGTAATAAACGTTGCACGAAAGGGAAATGTCATCCGGATGAATTTCAACCGTCTTTGCGTTACGTCACCTTTCCCCGTTGAGTTGTCAATAGACGAAGATTCTCCGTTTTGTGTGCAATTAGCGAAAGACGGACTGAATGCCGAAGGGAGAATAAATGTGCTTTTTCGTAAAGAGTTGATGGATGACGATTCTCGCTTCCAGATGAAATTGGAGCAGACAGAGTCTTTGCCATTGCATGTTAAAGGGGAAAAAGAGGGGGAACGGTGGCGCTTTTCATTAAATACTTCCGGATTATCCAATCCGCTGAATTTCCACGGAGAGGCGGAACATATTGCTGTTAAGCCGGCTTCGTTATCGGTGGATGGTGAGGGAAGAGGCGCATCAGGAGATTTCCAATTTGCTGCAGACCTGTCAACCATACGGTATACTTCGGGCAACAGTCAGATAACTATCCCTCGTTTTTCGGTGTCGGGCGATGCATTGGTCGGCGGGGCCGGAGGCTATTCTATAAAGGGAATCGTGCAAACGGCAGATGCAGAATTTGTTTCGGAAAAATTCCGTGCAGGGAAGATTGAGGCAAAAATCCCTTTTGAATGGCCGTATCCTTCCGTAAAAAAAGAAGATGTTCTGTTCAGAGACGATAAAGACCGTTATTTCAATATCTGCGAAATGAGTTATTCCGGCGTGAATATCGGAACGATTGCCGCAGAGCCTTACCAGGATGGCGCAGGGCTTCGTTATGCAGGGCTGTTTAAGGAATTGTTCCCCGGTTTGCGTGTCAATTTTACCGGGATGGTTGGTTATGATGACAAAAATAATTTCGTTTCGAAAGTCGATTTCCACTGCGCAGAGCCCGGAAAGTTACTGCAATGCGAGCTGCCGCGGTTTGCGCCGCAACTTACAGGGTTGTCGTTTGAAGGCAATGTCAATATTACCGGAAGCTGTTCTTTTACCGGAGATGATATGACAAGCGCGGGGGTGATAACAATGCAGAATGCGAAGATCAGCGTTCCCCGGAGCAGGATGGCCATTGAGGGTATTGATGTGAATTTGCATATAAAGGATTTCCTCAATTTCCGGAGTGAGCCGGATCAAATTCTGAGCTTCAGGCGTTTTGCCTGGGGCGACATTGAAATGACCGGGGGAGAGGCGGTGTTTGTGGTGGAATCGGCATCGTCTCTTTTCCTGAAAAGGAGCAGTTTTTTGTGGTGTGGAGGGCATGTTTACACGCACGGACTGCATTTAAAATCTGACAGTGAGGGGGTGGACGTTATCTGTTATTGCGACCGCCTTAAGCTTGCAACTATTTTGCAGCAGTTTCATCTGGCAGACGCAGAGGGTGAAGGGGCTGTGAACGGGCGTATTCCAGTCAGTTATAAAGACGGGAAGCTCACAATTAATGACGGCTTCCTTTATTCCACACCCGGCGAGGGCGGGACTATTCGTTTTGATACGGATACGCTTATTCCGGACGCTGCAGGAGCAGGACAGAGCATACAAATGCAAATTGCGCATGAGGCGCTGAAGAATTTTACCTATGACTGGGCGAAACTTTCACTGCAAAGCGCGGGGGAAGATTTTTTTGTACGTTTACAGATGGACGGAAGGCCTGCCGGCCTGCTGCCGTTCGGTTTTAACACGAAATTCGGGCTCGTGAAGGTTGAAGGAGAGCCACGAGCCCATTTTCAGGGGATACTTTTTCATTTTAACTTCAGGTTGCCACTGGATAAAATGTTATATTATGGCACCGGCATGAGCGATTTGCTGCAATCTCAATAATTTAATACATAAGAATTTCAAACTACCCAAAGTTGAGATGCTTCACGGAGTTTACTCCTTCACATTGTTCAGGACAGGCTCTGAGTGAAAACAAGATTCTTCACAGAGTTTACACTGAACGTAGTGGTTGTGACTTCTATGATTTATCTAAACAAGGCAGGCAATGTAGGCGACTCCCACCTTGGCTTACACCCGGAGCAGGAAAAGCGACATCAATCTTACTTCTGATAATTTGAATAAATCTTTTTTGCCCTTTCTGTTAATTGTTTCGCTTCTTTTTTCCTTCCGGTGCCCTCATAAAATTCTGCCATTTTTTCCAATACGGTTGCAATTAATGGGTGGTCTTTGCCGTATTCTTTTTCGTATATTTCGAGCGCCTGTTTATAAAGAGGTTCTGCCGACGTATTGTCACCCTGGTAATAATAAAGCGTTGCCAGATTGTTCATCGCAGAGGCAAGGTCGGGATGGCCGGCGCCAAGCGTTTTTTCTTCAATAGACAGCGCCCTTTTGTAATGCTGTATCGCTTCCGCATATTTCTTCTGGCCTTGATAAAGTTCTCCCAATCCGTTCAGAACGCTAACAACACCGGGATGGTCAGGACCAAACGTTTTTTCGTATATCCCGAGAGACTGTTTGTAAAATGGCTCTGCTTCTTTATATTTGTCCTGAAGGAGAAACGTCTCTCCAAGTTCATGCAATACCTTGGCGACGGAAGGGTGGTCTGAACCAAACGATTCTTTGTAAATAGCGAGTGACTGGTGAAAAAGCGGTTCGGCCTCGCTATATCTGCCGTAAGTTCTATAAAGTATTCCCAGCAGGTTCATTGAATCGGCAATACGGGTATTGCCGGGAGTAAAGGTATTTTTCGCCGCCTTTAACGCCTCTTCGCCCGCCTTTATTGCGTCCGCATACCTCTTTTTTTGTAGAAGCGAGGTGGTTTTATCATTAAGTTCCTTCCACACATCCTCCTGAGTATAAGCAGGCAGTGCGCAAAAACCAGCCAGCGCCAGGAGAATAAAGACCTTCATCCCCCAGCGGCCAAGATGCTTCATACTAATTGCCAACGTGACCATTCCTAAAACCTCCCTCATAATATTGAATGTTGATATACGTTTCATTTTTCAGATAATTATTATATCATACATTTGTAAAATGATAATCCGCAAAGGTAAGTTGTAAGGGGCAAGTTTTAAGTTGAAAGTTACAACGATGCTTAAAAATCAACTCATTTGTGAAGATAAATTGTATAGGAATGTTCATTTTATTTACGCGGCTCACAGGGTGGCATGGACAAACTTTGTTTGTCCATGCCCGTTTAATGTTCAGAAATTTCACCCTTTGTGATTCCCCTCTGGAAAGAGGGAATGAAGGGGTGTGTATACTCAAGAGATTTACAATTTGTGATTTGTAAACAACGTTGCGCAAGTACAGCACGGACGAACAAAGTTTGTCCGTGCCACCCTGTGATTAATTTAAAATTCACATTTTATGAGCTTCTTGAGTATACATAATGCCATAACACACCCCCGGACACTCTTATTAGAGGGGAGATTTAAAGCCGCTGCCGAAGGCAGCCTAATTTAATACCGGTGCATTGGGCATGGCCATGTCAACACTGGGAAATTATTAACACTCCACAAAATATTATGCTATGATATGTGTAAATAAATGTAATTGTATAAACCGTCAACTATCATGTAACAACATGTCTGCCCGCTGCGGAGGTGCAAAGAAAAAGCTTTTACAATGAGGGAAAACATCACAGGAGAATATCTTCTCCGGCAAAATTACCAGGCTTTTCAGAAATCTTCATCACATACTTTCCCGAAATACTCTCTTTGCGGTGAACCATCATCTTCGTTATGCCTTTTGTCGCCGGAAAGAAAGACAAAACCACATGAAATTTAGCGAACTTAACCTTCCTGCAAATATTCTCAAAGCACTTAAGAAGATGGGATATGATGAAATGACCCCTATCCAGGAGGCGACGTATCCGGTAATTTTCGCAGGGCAGGACCTTTGTGCTCTTGCCGAGACCGGGTCGGGAAAGACGGCCGCCTGTGCAATCCCACTTATCCAGAAGGTTGATCCTGTCCTGAACGCCATCCAGGGACTTGTGCTTGTACCGACGCGCGAATTGTGCATGCAGTATGTGGCGGAGATACAGAAGATCGCGGCACAAACTGAAGTAGTTCCGTATGCGGTATATGGTGGTTTTGATAAAAAAATCCAGATCGCCAGGCTCAAACAGGAAGTGCATATCCTGGTCGCAACACCGGGGCGGCTTATCGACCTACTGTATGATGGGGTACTGTCCTTCGCGCAGGTGAAGTGCGCTATCCTTGACGAGGCGGACGAGCTTTTAAAGGTGGGATTTCTCGAAGACATCGAATTTATTATGTCCTGCATCCTGCACGAACACCAGACGCTCCTTTTTTCCGCAACAATGCCCGATGATATTAAAAAGCTTGCGCATGACTGTATGCGCAATCCCCAGCATATCTCCCTTATTACAGAGAGGGCCACGCCGCAAAGCATCGAACACTATTTTACTTATTGCCACCCGAAACAAAAGCAGACGGAACTCATCAAATATCTTGCGGGGGAGGCGGTTGACCAGGCGCTCATTTTTTGTAACGCACGGCACAAGGTCGATACGCTGTTCCACTCCATCAGAAAAGACCTGAAAGACATTGACTATATGCATGCGGGTCTTACGCAGGACAAGCGTTCCGCTATTATCAGGAAGTTCAGGAGCGGCAGGCTCCGTTACCTTATTGCAAGCGATGTAGCCGGAAAGGGGCTCGATTTTTCGCGTGTTTCGCATGTGATTAATTGGGATTTTCCAAGAGACGGAGAGATGTACACCCATCGCACCGGCCGCACCGGCCGTATGGGAAGAAAGGGGAAGGCATTCACCTTTATCTCCAAACACGACCTTCCCCGCCTCCGCGAACTCATGAGCAGCAAAAAGATCGTCCCCGCCTGGATTGGGAAAGACCCCCTGAGCGGGAACGTCGGGCGCCAGGCGCCGCGTTCCCGGCGGAGGAGAAGGCCTTCTCACCGCCGACCTGCAAAGGACGCCTCTTGTAGCCAGAACCCTCCGGAGTAACGGCCGTCGTGCCGGGTATAGGCGCAGGCATGTATAGTATTGCCTTGTACAGCAAAAAGCCTGGCACCGCCCTGCCGTAGCCGAAGCAAAGGTAGCCGCCGGGCAACAACGGAAACCACAGATTACCTGGCGCGGCCTTTGGCCGCAACCAAATTCGAAATACGAATATCTAAACACGAAACAATTTCACATGACAAAAAACTCAATACTTCAAACTTTACGTAAACCTCATCTAATCGATGCCTTACGGTTATGCAATTTGAAAAACGAGCATAATAAACAAGAAGTTGATGGATAGTAGTACAGATAAAGATTGCAGGGATTCCTCTCGTTCCCAAGCTCCGGCTTGGGAATGCGGCTGTACCGGAAGCTCCAGCTTCCCTTTCCTGAAAGATATTCTTTTCTGACCAAAAGCAGAGCTTTTAGTGCAATCCCGTTCCCAAACGGGGCTAACTTAACAGGTATAAGCGTGTAATCCTTATTTGTTAATGGAGCTCTAAAAACTTACCGAAAAAAGCGCTATTTTGCTTTTTAGAAACAACAATATACCCTTTTGACATGCCTGGTCGAATCTGCTATCTTAGAGCCAAAACGGTAATCACTGGAGGCTAATATGGTACGTACTCAAATCCAATTGACAGAAGAACAGGGCTTTCATTGCATTCCACAAATACTTGATTCATTGTTCCCGGCAGTCTGAAATGATAAACTTGTCATCGAATCACACCCGGTAAGGACATGGGCGATGAGATATGTCTTGTTTTTGAATTTATTCTTGTAACTCATGCATGAACAGTATATATTTGCTGTATATACTGGAGGGAGGTGAAATATGAAAACAGCAAAACTTTTTAAAAACGGCCAGAGCCAGGCAGTGCGGTTGCCGAAAGAGTTCAGATTCAAAGGTGATCATGTTTTTATTAAGAAAGAAGGGAACGTCGTTCTCCTTATTCCTGAAAAAAAGACATGGGACTCACTTATCAGGAGTCTCGAAAAATTTTCTGATGATTTTATGACAGAAAGAACTCAGCCTGAAACGCAGAAGCGGGAGGAACTGTTTGGTGAAGTTCATGCTTGATACCAATATCTGTATTTACCTCATCAAACGTCGGTCTGAGAGAATCATAGAAAATCTAAAAAAACATACCGCTGGTGAAATAGGCATCTCTTCTATCACCCTTGCAGAACTTCAATATGGGGTGGCCAAAAGTCAGCACAAGAAACAAAACAGAATTGCCCTTGAAGAATTTGTCCTGCCTCTTGAAATTGCCCCTTTTGACGAGAAGGCGGCAGAAACGTATGGTCTGATCCGTTCGCAGCTTGAAAAGACCGGTAAACCTATCGGCTCTCTGGATACATTGATTGGTGCGCATGCCCTGAGTATTGGCGTGATCCTTGGTACTA
>Ga0233425_10005343_pt1 | contig 20396 bp, 9 predicted proteins | sample Watercolumn_Towu_2_FD_181712 | JGI IMG/M metagenome (GOLD analysis project Ga0233425, IMG submission 181712) | Freshwater microbial communities from Lake Towuti, South Sulawesi, Indonesia - Watercolumn_Towuti2014_140_MG | ecosystem: Environmental > Aquatic > Freshwater > Lake | place: Indonesia... | reverse complement strand
TGGCCGAACGCCTATGTCAACATTACTCGATGGCAAAACTGTCTGGAGCGAAAAATTTCTAGGCTGAATTTAACCTGACAGACACCGCTAAAAAACCAGTAATTGTCAGGTTAAGTCTGAACTACTATAGCTTAGGGCGCATGCCTGTTGCCCGGGTTGTTAAACCCAACATCAATCCCACAGTTTGTTATTCGCTAAAGATTTTACAACAATGCATTCTCAAGGCAGCCCCAAAACCATCTTACCCCGTCCCTTGTTGACAAGACTGGACCTGTTTGACGGCTTACATCCGGTCTTGGCCCGGCTATTTTCATCCCGCAGCGTGAGATCATTGGCTGAGCTGGACCGAAATCTGAGTTCATTGCCATCGCCCTGGCTATTATCTGGTATGAACGCCATGGTCGGGCATTTGATTACGGCGATCAATCAACAGCAGCGCATTTCAATTGTTGCCGACTTCGACGCTGATGGCGCAACCAGTTGTGCATTAGCCATTCGCGGCCTGAAGTTATTAGGAGCAACCGCGGTCTCATTTGTTGTGCCGAATCGCTTTGAATATGGCTATGGTCTGACGCCTGAAATCGTCGAGCTAGTCAAGTTTCAGCAGCCAGATGTCATTATCACTGTTGATAATGGTATAGCGAGTATTGAAGGTGTCAATGCCGCCAAAAATGCTGGCATTAAAGTGTTGGTGACCGATCATCATTTGCCGGGCGATGAACTGCCCGCTGCTGACGCGATCGTCAATCCGAATTTGCCTGATGACAAATTTCCGAGCCGATCGCTGGCTGGCGTTGGTGTGATGTTTTATGTGTTACTGGCGCTTCGCAGCCGTTTACGCGAGCAAGGCTGGTTTGCAAATCCGCAAATTCAGGAGCCTAACTTGGCCCAACTACTCGATTTAGTAGCTTTGGGTACGGTTGCAGATGTCGTCGAACTGGATCAAATTAATCGCATTTTAGTGCATCAAGGCCTAATCAGAATTCGCGCAGGCCGGTGCCATACCGGTATCAAAGCCTTGCTGGAAATAGCCGGCAAAAGTTATCAATCGCTTGCCACCTCGGATTTGGCCTTTGCTTTGGGTCCCAGATTGAATGCGGCTGGCCGTATGGATGATATGTCCCTGGGTATTCAGTGTCTGTTGACCGATGATCCGACGGTAGCAATAGAGTTGGCGCTGCAGCTCGACGCCTTGAATAACGATCGCAAAGAAATCGAAGGCCAAATGAAACAAGAAGCGATGGTCTTGTTAAATGACATGAAAATGCTTGATGAACAGCATCTGCCGGTTGGTGTTTGTTTGTATGATGCGAATTGGCATCAGGGCATTATCGGCATACTGGCGTCGCGCATTAAGGATAGGCTACATCGGCCTGTGGTGGCATTTGCCGCAACCGGCAAAGATGAGATCAAAGGCTCGGCCAGATCGATCGCCGGCGTGCATATTCGCGATGTGCTGAGTGATATAGCGGCGGCCCATCCGCAGCTATTGTCCAAATTCGGTGGCCATGCGATGGCGGCTGGTTTATCGCTGAAAATGCATGATTACCCGCCGTTTGCTTTGGCATTTGATGAAATGGTGCGAAAACGGCTGGCAACCATTGATCTTGAACCTAAAATTTACACTGACGGCGAACTGACTGAGCAGGATATGACGGTTGAATTCGCTGATTTATTACAAAATGCCGCAATCTGGGGCCAAGCTTTTCCGGAGCCTGTATTCGACGGTGTTTTTGATGTGCTGCAAGCACGCATCGTTGGTCAACAGCATCTGAAATTAGTGCTACGAGCACTCGGAAGCGGCTTGCTGATCGACGCGATTGCATTTTTTGTCGATCAAATGGAAAGCTGGCTCGGCGTCAGAACGATTCGTGCGGTATATAAGTTGTATGTTAACGAATTCAAAGGCCGACGCACGGCTCAGCTTCATTTGCACTATTTTGAAAAACTAAGCTAGGTTTCCAAAGCGCTTTATGGTTTGGCTTTATTTAGAGATGAAGGTGATTTAAGTATGTTGTATTCACGTATTAAATCCTGCGCGCTGGCAATGCCTTCGATCCGAATCCAGGGGCTGGTTGGCGAAGCGCGCATCAGTGTTAAGGATGTGTGATTCATCTTATCGCCACGGTATGCATCGAAAGCTTGTTGTAAAAGTTGTAAGTTGCCGAACTCGCCCGTTAAAAAATACCAATTGTTCCCCGCCTTAAATTTTTTCGCGTAGAGACTGAGTTGCTCGGGGTCGTCATGCTCGGGGTCAATCGATACGGATACGAACCGGAGATCAGGTGATGTGGAGCCAATAGTCGCGTAAACTTTAGAGAAAATGGCCGTCATAATCGGGCAAATAGCATTACAGGACGTAAAGATAAAGTTCATGAATACTGGGCCACCGTGATTCAAAATCTCCGAAAGCTTAACTTTATTTTCGTTCTGGGTGACGATATGAATGTCTGGAACATCATAATTGTGTACAGAACGCGTATAAGTTTGCTTAGACTCAGTTTTTGTTTCAGCCTGAGTCGGCGAGACCAGTAGTAATAAAGTAATAAGTGAAATCAAACAAGTTTTACAGATGAAAAACATTGCGCTAACTCCCTGAGCGGTTATGGAACTATCCAGCCTTCTACCGGCGTTAACTGCCCGTCTTTGGCTATTTTGACAATATAGTTGCCTTTTGACGCATATCTCTGGCCAGTACCTAAGCTTAAATGCGGATAGATACTGCCGGAAGAAAGCGCGGCTAGCATGCCTTCAAGCCGTTCCATAATGTAAGTCGATGAAAAGTTGTCGAGAAGATGCATGATGATTTCACCCAGCACTTGTACGGAAAAAAAGGTATTGGCTTGCAATTGCTCGTCATCAAATGCAATTTTTTTCGATTTTAACCAAGATTTCACACGCATTAGACGCGCGGTTCTGGCATCCGGCAATTCCCAAGGATAAATCAGAAGCAGTTTTTCTTTGATAGCATCAGACAGTAATGGCAATGGTTCACCTGCCAAATTAACAGAGCCATAGATAGCGGTAATCGTTGAAGGAAGCTCTTGAACCTGTCCAAGTGTTTCCAAGTCTTTTCGACCCAGCCATAATGCGACCACGCCAGAAGGTGATTTTTTGAACAAATCGCCCCAATAGGCTGGTGATATGGTGTCCGATTTACTGATCAGGATGTCCTGTAAATGAATAGCAGTTTGTTTTTTAAATATCTCGCGCAAGGCTTGTGCCGCTATAGCACCATGCTCATTTTCTCTAAAAATTTGTGTAACAACCTGTTTGTTGCCATTGTTGGCAGCTTTAAGTAATTGATGGGCTAATGTCTCAGCATCTAAAGTGACGCCTTTAGAAAAATAAATCGTATAAAAATTATTATTATCCGCAATGACAGGGCTATTCGTATTAGGAAACAAACAAGCAACTTCAAACTGTTCACAAAACTGATGCATAGGTTGCCAGCTCGCAGTACTCAATCCGCCGATCATAGCTAGAACCGGCTGAGCTTTATAATATTTTTCTAATTGCGCAGGCCAACTAGACGAGTCGCCTGTTAGTTCCCAGACGTGAAGTTTCCATTTGCGATAGACTTGGTACATCTTATAGGCGCTGAATTTTGCCCGTTTGGTATTGTGCCGGGTATTGGCGTTTTTATCCTGAAAAAAGCCGTTCAATATAGCCAGCATGGCTTTGCTTTTTTGGGGGTCAACGCCCTCGGTTATAACCGTGGCGAAGTGCAGAGTAGTATCGTCGACACCCGGCGTTGTCGCTGGTTCCGTTTTGAGATAAGCGGTTAATGCCGCCATGGCTTCATCATCCAGTTCATAGCGCGGCATCAGTGGACTCAGTTTACGTCCCGATGGATCTACCCCTGCCTTGATAGCTTTGGCTAGTGTCTCGTCTGTGTAGGGAATACGAAGGCTACCGACATGCTTGAAGGCTTTTGGTAATACACCCCGTGTCGCAGATAATTGTGCCGGTTTGAAAAGCGCGGTGGCTGTTAGAGGAGGAACCTGTTTTCCGCCTTCGCTAGCTCCCAGACGGCTACGGCGATGGCAACTGACACAGGTAAATTGATCGCCGCTAACTGGTGAATCGCCCGCAGCAATAGCTTGAATCGCCTCACCAGAAGGCAGTAGTCCTGATAGATAAATCTGTTTGCCGATGTCTACGGGTTTGTCTTGAAGACGGGCTGCTTTTAGGTTATTGGTTGGAGCAGCTAGTGCCTGATTAAAGCAAAAGCTTAAAATGGCCATCAAACAAATTTTATTTAAGGTCCTTACCGATTTATGACTGAGACTAATCATGCTTGGCATTTCTTAATTTGGATTTGGAATCGACGGCGCGTTCAGAATTTCACCGACAGTAACGTGTTCGACCGAGAAATCACCAATTTGAATGGTCAGTTTTTGTCCGGCTGTCACCATATGCCCAGGGTTTGCGAACAAAATAATGAACATCATGTTCTTTTTAATATCTTTGGAAGTTTGACGTAATGAACCAATACGAGGAACATTAGGTACCGGGAGTTTGACACCGTTATCCTCAACGATTACTAAAGGCTTATTCTTCCGATCGAGTAATGGTGCTGCTTTTTGTGGATCGATGACACGGAAACGAAAATCCAGCATGTGTCCTGCAGCAGTAAGCTGAGCACCCTGCAGTTTCACTCCCCAGCGTTCTTCAATTAAGTCCGTTGCTTCGGCATCGATAGATTTTGTATCAGGTTTCGCGAGTGCATTGCCAAGTTTTGGAGCTGATGATTGCATAGGCTTGCTAGTAGAAACGCAGGCTTGCTGCAATAACCCTGTGGATATGACAAGAGCCCAACACACTGCAATGCGCCAAGTTCGATTTGGCTTGTCTATAGATTGTATCATCGTTAATTTTCCTCGATTGTTGGAAATAAGCCTTAATTCGTTTTAGTTTGTTACACCGGGTCAGCCTGTGATGATTATGCTCAACATGAGGCTGGGATATTTGAAGAAAGTCGTTTTAGTTTAGATGATTATCAGTAATCAATATGCGAATGATCAAAAAAGAATAGCCTCAGTGTCAAGCTGGCTGGAAAGCGCAGGGCACGTCCTGTGCACTGCGCCATGAGCGGGGATGGTTTACGGCAATGGAATGATATCGAAGCCATCAATATCCTGGTTGCCGCTTGCACCTAAACCAGGCGTACCATCGAAATAGACCGACCAGAGGCCGTTATTGTAATAAACAATGTCTTCATCTTGAACGGTACCGAGACCCGGCAAGGTTGTATTGTCGGTAAACGACAGATAAAAATGCGTGGCATTGATGAATTTGAGGCCATCGATATTGGCGCCCGCAGGAACGCCTTTGGTGGACATATCGACGACCCGGCTAAAGCTGGCGCCGTTCCAGGCGTAAATATCGGCGTCATCGGCAGTACCCGCCACACCGTAAGGATTGGTGTTGCCCTGTGTCGAAAAATAGATGGTGGTACCCAAGATGTCAAAAGCATCGATATCCTGACTATCACTGGTCAGACCATTTACCGTTCTGGCATTATTATCCGGATCGGTGCCGTTAAAGAAGACCGACCAGACGCCATTATTGTAATAGACAATATCTTCGTCTTGAACAGAGCCAATACCGGGTAAAGCCACATTTGTTTCAGCAAATGAAACATAGAAGCGTAGCGGTTTAAGGCTGATGACTTTCAATTCGTCGACATTAGCGGTGGTAGCCGCAGCAATAGGATTGGCTATGACACCGGTTTCTGCGCCTGTCGTGTTGGACACATTCGCAACACGGCTGAATGTGCTGCCATTCCACGCATAAATATCGGCATTGTCTGCGGTGCCGCCCAATCCGGCGGGATTGGTATTGCCCAGCGTGGAGAAATAAATCGTCGATGACACTGGTGCAGCATTGACGTTTAAAGTAAAGGCCTGACTGGCGCTGGCGCCTGTGGTGTCAGTGACTGTTACGATGACTGAAAATGAGCCAATACTCGTCGGTGTGCCAGACAATACACCGGTGCTTGGATTAATGCTCAACCAGGCCGGATGACCCGATAGTGAATAGGTCAAGGTATCACCGGCATCGATGTCACTGCCGACAGCCGTCAGGCTGAAGGCTGTTCCTGCCACGGCGCTTTGCGGAGATGCGATGGAATTTAATGTAGGCGCATCATTGACATTGGCGACATTAATATCAAAGCTTTGATCGGCCGTCAGCGCCGGTATGGCTGAATCCGTAACGCGTACAGTAACCGGCGCAATGCCGACCTGTGCATTAGTGGGTATCCAGCTGATAACACCGCTATTGATCGTCATACCGGCCGGTGCGGTAATCAATGAGTAAGACAAGCTTTGTGGCGCGGTATCATTGGTATCCACATCGCTCCCCACCACTATATAACTGTAAAGCGTGTCCTCCGTAGCCAGGGTAGGCGGTGTTGATATTACATTTGGAGCATCATTAACGGCGGCAATAGTGAGCGTGCCTGTAGCTACATTACTGAGATTATTGGTGCTTTGGCCATCATTAGCCTGATAGGTAAAGTTCAGCTGGCCATTAAAGTTGGCGGTGGGCGTATAGCTGAAGCTGCCATCACTGTTAAGCACGAAACCGATAGGGCCGGACACCAATTGTGCGGTTAATGTTTGTGCCGGAATAGAGGTATCGGAGTCATTGGTCAATACATTGCCGCTGATCAGCTGATCTTCAAAGCCTTCAAAGCTATCATTGACAGCTACCGGAGCGGCATTAGTGCTGACGGGGTTAATAGTAATCATCACGGTGACTATACCGCTTTCATGGGTTCCATCAGACGCCTTGTATGTAAAACTGTCGATCCCATTATAATTGTTAGCCGGAGTATAAGAAAAAGAGCCATCGATGTTTAACACTAAGGAGCCATGACTAACATCGGTATTGAGCAGGGCGGTTAGCGTATCGTTTTGTGGATCGGTATCATTACTGAGGACGCCAGGGGCTAAGACCGTTAATGTTGTGTTTTGATCGATGATATAGCTATCCTCGATACCCACCGGATTTCCGCTGCTATTGGCGAGAATGTTGTATGCCCCCAGAACGTTGAGCATACCATAGCCGTACTCGTTATCTGGCCCTGGCATACCCAAATCCGTTGCTGAATCCTGTAAGGCTGTTTCCAAGGCGGCGACTGATACATTCGGGAACGCGCCCATAAGTAAGGCCATGCCTCCGGCAATATGAGGCGCGGCAAAAGATGTGCCATTGACATACGCATAAAAAGCCATACCGGCAAATGTCAAATCGGTCGTATAAACATTTTTGCCCGGTGCCACAAGATTAGGAAAAATCTGACCGCCACAAGCGCTTGGGGTAGGGCCACGCGCACTAAAACTGGCAATGTTTGAAGAAGAATCAACAGCTCCGGCTGCAAAACTTCCGGAGTTGTTGGCCGGACTGCTGCTGGTGGAGCTATTTGGCCCCCCATTTCCGGCTGCGAAGACCACAGAAATGCCGGCCGTTTTTAGAGCTTGAATATCGGCCTGAAAGCGGGTGTCGCAGATGCCGGCCGATGCGGTTTGGAAAGAGCCGTTAACGACATCGGGTGCATCGTCGGTCAGTGGGTTGTTGTCGGGATCGAGCAACCACTGAAAACTTTGATGAAAATGACTTTCATTAGCAGTACCCAAATTGTTGAATGTTTTTACTGCAATCCATTTTGCATTGGGAGCCACACCGATCGTACTGCCGCCACTATCACCGGCAACGATCAGTCCCATCGTTTGGGTTCCATGACCACTGACGGCGCCAGCATAATCGGTGGGTGTTGAAAATTGACCATGAGGATCATACCAACTGTTGGCGCCGCCACGCCAGCGGCTGGCAAGATCAGGATGCACACCGTCAACACCCGTGTCCATATTTGCAACAACAACACCTTGTGCCGTGTGTCCTAGATTCCAGACATCAGAAGCATGGATAGCCGACAGATTCCACTCGGGCGGTGCGAATGAAGCGGCGCTGGAGCCTGGTAAACTAAGGGTAGCGTCCATGTAAACTCTGGCGACACCTGGACGCTTGGCTAAGTTACGAATGATGTGTGCAGGTACTTTAGCCGCGACGCTATTGATGATCCACAAGGGCCGGATAGCAGTTGCACCACTTGCTTTTAGATACTTTAATAAAGGCGGATGCTTTAAATTGGCATGATCACGCATTGCTCGAACAATTTTTTTCCGGCGTTGCGTTTTGTCTTTATCTTTAAATATATTGGTATCAGCCCGTGTTTTTAGCGTCACAATGATCGAAACCATCTGATCAGGTGCTATAGCTTGTAATTGAGCCTCCAGTTCCGAATCAACAACGCCGGCATAAACCCGAAAATTGAACGATAGGGCTAAAATAATACTAATAATCGAATAAATAATAAGTTGTTTCATAGCGCAACTCCAAAGAAAAATTAGGCCCGATAGCTTAGGGCTTAATGCCTGCAATCCTGCTAGTTCTATACACGGCTTGTGTATAGCGGCAGAATCCAAGCATCCAAACATCCATTAAGTTAAAACAATTAACATGCCAGAATTTATAAAAATTTGGTCGAAAATAATGTCTCGACTCATGCGCTTAATGTTGGGTGGGATAGGCGCGCCCTAACTCAAGCGGCATCAAAATTCCAAGCACTTTTCGATTCGCTTTAAACAGGTTCTGATTTTTTTAACTGTCAGGCTTGTCAGTGCATTGACAGGTATGGCAGATTTTCGGCCAGGCTGTCAGTTACTTCAGCCCGCTATTAAAGCTATATAAGTTGTTTAAATAGCCATTTATCCAATAGCTTAGTAAAAGCGGATTAGAAAAATCGACGGTAACAGATAGATGATTTTTCTAATCAGCCGTAGTCGTAGGCTGGGTTAAACACAGTAAAACCCAGCCCTTGAAACAGCTTGCTGGGTTTCGGCAAATGCTTCAACCCAGTCTACGCATTACGCACTCAATTACGGCTGCACCGTCTGTGAGTTCTGACGGGCATTCGATAATGCACCCAAGTCATCACCTATACGATAGGTGTAGCTGATCGTGCTGTTGGTGTTGGCCGCAGCTATCGCTATCGTCACCGTGCCATCGCAGTTGTTGGTGATGGTGCCGCGTGCAATCCCTACACCGGCTGGGATAGCTGCCTGGCAGGCACTGGCCACTACATCCACACCTACAGCGCCGACGGCCGTAATCACGGCTGAACCAGGCACTACTGTCTTGCCCACGCCATCGGTCGGGATATTGGTAGTAACATTGCTATCGGTGTCATTGAGCGCCACGTTTACGCGAACGACTCTAGGCGCCGTCACGGAACAGCGAGCCGGTTGGGTCACGGTCTGAGCACTGACATCATACAGGCAGTTATCAGCGTTTGCAGTGGGCGCCGCATCGGTGCGCATGGTCACCGTGGCGTTATTGCTCAGGTTGTTGACCCCCTGACCATCGTTGGCGCGGTAAGTGAAGGTAGTATTGCCGGTACCGTTGCGCAAGTAAGTAAACGAGCCGGCGCTATTCAACGTCAAGGTTCCTGCCGCAGGGTTAGTAACCACTTGCGCGCTGAGCGCTTGGTTCTCGGCATCAGTGTCGTTGGCCAGTACACCGAGTCCGAGAGGACCGGCGTAGTTTACGGTGCGCAGCACATTTTGACGATACAGGAAGCTGGTGTCATTAACAGCTACCGGTGCGGTGTTGGTTGCTCCTTGGACGTCAATACTTACCGTAGCCACGTTGCTTAAGTTATTGCTGGCAGCGCCATCGTTCACCTGGTAAGTGAAGCTGTCCGGGCCGGCATAACCTAAGGTCGGCGTGTAACTGAACGAGCCGTCAGCATTCACCGTCACTGCACCGTGGGTGGGCTGGGTAACACCCACTGCGCTCATGCTTGGGCCATCGACATCAGTGTCATTAGCAAGGAGGCCGGGAGCCGCCACGTTGAGCACCGTGCTCACCGGCGTGGCGTAGGGGCCGTCATTGACCGCGACCGGGGCATCGTTCACCGGCGTTACCGTCACCGAGACCGTCACCGTGGCACTCGGCAGCGAGCCGTCACTTACGTGATAGGTGAAACTGTCTGAGGTTGTCTCACCGCCGTTGTGGATATAGGCGATGGTGCCATCAGGATTCAACGTGGCCGTGCCGTTGGTAGGCGAAGTGTCGATGACCGGCGTCAACGTGGTGCCGATATCAACATCGCTGTCATTAGTGAGAACAGCGATGTTGACCGTACCACCTTCAGCCACCGTGTCTGCATCTGCTACTGCGACTGGTGCATCATTTACCGGGTTGACCGTGATGGAGACCGAGGTATTGGCGCTCAGGTAGGTACCGTCCGAGGCTTTATATATGAAACCATCCGGACCATTGTAGTTGCCGACCGGTGTGTAACTGAAACTGCCGTCGTCATTCAGCGTAAACGACAGAGCATGAGCCGGGCCAGAAATCAGTTGCGTAGTCAGCGGATCAGACTGCGGATCGTAATCGTTGCCCAGTACCCCCGGTGCAGAGACGTTCAGTGCCACATCTTCGTCGGTACTGTAAGGGTCTGCCACGCCCACCGGATTCGGACTAGTCCCGCCTACCTGCAGGAAGCTCATCAGCCCGCCGGTCTTTTTAGCAGTGCCGGTGGAGGTGGTCAGGTTGTGCTGACGCTCATACAAAGGCAACGTGCCGGGTGTAGTGGGTATAATTGTAACATCCTGTGTTTTACCAGCGGCAACCATCAAAGAATACTGATTGTGTTGAGTAGGAACTAGATGTCCATCTTCAGCAGCCAGCTTCATATCGGTTCCCTGTAAAACCATGGTGTGGCTGCGCAGGCCCATGTTGAAGAAGCGTATCAGCGTAGTTTCGTTGACGTTGCCAGCCTGGATGGTGGCGGGCGCAGCCGGTGACGGATCGACGAACACATCACCGTTGACCAGGAACCACTTTGGGTTGTAGTTGATCGTACTGGTCATCACCCGGCCGGGGCCATAAGTGCCGCCGGCCACAGCCGTATGCAGGGCCGGGTCGATCTCGCTATAGAATTGCATTACTTCATTGCTGTAAGGAACGCCCGTGTAGGCCGAACTAGCCGCCGCGTCCTGGGTCAGTGCGCCGAACAGGCCCATCTGTACTTGAACGGCAGGATGGGTGCCGGTCTGGTAGGCATAGCTGCCGGGACGTAGATCCCAGGTATAAACACCGGTAGTGCCTTGGGCTACTTCGTGGGTAAACGAGTGCATGCGTCCAGCTACCTTGACCGGCACCATCGCTCCCGATTCGCTGGCCGTTTGACCAGGAATTACCAATGATGTTGGCGTGGGTAGGTTGTTTCGCAGATGGATGGTTAGGCTGGCTTCGCCGACCGGCACTGTCAGACGCGGGCCGGGTGAGCTGTAAGCTCCGGCGCCGCAGCCGTTGGTCAAGTCGCTGTCGTCGTCCTGGGCATAACCCCACATCGTCACCGAGCTGCCATCGGGCATGGTTTTGCTGAAGGTACCGGCGCACAGCCAGTATTCCGCTCCTAGCGCATTACCGCAGGCTAAGGCCACAGCGCTTGCCAGGAGACTACGTTTTAAATTCGTTTTCATGGATGATAACCTCATCAAATATTCTGTCATTATAATGGGGGCCAAGCATCATTCCCCTGCCTCCATTACGGTTAAAAACTTTCGTTAAACTGTTACAGTCGTAGGGTGGGCAGGTTTTATCTGCCCACCGCTATTTTGGTGGGCAAACCAAGATCCGTTTGCCCATTCTACGGCTATGGAATAGCAACACCAGGCGGTTCTATGATAAGAAACGTAAGCATGCCGCCAGGGAAAATGTTGAAATTGATCAGCTCCCGTTCACTATGCGAGTGCCACATAAAAAAGAATCCGTTATTCGCGTTAAAACCGCCTTCGCCGGGAGGCAAAGTGCCGGCTGAGCCAAGATAAGGGCTGCCGCTGTAAAACGGCCCGAAGGTCAAATCCTGTAATTCCGGCAAGGTCACCGGTATCGACTTACAGCGGTCGGCTGCGGTCTGAGTCATCTTGTCCCTCGGATAGTCCGCAGTCGCGGTGCCATCTGCGTTGCAGTATGTCGGAGTGGTGGCGTTGGTGTAGCCGTACATGTCCCATCCTATGTTTTCACCGGTCCATTTGAACAGTAGATCATAGGTTTCACCAGGATTAGTTTCGTTAGTAAATCCAGACGTGGTGCGATCGGGTCCAGAAACGCCCGGATTACTTTCGTACATGCGTCCATCTTTCGCCAGCAAGGTGAAATTGTTGCCATGCGTGTGGAACGGATGCGGATCACGGCCAGCGCCGATTACGCGCAGCAGTATTTTTTCGCCTGGATGGCTGCGAACAATTGACCCATAGGGTTGGTTAGGAAGAAATTCATAATCATCCGGCAAAACCGTATCCAGGCCATTACGACCGTTAATAAACCACCAGACCGGTTTGTAAGAACGTGTGTCGATGTTGTTGTAAGTGGTAAAGTTGGTTTTGCGCAGGCGCACCTCATTGTGTATCCGCGTGTCCATCTCGGTCAAAAGCGCTAGATATTCGTGATCATAGGCTGAACCGGCATGATCATAAGCCTGAGGAGCGTGGGCATCATAACCATTTGGACGCACGATCAGCGCGCCGACCAAGCCCATTTCTACCTGCAAATCCGGACGAGTGCCGCTGTGGTACAGATAAGTGCCCGGTGCGCTGGCCGTAAAGGTGTAGGTTACGGTATTACACGCCGGTTGTGGCGTACAGGCCGGTGTAGCCGGATTGGTGTTAGCTACGAAACGTCCGGCCTCATTGGTAAGCAGTCCACGCGTTCCACCTGTTGCCGTTACACCGGTTTGACCGGGAAATACAATCGAAGTCGGTTGTGGCAAATTGTTGACTAAAGTCACCGATACCACATCACCCTGATTGACGATCAGGGTCGGGCCGGGATACTGGACCGGTTTAGCCGCATCGTCGTCATCGTCATAGCCCCAGGTATAAACGCTGCCGCCGTCCGGCGTGGGCAGATACATGTCTTTGGCCGTTAATGTAAAGTTTGGTCCGGTGATACCCGTAATCGAGGCGCCGGCCTGCAGCATCGGACTGACACCGGTCAGAGTCGCCAGCAGCGCTAGCTGATTCCAGGGCCGTAAATTAAATCTTTTTTTCATGATCATCTCCTAAATACACATAAACCCGATTTACAAAATCTGAATCTCAGTCATCATGCCGCCGAAATCTTCAGTACCATTGCTCAAATAATTGAGATTGGTCGTATAAAGATAGTAAGTTCCCGGCTCTACGCCAGTCGTGTCGATCAGAATGTCATAGGTTTCACCACTGCCCAGCGTAACTGAATTAGTTTCGTAGTAAAGATCAGCTGCAGCTTCTCCCGTGCGTGGCATTAGAGGATCAGTCACGGTGTTGGCGCGCAAGATGCGTGCATCCTTGCCCACCACTTTCATAGTCAGCCCCATTGCAGCCAGCGTGTAATCACGGGTGACGTTCAGATTGGAAACGCGTAATAAAACTCTTTCACCGGCGGTTGCGGTGATCAGCGAGCCCAGGGGTTGGGTGGTGGTCACTTCCGGATGCTGAACGGTGACCACGTCAGGCGCCGGAGGCCCATCTGGATCAACCGTATCGGGATATCCGCGGCCGTTGATCATCGCATAATCGTCTTTTAGATCTGCGAAAGGCAAAGGTTGAATGGCGATATGCTTAGCGTGGAAATTAGAATCGAATGATCCTAATTGAATAGGATATTCGACATCGAAACCGGTTGAGCCGTCGGTGTCGTTGTAGACGTATTTGCCGCTGGCATACAGTGCAGTGTTTCCGTCCTGGGCCGGATGAATAAACATGTTGCCCAGCATGCCCATGGCCATATGCTCGGAGGCCTCGACATGACAGTGCCACATATAAGTGCCAGGATCTTTCGGATGCCAGAACAAAGTGATTGTGGAACCAGGCGCTATCGACGCGCCCGCTTCCGGTTCGCCATCGAAGATTGTCGCCGCATTAGGCTGGCCATGAAAATGCACCGAGTGCGAGTCGAACAGGTCGGGACGCAGCAACATGCCGACATTGCTCAAGTTTGTGTAGACCTTCTGGCCTTCTTTCAGCTCGAAAGTGGGAGCGGTGTAAGTCGCACGCAGCAGTCCGTGGGTGGCGGCCTGGCCCTCGGGTACGCCGGCCAGTTCGCCGAAGCCGAGAATGTACTGTTCGGTGCGGTCGCCCATCGTGATGTAGCCGTCGCCGCCGCTAATGTGAAAGCACTTGACGTCCGGGTCGTAGGCCGGGTTCGGCGTCGTGCCGTCAGCCAGAAACGGATCCGGGATCGCGTCCTTGCCGGGTAAGGTCGCACCGCTAACTGGATCGACATAGGTGATGTCGCCGGGACACTGAATATTGACAGCCGCCTGCGCTGGATTGAGAATGGCGCTGATGGCCAAAGCCAACGGTACGCCGATCAATTTAATTCTGTTACTGTTCATTGTGTTATCCTCAAAAATCTTTTTTTGAATTCGTTGGTCATCGCATCTGTAGTAGGGTGGGCAGACACTATCTGCCCACCAAGCTATGGTGGGCAAACTGTAAGACGTTTGCCCACCCTACAAACTTGCTTACGGACGTTGGTTTGCGATTGCTCCCCGTTCGTCGGCGCCGATGTCTGGACCAGCGGGTACAGTTCTTGGTCGGCTGTTGCGGTCGTAGTCATTAGTTAGACCTATGACTCCCAAAGGTCCGGCAGGTAGAGCCACGCCCACCGCCGGATTCAGCGCCGGTAATACAGGTGTGTTCAGGTGGTAATCGCCGCGTGTGCCGCGCCAGCCAGTGCTCAGTAGCCCAATGCTTGGCAACGTGTTGGCCGTGGCGTTGTAGGTTTCCTGCATTTGCGTCAACGGACCGTATTCCACGCTTACGTTGTTGCCAGCCTCATCGAAGGCCGCTGCCGTCTTGAACACTGGAGATACCACGTTTCCGGTAGAAGTCAGTTGGCGACCACCGTTGACGTACTCACGAATGAACGGTGAGATTGTGGTTTGCACATCGTCGGCGTCGGCTTCCGGTGTGCCCGTCATCACCAGGTTTTTCACCGGAGTTAGGCTGCCTAATGATGCTGGAATTACGCCATAGTCGTCATATACCGGTATAGCACCCGCTGCGGACAGATCTGGCAGCAAGGCGGGGTCAGCGGTTAATGGATCGCCGTCTTGGTCTGATTTCCAGTAGAACGAGCGGTTATGCCAGACGATGTTATTGACCAAAGTCAGCGGTGCCGAGAAGCCATTGGTATTACCCACCAAACTGCCCAAAGCAGGGCTATGCTGGTGCGCCACGATACCTGCCGGCTGAGGATTGCTCTCATTGCGGTTAGCCGCCGGGAAGGCCTGGCCTACGGTCGCCGTGCTGTCGTTGTTGGCCACGGTGTTGTGGTCGATATTGACTTTCAAGGCGTCTTGCAAGGCGATACCACCACCGGCCCAGGCGGCGACGTTGTTGACAATAATATTATTGATTATGTCAACTTGGTCCCATGTGGCTGAGTTAGCATTTGCCTGTACATCTGCGCCATTGATGGCTTTCAAGCTGATACCGCCACCGTCACCGGCGCCGGCATGGTTGCCTTGTAGACGGTTACTGTCGATCACGACCGTACCTGCGCCTTCGCTAACGGTATCGCCTGGCAGCAGGCTTTGGCCGCTGATGGAGATGCCGCCGCCATAGACTGCCAGGGCGCCCGATAAGGTTTGGTTAAAGAGGATGGTATTGCGTTCAATCCGCCCATTGTCGCTGAAGCCGGAGTGACCGATACCGCCGCCCTGACCGTTGGCGAAGTTACCGCAGATATGGTTATCAGTAATCTGATAGTTATCCGCGCCTTTGAACAAACCAATACCGCCACCTGCTGTGGAGGTGCCCACCGCGGCGCCGATCGCGCCATTTTGAGCTATATGGTTCCAACGTATTTTGATGTTGTCGTTATCCGAGTCAGTATAGTTATTGGTAGCAGGATCAACCAGATTAGCGTAACCAATGCGGATGCCTCCTGTCATATTGCCAGAGTTTGAGGCAATACGGTTGTTAAGGATTTCCAGATGATTTTCGGAAGTTCCATTTACGCCGCCAGCATGGCCGTGAACCATGATGCCGCCACCATTATCCGCGCCGGTTATGGTCAAACCGTCGATCCGTGATGGCGCGGTGGCGAACTCGCCGGCATTGCCCATGACATGAACTGCCGCACCTTCTTCAGTGATGAAGGTTAAAGCTGGATCTGAAGACTGCCCAGGCAGTAGGTCGAACTCGCCATTAGCAAAATCACCCTGCCATTTGTTGCGCCAGTTGACCATCTTGAACGGCGCGGTTTTGCCGCCGTACAGGAAGGTGGAATAAGCGCCCTGGCCGACGATTTGCACCGGCTTGGTCAAGGTCAGGAACTCATCGTAGAAGCCTGCGTGCACCAGGATCAGATCGCCCGGATTAGCCCCGTCGATGGCATTCTGAATCGGCGTGGCACCGGCGACGTTGGATGGATTGACATGAACGATGCTTTGACCCGCTGGCAGCGGTCCTTTAACCAGAGTTACGCCAGTTGGCGAGGTTCGGCCAGTAGTTCCATCAACTTTGACCTGCACTTCATATTTGCCAGCTGCAAGAGTACCATTCGGAATGTTAAAGGTAATCTGATTAGTATTCCAAGTTAGACTTGTTCCGCTCAATGTTGTGGTTGCACCGGTTTGCTGATTGGTTAAAATCACCGTGCCCTTGGCTGCGCCGAATCCATAATTGCGTTTCACCGTCTTGGCAGTTTGCGCCGTTAAGCCCAGCCCATCGAAGTTGGGATTGGGCACAGCCAAAATTCCGGCCGAGTTCAACACCACTTGGTTGCCTGTTAAACCATAGTTGGCGCCGCCTTGTGCGGGGACGCTAATTTTGGCGATGGCCGGGGTGGTGGTGGGTTGTTCGCAATCCACCGGATATTGGGGCAAGCCCGCGAAAGCGGATTGTGGTACCACCGGCGTATCCAGATAGGTGGTTGATTGCGGCATGTACTGGAAGGTGAAGCAAGTCGTGCTATGGTTTCTGTCATAGAACGGATCTTGCAGGAATGGCACCGACGAACTTGCCGGGAAATCAGGGTTCGGCACCGTGCCGGAATCGTTCACACACACCGCCATCATGTTAGGCGTATAGCCGGATGGATTCGGCGTGTTGGCGGTCCAAGTTGACGGCAGCAGGGCTTCGTAAGAGCCATACTCGTCGGAGTAGACGCGCACGATTTCTTTGCCGGTGGAATCCCGGAAGGACATCGGCACCCAGGCTGGCGTTAACTTCTCACCTGCGCTTGGCGCGGTTGGATCCAGCGTCGCCATTAAGTCATTGGTTGTGGTACCGACAACTCTGGCCGATTTCGGTGTATCTGTGAAGATATGAAAATCGGTTGCGGCGTTCTGTTGTGCGCCTAATGATACTAATTTGCTGTCACACAAAGGCCGAGTTTCGCCGTGATGTGGCGCCGCAATCGGGCTGGTAACTACAGGGTTTGCGGCACTATCCGTATGTAAACTCAGATAATCTGGCACAACGTGATCAACACCCACACACTGTGCCGGCAGCAGCTGTACATTTGGCGCCCAGGCATCGCCCAGTTCAACGTTTTTGTCTTCTTCCTTGACGATTTTATACCCCGTGGGCGACACCACTTCGACGATGTAGTTATTTGGAACCATGGGAACTTTGTTTTCGCCTAAGTTACAGGTCTCTGTAATAGTGTCATAACCGCTAGCACAATAGTCATTGAAACCATAGGCGCCGTTATAGACGCCGAAACGCACTTGATCATAGTTGCGCAGGCCATCCATACAGTCTACGGTGTTGGTGACCGCGCCTGCTGTCAGGCTGAACGGCTGGCCTTGGCAACCGGTCGGCTTGGAATCGTCCCAACTGTCAGTCTGGACGGTGTTGAGTAATGAGCCCTTGGCCAATGAGCCGTCCGTATTGATTTCATATTCATAGTCGAAACCATCGGTACCGGTCACGGTTTTGCAGGCTGTGCCCGGATTAGTTCCGCAATCCACAGGATCATACAGGTTGACGGTAACATCCGGAACACCGGGCTCCCATGGATCGCCGGCTCCGTATTGCGGGTCATCCTCAGCACGTGTAGCCGAATAGAACACGATACCGGAAATACCGCCGTTCTCTTCGCCTTGATAGGGCTTCTTGCCCCATTCGAAGACATTGGTTTCGCCGGCAAAACCCTGGAAGGCATAGGTCAGGATTTGCCCGGTCTCGGTCTTGGACAGATTGTCGCCGGTGTTGGGATTATTTAATGGGATGCAACTGACACCCCAGGTTCCGGGATTACATTGCGGTTGCGGCACTATTTCGTCAAAATAGGGGAAGCCGCCGGTCCAAGAGTGGTTGACCGGACCGCCGTCATCGGCAATCGTGGTGAGACCTGTGGCTTTAAATCGGGCGAAATCTACTTCGGCTACTAACCAGTGGAAAAATGGAAATACTTCGTTGAAAGCAATTTCGCCCGTTGGGTCCGTAGGACCAAATTGATACAGGCGGCCATCGCGGAAACGAAGATTAACGTTTTGTAGTGGAACACCGCCTTCACCCGCATCTTTAAAGCCATTTGCATTTCTGTCGTGGAATACGGTGTGTTTGGAGGTATGGAACCAGGCGGGTACGGCCAGATCGCCCATCGCGACACTGGTTTGCCCAGGATTCACGATTAAGGTGAAAAACGAAATAATCATGTCCTGATTGTTGTCAAAGGCGACCAGGGTATAAGTGCCGGCGGGTACATTCGGAATGCTGAATGTACTGTCGGCATTACATTTGCCATGATAAATGCCTTTGCCGGCGGCATCGTTGATCGCAATCCGGCATTCCGGGAATGGCGCGCCATTGGCGGCCGCTAAAGACGGTGGGCGTTGAAAGTGATTGTTAACGATACGTCCTGTTACCGTAGCACCGCCGCCGGCAGGAATGGTGTTGAATTCTTTTACGAAACCAAAATGAGCATGATTCATTACTGGACCGAATTCGGCGAAGAACGGTGAGTTGCCAGCGGCTACCCAAACGTCGATCTGTTTAGTGCCTTCAATCGTGTTGGTTTGTACCCAGCCTTGACCTGCTGGTGGAACAACTTCGATGCCATACTTGCCTGGCGTTATATTCTTGATTACTAACAGACCATTAGCATCCGGATGCAGGATGCCTGTACCCATTTGAGTTACCGTTCCGAAGGCATCATATTCGGTGCCTAAAGGATTACCAAACGCGTCGGTCAGCACAGGACCTGGACCCATGGCGCCCCAGCCACCACCGGCATCAAATACTTTAACGGTAAACTGTGTGGCGTTCATACCATTGGCAGGATCGCCAGGCGATTCGGCCGGCATAGTTGGCCAGTTATCGATCGCTAAGTGGTCATGGAATATTTGTACAGAGATTGTTGATGTGGGAAGGTTATGCGTGAGTACCTGTGTTTCAACCGTAGCGTTACCGGAATCATCCAATGTGACTGGCGTGCCGCCCATAGAGTGTCCACCGTCAAAAGGGAGTACGGAGACGAAATATTTCTTGCTCGGCATCATCCCGGTTGTGTCGATGCTGGTACTGCTGGCAGCCGTTTCTTCGCCGCTGATTTGGACTTTCGCCTTGGTATTATGCAATTGTACCGACAACGGGTTCGTGACATGCACTCCTGGTGGCGATTGATAAGTGTCGTCTTCTTCTACGATGTAGCGGAATCCGCTCACGGGATTGCCGAGTTCGTCCTTCACGGTCAAATCGATGTTTGCCCTGCTGGCGGTTGGCAACACCAAGGCACCCAGTAAGGGTAATGCCAGCGCTAGCTTGATGCCTTCACTAAGCTTGTGCGCTTTAAAATTAATTTCTTTCATGGTTAACTCCATTTCTATTGTTTACACATCCATCAAGTAATGCCGCTAAAGCCCGATTTTCATGACATCCGATATCATGGTGCTTGTTCACGACCACTAGCTAATGGCTCTTTACTTAACTGCCGGTAAAAATTTTTTTTATCCCTTTGAACCTTTCCTTACCATTTTGCGATTAACAGATGTGTAAATAGAAAACATGCGCTTAGCCAGTTGTTAATTAGCTGAGAAATCTTTAACAAAGAGTCTGTTTTACACAATTAAATTAACCTCGATGCCTGTTAGCACCGAGGTTAAAAAATACTGTTTAACCTGTTAAGTAATGGTAAATAAGTCAAATTTGATGCCAACTTGAGCAATGCCTAATATTCCTGGTATTGCTTTAGCAATTACAGCGTTTGCCTGCCAAAGCTGTCAGACCCCATGACAGCTTTGGCTTGGCAGCTGAAATTAATGTCAGGTTTAAAGCCCAGGCTTCCATCAAACTTAATGTTCTAAAAAATTTTACTTA
>Ga0233425_10005342_pt1 | contig 20397 bp, 17 predicted proteins | sample Watercolumn_Towu_2_FD_181712 | JGI IMG/M metagenome (GOLD analysis project Ga0233425, IMG submission 181712) | Freshwater microbial communities from Lake Towuti, South Sulawesi, Indonesia - Watercolumn_Towuti2014_140_MG | ecosystem: Environmental > Aquatic > Freshwater > Lake | place... | reverse complement strand
CCTTTTGAAACTGAATTCGATTCATCTTCATGACGACCTCCTTGGTTGTTGTCATGAAGATTACCATAGGCACTGGGACATATAGCGTCCTACTAACTGCGCTGCGGAAGATTAGCGCTAATCAGGAAAAAATAACACTTTGTGAGAGTGCTCCTAGACCAAACTGCCACGAACAAGAGAAGGACGTAATCAGACAGAGGCTACGTCCTGCCTGGCAGGAATCGAGCCAGTCAATCAATACTAACAATTTTAATCTATTACAATGTTGGCAGTTTCTTCTTGCCCAGAATTTCTCCCATTGCTAGTTCCCCTCTTCGGGGGTAGTTTTGAGCAGAATCGCAACCTATTCTACCCTGCGAAAAAAGTCTATTCTGATTTTCCCTGTCAAGGAGAGGAGTTTAATCGTATGGCTCCGGCTCATTAACAGCCACCCGTATAATCTGGAAGTTGAGGGTTGGTGCGTGAACTCAGACTGAAGGGCATTTTTCGCTGTAGAATTTCTTCGCGCAATCACCAATTGGAAATGATGCGGCACAGTCAGGGCACAATCTTGCCGGCTCTGTCTCCGCAAGGGCGGCAAATGTGACCTGTCAAAATCGGAGAAATTTATCCGGCAATACTTGTGGATATTGTTGATTTAGTATAGCCTTGATTCCATTTCAGCATATTGCTCTGTGTCCCCTCGTTGCGAACAGGAGGTCTGTCTATGTCTATTCACAGGAAGCGGAGTGTCCCGGTCCGCAAAGCGCCCCTTGCCGTTATTTCATTGTTTCTGCTGATGGCCATGGCCGGCATCGCTGTCAACGAGCCAGGCCGGGTCATGGAGCAGGCCTGGCAGGTCTGCCTCAACTGCATAGGGATCGGCTGATGGAGGCGCTCCGCAAATGGGTGCAGGCCATAGCCCTCCTGCTCACTAACGGCTCATGGGCGTTCCCATTTACCAGGACAATCTACCAGGGGCCACTCAAGGTCGTTTGTTCGCCGGGGTTGAATTGCTATTCCTGCCCGGCGGCAACCACCGCCTGTCCATTGGGGGCGCTGCAGCAGATGCTGGCAGGTGTTCGCATGGCCCTGGATAGCGGGCAGTATTTTTTTGGGCTTTATGTGCTCGGCACGTTGGGGGTAGTCGGGGGCTTCCTCGGGCGGATGGTCTGCGGCTGGTTGTGCCCGTTTGGGCTCTTCCAGGAGTTGCTTCATAAGATCCCTTCTCCCAAGCTCCCTGTCCCGCGGGGGCTTCGCTTCGTCAAGTTCGGAATTTTCGCGGTGATGGTCGTCGTGATGCCGCTGACCCTGGTCAATGAGATGGGGATTGGCAGCCCGTGGTTTTGCAAACTCCTCTGCCCGGCAGGGACCCTGGAGGCGGGATTGCCCATGCTCTTTCTGCAGCCGAGCCTGCGTTCGGCGATCGGGCCGCTGTTCTACACCAAGCTGTCGCTATTGCTTATTTTTGTCCTTTGGAGTGTCCTGGCCAGCCGGCCATTTTGTCGGACGGCCTGTCCGCTGGGGGCCTTTTATGCCTTGTTCAGCCATGTCCGTTTGATTAAATTGCGCCTGAACGAGGCCCGCTGCACCAAGTGCAAGGCCTGTCACCAGGTGTGTCCAATGGGCGTCCACTTCAACGAGACGCCGGACGACACTGAATGTATCTCTTGCCTGGCATGCAGTAGGGTATGCCCCACTCAGGCCATTCACCTCGAGGTTGGAGGTCTATCTCTTGGCGTGGTGCCAGAGCAACATCCAATTGCAAATCAAAAATAGACTGCAAATGCCTGCCAGGTCTGAGGGCGCCTGGGCGGTGCGCGACGATATATGCGGAGCTGAGGCCGATTCTTTTTATCCGTTCATGGGGACGAGGAGGCCTATTCGCCTCACCCTCTAGGGTGAAATTTCTTGTGGGCGGCCTTCAGGCGGCTGCCATCCACGTGGGTGTAGATTTGCGTGGTGGCGATGTCGGCGTGGCCGAGCATCATCTGGACGGTGCGGAGGTCGGCGCCATTTTCGACAAGGTGAGTGGCAAACGAGTGGCGAAGGGTGTGGGGGCTGACCTGTTTGTGAATCCCCTGGCGCAGGCAGACTTCCTGGATAATCTGCCAGAAGCGGAGCCGGGTCATGGCAGTGCCCCGGCTGGTGACAAAGAGGAAGGGGCAGGCGTGTCCCTTGAGGAGAAGAGGGCGGCTAAAGGCAAGATATTCGGATATCCGTTCACTTGCCAAGTCTCCAAAAGGTATCAGCCGTTCCTTGTCACCCTTGCCCAGGACCCGGAGGTAGCCAGCCGGCAGATTGACTCCGGCCACCGGCAGGCGGACCAGTTCCGATACCCGGAGGCCGGTGGCATAGAGCAAGTGAAGCATGGCGGCATTGCGGAGCGACAGGGGGTCGGTCCGGCCAGTGGCAGCCAGGAGGCAGTCGACCTCCCCAGGGTTAAGGGACTTGGGGAGCGATTGTTTGATTTTGGGCAGATCAACCCCTGCCGTTGGATCCCGCAGCACCAGGCCTTGGGATAGCAGGTAATGAAAGAAACGGCGAATGGCTGACAACCGCCTGGCATTGCTGCGTGTGGAATGGCCGGCCTGGTGGGCGGCGTGAAGGTAGCTGCGGAGATCGACGGTGGTGACCTGCTCGGGGGAGTCTATTCCGGCACTGGCCAGGTGGTTGTGAAAAAAAGTGACGTCAGCGTGGTAGGCGGCAATGGTGTTGGCGGATAATTGCCGTTCTGCCGCTAGGTAGTGGAGAAAACGATCCAGGCAGGTTGTGAATGGGGTAAGGGGTGGCCCCATGGGGAATAGACTGGGTTGGGTGTGGAAAAGAGACTGGTTTAAAAAAAACAGGCTTGAAGGAACTGGCGCGCACTCCGCCACCGCCCCGCAAGCCTGTCTTGTCGAAACCGCAACAACTGCCTGCGGCTCCAGGTATCCATATTAGTCGTTCTTCATCCGCCAAACGACCTTTCTGACTTTCCTTCTGGCCTCTGCCTGCTTGCGGCGCTTCTTGTCGCTGGGCTTTTCGTAGAATTCACGGCGCTTCAATTCTTTTTTAATCCCATCGAGCTGGAGTTTTTTCTTGAGCTGGCGGATGGCGATTTCAATATCGCCCCTGACATCGACTTCAATCATGGTTCAATTCCTAAAAAGTTTAGTTATGATCTAGTTTGGCCGCGCAGGCAGCCTGATAATCCTTTTTTCAAAAATTACATTTTATAGACGATCCGCAGGGGGGCTGTCAATCATTTTATGGAAAAATCTTCCCGGGATTGAGGATGTGGTCAGGGTCCAGGGCCTGCTTGATCAATTTCATGGCGGCAATGGTGTCCGGCTCAAGCTCCAAGGGGAGATAGGCCGATTTGGTGATGCCCACCCCATGCTCTCCGGAGAGGGTGCCGCCCAGTGATATAACCGTGGCGAAGATTTGTTCCTTGGCTCTATGCGCTGCTGCCGCCTGCCGGGGGTCGGCCTGGTCATACATGATATTGACGTGAATATTGCCATCGCCGGCGTGGCCAAAACAGAAGATGATTAGGCCAAGATGCCGTGCAAGGGCTTCGGTCCGCGCGACGAGGTCAGGAATGGCGGTGCGTGGCACGACGACGTCTTCTCCTAGCTTGTGGGGGCGCAGGGTAAAGGCGGCGGGGGAGACCGAACGCCGGGCTCGCCAGAGCTCGTCGACCTCGGTCTGGTCGGCCGCCTGGCGGATACCCCGCACCCCAGGCTGAGCGGTTAGGAAATCGGCAAGCTCCGCCCCCTCACTGCTCACCGCCACGCTGGTGCCATCCAGTTCGATGAGGAGCAGGGCGTCAATCTTGGGGTCAACCGACATGGGCAGACGGTCAGCGACGATGCCGATGGCGGTGCGATCCATGAATTCCAGGGTGCAGGGGCTGAAGCGGGTCAGTACCTTGGCCACCAGCCGCGCGGCTTCGGCCATGGAGTCGAGGAGGACCAGGGTGGTCTGTTTGGCCTCGGGCTGGGGGATGAGGCGGAGGATGACCTTGGTGATGATCCCGAGCGTTCCCTCCGAGCCGACAAAGAGGCGGGTCAAATCATAACCAACCACGCCCTTGTCGGTGCGGACCCCGGTGTGGATGACCTTGCCGTCTGCCAGGACAACCTCAAGGCCTTTCACATAATCGCGGGTTACCCCGTATTTGACGGCGCTGGGGCCGCCCGCCCCTTCTGCGACATTGCCGCCGATGGTGCAGAATTTCAGGCTGGCAGGGTCTGGGGGGTAGAATAACCCGTGCCGCTTGACCTCAGACTGGAGGGTGCCAGTCACTACCCCTGGTTCGACGATGGCGGTTTGGTTGTCGGGGTCGATGGCGAGGATACGGTTGAATTTGGCCATGGCGATCACCAGGCCGCCCTGCACCGGAATGGCCCCTCCTGTCATCCCGGACCCTGCCCCTCTCGGGACCACGGCAATCTTTTCGCGATAGGCGATGACCATGATTCGGCTGACTTCTTCTACCGTGCTCGGCCAGACCACCACCTCGGGCAGGGAGGAGCGGCCAGTGCCGTCATAGGAGGCGCAACTGAGTTCCGCCGGGTCGGTCGAGATACTGTCTGGGCCAACAATGGCTGCTAATTGCCGGATGATGTCTTTGTTCATGGTGTGGCGCCTTTGTCTCTCAGAGGGTGCCCTGCTGGCAGGATGCCGGAGGGCGGGGTGGAATCATACCAAAATCGAGCGGAAATCCCAAAGAAATTGCCAGCCTGGCGTCGTTGCCGTGTTAGCTGCGGCGTAGGGGCGGCCGGTTGCTATTCGCTGCCTTGACAATCTGGGTAAATGCTTATATATCACGACAATTGGACATTTCGCGCCGTTGAGGGCGCCGTCTGTCATTCGACAACGAGGAATCTGCATGGGCTTCAGCCAGCTCCCCCCCTTCATTCAAACTCTCTTGCACCCTGAGGCCTACCCCCACCCGGTTTCTGATATCAGGCTCGTTCAGACCCATATTTCCTATGTGCTGCTGGCCGGGGATTTTGTCTACAAGATTAAAAAACCGGTGAATTTCGGTTTCCTTGATTTTACCACCCTGGAAAAACGGAAACACTTCTGCGGGGAAGAGCTGCGCCTTAACCGTCGGCTGTGCCCCGGCTTGTATTTGGAGGTCCTGGCTATCACCGACGAGGGAGGAAGGGTAGCCTTAAATGGCCAGGGCCCTGCCATTGAATACTGTGTCAAGATGGCGCGGATGCCGGAAGACCGGATGATGTCGGCGATCATCAAGAACCGGCAGCTAACCCCGGCCATGCTGGATGGGATCGTCGATATCCTGGTCCCCTTCTACCGGCTGGCGGAAGGCGGGGCGGCCATCAAGGGCTTCGGCAGTGCCCAGGGTGTCGGGGTCAATGTCCTTGAGAATTTTGATCAAACGGCATCGTTTGTCGGGTGCTCCGCCTTGAGCCAGGGGCAATTTGAGCAGATCACCTCCTACGCCAAAGGGTTTCTGGTCCGTGATGAACTGTTCCAGCAGCGGATCGATGAGGGTAAGATCCGTGACTGTCACGGGGACCTGTACTCGGCAAATATCTGCCTGGCAGAGCAAACCTATATCTATGACTGTATCGAGTTTAACCAGCGCTTCCGTTATTGCGACGTGGCCAGCGACGTGGCGTTTCTGGCCATGGACCTCGACTATCACGGCCTGCCGGAGCTCTCGGATCACTTCATCGGCACCTTCATCGCTAAGGCCGATGACCCCGGCCTCGGTGCGATGCTGAATTTTTATAAGTGCTACCGGGCCTATGTCCGCGGCAAGATAGGGCTTTTTACGGCCCATGCCCCGGAGGTGGATGCCGAGACCAAAGCGGTGTGCCTGGCCCAGGCCCAACAGTACTTCACCTTGGCCGCTCGCTATGCCGCATCGTAGGCCTGGGCCGTCTGCCCACTTGGTGGCGAACGCACGGCTGGCGACTCTGGACCGCGCTGATGGCGTCTGAGTTCCGGCCAGGGGGGCAAGTCCTCTATGTGTTCTTTGGGCTGATAGCCTCGGGTAAAAGCACCTTGGCCGAGGCTTGGGCGCGCAGTTTGGGGATCAACTCGTATAATTCTGACCGGGTCAGAAAGGAACTGGCAGGGTTGGCCGTCAATGCGCCGCAACAGGAGTCCTTTAACGCCGGGATCTATACGGCGGAATTTTCGCGCAAGACCTATGACGCCTTGCTGGCTTATGCCCAGGCCGATCTTGCGGCTCAGCGCTCAGCGGTTTTGGACGGTTCCTACCAGAGCAAGGCCGAGCGGGAGCGGGTGCGGGAGATTGCTGAGCGGCATGGGGCCGCCTTGATCTTTGTTGAGTGCCGGTGCCCGGAGCCCCTGCTGCAAGAGCGGATGGCCATGAGGGCGCTGGACCCGAACGCGGTCTCCGACGGCAGATGGGAGATTTATCTGCAGCAGAAGGACCGTTTTGAAAAGCCGGCCGAACTCAGGTCCGGAGAACTTATCACCATTGACACCGACGCCCCGCTTGCCACCTTGCTTACCCGTTTGGCTGTGGCGGTGCAGCACACTTGCGTCGAGGCCGCAAATCGGCGCGGATTACCCGCCTAGAGGATTTTGTTATGTATAACAGAATGTATTTATTGAGATTCCCCAAAGAGAGCATTGATCAGCCCATCATCTGCAATCTCGTCAAGCACTACGATATCGAGTTCAATATCCTGAAGGCGGACATCTTCCTCCAGCAGGACGGCCTCATGGTGCTTGAGCTGTCCGGGCATAAGAAAAATGTCCAGGCGGGGATCGGCTATCTGAAAAAACAGGGGGTCACGGTGGAGAGTTTGGCCACGGTGGTCAACCGCGACGATGAGAAGTGCTTTCAGTGCGGGGCCTGCACCGGGCTTTGCCCCACCGGCGCCTTGGCTGTCAAGCGGCCGGAGATGTCAGTTCCCTTTGACCCTGAAAAATGCACCGGATGCGGCCTCTGCGTGACGGTATGCCCGGTGCGGGCCATGGCGGTTTCCCTTGATCCCCAGTCCATCACCAGGGACTGAGTCGCTTCTTCTCTCCTCACAGCTGGCTCCGGTAGACGGCGAGCTGTGAGGCAACCCACGCCGGTCGTTGCCGGTACTCGCTCGCCAACCGTTCCTCTATGGCGCTGTTGAAGGCGTACACCCCGCCGGGCAAGGCCTGGCGGAAGAGGTGCAGGGGCGGAATCCCCTCTCCGCCTCCCAGGGCCAGGTCCAGGCCGTAGCCCACCAGCCAATCATCAGGCACCTCCAGCCCCGCTGAGATCAGAGAGCGGGACAGCACCCCTGCCACTTTATCTGTCCGTGGTCTTTTTTTGTCCAGCATGGTGCAGATGCCGATGTCTTGTGCGGTAAAGCGGGGCAGGTACTCCGTGATCAGCCAGGTCATGGTGAGTCCTGCGTCAATGAGATCGTCGACCAGCACGACGCCATCAAAGCCCCGGCAATCCGCCAAGTCCCTGCACCGGCTATCCTGAAGGGGCGTCAGAACGGTATGGGCCGTGGCCTGAGAACCATGGCTGTAGCTGCGGACTTGCACCGCCCCCATCTCGTAGTCAATCCCTGCTGTCAGGCATAGCCGGTCAAGGTGCGGGAGGAGCATCCGGGCAAAGACCCGGGCCCCTTCCAGGATTTGGACCACCAGCAGTCGTCGGCCCGCATAGTGGGCTGCGATCTGTCTGGCCGTATGTTGGGCGACTTGTTCCAGTTCGGCAGACGGGATCACCCCCTTGACGAACAGCGGAGAGGTGGTGCCATCGGCAAAGATGAAGGAGCGCGGGTAGTGCAATCCTCCACTCGCAAATGGTTCCTGGCCGCCTGGTAGGAGGGGAAAGTCAAGTGCCGCCGCGGGCATCGCTCCTCTGCTGTCTGCAAGATCCAGGCTGGCCATGTCACTGGCCGGGGTTGATGCGTTTTGCCACAAGGGGAAATAGGGCCATGTCGGTATGGGGGAGGAAGAGCGAGGCCACATACTGATCGCTAAAGTGGCTGACCTCGGAGAGTTCGAAGCTGGTCATCTTGCGCACAACTTCGACGACGTCCCGGCGGATGTGGTTGCTCAGCTCGCTCATCCTGGAGCCCAAGAGCGAGCCGTTGCCGACGTAGAGCACCTTGCTGGGGTCGACCTCGGGCAGGAGCCCCACGGTCATGGCGCAGTCGAGGTCGATATAGGAGCCGAAGGCCCCGGCCAGGATGATCTGTTCGAGGTCGGCGACCTGCAGCCCCACCTCCTCGATCAGGGTCTTGGCCCCGGCAAAGATGGCGGCCTTGGCCCGGATGAAATTATTGATGTCCACCTCGTTGATGACGATGTCGTGGTCCACCCCGGCGTCCTGTTGCCAGGCCAGCACAAATTCGTGGCCGCTGGCCCCGGCCCTGAGGCGGGGGCTGGGTATGGCGTTGAATTTTCCCGCCTGATTGATCACCCCATGTTCAAAGAGCGTCGCGACGATAATAAGAAGCCCTGAGCCACAGATGCCGATGGGCGGCTTCCCCCCCACGGTGATATTCATCGGCTCGTAGGTCTCGGGGTTGAGGCTGAAGTCTTCGATGGCGCCGGCCGCAGCCCGCATCCCGTGGGTGATGCCGCCGCCTTCGAAGGCCGGCCCTGCCGAACAGGCGGCGCAGACCAGCCAATCGCGGTTGCCGATGACGATTTCGGCGTTGGTGCCGATGTCGATATAGAGGGTCACCAGTTCGGTGCGGTACATCCCGGAGCCCATGACCCCGGCCACGATGTCGCCGCCCACATAGCTCGACACCGCCGGAAACAGCAGGGCCAGGGCGTGGGGCGGCAGATCGAGCCCCAGGTCCGAGGCCCGAAGCGGAGGGAAGAAGGTGGAGACCGGCACGTAGGGCGCCCGCCGGATATTGTCCGGCTCGAGCTGGAGGAAGAGGTGGGTCATGGCGGTGTTGGCGGCAATGGTCACCGAGTTGATCTCGTCGGGGGCGACCGGGTGCTCGGCAAGGCCATAGGGGAGCGCGGCCCTGGTCAGCAGCTTTTTGATAATGGTGTTGATGGTACCGACCACCAAGGCGCTCATCTGTTCGAGGCCGCCCGGCTGCTCGGCATGGATGATCCTGGAGATGATGTCCTCCCCGTAGCTGATCTGGGCGTTGTAGTCGCCCTTTTCGCTCAAGACCCGGCCGCTGTTTAAGTCGATCAGCTGGCCATAGACGGTGGTGGTGCCGATGTCGATGGCCAGGCCGAAGTTGCGGTTGGCCCAGCAGCCGGCCTGGACATTGATGATATGGGACTTGAATTTTTCATTGACCGGGCGTCCGACGGTGACGGTGACCAGGAAATTGTTTTCCCGCAGGGCGCGCCGAACTTTGCGTAGGACCGGCAGGCCGGTAACCAGGCGATGGAGGTTGTACTGCTCGGCCAGGCCGTGGATGATCCGCCCTACGTCGGCACGGTTGTCTGTCTGGCTTGGCGGCGGGAGTTCCAGGCAGAGCTTTTCCACCGGCAGGACGAAGATCCCCTCCTGTCTCAGGCTTTCAACCTCGAAGACGTGCATCCGCGCCCGATGCCGCTCTGGCACGGCAGTGGCCAGCACCCCGTCGCTCAACCCCGACTCCTGGGGAATCCGGACGATGACATCGTCGCACACCTCGGCCAGGCAGGCCTGGCGGTAGCCCAAGGCTTGATCGCTGGGCGAGAGTTTCTCGCTGCGCCCGCCGATCAATTCCCCCTGCTCGACAAGGACGCGGCACTTGCCGCAGACCCCTGCCCCGCCGCAGGAGGCGTTTATGTGGAGTCCCGCCCCCCGTGCCGCCCTGATCAGCGAGGTGCCGGGGGGGACGGAGGTTGTTCTGCCGCTTGGGAGAAAGGTGATGGTATGCTTGGTGTCCATGGCCCTCTAGATCCTTTGTGAGTGGTGGGCGGCTCGGGTGAACGTTGGTCGGTAACGCAACGGCGGCGATTGCCGAGGCATCAGCCAGCGGTTGGACTTCGAAGGAAGTAGCGCATCATCGGGGCGCTGGTGACGCTGGTGATTAACGCCATCACGATCAAGGCCACCAGCACCGGCTGTTGGATGATCCCAGCCTCGAAGGCCAGGGTGCCGAGGATGATTTCCATGGCCCCGCGGGCATTGAGTCCGGACCCTATCGTCAAGGCTTGGCGCCAGGGCATGCCTCCCGCTCTTGCCCCCAACCCAGCCCCGGCTGTCTTGCCCAGGAAGGCAAGGGCCAAGACGATGGCGACGATGGTGGGGTCGAAGTGGCGGAGGAAATTGACCTTCAGGCCGATGGAGACAAAGAACAGCGGGGCGAAGAAGTTGGTCACGAATTGGTGCATGATTTCACGCGCCTGTTCCCGCAGGTGGACCGAGTCGCCAATGGCGATGCCGGCAATAAAGGCGCCGAGGATGGCATGGAGGTGGATGGCTTCGGTGAAGGCGGCACAGAGCAGGCCGAGGCCGAGGCTGAATGAGAGTACGCCGCCCGGCCAGGAAAGACTCGTTTGCGCCCAGGGGAGAATCTGGTTGATTATGAATCGCCCGATCACCAGCATGAACGAGGCGAAGGCGGCAATGGCGAAGATCGTATGGTTCAGTGAGAAGGCGGCGCCGCCTTGCCCCGCCATGGACAGGATAAAGGAGAAGACGATCCAGCCCACTAGGTCGTTGAGGATGGCGGCGGCGAGAACAGTCATGCCTATCTCATTCTTGAGCATATTCATGTCCAGGAGGATGCGGGCGATGACCGGCAGGGCCGAGATCGACAGGGCGGTGCCCAGGAACAGGGCGAAGATGGTGTGGCGTGCCCCGCTGGCGGGGCTGGCAAATAGGCCCGGAAACAGCCAGGCGACAGCGAAGCCGGTGATAAATGGTAGGATCATGCCGCCGAGTCCCGTGGTGATGGCGATTTTCCCCTGTTTGAGGACCAGGGGTAAACGGACCTCCAGTCCGGTGACGAAGAGGAGCATGATCACCGACAGCGAGGTGATGGCGTCGAGGGACAGGGAGACATTGGCATTGGTGGCCAGCGGGAACAAGGCCTCGTGTGCAGCGGGGGCTATGGAGCCAAATATTGTCGGCCCAAGGCCGATTCCAACCACGAGCTCCCCCATGACCATGGGTAGGCCGATTTTTTTTCCGGCCTCGGCCACGATGCGCGACACGATCAGCATGACGCTGATGGCGAGCAGCAGGGTGATCAGGTCGTGGTGGGTCAGTTTGCTCATGACGGCAGGTGGTCAGGAGACCCGGGAGTGAACGATGAGGACGCTACAGGGCAGATCTTCCAGGATATACTCCATGTCGTGGGGGAAGATGCGGTCCATCAGGCCGTAGCGGCTATCGGGAGAGTTGATGACCAACAGGTCGGCCTTGCAGCTTTCAGCATATTGGCGGATGGCGTAGCCAGGCCGGCCGGGAATGGTCTTTTCGCTGATGGTGATGGATCCGGGGGCGCAGAGGCAGACCATGTTGTGGATGGTGGCAGCGGCCTCGCTGGACATCTGTGATTTGGTGGTGGAGGCCTGGCCAGCGGTGCTGTGGTCGGCCATGGCCATGGCCAAGCCTGGCTGGTCGAACTCGGAGACCACCGATATCTCCTTGGTGCCAAGGAGCTGTCCGAAGTAGACGGCGGTATTCATGGTGTGGATTGTCTTCGGATTCTTATCGCCGCAGACGACCAGCTTGTCAAAGGTTGTCCCGCTGACGTTCGGTTCGGTCAGGAGGAGGAGGGAGCATTTGGCGGCCCGGCTGAGTCCTCGCGCCACTGAGCCGAGATAGTAGCGGAACACATTTTCGCGCCGTAGCGCCCCCAGGACCAGGAGGTCGACCCCGTTTTGCTTGCAGCAGTCGAGCAGCGTGGGGACGGGGTCGCCCCCCTCCCAGATGATGCGCATCGAGTGGCTGGGGATGCCGAGCAGGTTGCAGCGTTCGAGCAGGGTCGTTTCGTTGCGAGGGGTTCTGGGGCCGATATGGATCAAGATCAGTTGGGCGCTGCATGCCGCTGCCAAGATTTTGGCCTCGCCGAGGACGTCGTCGAGCCGGGGGGAGAACGCCACCGCCACCCCGATGGTCCCAAAGGGATAGGGGGGGCGGCCTTTCAGAGGAGTGTCATGCATGGGAGAACGCCCCTTGGTCGTTATCGTTGTGGGAATGGTTTGCCGCAGCCTGGTTCGAGAGTGATGTCAGTCTGGTCAGTCTCTATTTTCTTTCTACCTTAGGTTCCGATTCACTTCAAGCCTATCATGCGGCCTTGGTGCTGGCAGGGCGAGGAAGCCGTTAATCTGCGGGAGGGCATGCTGCTGACATAAAGTTCCATTTTTGTTAATATTTCGATGATAATGTTTTCAAAATTGTGATATTGCTTATGGTCTCGTCTGGCTTTCGCGGCACGCGCTTTGCTGTAATTTATTGAAATAATATATAAAAATTATGTTTTGCTAAAAATATTAGGAATAAGGACCGTTTGTTGCTAACGTTTGTGCTAAGGCAAACACATCGCACCTGCGCGGGCCACTCTTGGGATGGGCGCGGCATCTGCCGGGGCGCTGGTCGTTTTGGACAAACACGTAACCTAATGGAAAGGAGACAACGATGAAGACACAGAAGAAAATCACTTTGGCGGTATTGGCCGCCGTATGCACCCTCCAGATGAACGGAGCGGCCAGGGCAGAAGAGGCCAGTCGGCCGACCGCCAATCTTTCGGTCAGCGCTTTGAGCAAGTATGTCTGGCGCGGGTTTGAGTACAGCAGAGACAGCATCGTGGTGCAGCCGTCGATGACGGTGGCCTATAAAGGCGTTTCCGCCAATGTTTGGGGCAATATCGACACCGATCAGTATTCCTCAGACCCTGCGGGTGACACCACCAACGCCTGGAGCGAAACGGATTTCACCTTGGCCTATGACTGGACCATGGAACCGGTTGCATTGACCGCGGGCTACATCTATTATGGTCTTGACGGTATGCCCGACACCCAGGAGGTGTTTGTCCGTGCCGCCTTCCACACCTTGCTGACGCCGACGCTGGCCATCTATCGGGACTACGACAACACCTCCGGTTGGTATGCCACCCTCGGCGTGTCGCACACCCTGCCGCTCAGCGAAGGGATTGGGCTCACCCTGGGGGGGCAGGTTGGCTACGTGAGCGCCGAAGATGCGGATGACCTTGAGGAGGTCGACGCCTCGTTTGCCGGCACCGGTTCCGCCTACAGAGGGTTTCATGATGGATTGCTCTCCGCCTCGGTTACTATTCCGTTAAGCGAGTATCTCTCCGTCACTCCGGCATTGAACTACTCGTTTCCGTTGACCAGCAAGGCCTCGGATCTGATTGAGGCGCGAAGCCTCCGCGGCGGCGGGAGTGGAGACAACGATTATCTGTACGGCGGAGTCACTGTGTCGTTGGCGTTTTGATAGGCGGGGGGTATTGTTCTCACTGGCATTTAAGAGAATACTTCCCGCAAACATCCGGAACGAGCCGGTTCAGTCCCCGCTTGACGGTGGGGACTGTTCGATACCCCTGCAAGGAGCACAAAGGTATCGTCTTGAATACGAATTGGAAGTTGCAGAGGGGCGCACTTGCGAACTGGCGCAGGCTCGCTCCTCTACCCCAGGCAAGGCAGGTTATCCCTCATGAGGTCTCGGCATGAAGAATAAGATTAATTTTCCCCTTCTCAATCAGCAGGGACCCTTCGCCACTCAGCATCACCCCCCCCGATGTCCACGTCTTTTCGGCCGAGAACCGGGATTTGGTGCGGGCCATGCGTCAGGCGGGGCTAGTCACCCGTTTTCGGGCCATTCGCAGCCAGATTTTCGATTTCCTCAAGGTGTCGAGTTTTGCCGAGGTGCAGCAGTTGATCCATGACCGCCAGCGGCGTCAGGAGGTCAACCGCCGCTGTTTTGCTCTGCTGGGCAATATGTTTGGCCTGGACGGCAGCGAACGGGAGATCGTGGCCACGGTAGGAGGCTACTCACGGACAGCGGATGGGGTGATCCGCTATCTCAAGGCCAAGGTCATGGCCAGCTATGCCTCCAACATCGAGATGACCAACGAGATTGACGCCATTTCGAGCCCCGTTGACCTACTGTTGATCATCTTTGATGACCGGTATCACAAAAAAGCCAGATTTGAGGCGAAACGGAAGCTGATCCTGATGGGCTTGGCAGGGTCCATCGATCAGCGGGAGCGGGAGACCGGCATCGAGAGCAAGTTCTATGACTTCCTCAACTTCTTGAATGAGAAGGTCTGGAGCCAACGGAGTAAGATCGGCGAACTGGAGGTGGCATACCTGTTGAGCCAGCACGACCCGGAGGAGTTCTCTTGCCAGGCGGTGCGGGTGATTACCCCGCAAGAGGCCCGTTCTCTGGCCCGTCAGCCGGGCGAGAAGTTGACCTTGATCAAGCGGCGGAGGTTTCAGGTCGGGAGCCGCGAGATCCCCATCTATGTCTCGATCCGCAAGAAGCCGCCTGAGGCCAAGGTGTTAAAGCTGCTGCGCAAGGGAGAAGAGAACCCGGCGGTGGCGGTTGACGATGAGTTGGGGCTGATGGCAGTCCTCGATTCGGTGGCCGAGGTCAAACTCTTTCTGGCCCATTTGACCAAGAGCGCCATGCGTGCCGACTCCTTTATGGCCTTGGAGGAAATCTCAGACACCTTGACTGGGGGGCGGCGTCATGGGGGCAATATCGGCAGTTCGGCCTTGACCCCGATGTTTAAGTTTTTCGCCAGGATGGGCGGCATGCGGGTCGAGTTCATCATCCACAGCAATAAGACTTACCTCAACTATATCTACCAGCGGGATATCTCCCACGACGAGTACGAGATCAAGCGGGTCTTTGACTCCGGGGTGGCGGAAATGCTGTTCCCTCAGGATATTTACGATCTTGATATGGCGGACATCAAGGAGCGCCAGCTCAGGCAGTGCCGCCGTCAGATCGAGGAGTCGTGAGCCGAAAGGAGAGGTCCGGCGGCCCAGTGCCGGCCCGTAACTCGGCGCCAGGAGGGGCATCCTCTGCCAAGGGCGAATGGACTTTGCCGGGGCACCTCTGCTTATTTCCTGCGGCCCTGGAGTTCCTTGTGCCATGGCAACCTCGCCATCAGGCGGCATAACGGCCGCACTGAAAACCCCAGCAAGACTATCACGGCGGCCCATTGCAGCCACGCAGGCATAACCTCCGCCGCCTGCCCCACCACTGCCTGCGCCTGGATACCCATGGTCCGGTAGAACCAATCCAGCGCCAGTCCGCAGACCACGCTGACGCAGGCAATCGATGCGAGATACAAGGCTGCGGCCCGTTTGCCCAGGAGTCCGGCCAAGACCGTGATCGAGGCCACATTGGTGGCAGGCCCGGCCAGGAGAAAGACCAGCGCCACCCCGGGGCTGACTCCCTTCATGATCAAGGCGGCGGCGATGGGGGTGGAGGAGGATGCGCAGATATAGAGGGGCATCGAAAAGAGGAGCATCAGCAGCATGGCGGTCATCCCCCCGCCCAGGTAGGAAGTCATCACCGGCTCCGGCACGCTGGTCGTGATCAGCCCGGCCAGCAGGATCCCAAGCAGAAACCAGGTCGCCAGATCGCCCCAGATATCGAAGGCGGCATAGCGCAGGCCGGCCAGAATCCGTTCCCCCAGGCCATGGTGCCGACGGTGGAGGTCGGGGTGGCAATTGCGGCCGTCGCAGCAGTTATCCACCGGACAGGAGATCCCGGAAAACATCACCAGCTGGGGGCGGGGCGGATGTAAGAAATTTTCAAGGCAGCCAGCCACCATGGCGCTGAGAAAGGCGGCCAGCGGTCGGGCCACGGTCATTATAGGGTCGAGCAGGGCGTAGGAGATGGCAATCGAGTCGGTGCCAGACTCCGGGGTGGCGATCATGAAGGCGGTGGTGGCCCCGTTATTGGCGCCTTGGCGCTTTAAGGCCGCCGCCGCCGGCAGCACCCCGCAGGAGCAGAGCGGGAGAGGAATGCCGAAAAGCGCCGCCTTCAGCACCGAGGAGAATCGGCCCCGGCCAAGATGACTGGCCACATAGTCTGTCGACAGAAACATTTTCAGTAGGCCGCCCAGGGTGAGGCCGATCACCACATAGGGCGCCGACTCCAGCAACACCTCCCAAGAATCAGCGCACCAGGATATCAAAAATTCCATAGCAGATCCTCCATATCAAACCGGGACGGCAACCACCGTGGTGTGGGCGCTGTTGCGGTCTGAAAGAAAACCTAAGTAGCCGTTGCCCGCCTGTCCTGAGACGCCGCAGTGGGCCAGCGCCCCTGGCGAGAACTTAAAGAACGTCCCCCGCTTGAAGAAAAAATTCCGTTCCTTGTCTGTGTATAGTCCGGCAATGGCCTCCGCCGCCCGGAGCCAGAGGTAGTCTTTAGGTGCTGTCAGATCCTCGCCAAAGACCTCGGGCAGGAAGCGGTGCCCATGGGACAGCCAATCGAAGATCAGCAGTTCCCGGAGCAGGGCGGCCTCCCCATGGCCCTGGCTATAGGCATACAGGATCCCGTTCAGCAGACCCTGCGTCTTAGACAATCCCTGCCAACCATGCCGGTCGCAACAGTCGCTGAGTCCTTGGAACCAAGCAAACATATCTTGTTCCCGGGGGATGAGGTACGAAAAAAATGCTTTGAAATACCGCTTGTTATAGAATGCCTCCACGCACTCGCCAAGCCAATACAGCCGCGACAGCGTCCGGTGGTCGAGCCAGCGGGTGGCCATGACCTGGTAGGGCGGCTCCTGGCAGAAAATGATGCCCTGTTCGGTAGCCGTCCGGGCGATGGCGGTCCCCGGCAGGACCTTCAGTAGGCCCATCTGCAGGTAGTGGGGGTTCAGGGCCAGCACCTCGCGCACCGACTGAGCAAAACTCCTCTCGTCGTCCAGGGGCAGGCCGAGGATGAGATCGAGGTGAAGGTGAATCCCGGCCAATGCCTGCAGGCGGCGGATGGAGGTGAAGGCCTTGGCCACATCCATTGTCCGGTTGATGGCCGTTAGCGTTTCCCGATTGGTCGATTGAATGCCGATCTCGAATTGGAACAGCCCCTCATCCACCCCGGCCAGAAAGTGAAACATCTCCTCGGTGAAGAGATCCGGGGCGATCTCGAAATGGAATGAACAGCCGGGTGTGGCGTTGTCGCGGAGGAACCGCCAGATCGCCAAGGCCCGTTCGGGGTCGGCGTTGAAGGTGCGGTCGACAAAACGGACGAGAGGAGGCCGTTGCGCGAGGATGGCCAAGAGTTCCGCCTTCACCTCGTCCAGGGCCTTGATGCGGACCCCACGGCTCAAGGACGACAGGCAATAGGCGCAAAAAAATGGGCACCCCCTGGACGACTCGTAATAGATATTTCTATTTTTCAGTTGGCGCTGGAAATCTTCTTGGCTATATGGAGAGGGAAACGGCTGACCCGGCGTGCACAGATAGTCATCCCGCAGGCGGCCCTGCGCCAAATCGCGGTAAAAGTCGCGGCCGACGCCTTCGATTTCGCTGTGAACCACCGTTGGCCGGAAGGAGAGGGTGTCGCGGAGGGTTGACGCCTGCGGGCCCCCTAAGACGATGATCTGCTCTGGCAAGATGCGATGGATATCGTCGAGCAACCGCCGCAGATAGGCGGCATTCCAGATATAGGCCGAGAAGAACAGGGCATCGGCCTGACTGCCGGTGATGGCGAGCAGGGTCTCGAAATACGGGTCGTTGATGGTGAACTGGCGGAGCACCGGCCGCGCCCCAGGCAGATGCCGCATGAGCTCGTTACGGACATAGAAGAGGGCCAGGCAGGAATGGGAGTACCGGCAATTAAAGGCGATGAGATCAATATTCATAGGAGTTAGATAATGTTACCCTTTCCGCAGATAGATCCAGCCATCATCAGCGTTGGCCCGGTGCAGATCCGTTGGTACGGCCTGATGTACGTCCTCGGCTTCATGGCGTCCTACTGGCTGGTGCAGAAACAGATCCAGCAACGAGGCGATAGCGAGTTGGCCCGACACTTTGAAAATTTGAATTTCACCTTGATGCTCAGTGTAATTCTGGGCGGCCGTCTTGGCTATGTTTTGTTTTATAATCTTGGCTATTACCTCGAGCATCCCTCAGAGATCCTGGCCACCTGGCAGGGCGGGATGTCCTTCCACGGGGCGGCGTTTGGTACCATGCTGGGCGGGTTTTGGTTCTGCCGGAGCCGAGGCCTCGACTTCTGGCGATCTGCCGATATCTATATAGTCACCATCCCCATCGGCTTGGGTCTAGGACGGATCGGCAACTTCATCAACGGCGAACTGTTCGGCCGGGAGACTGATCTGCCCTGGGCGATGATTTTCCCCGGCGGCGGCCCCAATCCCCGCCATCCGTCCCAACTTTACGAGTGCCTCTTGGAAGGGGTGGCGCTCTTCATCGTCCTGTGGAAGGCCAAGGACCGCCCCCACGCCAACGGCCAGCTGCTTGGCCTCTTTCTGGTCTGCTACGGCCTGTTCCGGATCATAGTCGAACGGTTCCGGGAGCCCGATCCCCAGCTCGGTTTTATCGGAATCTTGACCATGGGCCAGATCCTAAGCATCGCCATGATCGGGCTGGGTCTCTTGATCTTCATCGTCAGGCGCAACGGGCAGGGGGCGCGTTGATTTGATTGGTTTTCTCAGGCGCATCTGGTAAGAAGAGTCTACTCTGCTCTGTCTTCTGGCCCCTGGAACTCTGGTAATTACCATGATCCGATCATCAACCGTCTCTCTCATCCTTACTCTGTTCTGGCTTATGACTCCCACCGCACTGCACGCCAAACTCCTGAAGCCCCACCTCTATAAAGACACCCTACCCAACGGTCTGACCGTCCTGGCCAAGGAAGTCCCAGGCTCCAAGGTGGTCACTGTTCAGATCTGGGTCAAGGCCGGCAGCATCTATGAAGGCCCGGCAGAAGGCGGGATCACCCACCTGATCGAACACATGATCTTCAAGGGCACCAAAAACCGGGGGCCAGGCGCTTTGGCGGCGGCCATCGAGGAGAAGGGCGGCCAGATCAACGCCTACACCTCCTTTGAATACACTGTCTATCACGCTACCTTGCCTGCCCGCTATTGGGACAGCGCCCTTGACGTCCTGACCGATGCGGTGCGCAACTCGGTCTTCGACAGCGAAGAGCTGGAGCGGGAGAAGAAGGTGGTGCTGGAAGAGATCGGGATGCGTAACGATCGGCCCGAGGTGGTTTTTTTCGATGCGATGATGGACAGCGCTTACAGCCGCCACCCCTATCGGTTGCCGGTGATCGGCACCAGGGAAAGTGTGGCCTCCTTCAGCCGCGACGATATCCTGCGCTATATGGCCAAGCATTACCGGCCGGAGAATTTCACGGTGGTGGTGGTCGGCGACATCAAATACGAGCCGGTGCTCAACCGGGTGGGGGATGTCTATGCCGACCTTCCGGGCAATGGGGTGGAGCCTCTGGAAATCGTTGAAGAGCCGCCGGTGGATGGGCCTAAGGTGTTCACTCGGGAAGGGATGGTCAACCAGTCGCAACTGGCCCTGCTCTTTCCCATCCCCGCCTTCCACGATCCCGACACCCCAGCCTTGGATGTCCTGGCTGGTATCTTAGGCCAGGGCAACACCTCTCGCCTCTACGAGCGTTTGCGTAATGACAGCGGCTTGGTCTACGCCATCCGCGCTTCCTCCTTCACCCCCAAGTACCCAGGTTTGCTGGAGATCACCGCCACCCTGGATCAGGGTAAGATCAAAGAGGCCATCGAGGCCAGCCTGGCCGAGGCCTTCAAGTTGAAATACCTGGCGGTTGACGAGCAGGAACTGGAACGGATCAAGCACTCGCTGGAGAGTGATTTTGTCTTTAACCTGGAGAAGGTTGAAGGGCAGGCCAGGGTCTTGGGTTCATTCGAGGCCTTGGCGGGCGACCCCAGGGAGGACGAATATCTGGAAAAAATTCGTGCCGTCAGCCTGGACGACATCAAGCGGGTAGCCCAGAAATATTGCGACAGCCATCATCTCATCGCAGGCTTCTTGACCCCGAAAGGGGCCAACATCAGGCTCACTCGGGAGGAATTGCTGCTCATGGCCCAACGGGCGGATAAGGCGGCGCGGGAGAGCGTCCCCAGCTCCCTGGTGCCTTCCTACCTGGGCAACGTCCACCGCTTCAAGCTCGACAACGGCATCACCCTGCTGGTCCGGGAAGAGCCGCAGGTCCCCACAGTTTCAGTGCAGGCGGTCTTTCCTGGCGGGCTGATGGGCGAGACTCCCGAGAGCAACGGGGCCTTCGCCTTTATCGCCGACCTACTGCCCAAGGGGACGGAGCGGATGAACGCCCGCGAGCTGTCAGTCAAGATTGCCGACATGGCTGGTGACATTTCCGGGTTCAACGGCAAAAATACCTTCGGGATCAAGGCCGGGTTCCTGTCGCGCTTCTTTGACGACGGGCTGGAGCTGGTCCGCGACATCGTGATCACGCCTGCCTTCTCCCCTGACGAGGCCCGCAAGATCCAACCCGAGCGC
>Ga0233425_10005341_pt1 | contig 20399 bp, 18 predicted proteins | sample Watercolumn_Towu_2_FD_181712 | JGI IMG/M metagenome (GOLD analysis project Ga0233425, IMG submission 181712) | Freshwater microbial communities from Lake Towuti, South Sulawesi, Indonesia - Watercolumn_Towuti2014_140_MG | ecosystem: Environmental > Aquatic > Freshwater > Lake | place... | reverse complement strand
ACCGCAGCACCCCAATGGTTCCCGCTCGCCTGTCCTGACGGGTAGGTGTGGAAGGGGGATAGGGCGGCGAAGTTGCGCGAGGTGATCGCGCCGGCGCGCGCCCGGTAGCGGAACAGACCCGGACATTGCGCCCAGTAGGCCGCCTCGAGGCCGAGGTCCTCGCGCGCGACCACGGCGCCGGCGTCGGCGAGGATGCGCCGACCGCGGGCCATCGTCTCGAGGAGTGCTGCCGGGCTGTCGGCCCGGATCAGCACCGAGACATGATGGTCGCCCATGACGAAGCGGCCGGATTCGAGGTCGTCGAGGGCCGTGTCGAGATCCACGATCTGGCTCGCGGCCGGATCGTTCGAGGACAGCAACTGGTTCTGCTTGCGCGTCATGACCGCCTTGGCCTCGTGCTTCGAGAGGAAGGCGAAGGAGTGCGTGACGACGAGCTCCATCGGCGCCGCGAGCAGGCCGTCGAGGAGACCGGGCTTGGTCGTCGCGGGGTATTCCTTGAGCCCGAACATCCCGGCGAAGTGCGACCGGCCGGCGCCGCGGATCTCGACGGCCTCGCGGCCGAAGATCAGGCGGTTGGTGTAGAGGGCGGGACCGATCGGGCCGTGCACGAGCGGGACGGGGAGGGGCTCGCCGGAGACGAGCTCGTGCAAAAACTCGCTCACCTGGGAAAAGACGACGCCGTCGCACTCGTAGAGCCCGAGCCTGCGCGGCCTGTAAGGCGCGAGCGCCGCCACGAGGTCCCGCGCCGCGTCCTCGAGTTTCTTCAGCGACCCGTTGTAGAGTTCGTCATTGGCGGCCCGCCCGCGGCCGAGCCGGGACATCAGCCAGACTGCGCGCTCGGCCCGATCGCGGGCCGGATGCCAGACCAGGGTCAGCGTCAGGTCGTTGCGATAGAGATCCTGCGCGGTGAGGTGCTCGCGATAGGCGGCATCGAGGTCGCGGGCGAAACCCGAGCGGAATTGCCCGGTCGGATAGTCCTGAGAGCGCCGGCGAACGACGTGTGTCCAGAGCGCGAGGCGTTCGTCGGCGACATTGCGCAGCGCCAGGTTGAGCTTTGTGTGCAGATCGTTGAGCGTGGCCGGGTCGGCTGTCTCGAACGAGACGCCCTCGATCCGCACGCAGGTGATGAGGGCTCGCGTCGCGAGCGTCACGACATGCTCGGTCGCGTGGCGCAGGTAGGGGAGGTGGGCCGCCGGGCCGACCTCGCGCAGCTTCAGGCGCTGCGGGGCGACGCTAGCCATGGGTGAGTTCCTCTGGCCTGAAGCGGCGAACGAGCGGAAGTGGCGTGCACGACGAGCCACCCCACAGTCTCGCGTTGCGGTGGCGGCCGCGGGTCTCGAACCAGGCGAACAGGATGCGGAACTGGTTCGGGTCGTGCCAGCACACGAGCCGGCAGGCCAGGTGGATCGGGAGCGCCACGAGGCCGTAGAGCAGCGAACCGGCGAGGATGAACAGGATCGAGGAGAAGATCATGTTCAGGCCCATGGCTTCCATGGTGACCCCGAGCAGCATCGCGGGCCGCGTGCAGGCGAGGAACAGGGTGTCCTCGACGAGGCGTTCGTCGGACATGACGGCATCCGGATTCGGGAAGGGCAGAGGGGATCGCGGCGCTGCCTCACGACAGCCGGAGGCGGTCTATTTGCCGGTAATGGTCGAGACGATCTCGGAGGCACCGAACAGGATCGCGACCCCGAAGACGACGTAGCCAGCCTTGCGCAGGTCGAGGTAGCCGAACATCCAGGCCATGCCGGTGACGATGACGGCGAGCGTGGCGAGCAGCTTGGCGACGTTGCCGGTCAGCGTGTCGACGATGTTCTGCAAGACCTTCTCGACGCCACCGAGCGATTGCGCGGAGGCGGGCTCTGCCCAGACCAGGAAGAGCAGGGCCGCGGTGAGCCCGAGGCAGGCGGCATGGCGATAAGAATATGTCATGAGAGTCCTCGTCGGAGGTGAATAGGCTTTTGGCCCATGGCAACACGGCGCCGCCGCTACTCGGTCGTCGGGTAGACGAGCGCCGCGCTGGTCCGGGCCTGCCCGTAGACGTCCCAGGCCCGGGCGACCGGAGGCTGATCTCGTGCCGGCTCCGGATCCGATGGAGCGGAGGGCAGTGCAGGCGGCTGCGCCACCCGCACGGTTGCCGCGACCAACGGCGGGGAGGGGACGCCGGCTTTTTTGCCGAGAGGCTGAAGTGCGCTCGGGTCTTCTTTCAGGAGGCGCGACGCGGCGCGCAGGTTCGTGCAGGGTTCGAAGGCGTCGGCGACCGATAGGCCGAGGCGCTCGACGGCCCGGATATCGAGCCCGGCAAGTCCAAGCCGGGTACGCTGTCCCGCCACGCGCATTTCCATGGCGAGCGCGACCGCCTCGTCCTTCGAGTAGGCTTGAACCGAGAGGGGGCGCCCACTCTGCAGTGTGGAGATGACAAGGGGCTCGAACCCGCTCGCCTCGCGCACGATCGCGACGAGCGGTGTGGCTGCCTGACTGGGCGCGCATTGCTCGATCAGGGCCGTGAGGGTGAGGGCGTCCAGCATGGCACCGGTCTCACGCCGCCAGCTTCAACGACTCACAGATGGCGGCCGGACGGACCGGCTCACGTGCCGCCTCGCGAAACGTGCGGAGATGCTCGCATGTGATCGGGAGCAGCCCGGCGACTGCATCGGTCGCGCCGATCCGACGTGGCATACCGAGGCGTTGCAGCGGCCAGCCAGCACGGCGCAGGATCCGCTCCATGCGGGTGTCGGTGACGGTCGCGAGCGTGTGCTGCTCGTGCGCCAAGCACCATTCGAGGATGCTGGCGAACAGAAGCGTGGTCGCTCGCCGCGTCCCGCTTCCCGTCACGTCCGTGACCCGCCTCGTGTCGACGCAGAAGCGCGAACTCTCCACGATCGCATGGCTGCATGGCGCCTCGCCGTGGTCCAACAGGAAGGGAAACGTGTCTGCAAGCATGTTCGGACCGAGCGTCGGCAGTAGCCGGACGTGACCTACAACCTCACGTCCGTCCGCGATGACGAGCAGGTAGGTCGGATCCTCGGCGTCGTAGCGATCGATCTCCATGTCGCCCGCGACGCTAACATCCCAGTCAAGCCGATCTTTGAACACCCGACCACGCAACCGATGCATCCCCGCAACGAAGTCGACGTGACGGCCAAAGGTGTGTCGGGTCAGGGTCAAAGTGCTCAGCTGCATGTGCTTTCTCGCTGGCGGTGATTGATGCCGCGAGCAAACCAGACGACTGCAGGGTTCGATACTTGGGGAAATTCACAGGTGTTGCGCATCGGCAACATCGCGCTTCCGAATGCCGGTCGCACCAAATGTCAGGATTGTTCGATCGACACCTTCGGGCTGCGATAGATGCAGACCGCCGATCCGAGGGGGTCGTGACCTCGACTGTGTTGGCACACGAGAGCGGCATTGCTGCCGACAAGGTCGCCGCGAGGGCGTGCCGTGCCTCGATACCTGGCGGACGTGAGCATGCGTGCGCTCCCGAGACATCAACTCGGGAGGGTCACTCCACACGATCGATGTCCGACGCTACCTTAAACACAAACGAGGTTGAGGAATCATGGATCGATGACCGGCGCCATGCCCATGCCGCTCCGCTCGGCAAGCGCACTCGGAGCCATCGCGGGAGCTACGTTGCCCCTCACGCCCGCAGGGACGACCTACACCATGGCACAGGAAGCCGCCTTTGTCGGAGAGCGGCACTATGCGGTCGGCCGATGGGACGGCACGCTGTCGCTCTTCGCCTTCACCGACTCACCGAGTCAGGGACCGGTGGTCGCGAAGGCCGTGAACAGTCCGGCGCAGGAAGGCATACAGGCGATTGTGCCGTTGGGACCGGGCGTGTTCATGAGTTCGAACGACGAGAGCAGTCTTCTAGTCTGGTCCTCGGCCACAGGCGACTGGAGTGATCTCGCCGTCGCGGCAACGCTCGCCTACGATACGAGCCTCGGCGTCGCCAACAGCGGTGCAACCGTCGTCTCTCGCGGCACGCCCTGCCTCGCCGTAGGTCATGCTGGCGGCTTCGTCAGTCTCTGGCGGCAGGGCGAGAAAGCTACGCAATGGATGCTCGCGCATACCATCGATGTCCGCGCCCGGAAGCCCGTCAATCCGTGGTACCTGCACAACGTCCGGGGCGTGGCGGCCGTGCCTCTCGGCGACGACGCCGGTTACGTCGTCACCGGCTCTGAGGACGGCAACCTGACGGTCGTGCGGGTCTCGGACGGCGCAATCCTCTCGGCCACGCCCTACAACCCCGTCGCGCAGCGAGGCATCAACAGCCTCGCCGTCCTCGGCGACCTGCTCCTCGTTGTCAATTGCGCCGTCGGCGCGGCGGACGCCAACCTCTGGTGCTACACAATCGCGTCGCAGGATTGGGGCGTGACCTTCACGGACAAGGCGACGCTGCGCATCGATCCGAATCTGCCGCAGGTGTTCAACTTCGACGTCGTTTTCGCCGCTCGTGAGAGCGGGCCAACATGGTTCCTCTGCTCCACCGAGGAAGGTGCGCTCTGGATGGGTCAGGCGAAGGCGGACGGCAAGCTCGTGGTCAAAGGCTACGAGCGCATCGGCACGGCTGCCCTCGGCTCGGCGCTTTGCGCGAGCGGCAGCCGGATCGCGGCGACCGCCTACGACCTCCGCGAATTCCTGTTGGGCTGATCCCGTGCCCGCTTTGATGCTCCAAGGAACCGGCTCCGACGTCGGAAAGACGGTGTTGGTGGCCGGTTTGTGTCGAGTTTTCGCAAACCGGGGGTTCACCGTTCGTCCCTTCAAACCGCAGAACATGGCGACCAATGCTGCCGTGACGGTGGACGGCGGTGAAATCGGGCGCGCCCAGGCGCTCCAGGCGATCGCCGCGCGCGCAGCGCCTGTCACCGACATGAACCCGGTGCTGCTCAAGCCACACGCCGAGTGCAGCGCCCAACTCGTCGTCAACGGGCGTGTGCGCGGCACACTTGAGGCGCGCAACTTTCGTGAGGCGCGCGCGCCACTGCTCCCTGACATCCTGACGGCCTATCGGCGGCTCGAGGTCACGTGCGATCTCGTGATCGTGGAGGGCGCCGGTTCGCCCGCCGAGATCAACCTGCGCGCCGGTGACATCGCCAACATGGGCTTCGCGCGCGCAGCGGATGTGCCGGTGGTGCTGGTCGGCGACGTCGACCGTGGCGGGGTGATTGCAGCGATCGTCGGCACGCGTGCGGTGCTCGATCCGGCGGATGCGGCGATGATCCGGGGCTTTATCGTCAACCGGTTCCGCGGCGACCCTATCCTGTTCGAAGACGGCTACCGGGCGATCGAGCGGCTCGCCGGCTGGCCGGGCTTCGGCCTCGTACCCTGGCTCCCAGCCGCGGCACGGCTGCCCAGCGAGGACGCGGTCGTGCTGGAACGGCTCGCTCGCCCGGGTGGACAGATCGTCGTCGCCTGTCCGATCACCCCACACATCGCCAATTTCGATGATCTGGATCCGCTGAAGTTAGAGCCGGGGATCGAGCTCCGGATGATTCCGCCCGGCCGGCCGATTCCCGCCGAAACGACGCTGGTGATCCTTCCCGGATCCAAAGCGACGGTGGCTGATCTCCACGCCTTGCGCCGCGAGGGTTGGGACGCCGACATCCGCGTCCATCACCGCCGCGGTGGATGGGTGATCGGCCTGTGTGGTGGCTTCCAGATGCTCGGCCGACGCGTCTCGGATCCCCATGGCCTCGAAGGAGCGCCAAGTGAAACCGAGGGCCTGGGGCTGCTCGACGTCGAAACCGTGCTGGAGCCCGTAAAGACTCTCGCGCGGGTGACTGGTACCGCACACGGTGCACCGTTCGAGGGCTACGAGATGCATATGGGCAAGACTCTGGGCCCCGACACGAGGCGACCAGTCGGTCATCTCGCTGATGGGCGGCCTGAAGGAGCGACGAGTGCCGACGGACGCATCGCCGGCACCTACGTCCACGGCCTGTTCGGCCTCGCAGCCCAGCGCACAGCTTGGCTCGCACCGTTCGGGATAACCGGGAGCGGCCTCGACTACGGCGCCTCGGTCGAGGCGGCACTCGACGAGATCGCCGCCGCGCTTGAGACGCATCTCGATGTGGATGCGCTATTGGAACTGACGGCCACGACAAGAACACGTCAGTCATGATCGATTGTAAGCGATGTTCCGACCCCATCTTCTGTGGGGCAACCTGACCGGGCAGTTTGACGATCCGCATGAGAGGATCGTTGAACCGCACCCCGTTTTGACCGGACAGGCGGCATAGCTCACGAAGGCATAGGCGTTGGCCTATGGGTAAGGCTATGTCATCCGATCCGACCGCCCCACCGGTGCACGGCGAGATCCTGACCGGCGTTCAGCGTCGACGGCGCTGGTCTACCACCGAGAAGATCCGCCTCGTCGAGGAGAGCCAGCAGCCCGGCTCGTCCGTGTCGTTCGTCGCCCGCCGCTACGGCATCTCGCCCAGCCTGCTGTTCTCGTGGAAGCGGCGCATGCTGGAGGGCGGCCATCAGGCCGTGCACGCCGACGAGGAGGTCGTCGGAACCAGCCGGGTTCGCGAGCTGGAGCGGCGCGTGCGCGACCTCGAACGCCTGCTCGGGCGCAAGACCATGGAGGTCGAGATCCTGAAGGAGGCGCTCGACCTCGCTCGCACAAAAAAACCGACCTCGCCGCTCAGCTCCTGGGGCGGTTCGACGGGCGGTTCGCGGTGAAGGCGGTCGCCGACACGCTCGGCGTGGCCCGCTCCCACCTGGCCGAGCGCCTGAGCCGCCCCGCCCAGCCGCGCGGTCCCTACCGCAAGCCCGAGGATGCGCAGCTGCTGCCGACGATCCGCGCGGTCGTCGATGCCCGCCCGAGCTACGGCTATCGCCGCGTCACCGCACTGGTGAACCGGGCACTGCACTCGCGCGGCGAGGCGAGCGTCAATGCCAAGCGGGTGCTGCGCATCCTGCGGGCGAACGGGCTCACCCTCGCGCCGCACACCGCCCGGCGGCCCGGCCGCACCCACGACGGCACCGTGGTGGCGTTACGCTCGAACGTGCGCTGGTGCTCGGATCACCTCGAACTGCGCTGCCGGGACGGTGCGGTCGTCCGCGTGCTGTTTGCCATCGACGCGTGCGACCGCGAGATCATGGCGTGGTCGGCGACCACGACGGGCGTCTCGGCCGAGATGGTCTGCAACCTGATGATCGCCTGCTGCGAGCGCCGGTTCGGCGCGACAAAGACCCCGCACCCGGTCGAGTGGCTGTCCGACAACGGCTCCGCCTACATCGCCAAGGAGACAGCGCAAACGGCCGCCGCGCTCGGCCTACGGCTGCTGTTCACCCCGGTGCGTTCGCCGCAGAGCAACGGCATCGCGGAGGCGTTCGTGAAGACGCTCAAGCGGGACTATGCCCGCTTGGCGATCTTGGCCGACGCCGAGACCGTGATGCGGCTTCTGCCGGCTTGGTTCGAGGACTACAACACTATCCACCCGCACTCCGGCCTGCGCATGCTCTCGCCCCGAGAGTACCTCAGCCGGACTGCCTAAACCCGCCCCGCTGCCTGTCCGGTCAAACAGGGTGCACTCCAGTCTCGACTTGACCGTAGACTTGAGCCGGAGGGGACGGTCCGGCGTTTCGAGGTGATCGACGGTGCGGTCGGCCGCAGGCGCTGGAGCGCCGACGACCGGGCACGGATCCTGGAAGAGACGTTCGTTCCGGGCGCGGTGGTGTCAGTGGTGGCCCGCCGGCACGGGTTGACGCCGCAGCAGCTGTTCACGTGGCGACGCGAGGCGCGCCAGGCCGCCGGCGCGCTGCCGGTTTTCGTGCCGGCGGTGACCGCACCCGAGCCCATGGCAGTGGATCCCGCCCGAGCGGAGCCGCCACGCCGGCGCATCAGACGATCCTCATCACGCCGCCGCGCGGTGGGCATCGAGGTGGAGGCAGGCGGCATCACGGTGCGGATCGGCGACGGCGCCTCGCTCGCCATCATCGCGGCTGTGATCGGTGCGCTGAAGGGCGGCGCGTGATCGGGCCGGCGGGCGCGGTCCGCGTCATGGTGGCGACCCGGCCGGTGGACTTCCGCAAGGGCGCGGACGGCCTGGCGGCGCTGGTGCGCGAGAGCCTGGGCGCCGACCCGTTCAGCGGGGCGATCTACGTCTTCCGGGCGCGGCGCGCCGATCGGGTCAAGCTCGTCTACTTCGACGGCACCGGCGTGTGCCTGCTGTCGAAGCGGCTGGAGGACGGCAAGTTCTGCTGGCCGGCCGTCACCGACGGGGTGGTGCGGCTGACGGCAGCGCAACTGCAGGCCCTTCTGGAAGGGCTCGATTGGCGGCGCGTGCACGTGGCCCGGCCAACGCGCGCTCCCGTCGCCGTGAGCTGATCCGCCAAGTCGATCACTCTGGCAAAGCCTTGTGATCCATGCTCAAATCGGTTCCGTGAGCGAACCGAGCGCGCGCCTGCCCGATGATCCCGCCGCCCTGAAGGCGATGGTGGCGGCGCGCGAGGCCGAGATCGACCGGCTGCACCAGATCATCAGGGAGCTACAGCGTCACCGCTTCGGACGGCGTGCCGAGAGCCTGCCCGTCGACCAGTTGCTCCTGGGCCTGGAGGAGGCCGAGCAGATCGAGGCTGAGGGCCTTGCCGAGACCGACGCCGCCGATGCATCGGCCCGCGCGGCCCGCACCCGGCAGCGCCGCGCCAACCGCGGCGCCTTGCCGGCCCACCTGCCGCGCGTCGAACGGATATTCGACGTCGACGACCGCACCTGCCCCTGTTGCCGTGGCGACCTCCACGTCATCGGCGAGGACGTCGCCGAGCGCCTCGACATCGTGCCGGCCCAGTTCCGCGTCGTCGTCACCCGCCGGCCGAAGTATGCCTGCCGGGCGTGCGAGGACGTGATCGTGCAGGCCCCCGCGCCCGCCCGCCTCGTCGAGGGCGGGATCCCGACCGAGGCGAGCGTGGCTCACGTGCTGGTGTCCAAGTACGCCGACCACCTGCCGCTCTATCGTCAGGCGCAGATCTACGCCCGGCAGGGCGTGAACCTCGACCGTTCGACGCTAGCCGACTGGGTGGGCAAGGCGGCCTTCCTGCTGCGCCCGGTCCACGCGCGGCTGTTCGAGAGGCTGAAGGCGTCGGACCGGCTGTTTGCCGACGAGACCACGGCACCGGTGCTCGATCCGGGCCGCGGGCAGACCAAGACCGGCCAGCTGTTCGCCTACGCCCGCGACGACCGGCCCTGGGGCGGCCTCGATCCGCCCGGCGTGGCCTACATCTACGCGCCCGACCGCAAGGCCGAACACCCGATCCGTCACCTGGCCGGCTTCGAGGGCACGCTGCAGGTCGATGGCTACGCGGGCTACAAGGTCCTGGCCGCGCGCAATGCCGTGAGCTTGGCCTTCTGCTGGGCGCACGTGCGCCGCCGGTTCTACGAACTGGCCAAGGCCGGCCCGGCGCCGATCGCGACCGAGGCGCTCGCCCGCATCGCCGAACTCTATCGGATCGAGGGCGAGATCCGCGGGCGCTCCCCCGACGAGCGGAGGGCCGTGCGTCAGGACCGCAGCCGGCCGGTCGTGGCGGCGCTGGAGCCGTGGCTCACCACCAAGCTCGGGCTGATCAGCCAGAAGAGCAAGCTCGCCGAGGCGATCCGCTACGCGCTGAGTCGCTGGGCCGGCTTGTCCCTCTTCCTCGACGACGGCCGCGTCGAGATCGACAACAACACCGTCGAGCGGGCGATCCGACCGTTGGCCCTGACGCGGAAGAACGCGCTGTTTGCCGGCTCGGACGGTGGGGCGGGGCATTGGGCGGTCGTCGCCTCGCTGATCGAGACCTGCAAGCTGAACGGGGTGGAGCCGCAGGCCTACCTGACCGACGTCATCACCCGCATCGTCGCCGGCCATCCGCAGAGCCATATCGACGACTTGCTGCCCTGGGCCTACGCCCCGCAGCCCCTCAAAGCCGTGGCCTGAGAACGACGCTTACGATCGATTGAGCCCGGAATGCAGATTATCAAGGTCAGAACTTCAAGATATGGCGTAGTTTTGTAATTTACTATGGCGCTGGAGGCGGTCAAGCTGGTTCTTAAAAACGCGCGCTGAGCGATAGCGGTGGCCATCAATACATAGAAGATGAACATAAGATCATGAAAATTAATACAAATATTTTCCTATAAGAGTGAAATCTAGGAGATAATCCCTTTCCTTAGCGCTAATGCGACAGCATGGGCGAGTGACTGCGCGCCGAGCCGACGTTTGGCTTCTTCGTGATGATGTTGAACGGTCCGCGGCGTGAGATCGATCGCCCGTGCCGCTTGCTTTGCGGATTGACCCTCGGCAGCCGCGAGCAAACAGGCCCGTTGCCGAGGCGTCAGGGTGGTCTTTCGATACTCGGGCATAAAGCGCTCGACGCACAACGTGAGCTTATTGTGGAGATGGAGACCGCAGACCTGTATATAGGTTTTCAGTCCTTCGGCTTGTCGAAGAAGTGCGGGCGATACCTCGTCGGTTGAGAGCGTAAAAAGAGCGGTGCGGCCTTTTGGCCCGCAAAGCGGTACGGTCAAGCCTGACACGATCCCGAAGCTCGCTGCGTCGTCAAACAAGCGGATCGCCGCCGCATCCAATGGTTGGGCACTGTCCAGCGCGCGCCAGAAAAAGGGGACCGTCTGCTGCCGTGATGCCGAGATTACGGGATCGACCTGAGCGTAGCCGCTGCTGAGATAGTGATTGCTCCAGATGGCCGGATACGTGCTGATCACGTCCGGCTTTCCGTTACCAGCGCTGAGATAGGTGAACCACCGGAAGCCGAGTGCCTCACCCAGGCGACTGGAGGCGCGGGCCAAGGCGATTTCGTCGGACGCTGTGTGGATAGCATTCATGAAATTCTGAATTTCATCCTTACTCTTCACTGATACTCCTCATTCCTGTTGGATCGACGTTTATATCTATCTGCTCTGACAAAAACTTCGCCAAAGCGTACTAAGCAGCCTTAACTTCTGTCAGGAAGACGCGGACAATTCCACCGAGTTGCTCGGATTGAGCTGCTACACCGCGCGCGGAAGTTAGCACGGTCTCTGATGCTTCTCCCGCCGCATTGGAGCCACGTTCCAGTGCGCCCATATTGTCTGCTACGGTCTGAGAACCGGCTGCGGCGTTCTGAACGCTGTGTGCGATCTCCTGTGTCGCGCTGCCCTGCTCCCGCATTGTCTGCATAATATTCTGGGTCGTATCACGTAGACCCAGGATCGCGATGTTGATTTCAGTCATCGCCGCCACCGTGCTCGCGGTTGCCTCCCGAATCTCGCCAATCTGTGTGGCGATCTCCTCTGTCGCCTTTGCAGTCTGCGCAGCGAGCGCTTTCACTTCCGTCGCGACTACGGCGAACCCACGTCCGGCAGAACCAGCTCGCGCCGCCTCAATCGTCGCGTTGAGGGCAAGAAGATTGGTTTGATCTGCCAATGATTTGATGATTCCAACGACCGTTCCGATCTTATCCGCAGCTTGCGACAATGCCTGCACCATGGCATCCGTATGTTTCGCCTTCGCTGCGACGGAATTGGCGAGTTCCGAAGATTTGGTGGCTTGCATAGAGAGCTCGTGGATCGAGGCGACTAGCTCTTCAGTAGCAGTGGCAACCGTCTGTACGTTGGCTGAGATCTGATTGTAGGCAATCGCCACCTCGACAGTGCGTTGATTATTGCACTCTGCAACGGACGACATCGTTTTCGCGGTTTGCTTCATCTCCGCTGCCGCTCCAGAGAGACTAGCAATGATAGAAGACGCTTCTCCGTCGAAGCTTGCCACGATGCGGTCGATCAGCGCCGCACGGGTTTGGCTTGCTTGAGCGGCTTCTACGGCGTCGTTGATGTCGACCAAAGAACCACATGCTCGGATCGGGCGGCCAGTCGCGTCATGCACTACCCCGCCAATAGCGCGGAACCAGCGATAATCGCCGTCCCGCATCTTCAGACGGTAAGTTACGTCGGTGGCACCTTTGGTCTCAACACTCTTCAATGCAGTAGCGAAAAGCGCAAAGGTGTTCCCTGCATCATCGGGGTGAAGGCGATCCGACCAAGACTGCACAACGTTCGGGAATTCGTCCGCATGCCCTGCAAAGCCAACTAGCCGACGGAATTCAGAGGACCAAGTCCAGCGACTCTTAGCATGCATGGGATCGCTATCGTGCAATACGACATCCCATAACCCGACTCCAGCCTGATTGTATAAAATTTCTATGACAATGTCGCTATCTTTACGTTTATTAAACATCGGCATCGCCCCTTTTGTTTCACAAATATCCTTCTCGGAAGGCGTACTGCAAATTCACTATACAAAAATTATTGCACAATAAATTCTGACAAAGACATCTTGATAAAACGCTCACTCTGCTCAAATAAAAATAGTATTTAATCGACATAAATTCAATAAAGAAGAAAATATTATGTAAATGGTTTCGGATAGATTTTGATCGTATCTCGATCGAGCGTCGAGTGATATGCAGCCGATGCCCCTGCCCTTCAGGCTCTCGCCGATCTCGTCGAGTACGTTTGCGTCGTCGATGGTCGGCGGCAGGGTCCAAGGCTCGTTGTCGGCGATGCGCTTCATCGTGGCGCGCAGGATCTTGCCCGAGCGGGTCTTGGGAAGCCGGGCGACCGTCAGCGCGATCTTGAAGGCGGCGACCGGCCCGATGCGTTCGCGCACCAGCGCGACGAGCTCCTTCTCGATCTGCTCCGGAGCCTTCTCGACGCGGGCCTTCAAGACGACGAAGCCGCAGGGCTGCTCGCCCTTCAAGGCGTCGCGAATGCCGATGACGGCGCATTCGGCGACATCCGGGTGGGAGGCCAGCACCGCCTCCATGCCGCCTGTCGAAAGCCGGTGGCCGGCGACGTTGATGATGTCGTCGGTGCGCCCCAGCACGGTGACGTAGCCGTCCTGGTCGAGCACGCCGGCATCCGAGGTGTCGTAGTAGCCGGGGAAGGTGGTGAGGTAGCTCGCGCGCATGCGCTCGTCCGATCCCCACAGCGTCGGCAGGCAGCCCGGCGGCAGCGGCAGCCTGATCGCGACGGTGCCCATGGTGTCGGCCGGCACCGGCTTGCCTCCCTCGTCCAGAACCTTCACGTCGTAGCCGGGCATGGGCACGCAGGCGCTGCCGTGCTTGACCGGCAGCAGCCCTAAGCCCAGCGGGTTGCCGGCGATGGCCCAGCCGGTCTCCGTCTGCCACCAGTGGTCGATGACGGGGCGCGCCAGAATGCGTTCGGCCCAGGAGACCGAGTCCGGGTCGGCCCGCTCGCCGGCGAGGAACAGGCTGCGGAAGCCCGAGAGGTCGTGACCCTCGACCAACTCGCCGGCCGGGTCCTCCTTCTTGATGGCGCGCAGCGCCGTCGGCGCCGTGAACAGGCAGGCGACCTTGTGCTCGGCCACCACCCGCCAGAACGCCCCGGCGTCCGGCGTGCCCACCGGCTTGCCCTCGTAGAGCACCGTCGTACAGCCGTGCAGCAGCGGGCCGTAGACGATGTAGGAATGGCCCACGACCCAGCCGATGTCGGAGGCGCAGAAATACACCTCGCCCGGCCGCACGTCGTAGAGGTTGGCCATGGTCCAGGTCAGTGCGACGAGGTAGCCGCCGGTATCGCGCACCACGCCCTTGGGCTTTCCCGTCGTGCCCGAGGTGTAGAGGATGTAGAGCGGGTCGGTGGCCTTCATCGCCACGCAGTCCGCCGTCTTGCCCTCGGCCTTCGCGGCGGCGACGGTTTCGGCCCAGTCGCGGTCGCGCCCTTCCACGAGGTCGGCCTTCGCCTGCTGGCGCTGCAGGATGAGGCAGGCCGCCGGCTTGTGTTCGGCGGCGGCGATGGCCGCGTCGAGCAGCGGCTTGTAGGCGACCACGCGGTTCGGCTCGATGCCGCAGGAGGCGGCGAGCACGACCTTCGGCCGCGCGTCGTCGATGCGCACGGCAAGCTCGTTCGCGGCAAAGCCTCCGAACACCACCGAGTGCATCGCGCCGAGCCGCGCGCAGGCGAGCATGCCGACGAGCGCCTCGGGCACCATCGGCATGTAGAGGACGACGCGGTCGCCCTTGGCGACGCCGAGATCGACGAGGACGGCCGCCAGCACCGCCACTTCGTCGCGCAGTTCCCGATAGGTGATGCTGCGCTTGGCGCCGGTGACGGGCGAGTCATAGCGGATCGCCGCCTGATCCGCCCGGGTGCCATCGGCGTGGCGGTCGACGGCGTTGTGGCAGGCGTTGAGCATGCCGTCCGGGAACCAGCGGCCGTAGGGGCCGTCATCCGGCTCGAAAGCGCGGGTTGGCGCCCGCACCCAGTCGAGGGCGTCAGCCGCCTCGAGCCAGAACCCCTCCGGGGCGCGGCTCGCCACGGCGTAGACCTCGGGATAGCGGCCGGGCAGGTGGATAGGCATGGCGCGTTTCCTGGGATGCCGCTCTCGGGCGGCTTTGGTTTGACGGAACACGCCCCCTCATGACCACAAGCCCGCACGGCGAGAGGTTCGATGCCGCGCTTTCGATCAACGGACTTGCAGCCTATCGAGGCACGCTCCCGCATCACCGTAGGACCTCAGGCCGATCCGACGATTGAACGGAAGCGATTTACGCTTTGTCGAAAATTGCTGTGACCTCTTTGATGAGGCTCGCTTCATGGCGCTCGGCGGCATTGCCGCACGAAGGATTTGAGCGGTTTCGTCTCGCGATCGGGCGGAGCAAAATTGTTCAAGAAAATGCGATTCACTTGAACTAAAATTCAAAAAAATGGCGGCCGCAGCTCGAGATTTCGACTTGACAATCTAGGGTGGATAGGGAGGCGCAGATCTCCCGCCCAACGCGACGGCTGATCGGGTCGCAAAGGTGGGGAGGACGCGAATGAGCAAGCCGATCACGCCGGACGAACTCCCCATCTGGGTTCCTGGCACACTCACCGTCGACAGCGCGTCCCTCTCCTGGGACGGAGTGCGTCTGGTCGGCTATCGATACGCGGGCTCCGACGTGGCCATCCCCCCGCTGCGCGACTACCTGCTCGTTGCCTACAGAGAGGGCGCGACACCGATGCACCGGCGTTGCGACGGAGACTGGCAGACGAACCAGATGCTGCCCGGCTCGATCTCGTTTCTCAGCCACGCACAGCGATCCCACTGGCGCTGGAGCGAGAACATCGAAGTGCTGCACCTATACGTCTCGCCCGAGATGGTGGCCCGGACCGCGTCCGACCTCTACCAGCGCGAGATCGGCGAGGTGAACCTTCGCGATGTGCTCCGGGCCGACGATCCTCTTCTCGCGGGTCTCGTCGCCGGTTTCGCGCAGGAGACACGGCATGGCGGCCTCGGCAGCAGCCTCTACGTCGAATCCCTGAAGCAGGCCGCCAGCATCCACCTCCTGCGCCACTACGCCGAGGTGGCGTTCCGCGAGCCCGAGACGCGTGGACGCCTATCCTCGATCCAATGCCGACGGCTTACTTCCTATATCGAGGACAATCTCGACCACGCCGTCACGCTCGCTGAACTCGCAGGTGTCGTCGGCTTGAGCATGTTCCACTTCACACGGAAATTTCGCAGCACGTTCGGCTGCCCACCGCATGTCTACGTGATGCGCCAGCGTATCGAAGGCGCCAAGCGCCTTCTGGCGCGTCCCGAGCTTCCGCTCAAGGTCGTGGCGGCCGAGTGCGGCTTCTCCGACCAGAGCCATATGACGCGCGTCTTCCGCAGCCTTCTCGACACGACCCCGGCTGCCTATCGCAGGCACGTTGCCGGATGAAACATCGGGCGCTGCCGACAGCAATTTTGAACAACACAACATGAATTATCGTTCAAGACCCCCTTCCGATCGCCGAGCCTAATGCTTGGAAGGCCTGATCATTCGGAACGCCAAACCGATCCAGGTCTGAAAACAAATAGGGGAGGGAATAATGCCTCGATTGTCGGAGAAGGTCGCGATCGTCACAGGCGCGGCGGGTGGTATCGGGCAGGCCATTGCGACCTTGTTTGCTCGCGAGGGCGCCAAGTTGGTTCTCGTCGATCGCGATGAGAAGGGATTGGCGGATCTGGCCGCGAGAATCGGTCCGCACGGGTGCAGCCCTTGCGTTGCCGACATGTCCAATCCGGAGGATGTCGAGCGGGCGACCGAGATGGCCGTCGCCCAATACGGGCGGCTCGACATCCTGATGAGCAATGCCGGGATCGAGGGGCAGATCGTCCCCTTGACGGATTATCCGATCGATGCGTTCGACCGCGTGATGGCGATCAACGTTCGCGGCGTCTGGCTCAGCCTGCGTGCCGCGATGCCGGTGATGCAGCGCACCGGTGGCGGCAGCATCGTCATCACCTCTTCGATCGCCGGCTTGCGGGGCTTCGCTGGCCTTTCGGCATACGCCACCAGCAAGCACGCCGTGGTCGGCCTCATGCGTTGCGCCGCGCTCGAAGGTGGGGCGCACGGGATTCGGGTCAATACCATCCATCCATCTCCGATCGAGACGCGAATGATGCGCGCCATCGAGGAGGGGGCCGCCCCTGGGGCGGCGAACGCGGCGAAGGCCGACTTCTGCACCCAGATCCCGGCCGGCCGATACGGCACGCCAGAGGAAGTCGCCGCCGTGGGGTTGTTCCTGGCTAGTGACGAAAGCGCCTTCTGTTCCGGCGGATTGTATTCCGTCGATGGAGCGATGTCCGCGGGGTGATTGCGCCGAAGTGTATCGGCAAATCATCTGATCTCGTCAAAAAGCCATCAATAACTGGAGAATGAAATGTCCTCAGTGATGTCCTCATCGCGCGATGGCGGAAGTTCCGCGGCGCCACTTCAACTCGATGCCGCCGTGATCGGCGCTGGTGTCGCCGGTCTCTATCAACTCTACCTGTTGCGCCAGCAAGGACTGACGGTAAAGGCCTTCGACACTGCTTCGGATGTCGGAGGAACATGGTACTGGAATCGCTATCCAGGCGCCCGCTTCGACTCCGAGGCGTATATTTATCAATACTTGTTCTCGGAAGAACTCTACAAGGGCTGGAGTTGGAGCGAGAAGTTCCCGGCACAGCCGGAAATCGAGCGCTGGCTGCACTACGTCGCCGATCGACTCGATCTGCGCAAGGACATCCAGTTCAATACGACGATCGCCAGCGCGCATTTCAACGAGGCGACGGGTCGCTGGCGGATCGAGACCGATAAGGGGCAAATCATCGATGCCCGCTTCCTGATCACGTGCTGCGGCATGCTCTCGGCCCCCTTGACCCAGATGTTCCAGGGGCAGGACACGTTCGAGGGCGAACTCTTCCATACCGCCCGCTGGCCCAAGGAGCCGGTCGACTTCGCCGGAAAGCGTGTCGGCGTGATCGGCATCGGCGCCACCGGCATCCAGGTCGTGCAGACGATCGCCAGCACGGTCGGCCATCTCTCGGTCTTCGTCCGGACGCCGCAATATGTCCTGCCGATGAAGAACCCGACCTACACCCCGGCCGATCAGGAGGCGTACAAGGCGAAGTTCCACCACCTCGCCGCCCGCATTCCGCACACCTTCGCCGGCTTCGAGTACGATTTCGAGAACGGGGCTTGGGCCGAGAAGACGCCCGAGGAGCGCCGCGAGATCCTCGAGCAGGTCTGGCAGGACGGCTCCTTGAAGCTGTGGCTCGCCTCGTTCGCAGAAATGTTCTTCGACGAGGCCGTCAGCACCGAAGTGTCGGAGTTCGTGCGTGGCAAGATGCGTGAGGAACTCAAGGATCCGACGCTCTGCGAACTCCTGATCCCAACGGATTACGGCTTCGGCACCCACCGGGTCCCGCTGGAACGCGGCTTCCTGCAGACCTTCCATCGTCCGAACGTGTCGCTCGTCAGCGTCAAGGACAACCCGATTGCCGCCATCACGCCCAAGGGCCTGCGTCTGGCGGACGGCACCGAACACCTTCTCGACGTCCTGATCCTGGCCACCGGTTTCGATGCCGGGACGGGGGCCCTGACCCGGATCGACATCCGTGGCCGCGAGGGCCGCTCGCTCAAGGAAGAGTGGAGCCGTGACATCCGCACCACCATGGGTCTGCAGGTGCATGGTTATCCGAACCTTTTCACCACGGCCGCTCCGCTCGCTCCGTCCGCCGCCCTCTGCAACATGACGACCTGTCTTCAGCAGCAAGCGGAGTGGATCAGCAACTGCATCGCCTACATGCGGGAGCGCGATCTGCAGGTCATCGAGGCCGATAAGCAGTTCCAGGACCAATGGGTCGATCATCATGACGGCATTGCCAACGCGACGCTCGTGACGAAAACCAACTCCTGGTACATGGGTTCGAACATAGAAGGTAAACCACGCCGGCTTCTCTCCTACATCGGGGGCGTTGGAGCCTATCGTCAGAAATGTGACGAAGTTTCCTCAGGCGGATATTCGGGATTCATCATCCGATAAGCGCGCCTCCTACTGATACAGATTGCGCCTTCTTATTGCAGCGGTATCAGCGACATCTCCGTTTTGCGCCGATGCCCGAGCCTTCGAAGCGAACACCGCTCCAGCTCGGCGCAGCTCCTGATCATCAAAGATGTTGAGCATTCTGCTTCTGCGGATTGGCCTTCATCTGAATCATGCTGAGAGATTTCCCATGACGACCTCAGTGACGTCGACTGCCGTGTTCAAGACGACAGTCGATAATATCCTGCGGGATGCGGTTAATTCGAATTCGGGCGTATCCGGTGTTGTCGCGATGGCAACGGACCGCACACAGACCTTCTACGAGGGTGCAGCCGGAAAGCGCCAACTCGGGCACGACGCCGAAATGACGACGGATACCGTCTTCGCGATCTTCTCGACGACCAAAGCCATCACCGGCACGGCCGCGCTGCAACTCGTCGAAGAGGGGCGCCTCGACCTTGATGCGCCGGCCAAGACCTATCTGCCGGAAATCGGCCGCCTCCAAGTCATCGAGGGATTCGACGAGAGCGGCGAGCCGCGGCTGCGGGTGCCGAAGCGCGATATCACCACCCGCATGCTGCTGACTCACACCGCAGGGCTTGGCTACGATTTCTTCAACGCGACCTATGCCCGGCTGGCACAGGAGAAGGGCCAGCCCAGTATCATCACAGCTTCGAGAGCGTCGTTGACGACGCCGCTTCTGTTCGATCCCGGTGATCGGTGGGAATATGGCAGCAATCTCGATTGGTGCGGTCAGATTATCGAGGCGATCACCGGCGAACGCCTCGGAAACGTCTTCCAGGCCCGCATTTTCGAACCCCTCGGGATGTGGGAGACGGCCTTCAGCTTGAGCCGGGAGATGCGCGAGCGAGTGGCCGGCATGCATGCGCGCCACGCAGATGGAACCCTTTCGGTCATGCCGTTTGAGCTCCCGCCGGAGCCGGAGATCCACATGGGCGGCCATGGGCTCTACAGCACCGTCGGCGACTACATGCGCTTCATCCGGATGTGGCTGAATGACGGCCAAGGCGACAACGGTCGAGTGCTGAAAGCCGAAACCGTTCGAATGGCTGAGCAAAATCATCTTCGCGGGCAGAGCGTGACGATGATGCCAGGCGTCATTCCGGCATTGTCCAACGACGCTGAATTCTTTCCGGGCCAACAGAAATCCTGGGGCCTGACATTCATGATCAACGACGAGGAAGCGCCGACCGGCCGGCCGGCCGGATCGCTCGGCTGGGCCGGCCTTGCGAACCTCTTCTACTGGATCGACCGCCGCAACGGCGTCGGCGGCTTCTGGGCCACCCAGATCCTGCCCTTCGGGGATCCGGCCTCCTTCGGTGGCTATCTCGCCTTCGAGTCGGCCCTTTACGAAAGCCTTCGTCAATCGGCATGACCGGTTCAGATCGATTTCTGGCGTGACGTTCGCCAATTCTAATCGGCTGTTCGTCTGTCGATCGGGTCTTCATGGATAGGTTAGCGTCAGATAGACAACAATTTGCGTGTCTATCTGACGCAACGCTCGATGTAAATGCGGATTAAAATCTAGCAAACAATCGACCAATCATGATGTGCCAATCTTCAATAAGGGAGAATGGTTCATTGATTTGATATTCCGCACGAAATATCTTGAGGGGAGGGTGAAATGAAGAACCTGTGGTGCCGACCTGCCGGCCTGAGGATGCCGGTTCGCTTCTTGGTTGGGCTGTGCCTGACAATTCTTACCATGGGCGTCTGCTTCAAGGCCGATATGGCTGAGGCGCAGGAGATCATGCCCTACGAATTCACGGTGCTGCCCGTTGGAACCAACCTCGCGCTGGGTTACTACGGCTACGGCCACAATACGGACTACAGCGTCGCGCGAGGTCCGACGTTTCGCAATTCGGGGCTCGAGACGCATGTCGGCATCGCCCGCTTCGTACATTATAATGAAATCGCGGGCATGCGCGTCGGCGTGCAGGTCTTCCAGGTTTTCGGCGGGTTGCAGGATGCCAGAATCGGCGGACAAAGTCTTCCAAGCGCCTTTGGCGCTCAGAACATAACACTTTCGGCGTTC
>Ga0233425_10005340_pt1 | contig 20400 bp, 21 predicted proteins | sample Watercolumn_Towu_2_FD_181712 | JGI IMG/M metagenome (GOLD analysis project Ga0233425, IMG submission 181712) | Freshwater microbial communities from Lake Towuti, South Sulawesi, Indonesia - Watercolumn_Towuti2014_140_MG | ecosystem: Environmental > Aquatic > Freshwater > Lake | place... | reverse complement strand
CCGCCGGGCCGCGCCGCGGTGTGCCGCCCCCTGCCAGTGGCACGCGTTCTCAGAAAAGCGAAGGGCCAGCCGGTGAGACGCCGGCTGGCCCTTCGTTTCGTTCCGGAACGGAGCTAGAGCTCGCGCGCTACCACTTCACCGGCTTGGAAGGACGATGCGCGTAGCCGCTCTCGCGACCGCCGCCGCCCCCACCCGGACGCCCACCGCCACCCGGCCGGCCACCACCGCCGCCCGGACGACCGCCGCCGCCGCCCCCACCGGAGCGCGGCGCTTGCGGGTTGGAGATCTCGACCGTGATCCGGCGACCGTCCAGCTCGCGGCCGTTGAGCTGGGAGATCGCGTTCTGCGCATCTTCGGCGGCATTCATCTCGACGAAACCGAAGCCGCGGGACTGACCGGAGAAGCGGTCGGTGATGACCGTCGCAGAGAGGACGTTACCGCTCTGGGCGAAGAACTCGCGAAGCCCATCGCTCGTCGTGGAATACGAGAGACCGCCGACGTAGAGTTTTGCCGCCATCTGGGATTCCTCCTGGACTCCCTTCCGCTACCGATCACGCCCCGAACGCGGAAGAGTCACATCGGTGGCGAGGTCCGACCTCACGGGCAGACACGACAATCTTACACCGCCGCTCGCCGCGCGCAACGTGGCGCTCCGGGTCGTGGCGCGCGCCACGACCCGGACGAGCGTGTCCTAGCGGCTGAGTCGCGGGCTGGCCGACGCGTCGGCCGCGTCGGTTTCGCTGATCTCGGGCAGCGCGGAATCCGTGGTCTCGAGCGGACGCACGATCACGTCCGCGGCCCGCCACTGATGCTCGGACCACCACTCCACGCCGGCCAGCGCTCCGAGGAGGAGCGCGGCGCCGGCACCCACGACGACTTCAGGGCGCATGTCTATCCTCGTCGCTTCTCCACGTCCACCGCCACCTTCGCCAGGAGGTCGGGGACGGCCACGGGTTTCGTGACCACGCGGAACCCGGCGAGCTCGAGCGCCACGACGCGCGAGAGCTCGGTCTCGGGCCGCACCATCACCACCACCGGCACGCCGGGCGCCACGCGGTCGAACAGCGTCGCGCTCTCGCGCGGGCTCAGGCGCAGCTCGCCGCCGTCCACCAGCACGAGGGAGATCACGTCGGCGAGCAGCACGCGTACGCCCTCGCAGACGTTGTCCGCCATGGCGACGCCGATGTTTTCGTCGAGGCACGCGAGGCCGAGCGCGTGCATCGCCCGACGGTCCTGATCGATCACGAGAATCCGGTTCATCGTTGCTCCTTCGGTTCTGATGGTCGGCCTCGTCAGCGGGATTCCCGCGGGGCCGGATTTGAGAGCAACGGGGATGCCACATGTGATGGGCCGCGAAATCCACGTTTCCAGCGCGTTCGCACGCGAGGACGACGCGCTCGCGCGCCGCCGTCGGGCACATCGCCCGAATTCTCGGCGGCGCGATGCCCGACTAGGAAAACTCTGCCGGCTCGATTCTGTACGCGAGGATCTTGCGGTAGAGCGTCTTCGGATCGATCTCGAGGAGGGCCGCGGCCTTCCCGCGGTGCCCGCCGACCTGCCGAAGCGTGTTGACGATGTGCAGGCGCTCGACCGCTTCGAGGCTCGCGGCCGTCGCCGACGCCGGCACGGCGGCGGTGCCGGCGACTTCGGGAGGAAGATCGCCCGGCTCGATCTCGTCGCCCTTCGCGAGGATCACCGCGCGCTCGATCGCGTGGAGCAGCTCGCGCACGTTGCCCGGCCACGCGTAGCCCTCGAGCGTCGCCAGTGCCCGATCGCCGAGGCGCTTGGCGCCGTAGGTCACGTTCGTCTCGACGAAGTAGCGCGCGAGCAGCGCGATGTCCTCGGGCCGCTCGCGCAGCGGCGGCAGCGACACCGTGATCGTGTTGATCCGGTAGAACAGGTCCTGGCGGAACTCGCCGCTGCGCATCGCCTCGGCGAGATCGCGGTTGGTCGCGGCGACCACGCGCACGTCCACGCGCCGCGGACGCGTGCCGCCGACGCGGAAGAACGTGCCGGTCTCGAGCACGCGCAGGAGCTTCACCTGCACGTCCGGCTCGATCTCGCCGATCTCGTCGAGGAACAGCGTGCCGCCGTCGGCGAGCTCGATGAGGCCGGGCTTCACGTTGACGGCGCCCGTGAACGCGCCCTTCTCGTGGCCGAACAGCTCGGACTCGAACACCTCGCGCGGGAGCGCGCCGCAATGCAGCGGCACGAACGGCCGCTCGGCGCGCGACGACCGCTCGTGGATCGCGCGCGCGACGAGCTCCTTGCCGGTGCCGCTCTCGCCGAGCACGAGCACGGTGGAATCCGTCGGCGCCACGCGCTCGACGATGCGCAGCACGTCCTGCATGCGCGCGCTCTTCGTCAGGATCCCGCCGAACGGCTCCGCGCCCGGCGCGCGCGCGCGGAGCGCGACGTTGTCGCGAAGGAGCTGGCCCTTCTCGGCGGCCTTGCGCACGAGGAGGTCGAGCTCCTCCATGCGCGTGGGCTTGCTGAGATAGTCGTACGCGCCGAGCTTCATCGCCTCGACGGCGGTGAGCACGTCCTGCACGCCGGTCATCACGATGATCTGCGGCGCGTCCGGCGCGCCGGCGAGCTCGCGCAGCACGTCGAGCCCGGACTTGAACGGCATCCGCATGTCGAGCACGAGCACGTCGAAGTTCGTCTCGGCGAGCCGGTCGATCGCCGCCTGTCCGTCCTCGGCGCCCTCGGTCTCGTGGCCCTTCCGCGCGAGCTCGCGCACGATGAGCTCGCGCAGCGGACGCTCGTCGTCCGCGATCAGCACGCGCACGCCCTTGCGGGGCCCCGCGACCTCGGCGGCGCTCACGCGGGCAGCACCACGCGGAACGTCGCGCCCGCGCCCGGCTTCGTCGCCACCTCGATGCGCCCGCCGTGGTCCGCGACGATGCCCTGCGCGATCGCCAGCCCGAGCCCCGTGCCCTGCGCGGGCGCCTTCGTCGTGAAGAACGGATCGAAGATGCGCGGCAGCACGTCGTCCGGAATGCCCGGGCCTTCGTCGGCGAACTCGATGACGACCTCCTCGCCCGTGTGCTTCGTGCGGATCGTGAGCTTGCCCCGCCCTTCCATCGCCTCGAGCGCGTTGGCCGCGATGCCGAGCATCACCTGCCGCAGCTGGCCCTCGTTCGCCCGCACCTCGCGGACGTCGGGATCGAGCTCGGTGACGATCGTGCTGCCGGTGAAGCGCGACTGGTGCGCGAGCAGCTCCACGCTCCGCGCGACGAGCGGGTTCACGTCGGTCGGCTCACGCCGGCGGCCGGGATCGCGGACGAACTGCAGCAGCGTACCCGTGATCTCCTTGCAGCGATACGCCTCCTCCTCGATCGTCGCCAGGTAGCCGCGGAAGTCGCCGAGCTCCTCGAGCCGCCCGGGCTCGACGTCGCGCGCGCGCTCGAGCAGCGACTCGGCGCAGCCGGCGATGGTGGCGAGCGGGTTGTTGAGCTCGTGCGCGACGCCCGCGGCGAGACGGCCCGCGGTCGTCAGGCGCTCCGCGAGCAGCATCTGCCGCTCGAGCCGCCTGGCGCGCGTGAGGTCCTCGACCAGCACGACGAGGTGCAGCGGCGACTCGCCCGGCGCCGCCAGAGGCGCCGCGGTGAGCCGCAGCGTGCGCGCGCCGCCCGGCAGCGCGACCTCGTCTTCGATCGTCCGGACGCCGCCCTCGACCACCGCCGCGCGCAGCAGCTCGTCGATCGCGTCGCCCTTGTCCGCCGGGAACAGCGCGCGGAACGGCCGCCGGCCGAAGGCGCCGGGGCGCAGCACGGACGTCGCCGCCGGATTCCCGCGCACGATCGCGAGCGCGGCGTCGAGCACGAAGACGCCGAGCGGCAGCGTCTCGAGCACGACTTCCACGAACCGCTTCTCCTCGTCGAGCTGGCGCGTGCGCTCCTGCACGCGCGCCTCGAGCTCGCCGTGCAGGTGCGCGTTGTGGATCGCGATCGCCGCCTGCTCGCCGAACGCCTCCAGCACACGCTGGTGGTGCGGCGTGAACACGGCCGGCCGCGTCGAGAACGCGGAGATCACGCCGAGCAGCCGCTCGCCGAGCATCATCGGCACGCAGAGCATCGAGCGGATGCCTTCTCGCTCGTCGACGTCGCGGCGCGCCGAGCGCGGATCGCGCCGGATGTCGTCGACGAGGATCGCCTGGCGGCTCTCGGCGCAGCGGCCGATGATCCCTTCGCCCACCGGCAGCGCGAGCGCGCGCCACTCCGCGGTCTTGAAGCCGTGCGCGGCGGCGTGGACGAGCAGGCCCCGCTCGGCGTCGAGCAGGCCGATGCCGCAGCCGGTCGAGCCGATGAGCGCGGTGACCGAGCGGCTGATCCGATCGAGCACCGACGCGAGGTCGAGCCGCGCGGTGATGAGCCGGCTGGTGGCGTAGAGCGCGCTGAGCTCATCCGCGCGGCGCCGGCTCTCGTCGAGCAGCTCGAGCGCGGCGCCGAGCTCGCGCGGAAAATCCGACGGCAGCTTCGGCGCGCGGCGGCGGCCGGCGACGAGCACGAGCTCGCCGACGACGTGCGGCGGCGTGCCGAGCGGCATGCGGACGATGCGCACGCCCGGCGCATCGGGCTTGCGCGCCATGCGGCCCGCGGCCACGTCGGCGAGCCACTCACGCAGCGGCCGCCGCGTGGCGCCCGTCGCCGCGACGCCGATCGCCTCGCGCTGCGGCGGACGGAAGATGAGCGCGCCGCCGATCGCGTGCGTCGCACGCACGATCCGGCGCAGCGTGCGCTGGAGACCTGCTTCGAGCGACGCCGCCGTCGAGAGCGGCCGCAGGAGATCCGGAAAGACGCGCAGCCCCACCGGACGAGGGCCCCGCATCCCGCGACTCAGAGGTGGCGCAGGACGCGACCGGGCAGGCTCCCGGTGTGCTCGCCGTCCTTGATCACGAAGCGGCCGTTCACCAGGACGTGCTCGATGCCGACCGGATACTGATGCGGACTGTCGTACGTCGCGACGTCGCGCACGCGGCGCGCGTCGAACACCACGAGGTCGGCGCGGGCGCCGACGCGGATCGTGCCGCGATCGCGCAGCCCGAGGCGGCGCGCGGGCAGGCCCGTCATCTTGTGCACGGCCTGCGACAGCGTGATCGTCCGCTGCTCCCGCGCGTACTCGCCGAGCACGCGCGGGAAGGTGCCGTAGCTGCGCGGGTGCGGCTTGTTCGCGGCCGTCGGTCCCGTCGGCGCCAGCGACGACCCGTCGGAGCCGACCATGACCGCGGGATGCGCGAGCGCCTTCCTCAGATCGTCCTCGTGCATCTGGAAGAGGATCACGCCGACGCGCCCGCGCTCGTCGAGGAGCAGCTCGAACAGCGCGTCGACCGGGTCCACCTTGCGCGCGGCCGCGACCTCGCTGAGCCGTCGCCCCTCGGCGTCGCGGCGCGCGCTCGTGCCGACGATCATGATGTTCTCGAAGCCGACCCGCATCGCCATGCTCTCGCCACGAGTCGTCGTCAGCGCGTCGCGGATGCTCGAGCGGGCGCCGCTGTCCTTCAACCGCTCCAGCATCGCCTCCGCGCCGCCCTCGAGCGCCCAGTCCGGCAAGAGCGTGCGCAGCGACGTGCTCGAGGCCATGTACGGGTAGGCGTCGCAGAGCACGTCGAGCTTCTCGGCGCGCGCGGCGTCGATCAGCGCGAGCGCGTCCGCGACCTTGCCCCAGTTCGGCTTCCCCGCCGCCTTGAGGTGGCTGATCTGCACCGGCATGTCGGCTTCGCGGCCGACGGTGATCGCCTCGGTCACCGCCTGCAGGAGCGTCGCGCCTTCACCGCGCATGTGGCTCGCGTAGAACCCGCGATGCCGCGCCGCCGAGCGCGCGACCGCGACGATCTCCGCCGTGTCCGCCCACGAGCCCGGCGCGTAGATGAGGCCGGTCGACATCCCGAACGCGCCGTCGTCCATCGCGGACTCGAGCAGCTTGCGCATCGTCGAGAGCTCGCCCGGCGTCGGCGGACGGCGCGCGAAGCCCATCGCGGCGATCCTCAGCGTGCCATGCCCGACGAGATGAGCCACGTTCAACGCGAGCCCGCCCGCGTCGAACGCGTCGAGGTAGTCGCCGAAGGTCCGCCACGAGAAGTCCATCCCTTCGGGCACGTGCAGCGCGAAGCCGCGCAGCTCCTCGAGGTACTCCGGCGCGACGGGCGCCGGCGAGAAGCCGCAGTTGCCGACGACCTCGGTCGTGACGCCCTGGCGGATCTTCGACTCCGCGCGCCGGTTCTCCCAGAGACGCCAGTCGGAGTGCGAGTGCATGTCGATGAACCCGGGCGCGCAGACCTTCCCGGACGCGTTGAGGCTCCGTCCCGCGTGCTCGCGGCTCAGGTCGCCGACGGCGACGATCCGATCGTCCTGCACGCCGACGTCGGTGCGCGCGCCGGCCGCGCCGGTGCCGTCGATGACGGTCGCGCCTTCGATCTTCAGGTCGAGCTGGGCCATGGCGTCCTCAGATCTTCGGCGCCGCGCTGAAGCCGAGGACGTCCTCGCACCAGCGCGCGAAGTAGAGCAGCATCGCGTTACGCTCGGGCATCGCGGAGAGCTGCACGGCGTGCGGCAGCCCGGACGCCGCGACGCCGCTCGGCAGCGTGATCGACGGGAATCCCGCGGTGCTCCACGGCTGACAGAGCGACGCGTCGCCCGTCCACTCGAGACCGCGCGGCGCGGGCGCCGGCGCGGTGGGCGAGATCAGGCCGTCGTAGGACGCGAGCAGCCGCGCCATCTCGTCGCGGAACTTCTGGCGCACGCGCGTCGCGCGCACGTACGCGGTGGCCGGACGCTTGAGCCCCGACTCCACGCACGAGCGGATCCCCGCGCCGTACTGATCGGCGAACTTCGCGAAGCTCGGCTCGTGATACGCCGCGGCCTCCGCCTCGAGGATCACCTGGCCCGCTTCCGCGAGGTCGGCGAACGACGGCGGAAGCTTCAGCTCGTCGACGCCGGCGCCCGCGGTTGCGAACGCGCGTGCCGCCGCCTGCACCTGCGCGGCGACGTCGGGCTCCGCGCGCGCGAGCAGCTCCGGCGAGATCGCGAGGCGCGCCGCGCGACGGATCGCGCCGCCCGGCGTGTAGAGGCCCCACGACTGGAGCACGAGCAACACGTCGTCGACCGAGCGCCCGAACACGCCGACGTGATCCAGCGACCACGCGAGCGGGACCACGCCCTGTGTCGGGATCACGCCGTGCGGCGGCTTGTAGCCGACGACGCCGCAGTACGCCGCCGGGCGCAGGACCGAGCCGACGGTCTGCGATCCGAGCGTCAGCGGCACCATGCGCGCCGCGACGGCGGCGGCCGAGCCGGACGACGAGCCGCCGGGCGTGTGCTCGGTGTTCCACGGATTGCGCGTGGGCGCGGGATCGCGATACGCGAACTGCGTCGTGTGCGTCTTGCCGAGCACGATCGCGCCCTTGTCGCGGAGCCACTGCACGCACGGCGCATCGCGTGTCGGCAGCGTGTGCGCCCACGGCCGGGCACCCGCCGTCGTCGGCATCGACGCGACGTCGAAGATGTCCTTGATGCCGACCGGGATCCCGTGGAGCGGGCCGCGGAGCTTGCCGCTCCGCGCTTCCTCGTCACGGAGCGCCGCCTGCGTCCTCGCGGCGCCTTCGTCGACGTGGATCCACGCCTGCACCACCGGGTCGACGGCGCGCATGCGGGCGAGGCACGCCTCCACGAGCGCGACGGCCGACAGCGTGCCGCCGCGGATCGCGTCGCGCGCGGCGGAGGCCGACAGCGCGGACGGATCGTCAGACGGCGGCATGGTCGCTCCTCAGCGCGGCGACGAGATCGCCGACGACCTGGTCGACGGTGCGGCCGGTCGTGTCGAGGGTGAGATGCGCGCGGGCGTAGAACGTCTCGCGCGTCTTGTACAGCGCGACGACGTCGTCGTCGGAGCGGCCGTCGAGCATCGGCCTCGCGCCCTGGCGGCGGGCGCGCGCGAGCAGGTCGAGAGGCTCGCCGCGCAGCCACACCACCGTGCCCAGGGCGCGGAGCGCGTCCATCATTCCTTCCCGGCACGGCAGCCCGCCGCCGGTCGCGATGACGTCGCCGGACTTCAGCGCGAGCGCGTCGACCGCCTCCACCTCGAGCTGTCGGAATCGCGCCTCTCCGTGGCGCTCGAAGATCTCCGGGATGGAGCAGCCCTCGCGCGCGGTGATCATGTCGTCGGTCTCCACGAAACAGCGGCCGAGACGCTTCGCCAGCAGGCGTCCGCACACGGACTTTCCCGCACCCATGAAGCCGACGAGCACGATGTTGCGCGCCTGCATCAGAGCATCCTACCTCAGCGCGGAACCGGCCACGGCAGCCGCGCCGGCACCGCCGGCGCCGGCGTCAGCCGCGCGCGACGACGCCGGCGGCGACGAGACGATCGATCGCGTCGGGCGTGAGCCCCAGCTCTCTCAGGACCTCGTCGGTGTGCTCGCCAATCAGCGGGGCCGGGCGGCGGATCGAGGCCGGCGTGGCGGACGCGCGCGACGGGAATCCGAGCACGCGCGCGATCCCGAGCCCCGGCTGCTCGAACTCGGCGACCAGGCCGAGATGACGCACCTGCGGATCGTCGAAGACCTCGTCGAACTCGTAGATCGGCCCGGCGGCGATCTGCCCCTTCTCCATCCGCTCGACCCACTCCGCGGTGGTCGCGCGGCGCAGCGCCGCGTCCATGCGCGCGCGAAACTCTTCGTAGTTCTCGAGCCGCAGCGTGTTGGTGGCGAAGTGCGGCGCCTTCAGCTCCGGGTCGCCGATGACCTCGCAGAGGCGCGCGTACTGGTCCTCGTTGAGCAGCACGACGTTGAGCCAGCCGTCCTTCGTCGGATACGCCTCCGCGGGCGTGAGCGCGGGATTGCGATTGCCTTCGCGCTTCGGACGCTGACGGCTCTCGAGATAGATCGCCGCCGGATCGGGCAGGAGCGCCATCGACGACGCGAGCAGGTTGACGTCGACGTGCTGTCCGCGGCCGGTCCGCTCGCGGTGCACGAGCGCCGCGTTGATCATCCCGAACGCGACCCACGACCCGGCGAGATCGGAGACGGAGGCGCCGACGCGCGTGGGCGGCTGGCCCGGCATTCCGGTCAGGCCCATGATCCCGCTCATGCCCTGCGCGATCGTGTTGTACCCGGGGCGCCGGGCGTACGGCCCGTCCTGGCCGAAGCCCGTGACCGACGCGTACACGACGCGCGGGTTCGCCGCGCTCACCTGCTCGTACCCGAGACCGAGCTTCGCCGCGACGCCGGGCAGGAAGTTCTCGAGCACGACGTCCGCGCGCCGCGCGAGCTCGAACACCAGCTTCGCGCCCTCCGGCTTCTGCAGGTCGACCACGATGCCGCGCTTGTTCCGGTTGCAGCCGGCGAACGGCGCGCTCATCCCGTCCTTGCCGCCGCGGAGATAGCGCAAATCGTCGCCGCGTCCGGGGCGCTCGACCTTGACGACGTCGGCGCCGAGGTCGCCGAGCAGCATCGCGCAGTACGGCCCGGCGATGACCCGGGAGAGGTCGAGCACGCGGATCCCGTCGAGCATCAACGTTCGAGGAATCCTTCGGTCATCGCGTTCACCTCGGGAATCCCGGTCCGCGCGATCGCGTTGATGCGCGCCTTCATCTCCGAGAGCGGCTTGAACGGCTTCGCCGCCATGCGCTGCGCGTAGTCGGCCACCGCCTTCGCCAGGAGATCGCCGGGCACCACGCGATGCACGAGGCCGAGCGCGGCGGCGTCGGGCGCCGTGTAGCGCCGGCACTCGAGGATGATCTCCTTCGCGACCGCGGGCCCGACGAGCCGCACGAACCGCGTGGTCGACGCCACGCCGAGCGGCACGCCGAGATCGACCTCCGGAATCCACATCTCCGCCTCCGCCGCCGCCCACCGGAAGTCGCACGCGAGCGTGAGGCCCCAGCCGCCGCCGACCGCATGCCCGTTGATCATCGCGATCGTGATCTGCTCGAGATTCTCGAGCATCGTGTTCGCGCGCTCGAAGAGCCGCCGGAACTGGCTCTTGCGGCCGGAGAAGATCGCGCGGCGCTCCTCCGGCGTCATCTTCGAGCTGATCGGCGCGTCGGCCCCGGCCGAGAAGACCGGCGGCGCGCCCGTGACGATGACGACTTTCGTGCCCGCGTCGTCGCGCAGCTCCGCGAACGCGGTGCCGAGGTCCGTCAGCATCGGGTCGCTCAACGAGTTGCGGCGGTCGGGACGATTCAGGGTGACGGTGGCGATGGGGCCGTCGCGCTCGATCTTCACGTTCTCCATGGATGCGAACGCTATCACGGCTCGGCGAGCGCGCGCAGCGGGGCGTGGTGGCGCGGAGCCGCGAGCGGCGTGAGCCAGTACGGAGAGCCCTCCACGAGCGCCAGCGCCTCCCCGGCGATCCGGCGCGCGGTCTTCGTGTCGCCCGCGGCCGGCGCTCGTCGCCGCCAAGCGCCGGTACGATCCGCACGGCGTGCTCACGCACCGCGCCGACATCTTCCCGGACGGCGACTGAGGCTTACGGCAGGAGGTCGGCGACGGTGATGCGAACGGCCGGGAGCGCGAGCAGCGTGACGCTCCCGGCCGTCGTGATGCGCTCGACGGAGCGATAGCTCCAGCCATAACGTGCGGCGTCGTCAACGATGGGATCCCGGTACACCTCGAGCACGCGATCGACGAGGTTCACGATCCAGTAGTCCTGCACGCCGCCGCGCGCATACAGGCTGCCCTTCCGCCGGCGATCGAAGCGAAGGCTCGACTGCGCCACTTCCACGACGAGCGCAGGGCGCCCCGGATGCTCCGCGAGGTAATCGCGATCGTCGCCTGGAACGACGGCGATGTCGGGCTCCGGCTCCGACTCGTCGTCGAGGGCGATCGCGTCCTGGACTCGCACCAGCCAGCCCGGCGGCAGTGCCCGGCGAATCGTCGCGGCGATCATGCCGACGCCGCCCGCGTGATACGGCCCCTTGGGTTCCGCCACGAAGAGCTGCCCACCGATCAGCTCGAGAGGCTCGCCCTCGAAGATCCCGAGCTCGCCAAGGTGGTCGTATTCCTTGCGGGTCCAGCGGCGAACCTTCAGCGGCCTCTGCTTCATGGCGCCACCGTAGCGACGCCACGGCACAGCGTCAATGTCCCGAAATGGATACGGTCTAGAGACGGACGGCGCGGGCGGCAGGCGCGCGGCGGTACGCGCAGTCGCGCATCCAGCAGCGCGCGCACTGGCTGAAGTCGTCGTCGACGCGCGCGCGCGGACCGGCGCCGGCCAGGATCGTGATCGTCTTCGTCGGCGCCATGAAGCACGCGGCGTTGAGCGTGACGCCGATCGCGTCACCCGGACAGAGCTGCCACAGCAGACGCTGCTCGCCGACGTCCCAGGCGCCGTAGCCGGGGCTCACGCGGTTCGTCACCTTCACGCCGCGCGCGATTCCCTCCTGGCAGAGCTGATCGTTCACGTACTCCGCGAGGCTCTCGACCGCGCCGGAGCCGACGCTGTCGAGCATCATCGCGAGCGGCAGCTCACGCGCCTCCCACAGCTCGCTCACGCGCCGCTCGAGCGCGTCGCCGATCGTGCACACGCCGGCCGTGATCTCGTCGATCGCGCCCCACCGCTCGGCGATGCGCGGAATCGTCAGGGTGACGCCGGCGGCGCTGAGCCGATCGCCGTCGCGTGTCACGGCGTACGTGCGCAGGACGGCGCGCGGCCGCATGAGCGCGCGGCCGAGCGCGAGCGCCTCGTCGAAGAGCGCGATCACGTCGGCCGCCGGGACGTCGACGCCGGCCTTGTAGCCCTGGAAGCGCAGAACCTCGTCGGGGTCGATCGCGAGCGGGATGTCGTCGAGGACGCGGAACGCGTCCACGAAGCTACTTCTTGCGAGCGCGGACGACCTCGGAAATCCGCTGGATGTGGCGGGGATCGGAGCCGCAGCAGGCGCCCACGATGTTGCAGCCCGCGTCGAGCAGCGCCGGATAGTCGCGCGCCATCTCCTCGGGCCCGAGCTCGTACGTGACGGTGTCGCCGGTGGTCACCGGGAGCCCCGCGTTCGGATACGCGATCAGCGGCGCGTCGGTGACCCCGCGCATCTCGCGGATGATCGTGATCGCGCGATCGGGACCGCGGCCGCAGTTCATGCCGACGATGTCGGCGCCGGCCGCGAGCAGGTTCTTCGCGACCTCGGCCGGGCTCTCGCCCCACATCGTGCGGTCGCGATCGTTGCCCTCCTCGTACTGGAAGAACATCGTCGCCATCACCGGCAGGTCCGCCGCCGCCTTGCACGCGCGGATCGCGGCCGTCGCCTCCTGCGGGAACATCATGGTCTCGACCGCGAAGACGTCGACGCCGCCCTCGGCGAGCGCCGCCGCCTGCTCGCGGAACGTCGCCTCGTAGTCCTCGTCGGTGACGCCGTTGTCGAGCGCGTAGTCGAGCGGCAGGCGGCTCGTCGGCCCGATCGAGCCGGCGACGTAGGCGTGCGCGGGCGCGACCTTGCGCGCCAGGCGGGCGCCCTTCACGTTCAGCTCCGCCGTGCGATCGCCGATCTTGTACTCGTCGAGCTTCAGACGGGTGCCGCCGAACGTGTTGGTCTCGACGATGTCGCTGCCCGCGTCGAAGTAGCCCTTGTGGATGCCGGCGACGACTTCGGCGTGCGTGTCGTTCCACAGCTCGGGGCACGCGCCGTTCAGGAGACCCGCGGCGAAGAGCATCGTGCCGTAGCCGCCGTCGAACACCAGCAGCTCGCCGGCCTTCACCCGCTGCACGACCTCCCAGCCGCGCGCCTTCACGCCTGCACCTTCGCGCCCGAGAGCTCCTTGGCCTTGATGACCGCGAGCGTCGAGTCCTTCGCGTACCCGTCGGCGCCGATCTCGTCGGCGAACGCCTGGCTCACCGGCGCGCCGCCGATCATCACCTTCACGCGCTCGCGGATGCCGGCCTTGGCGAGCGCGTCGATCGTGCGCTTCATCGCCGGCATCGTGGTCGTCATCAGCGCGGAGATCCCGACGATGTTCGCGTTGTGCTCCTGCACGGCCTCCACGAACTTCTCGGGCGCGACGTCGCGGCCGAGGTTGTGGACCTTGAACCCGGCGCCCTCGAGCATCATCGCCACCAGGTTCTTGCCGATGTCGTGCAGATCGCCCTGCGCGGTGCCGATGGCCACGATGCCGAGATAGTCGCCGCCGCGCGCGCTCGCGGTGATCAGCGGCTTCAGGAGGTCGAGGCCGGCGTACATCGCGCGCGCCGACAGGAGCACCTGCGGCACGTAGTACTCGTTGCGGCGGAACTTCTCGCCGACCACGTCCATCCCGGGAATCAGGCCCTTGAAGATGAGGGCCTTCGGATCCATCGAGAGATCGAGGCCTTCGCGGGTCTTGCGGGCGACGGTCTCCTTGTCGCCCACGATCAGCGCCCGCGCCATCGTCGGATAGTCGAACTCGCTGTCCGCGCTCATGCTCACTTGCGCGGCCGCTCGAGCGGCGGCTGCGACGAGATGTAGCTCGTGACCGCCGGCGCCGACTCGCCCTCGACTTCCGTGAACGAGACACCCGCGGCATCGCCGCGCCGCCACACGATCATCCCCTGCGCGACGATCGGATTCGGCAGCCCACCGCCCTCCAGCCTGAGCTCGATCATCGTGCCCTTCTCCAGCGACTCGGGGACGCCGACGAGCGCGACGCCGCTCTCCGAGATGTCCTTCGTCCTCACCTCGTAGGTCTCGCCCAGACCGCCGAGCGTGACGACCGCGGCGCTGTCGAGCGCCGCGCGCGTGTGCTGGCGGATGCTCGTCGGCAGCACCGCGAAGATCTTCACGGGCTTGGTCTTGCCCTTGACGGTGACGGCGCCCAGCTCGCGGGTCATGAACTGGCCCTTCACGTACTCGTACGTGCTCTCGCTGATGATGATCGACGAGTTGTAATCCTTGGTGATCGACTCGAGCCGGGCGGCGAGGTTCACGGTGTCGCCGATGGCCGTGTACTCGAGGCGCTGCATCGATCCGAGCGTGCCGACGATCGCGTCACCGGTGTTGATGCCGCAGCCGTTGCGGATCTTGCCGCCGATCTTCGCCTCCCACTTCGCCGAGACCTCGAGCGTCCGCTCCTGGAAGTCGAGCGCGGTCTTCACCGCGTTCACGGCGTGGTCGGGATCCTCGAACGGCGCGTTCCAGATCGCCATCACGCAGTCGCCGATGTACTTGTCGACCGTGCCCTTGTGCTGGAACACGATCTGCGTCATCTCGGACAGGTACTCGCGCAGCATCACCGAGAGGACTTCCGGCTCCATCCGCTCGGAGAGCGTCGTGAACCCGCGGAGGTCGGAGAAGAAGACCGTGATCAGGCGGCGCGACGAGCCGAGGTTCACGCCCTCGCCGTGCCGCACGATCTCGCGCAGGACGTCCGGAGAGAAGAACTGCGACAGGCGGCGCTTCTCGCGCTGCTCGCGGATGAAGTTCTCGATCGACGTCGTCGTGTAGCCGAGGCCGAGCGCGGTCAGGGGCGCGACGGCCAGGAGCCAGGTATTCCACTGCGAGAACGCCGTGAACGCGACGCCGAACACGCCGACGCCGAGGGCGACGACCGCCGCCGCCGCGCGGAGCGCGCGCATCCGCACGACGAGCCACGCGCCGAGCGGCGCGAAGATCACGACCAGCACCGGACTCATCCACGTCGGCGCCTCGCGGATGTAGTCGCCGCGCATCAGCGTGTCGAGCGCGTGCGCGTGGATCTCGACTCCGGGCATGCTGCCGCTGCGCTCGAACGGCGTCGGGAACAGGTCGTGGTGCACGGGGCTCGTCACGCCGATCAGCACGATCTTGCCCTTGAAGACCTTCGGATCGACGTCGCCCTTCACCACGCGGTGATACGGCACGTACGGATAGGAGCCACGCCGCCCGCGGTGGTTGATCAGGATGTCGTTGTAGCCCGGCAGCGGTGCCACGGCGAGGCCGGCGCTCTTGGCGATCTGCGCCAGCGTCAGGTCGAGGCCGTCGAGATACGTGTCGTCCTTCGACGCGCGGATCGGATCGCCGAGGCGGTGGCGAAGCGACACCCGTCGCACGACCGCGTCGGGATCGGGCTGCATGTTGGCGGAGGCGACGGCCCTCGCGCCCTCGCGGATGACCGGCAGCGGGAAGTTCTGGTCCTGCTTGAGGTAGAAGCCCTCGGAGACGACGGTGATCGCGGCGCCGAGGACCACGTTCTTCGCGCGCTTGACCGACTCGCCGAACTCCTTGTCGTCCTCCGCGCCGCGGACGGACGGCTCGGGGAAGAGCAGGTCGACGCCGATGGCGAGCGGCTCGCCGGAGGCGATCATCTCCAGCAACTGGCCGTGGAGCGCGCGCGGGAACGGCCAAGCCAAATCCAGCTCGTCAAACGTATCTTCATCGATGTTGATGACGACGACGGGGGCGACGGGCGGGCGCGGGCCGCGGATCCGGAAGAGACGGTCGAGCGCGTCGAGCTCCAGCGGATCCAGCACGTCGAGGTACATGAGCCCCAGCACGAAGACGGCCGAAAGGATCCCCGCGAGCATTTTTCGCAGATACGGCGGGAGTGTAAGGGCCGTCCGGAGCCTCGCGATCCAGGCCATGCCGTCACTCTATGCTAAGATCCCGCACGAATGAACATCCGAGTGCTCGGTGCCTTTGGCAGCGAGGGACCCGGACAACGCCCTTCCGCCTTCCTCGTCAATGACCGGACGCTCGTGGACGCGGGATCCGTCGCGGCCGGGCTCTGCCTTTCCGAGCAGTTGGCCATCGAAGAAGCGCTGCTGACGCACGCGCACCTCGACCACCTGGTCGGGGCCGCGTTTCTCGCCGAGACGTTCGCCACCTCCGGCACCGGCCGCCGGCTGACGATCGCGGGCCTCTCGCCCGTCATCGACAGCGTGCGCCACGGGATCTTCAACAACGCCGTGTGGCCGGACTTCAGCGTGATCCCCGCGCGCGCGCCGGCGGTGAGCTACCGCGCGCTCAACCCCGACCAGGAGCATCAGTTCGGCGATCTGCGCGTGATTCCGATCCCCGTCGACCACACGGTCCCGACCGCGGGCTTCATCGTCCACGACGGCGTGTCGGGCTTCGTGTACTCGGGCGATACCGGTCCGACGGAAGCGCTGTGGAAGGCCGCGCGGATCGTCCACGGGATCCGCGCCGTCCTCGTCGAGTGCGCGTTCCCGAACCGGCTGCGCGAGCTCGCCGCGATCTCGCGGCACATGACGCCGGAGCGGCTCGAGCGCGAGAAGATGCCGGCCGACGTGCCGATCCTCGTCTATCACGTCAAGCCGGTGTTCGCGTCCGAGACGACGGACGAGCTCGCGCGGCTCGGCGGCGACGTCTCGATCGTCGCGCAGGACAAGACCTACACGATCTAGCCCGCGCAGCGGTCCTCGCTATTCGTCGGGGACCAGCACCACCGTCTCGCTACTGCACTCGATGCGCACGGGATCGCCGAGGCGGAAGATCCGCGTTTGCGACGGCGCCGGGACTTCCACGCGGACCGGAATGCCGACGTCGATGTCGACTTCGTAGACGTAGCGCGCGCCCTCGAAGACACGCATCGCGACCCGGCCCGGGATGCCGGGGCCGCGTCCCATCGTCGACTCCGTGAGCGACAGCGTCTCCGGTCGCATCACCAGCAGGCCGCGATCGCCCGCGCGGAAGCTGCCGATGCCGGCGACCGGCACCTTGGCGCCGGCGTCCGTCGCCACCACCACGCCGAGGTCGCGCACCTCGATCACGCGCACCGGGAGATACGTCGCCGGCCCGAGCGTCTCCGCCACCGCGCGGCTCATCGGCCGCTGATAGAGCGGCTCGACTTCGCCCGACTGGAGAATCACCCCGTCGCGAAGGACGGCGATGCGATCCGAGAGCGCGAGCGCGTCGGCGGCGTCACGCGTGACGTGGATCGTCGTCACCGCGAGATCGCGATGGAGATGCGCGAGCTCGAGCCGGAGCCCCTTGCGCGTGACGGGATCGAGGTGCGCGAGCGGCTCGTCCAGCAGCAGCACGCGCGGCTCGGTCGCGAGCGCGCGCGCCAGCGCGAGCCGGCGCCGCTGCTCGAGCGTGAGCGCCTCGGGACGCACGCGCTCGACGTCCGCGAGCGCGAGCCGGCGCATCACCCGCGCGAGCCGCTGGTCGATGTCCGCGGCGCTCATTCCCTGCCGCCGCAGTCCGAACGCGATGTGCTCGCGCACGGTGAGGTGCGGCCACAGGGCCCCCTCCTGGAAGACGATGCCCATCGAGCGCTCGGCGGGTGCCAGGCTCGTGACGTCGAGCCCGTCGACGAGGATGCGGCCGGCGGCGAGCGGCGCGAAGCCCGCGACGGCACGGATCAGCGCGGTCTTGCCCGAGCGCGGCGGGCCGAGCACGGAGAAGAACTCGCCGTAGCGCACGTGGAGCGAGACCTCGCGCAGGTACGGCGGCGGGCCCTCAGCGGTCGTGAGCCCTTCGATGCGGACGTCCGCGAGCGGGCGGCTCATGCCGGCACCACGCGCGTTCGCCATCCGATCGGCACGCACGCCGCCCCGGCCGCGCCGACGCACGCGTAGACGGCGGCGGCCGGCGCCCACGCGAGCAACGAGGTCGCGAGCACCGGGCCGAGGAACGCGGCCGCGATGCGCGCGGAGTTGATGAACCCGATCGCGTCGCCGCGCGCGCGGTGCGCGATGCGCGCGACGACGATCGGAAACACCGGCGCGATGCAGAGGACTTGAAGGAAGCGCAGGGCCCCGAGCAGCCACACGGAGCCCGCCAGCCCGAAGAGCGCGAGCACGATCGACGACAGGAGCAGCAGCACCGGAATGAGGCGTCCTTCCGGCACCGCGTCCGCCAGCCGCGGCGCGACGACCGCGCCGAGCGCGGCGGCGACACCCGAGACGAAGATCACGAAGCCGCCGACCTCGAGCAGCCGCGCGCGCTCGACGCCGAGCGTGGGCAGGATCTCCGGAAGGATCGCGGGCAGGAACTGGAGCTGCAGCGAGCCCGCGAGCACGATCGCCGCGACGCCGGCGACGTCGCGCCAGCTCGTGGCGCCGCCGCGCTCGACCGTCGCGCGGGGCATCGGCGGCACGGACACGCCGCGAAACACGAGCGCGGTGCACCCGAGCAGGATCACGCCCCCGACGCAGAACGAGAGGCGGAAGCCGAGCCGCGCGGCCGTCACCGCGCCGATCAGCGGGCCCATCACCTGGCCGACCGTGATCGCGGACTGGATGAACGCGACCTGCCGCCGCACGTCGACCGCGTCGGACGCGCGGCCGGCGATCATGAACGCGAACGTCGACGCGGCCCCCCATCCCCCGAGGATGAAGCGCACGACGAACAGCTCGCCGAGCGTCCTCGCCGCCGCCATTCCGAAAAAGGAGACGCCCTGCAGCAGCTCGACCCAGACGTAGAGCGTCTTCGGGTCGTAGCGCGCGCCGAGCCGTCCCCACACCGGCGCGGTGACGACCGTGACGAGGTTGGTGATCCCGAGGATCCAGCCCGTCCAGCGGAGCGTCGACGCGGTGTCGAGCGTGCTGAGCTGCTGGACGTGGAACGGCAAGCTCACGAACACGAAGGACCACGCGAACGTGCTGAACAGCATCGCTGCCGGCACCACGATGCGCGCGCTCACGCGTGCGGGCGCGTCGTCACGCGACGCCGAGGCTCACGACGCCGAAGATCATCTCGGGCCGCCAGATCGGCGCCGGCGCGCCGAGCCACATGCGGTCGACGGCGCCACGCTCCTCGGCGCCGGACGCGATGAGCGCATCGATGCCCGCGCGATTGTCTTCGGGCAGCGAGATCGAGCGCGAGCCGGTGCCGTAGAAGCGGCGGCTCAGGTCGTGCAGGATCGCGCCGGTCGCAGCGTCGCGCGCGATCGACGGCCCTTCGTGCCACGGACACGGAATGTGGAAGCCGGCGATGGCGCCGTCGCGCTCGACGATCCAGCCGCCGTCGACGAACGGATGCAGCAGCGCGGAGCGATCTTCGCCCGTCGCCTGGCGCGTGAGCGCGCGCACGGCCTCGACGTCGTCCTTCTTCATCCGCCGCAGCCCGGGCGTCGCGGGGATCGTGCTGTCGAGCCCGGCACGGCGGAAGATGCGGTACCGCCGCTCGAGCTGGAATCCCAGGCGCTCGTAGATCGGACGCCCCATCGCCGTCGCGAGCAGATTGATCGTCGGCACACCGCGATCGCGGAGCCACGCGACCGCGGTTTCGGTGAGCCGCCTGCCGAGACCCACGCGGCGCGCCGCCGGATCCACGACCACGCTGTGGATCCAGCCGGTGCGCGCCGCCGCCCCGAGCACCACCGCGCCGCTGCAGCCGACGACACGGCCCCCGTCCTCGGCGACGAAGAGCGCCGAGTCCGGGCGCGCGATGAAGAAGTGGAGCTGCGCGCTGTGGTCACCCCATCCGACGGCGGCGAAGATCGGCAGCACCGCGGCGATGTCCGCCGGCGTCATCGCGCGGATATCCGTCACGCGCGGCTCATTGCGGCGGCCGGATCGTGCAGAAGCCCTGCGCCTCGATGCCGAGCGCGACGTTGAACTTGCTGCGGAAGTTCTCGAGCGCGACCGCGGCGGTGAGCTCGACGATCTGCGGCTCGTCGAAGTGCGCGCGCACGCGCGCGAACAGCGCGTCGGTCACGCGCTGCCCGGTGATCGTCATCGCCTCCGCGTACGCGATCGCCGCGCGCTCGCTCTCCGAGTAGAAGGCGCTCTTCTCCGCCGACTCCACCTCGCGCACCTTGTCCTCCGAAGCGCCCGCCTGCATCCCACGGGATGCATTGATGTCGATTCAGAACGGGCAACCGTTGATGAGCGCGACGCGGAGGTTGACGAGCGCGACGAGATCTTTCGGCAGCAGGCCCGAGCGGTCGATCGCCGCGCCGAGCTGCTTGGCGGCGCGCAGGATGCCCGGGCGCTGCGCCATCACGCGCGTCGTGTTGAGCACGAAGCCGAACGCCTCCTGCTCCTTCGCGTAGAGCTCCTGCAGGATCGGATCGTCGCCGGGCTCCGGAACTTCGCGCACTCGCGGGCCGTGACTCATGGTCGCTTGCCTCCCGTGCCCCGGAGCAGAGCCTGCTCGACCGCCGGCAGCGACTCGCGCACGACCTCGCCGACGATGGCGAGGCTGCGCGGCGAGACCTTGTCGAGCGTGTCCTCCGCGGTGTGCCAGGGCGGATAGTCGAAATCGATGAGGTTGGTAGCGGGAACGCCCGCGCGCAGGAATGGGGCGTGGTCGTCCTCGACCTGCAGGACGTCGTCGAGGAAGTGGCTGCCGTGGCCGAGACGCCGCGCGGTCTCCCAGACGATGTCGGTCATCCAGCCGGTGGACAGCGACTCCCTGCGGATGCCGAGGTTGCGGTCGCCGATCATGTCGACGAGGATCATCGCGCGCGGCAGCCGCGCCGTCCGCGCGAGCTCGGCGGCGAGGTGACGGGAGCCGTAGAGGCTGTCCTTCGAGCTCCACTCGAGG
>Ga0233425_10005339_pt1 | contig 20401 bp, 26 predicted proteins | sample Watercolumn_Towu_2_FD_181712 | JGI IMG/M metagenome (GOLD analysis project Ga0233425, IMG submission 181712) | Freshwater microbial communities from Lake Towuti, South Sulawesi, Indonesia - Watercolumn_Towuti2014_140_MG | ecosystem: Environmental > Aquatic > Freshwater > Lake | place... | reverse complement strand
CGCCATGACCGAGATCGATCTGCTGCGGCAATCCTCCTTCCTGTGGTGCGATCTGTTCGGCGACGACTGCTCGCTGATGGCGACGGGCTTTACCGCCTGGGCCGGGGTGTTCTTCCTCGACGGCCATTGGCACGCCGTCGGCGGCGCCGAAGGCCAAGCCACCCGCCGCCTGGCGGTCGGCGAACGCTTGGTCTGCCTGGCCCAGGCCGATGACTTCCTTAATACCCACGAGACCCAGGAAGCCGCCCACAAGAGCCGAAAGTGGCTTCACCAGCCGGCCACGGAGAAGCAGCTCCAGCATTTGCCACCGCAGTACCGACATGACTTGGGGCTGTCCCGCTACCGGGCCTCGGCGCTGCTGTCGTTCCGTTTCAACCGTCCGGCCATCCGCAAAGTGGTGGGCTTATGACCTACCCGAAATGCTTTTCTTCCCAACGCCAGCACGATGATTGGGTGCGCCTGGCTCGCAAGACCGATACCGATCCCGGTTGGCCGTGCATCGACTGCACCAACGACTTCCAGCGCCGGATGTACCGGGAAGGACGCTGCGAACATCCCGAGGCATTTCCAGGAGAACCCAGACCATGCCCTGCGCCCTCTGCCGACGCCAAGCCCGTGGCTTCCTCTGGCAAGAACCGCACACGCGGACGGAAGCCCGGCCCGTGCCCATCCGCTTCTGCTCGTTCCGCTGCCAAATCCTCTACGGGCGGCTCCGCGAATACCGGGAACAAGCTCGGCACTGGGCGGACACCGGGGAGGAGTTTCCCATGATCGATGCCACCGATACCGAAAAAGCGGCCATGGCGGCCGCCTTGCGGCCCCTGGGCGATTACGTCGCTGAGCTGGGGCTGGAACGTCCTCTCGCGAACTACAGCCGCGAGGAGATTCTGACCCTGGTCGAGATCGTCGTCGACGCCTTCCAGGCCCATCTGCTGGAAGTCCACGAACGGCAGGCGGAGCGGGAGGCCGAGTATTTCCGGCGGCTCGAAGCGCAGCGCAATCGCAATGGTTTCTCTTCGACAGGAGCACCCTTCTGATGCTGGATTTCAATCACACCCAGACTCTCCAGGAGCGACTCGGCACGCTGGTGGATACCGCCCTGCAGGCGGAGGATGCTTGTCAGCCGAGGCGCACCTATCTCGGCGCCTCCCGGCTCGGCGTCGCCTGCGCGCGGGCCCTGCAATACGAGTACGCCCAGGCCCCGGTCGATCCGGGCCAGGCCTTCTCCGGGCAACTGCTGCGCATCTTCCGGCGCGGTCATGTCATCGAGGACTGCATGGTCGAGTGGCTGCGCCTGGCCGGGTTCGATCTCCGGACCCGCGACCGCCAGGGCGAGCCGTTCGGCTTCTCGGTCCTCGATGGCCGGCTGCAGGGCCATGTCGACGGCGTCTTCGTCGATGGCCCGGAGGGCTTCGCCTATCCCTGCCTGTGGGAGAACAAGTGCCTCAACGCCAAGTCCTGGCGCGACCTGGAAAAGCACGGCCTGGCGGTTTCCAAACCCATCTATGCCGCTCAGGTGGCGGTGTATCAGGCCTATCTGCATCTGCACGAACACCCGGCCCTGTTCACGGCGGTCAACGCCGACAGCATGGCGATTTACAGCGAGGCGGTGCCCTTCGACGGCGCCCTGGCCCAGCGGATGTCGGATCGGGCCGTGAAGATCATTACCGCCACCGAGGCCGGCGAATTGCTGCCCCGTTCGTTCACCGATCCCACCCATGTCGAATGCCGCTTCTGCGCCTGGCAGGAGCGCTGCTGGAGGAACCCCGCATGACCCACACGCAAGACGCTTCGATCGAGCCCATGGTGGATGCCCGTGAGGCCGCCGACCATCTGAATCTGCCGCTGTACTTCCTGACCCAGCAGGCCAAGCGCAAGGCCTTGAAGGTGCCCCATTACCGGATCGGACGTCTGGTGCGGTTCAAGATTTCGGAACTGGACGCCTGGCTGCTCGCCACCGCCACCGTCGGCGGGGCGCCTGTGGAAACGGCTGCCACGGATGAGGAGGCCTGACCTCATGCTCGACTTCAACGATGCGCCGCCGAGTGGCGGCGAGGATCCCTTCGAACTCCGGGGCCGAAAGGAGGACCTCCGTGCCCGGCTGCTGGACCGGGTCGAACCGTTCCTGCGGTGGCTGTTTCCCCACGGCACCGTCCGTGGCCGCAAGTTCTACATCGGCAACCTGCAGGGCGATCCCGGCGACAGCCTGGAAATCGAACTCCAGGGCGACCAGGCCGGTCTCGGCTACGACCACGCCACCGGCGAATCCGGCGACCTATTCGCGTTTCTCGCCCGCCACGAAGGACTGGACCCGAGGCGGGAGTTCCGCCAGGTGCTGGCCGCCGCCGAACGCTGGCTGGGCAGTGAACCCCCGGCCTCCCCTCGCCCCAGGAAGCCCAAAGGGCCTGCCCTGGATACCCTGGGCCCGGCCACGGGCAAATGGGATTACTGGTCCGCCGAAGGACAACTCCTGGCCTGCGTCTACCGCTACGATCCGCCCACGGGCAAGGAATTTCGGCCCCGCGATGTCGTCCGCGGCCGGGATGGCGCTCCGCCGGTGCGGCCGCTGTACAACCTGCCGGGGATCCTGCATAGCCACTTCGTGGTGGTGGTGGAAGGCGAGAAGTGCGCCCAGGCCCTGATCGATCTCGGCCTCTGCGCCACCACCCTGATGGGCGGCGCCAACACGCCGGTCGACAAATGCGATCTCTCGCCCCTGGCCGGCAAGACCGTGCTGATCTGGCCCGACCGGGACGAACCCGGCGCCCGCTATGCGGAACGGGTGGCGCAGGCGGTGCTCGCCGCCGGGGCCCTGTCCTGTGCCCTCCTGCAGCCACCCGAGGACAAACCGAAGAAATGGGATGCCGCCGACGCCGTGGCGGAGGGCTTCGATGTGCGGGATTTCGTGACCCACGGCCCACGCACCGTGGTGCTGGCGGAGACCCTGCCCGAGTCCCCGGCCGGGCCGGAACCCCAGGAACGCACGGTCTGGGGCAGCGAGGACGACCTCGCGATGCACTTCACCCGCCGCTTCGGCGAGGACTGGCGTTATGTCGCCCAATGGGGGCAATGGCTGGTGTGGACCGGCAATCGCTGGCAGACCGACCAGACCCTCTGCGCCCAGCACCTGATCCGCCAGGTCTGCCGGGACGCGGCCCTGCGGGCGGACTCCCCCCGCACCGCCACCAAGCTCGCCAGCAGCGGCGCCATGGCCGGGGTCGAGCGCATGGCCCGCACCGACCGACGCCATGCGGCGCTGGCGGAGGAGTGGGACGCCGATCCCTGGCGGTTGAACACGCCGGGCGGCGTGGTGGATCTGCGCACCGGGGAAATCCACGCCCACCACCGGGAGGACCGGATGACCCGCCTCGCCACCGCCACGCCTCGCGGCGACTGTCCTACCTGGCGACGGTTCCTGGATACGGTGACCCGTGGCGATGCCGATCTCCAGGCCTATCTGGCCCGGATGGCCGGCTATGCCCTGACCGGCTCGACCCGCGAACACGCGCTGTTCTTCCTGCACGGCACTGGTTCCAACGGCAAGTCGGTGTTTCTGAACACGCTGACCGGGATTCTCGGCGATTACGCCAACAGCGCCCCGATGGACACCTTCCTGGAGACCCGCTCCGATCGCCATCCCACCGACATGGCCGGACTCCGCGGCGCCCGCCTGGTCACCGCCGTCGAAACCGATCAGGGCCGGCGCTGGGCCGAGGCCAAGATCAAGGCACTGACCGGCGGCGACAAGGTGTCGGCGCGGTTCATGCGCCAGGACTTCTTCGAGTACGTCCCGCAGTTCAAGCTGGTCATCGCCGGCAACCACAAGCCCGCGATCCGCAACGTGGACGAAGCCATGAAACGCCGGCTGCATCTGGTCCCCTTCACCGTGACCATTCCACTCGAACGACGTGACCCGGACCTGCCCCGGAAGCTGCTCGCCGAGGCCGACGGCATCCTGGCCTGGATGGTGGCCGGGTGTCTGGAATGGCAGTGCACCGGACTCAAACCTCCGCAATGCGTGGTGGACGCCACCGAGGAATACTTCGAGGAGGAGGATACCATCGGCGAGTTCCTCGACGAGGAGTGCCAGCAGTCCCCACTCGCCCGCGAAGCCATCTCCGTCCTGTACCAGCGATGGCGCGAAAGGGCCGAACGACGCGGCGAATATCTCGGCAACAGCCGCTGGTTCTCGCAACAACTCATCAATCGCGGCTTCGCCCGTACCCGTCTCCACGGCGGCGTGAAAGGACTCACCGGCCTCTCCCTGAAACCCAGAGAGCCCGGCTTCCTGCCATACCGCGACGACTGACTGCGCTCGGGTGACCGAAGGTGACCGAAATTTCGTTATCTCCGTTTACCCGCGCTCGCGCGCAGGCGAAGGAAGTTTCGAGAAATCGGTCACCTTCGGTCACCCGCCGGGAAACCCAAAGAGTGAATACCATGAGAACAACGATTCTGACCCTCGACCTCGGCACCCGGACCGGCTGGGCACTGCAGCAACTGGACGGCGCCATCACCAGCGGCAGTGAAACTTTCAAACCAGGCCGCTTCGAGGGCGGCGGCATGCGCTTCCTGCGCTTCAAGCGCTGGCTGACCGAGCTCAAGCAATCCACCGATGGCCTCGATGCCGTCTACTTCGAGGAAGTCCGCCGGCATACCGGCGTCGATGCCGCTCACGTCTATGGCGGCCTGATGGCCCATCTGACCGCTTGGTGCGAGCACCACCAGATCCCGTACCAGGGCGTGCCGGTGGGTACGATCAAGAAGCACGCCACCGGCAAGGGCAATGCCGGCAAGGACGATATGATCGCCGCCATGCGCGCCAAGGGTTTCCAGCCGGCGGACGACAACGAGGCCGATGCGCTGGCGTTGCTGGACTGGGCCATGGCGCAGGAGGTATCGGCATGAGCGGCTATCGCTGTCCGTTGGGCCGGCTCTTTCCCGAACGCCCCGACCCCGAGGACATCAAGCGCCAGGGCTGGCGCGACCAGGGCATCCTGGTCATCTCCGCCGAGGATCTGCGCCTCGACTGGATGGAGCGGCAACTGCTGAAACATATCGCGGAGCGCCTGTACGGACGCCGGGAGGTGTCCCATGCTTGAGTGGACCCTGGAGCAAGTCGCGGAGCGCTTCCGCGAGGCGGCGGAGACCGCGCATCGCCTGCCCTCGGCCCGGGTGCAGGGCTACTTCAACCTGTGGTCCGGCTTTCCGCGCGAGACCTGGCAACGCTATCCGGACGACGAGAAGGTCTATCGCTTCCCGCCGACGCCGGAGGCCATCGACCGCTGGGAAGAGGTCACCCGCTGGGCGCTGTGGCTGACGGTCGAGGAGCGGCATCTGGTGTGGATGCGGGCCGAGGACTGGGACTGGAAGGACATCGCCCGGCGCTTCGGTTGTGAACGCACCACCGCCTGGCGGCGCTGGCGGAAGGCGTTGAGCAGGGTGGCGGAGCATCTCAATGGGGTGGAAGACGCCTTTTTTGCTTCGGCGTGAAAATATTTTGCGGGTATTCGCGAACTGCTGCGGGCGCGTGCGGGTTGGTGAGGGTAATCCCATGATTTCACAGAATTTTCTCGTGCAACACATTCCGGAAATTCTGATATGATCCCCGCCAAGCTCGCGAGAGGAGTGACCCGGAAGCCTTCGGTCGTCCCTCTCGGTTTCCAGCGAAGGACCGAACCAGGAAAGCCATATTAAGGTGACAAAACGGGTCCTTCCTGGCCATTATGTAACTCGGGTGACGCACGCGCGGTATTTCGCTACCGTTTCCCGAAAAATCCGGGTTCGCACTCGCACCCCAAGGTTCGCACTCCCCACTGACCGACTTCCCTGAAACCCGCGCCCGTCGCGGGTTTCGCGTTTCTGGCTCCCTGAACATCTCCCAACCCCGGCGCCCCGACGGTGCGCAGCCGGTTCGCAGCAACGTGCGTACCGGACTGCGAACCTGTGGCGGCGTGCCCGCTTCGCAGGATAACGACCATGAATGATCCGAGTCTCACTGTCGATGACCTGTTCGATGCCGCCTATGCCTATCACGACGAGGCCGAGCGGGTCGCCACCACGGCGGTCGTGCTGGCTGCCAGGTCGGGGGCGGAATTCATGAAGGCTAAGGCGCTCTGCCGGCACGGCGAGTTCGAAGACCGCATTGAGCGGGATGCGCGGGTCAGCCTGCGGACAGCGCAACTGTATATGCAGCTGGCTCGAGGGTATCCAGAACTGCTGGAATCAAAAGCGCAACCGGTTGCGCTTTTGCAGGGAATTCGGCACGCCGTCGCTCTGCTTGCCGCCGACGACGAGGTGAAAGCCGAAGTCCAGACCCGGCTGGAAGCCGGCGAGACCGTCTCGGTGCGCGAGATCGAGAAGCTAAAACGCGAAGCCCAGGCCGAGCGCCAGGCGCGGGAAAAACTCACCGCCGAACTCGGGCAACTGCAACGCATGAACCAGGCCTTGCACCTGAACCTGGAAGCCGCCTCGGAACGCGAGCAACGCACCTACCGCGAACTCCGGGAAACCCAGGAGCAGATCACCAGCCTTGCCGAGAAACATTCGCTTGCGGCCATCGAGGAAGCCCGACAGGAACGGTCTGCACAACTTCAAACCGAACTGGAGAGCGCCCAGGCACAACTCGCCCAACTCCAGGCCGAAATCTCCCGCACCACCGAAGAAGCCATCCAGCGCGGCTTTCAGGATCGCCAGGCCGAACTGGACACCCTCGAACAGCGGAAAGACGCTCTCGAGCGCATGGTCGCGGCCCGCATGGAGCGGTTCACCCGCTTCAATGCCACCCTCGACGCCAATCAGGACATCGCGGACGAATGCGCCAAGCTGGCGGTGGCGTTTGGCGGATTCACCGCGACCGTCAGTTCCCACGAAATCCCGGGGCTCGATCCACGCACCCGCGCCCAGGCCGAGCGGGTACGTCAGCTGATCGACGGCGCCGCCAGAGCGCTGGATTTGCTGCTGTCCCTTCCGGATTGGCCGAGGGAATACGAGGTTCGGCAGGCCACATGATGGAAACTGCCCTGCAGTTGGAACACTGGCCGATCGAACGTCTGATCGACTACGCCCGGAATCCCAGGAAGAACGATCATGCCGTCGCCCAGATGGCCGCCGTCATCACCGAATTTGGCTTTCGCATTCCACTAGTTGCCAAAAGCACCGGTGAGCTGGTGGACGGGCACCTCCGGCTCAAGGCCGCACGCCATCTGGGCCTCGCCACGGTCCCCGTGGTCCTGGCGGACAACCTCACTGACGCGCAGATCAAGGCCTTCCGGCTGCTGGCAAATCGTTCCGCCACCTGGGCGGAATGGGATGAGGACCTGCTGCGCCTGGAACTGGAAGACCTCTCGGCGATGGATTTCGATTTGTCCCTGACCGGGTTCGACGAGGGCGAGATCGAGAAGCTGCTGACGGCAGTGGTCACACATCCGGACGAGGGCGAAATCGAGGCTGACCTGGATGATGAGGTACCGGAGGCTCCGGCCAATCCCGTTTCCCGTCCCGGCGATGTCTGGGCCATGGGCGCCCACCGGTTGATCTGCGGCGACGCCAGTGACCCTTCCATAATCGATGCACTGATGCAGGGCGAGCGCGCCTTGCTCTGCTTCACCTCACCGCCCTACGGCAACCAGCGCGATTACACTTCTGGCGGCATCACCGATTGGGACGCATTGATGCGCGGCGTGTTTGCACATCTGCCGATGACGGGCGACGGCCAGGTGCTGGTCAACCTCGGCCTGATTCACAGGGACAACGAGTTCCAGCCCTACTGGAACGGCTGGCTGGACTGGATGCGCAGCCAGGGCTGGCGCCGGTTCGGTTGGTACGTCTGGGACCAGGGGCCGGGCATGCCGGGCGACTGGAACGGACGGCTGGCGCCGAGCTTCGAGTTCGTGTTCCACTTCAACCGCCAATCCAGGAAGCCCCACAAGATCGTGCCCTGCAAGCATGCCGGCCAGGAGATGCATCTGCGTGCCGATGGTTCCTCCAGCGCCATGCGGCAGAAGGACGGGACGATCAACGGCTGGACCCATGCCGGTCAGCCGACCCAAGAGCATCGGATTCCGGATAGCGTGATTCGGATCATGCGGCACAAGGGCATGATCGGAAAGGACATCGACCATCCGGCGGTGTTTCCGGTGGCGCTGCCGGCTTTCGTCATCGAAGCGTTTACCGATGTTGGCGATCTGGTGTTCGAGCCGTTCTGCGGTTCGGGCAGCAGTCTGCTGGCGGCCGAGCGCACCGGGCGGATGTTGCGCGCCGTCGAGATTGCGCCCGAATACGTGGACGTAGCGATCCAGCGGTTCCGGCAGAACCATCCCGAGGTGACGGTGACCCTGGTGGCGACGGGGCAGAGCTTCGAGCAGGTCGCCGCCGAGCGGCTTTCTGCCCGGGAGGCCGCCTGATGAACGTCTCCTGGCTGGCGGACAAGATCGAGCAATGGCCCATCGACCGGCTGCTGCCCTATGCCCGGAACGCTCGGACTCATTCGCCGGAGCAGGTGGCGCAGATCGCTGCTTCCATCGCCGAATTTGGCTTCGTCAATCCGTGCCTGGTGGGCACAGATGGCATTCTGGTGGCCGGTCACGGCCGGTTGGCTGCGGCGCGGCGACTCGGGTTGAGCAGCATTCCGGTGGTCGTCCTGGATCATCTGACTCCGACCCAACGGCGGGCGTTGGTGATCACCGACAACCAACTAGCGCTCAAGGCTGGCTGGGACGAAGAACTGCTCCGGCTGGAACTGGAAGAACTCCGTCTCGAGGATTTCGACCTGTCGTTGACCGGTTTCGATCCCGACGAACTGGAGGATCTGCTGGCCCCTGAAGAAACCACCACCGAGGGCCAGACCGATGATGACCAAGCCCCCGAGGTACCTGACGTCCCGGTGTCGCAACCGGGCGATCTCTGGGTGCTCGGAAACCATCGAGTGCTATGTGGCGATGCCACGGTTGCGGACCACTACCCGCAGTTATTGGGTAGCGAAGCGGCGGATATGGTCTTCTGCGATCCGCCCTATGGCGTCAACTATGCCAACTCCGCCAAGGACAAGCTCCGGGGTAAGGATCGGCCAATCCTCAACGATAACCTTGGCGAACAGTTTGGTCCGTTCCTCGAAGCCACCCTGACACCGATGTTGCGGCATTGCCGAGGCGCGATCTACATCGCCATGTCCTCCAGCGAACTGGATACCCTCCAGTCCGCCTTCCGCGCAGCGGGCGGCAAATGGTCGACGTTCATCATCTGGGCCAAGCACACCTTCACGCTGGGCCGTGCCGACTACCAGCGCCAGTACGAACCGATCCTGTACGGCTGGCGCGAGGGCGCGCAGCGGCACTGGTGTGGCGATCGCAACCAGGGCGATGTGTGGAACTTCAACAAGCCGGTGAAGAACGATTTGCATCCCACCATGAAGCCGGTCGAACTGGTGGAACGCGCCCTACGCAACTCCAGCCGCCCCGGCGATGTGGTGCTGGATGCCTTCGGCGGTTCCGGCTCCACGCTGATCGCCTGCGAGAAAACCGGGCGGCGTTGCCGCATGATGGAACTCGATCCGAAGTACGTCGATACCATCATCCGGCGCTGGCAGCAGTGGAGCGGAAAAAAAGCCACCCGCGCGCGGGACGGGGTGGCGTTCGATGCATTGCGGGCGGGAGAGTCGCCCCTCCCGCCGGCCTGATTAGCCGCGGTCGACCCGGATGGCGCCAACCGTGTAGACCCGCCCGGCCTCGGTTTTGCGGGACTCGATGGGCAATCCCAGGTGCTTTCCGAGCAGGGATAGGGCACCCCTCACCGAGTGGGCCTGCCACCCCGTGGCCTCGACCAGTTGCTCCAGGGTGGCGCCCTCGGGGCGGTAGAGCATGGCGATCACCTGGGCCTGTTTGGTGTTTTCGCGCGTCTTACGCGCCCTGGGCGCTTCCGGCGCGGCAGGTTCGCTCGGCGTAGGTTCTGTCGCCGCTTCCGATTCCGGCGCTGGGGCAGGCAGACCGAGAGCCGCGAAGCCCGCCGGGCTGAGGATCGTTTGATCGTCCTGATATTCGATCAGTCCCTTGTTTTTCAGGCTGTCGAGCACCCTGGCCCGGGCGCCGCCCTTGACCCCTTCGGGGTACCAGTCAACCCGATGTTCGGGATGCTCGGCGGCGGCGATCAGGATGGATTTCTGGGTTTCGCTCATAGGAATGTTCATCGCTGTGCTCCTGTGGTTTGTGGTCATCGTGCCAATCACGATGGGTCCATGAACGCGCTTCGGGCGATGGAAGCCAAGCGCACATTGGCCCCGAAGCAAATCTTTTTGGGAAGAATCGATGGGTATTTCCATCCGCGCCTATGCCCGCCAGCGCGGGGTGTCCGACGCCGCCGTGCGCAAGGCGATCAAGACCGGAAGGATTACCCCTGAAGTCGATGGCACGATCGATCCGGCCAAGGCGGATGCCCAGTGGAATCGCAACACCGACACGGCCCAGCAACGCGAAAAATCCCGCCCGGTGCCGAACGAAGCGATTCATGCCGTGCGCGAGACGGTGGGCGAAGCGCCCTTGGCGAGTGGGATCGGTTCGGGCGGCACCACTTTCCTGCAGGCCCGCACCGCCAACGAAGTCCTCAAGGCCCAGACCAACAAGGTCCGGCTGGCGCGGCTCAAGGGCGAACTGGTGGACCGCTCCCAGGCCATCGCCCAGGTGTTCAAGCTGGCCCGCGCCGAGCGCGATGCCTGGCTGAATTGGCCGGCGCGGATATCGGCGCCGATGGCAGCCCGGCTCGGCGTCGACGCCCATGCCCTGCACATCGCGCTGGAAACGGCAGTGCGCGAGCACCTGCAGGAACTCGGCGAACTGCGGCCACGGGTGGATTGATGGAAGCGGACTACGACGGCGCTCTGGAGATCGAACGCGCCTGGCGGGAGGGACTGACGCCGGACCCGCTGCTGACCGTGTCCGAGTGGGCCGACCGGCACCGGATGCTGTCCAGCAAGGCTTCGGCGGAACCCGGACGCTGGCGGACTCGGCGCACGCCGTATCTGCGCGAGATCATGGACTGTCTGTCGCCGACCTCGCCGGTGGAGCGGGTGGTGTTCATGGCTGGCGGTCAACTGGGTAAAACGGAATGCGGCAATAATTGGTTGGGCTATGTGATCCACCACGCGCCAGGTCCGATGATGGCGGTGGCGCCGACGGTGGAAATGGCGAAGCGCAATTCGAAACAGCGCATCGATCCCCTGATCGAGGAATCGCCGGTGCTGAAGGAATTGATTGCGCCGGCCCGCAGCCGCGATTCCGGCAACACCATCCTGGCCAAGGAATTCCGGGGCGGCGTGCTGGTGATGACCGGCGCCAACAGCGCGGTGGGCCTGCGCTCGATGCCGGTGCGCTACCTGTTCCTCGATGAAGTGGACGGCTATCCCCGCGATGTCGAGGGCGAAGGCGATGCGATCTCGCTGGCCGAGGCCCGCACCCGCACCTTCGCCCGCCGCAAGATATTCATCGTCTCCACTCCGACCATCGCCGGGGCTTCCGCTATCGAGCGGGAGTACGAGGCTTCGGACCAACGGCGCTATTTCCTGCCCTGTCCGCATTGCGCCCACCGCCAGTGGCTGCGCTTCGAGCAACTGCGCTGGGAGAAGGGCCGGCCCGAGACCGCCGCCTATGTCTGCGAGTCCTGCGAGCAGACGATCCCGGAGCACCACAAGACCGGGATGCTGGAACAGGGCGAATGGCGGGCGCTGGCGCCGGAGAACGGCGGCAAGACCGCCGGGTTCCACCTGTCGTCCCTGTACAGTCCGGTGGGCTGGCGCAGCTGGAAAGACATCGCCGCCGCCTGGGAGATCGCGGTCGGTCTGGAATCGGGTTCGGCCGCCGCCATCAAAACCTTCAAGAACACCGAACTCGGCGAGACCTGGGTGGAGGAAGGCGAGGCGCCGGACTGGCAACGGCTGCTGGAGCGTCGGGAAGAGTATCCCATCGGGACGATTCCCACGGGCGGCTTGCTCCTGGTCGGCGGCGCCGACGTGCAGAAGGACCGCATCGAAGCTTCGATCTGGGCGTTCGGGCGCGGCAAGGAATCCTGGCTGGTGGAGCATCGGGTGCTGATGGGCGACACCGCCCGCGAGGAAGTCTGGCAGCGGCTGGCCGGACTGCTGGCGGAGACCTGGACCCATGCCTCCGGCGCACAACTGACGCTGGCCCGTTTCGCCCTGGACACCGGCTATGCCACCCAGGAAGCCTACGCCTTCGTGCGGCGGGTGAAGGATGCCCGGATGATGGCGGTGAAGGGCGTTCCGCGCGGCGCCGCGCTGATCGGCACGCCGACGGCGGTGGATGTCACCGTCCAGGGCAGGAAACTGCGCCGGGGGGTGAAGGTGTTCTCGGTGGCGGTCGGCATCGCCAAGCTGGAGTTTTACAACCATCTGCGCAAGAGCGCCGAGGTCGATGAGGACGGCGTCACGCTCCGTTACCCCGCCGGCTACGTGCATCTGCCCAAGGTCGATGCCGAATTCCTCCAGCAGCTCTGCGCCGAGCAGTTGGTCACCCGCCGCGACCGCAACGGCTTTCCGGTGCGGGAGTGGCAGAAACTGCGGGAACGCAACGAGGGCTTGGACTGCTACGTCTACGCCCGCGCCGCCGCCGGTGCCGCCGGCCTAGACCGCTTCGAGGAACGCCACTGGCGGGAACTGGAGCGGCAGTTGGGGATCGGTGAGGCGAATTCCGATCCTCCCCTGCAGGTGCAACCGATCGACCCCACGGAGGCCACCCCACGCGGTGGCCTTCCTGTTTCTGGGGGTACCAGAACCGGGCGGCGGGTCATCCAGAGCCGCTGGCTGTCCTGACGAGACTCCGATGCCCTACACCCAGACCCAACTCGACGCCCTGCGCCAAGCGCTGGCGACCGGTGAACGCCGGGTGAGCTTCGCCGACCGGACGGTGGAATACCGTTCGGTGGAGGAACTGCGGGCGGTGATCCGGGAGGTGGAAGCGGCCCTGGCCAAAGAGAAGGCCGAGGCCGGCACCGCCCATCCCCTGGTCAGGCACATCCGCGTCACCACATCGAAGGGGTTTTGAGCATGGGTTGGTTGCAACGGCTGACACGGGGCTTGCTCGGCGGTACCCCGACCTATGACGGCACCGGCTTCGGGCGCAGAACCCTGGCCTGGCAAGTGGGAAATCCCGGCGCCATCGCGGCCTTGCTCACCACCCAGACCGAACTGCGGGCCAGGAGCCGCGACCTGGTGCGGCGCAATACCTGGGCGCACGCCGCCCTGGAATCCTATGTCGCCAATGCCGTCGGCACCGGCATCAAGCCGCAGTCGATGGTGCAGGACGCCGCGCTGCGGGAAGCCATCCAGGCCCTCTGGAACGACTGGACGGAAACCGCCGATGCCGCGGGACTCACCGATTTCTATGGCATCCAGTCCCTGGCCTGCCGAGCCATGCTGGAAGGCGGCGAAGCCTTGATCCGGCTTCGCTACCGGCGGACGGAGGACGGCCTACCGGTGGCCCTGCAACTGCAAGTCCTGGAACCCGAGCATCTGCCGGTGACGCTGAACACCCAAACCGATAGCGGGAATGTCATTCGCGCCGGCATCGAGTTCGATGGGCTGGGCCGGCGGGTGGCGTACCACCTGTACCGCTCCCATCCGGAAGACGGGGCGCTGGCGCCGATGTCGGGCACCGGCGGACTGCAGACCGTGCGGGTGAATGCAGATGAAATCATTCACCTGTTTCGGCCCCTGCGGCCCGGCCAGATTCGCGGCGAACCCTGGCTGGCTCGCGCATTGGTCAAGCTGAACGAGCTGGATCAGTACGACGATGCCGAACTGGTGCGCAAGAAGACCGCCGCCATGTTCGCCGGGTTCATCACCCGCCTGGGTCCGGAAGATCAACTCATGGGCGAAGGCAGTGCGGACGCGAACGGCGTGGCCCTGGCCGGACTGGAGCCCGGCACCCTGCAGATTCTGGAACCGGGCGAGGATGTTCGCTTTTCTCAGCCTGCCGATGTCGGCGGTTCGTATTCGGATTTCCTGCGCATGCAATTCCGCGCCGTCGCCGCTGCGATGGGCGTGACCTACGAACAATTGACCGGCGATCTCACCCAGGTCAACTACTCCTCGATTCGCGCCGGCTTGCTGGAATTCCGCCGCCGGGTCGAAGCCCTGCAGCACGGGGTGATCGTCCATCAGCTCTGCCGCCCGATCTGGCAGGCCTGGATGGAACAGGCGGTGCTGGAAGGTGCATTGACTCTGCCGGGTTTTGCTCGTGGAGGGAGGCTTCGGCGCCGCGACTATCTGACCTGCAAGTGGATTCCGCAGGGCTGGCAATGGGTCGACCCCGAGAAGGAGTTCAAGGCGATTCAACTCGCGATCCGCTCCGGATTGATGAGCCGCTCCGAAGCGATTTCGTCCTTCGGCTATGACGCCGAGGACGTGGATCGGGAGATCGCCGCTGACAACGTGCGGGCCGATGCCTTGGGGTTGGTGCTGGACAGTGATCCGCGCCGAGTGGCGAAGACAGGTGCCGCCCAGCCCGAGGTTTCAAGGGACTCGGCAACGTAATGAACTACGAAGCCTTTAGCGTCGGATCAGCCACAGCACCAGGGAGATCACCAGGGAAAGCACCAGTCCCGAGGTGAACGGGAAATAGAGCACGAAGCCGCCGCGGGCGAAGCGCACATCTCCCGGCAGGCGCCCCAAGGGAAACTGGGCCAGCCAGGACCACAAGAGTCCGACGATGACCAGAACGATCCCGGCGATGACCAATTTCAGGTTCATACGCTACCCCCAGAAAATTCCGGTTTTGTCGGTATCGAGCGCATGCAGCAACGCCCCCAAATCCCTGGCCGGCTCCGCATACCGATAAGGATGCCAACGATCATTCCGATCCGGCGAGAACAGTGTCCACATACCTGCATCCACCGCGTAGCGAAACTGGGCAATGGGGATCGATACCCAGACGCCAGGCTGTCTGAACGCCTCGCGTTCCTCTGACAGGATAACGTTGTCGCCACGCAGCTTGTAGTTAAGCCTTACCTGATGGCGGTACGGCAGGGGGACTTTCCGCAGGCAGTAAGCGTTGAGTTGTTCTTCGATCGTTTGCCGAATGGCTTCTGACAAGGCCATCGCTACACCTCCCTTTTATTGAATCTCTGAACATGATGCTACCGCACCTGGCGACGCGCTTCTACAACACGCCGCTCCTGATCCAGCGCGCCAAGCTGGATGTGATCCTGGCGGTGCTCGGGGATCGGGTGGGCTGGCCGGGGCCGAATGCCGAGGTGCCGATTCCGGCCACCCGCCCGGTTTCTGCCTCGACTCCCGGCATTGCCTTGATTCTCGTACACGGTTCCCTGGTACGTCGCGGCCTCGGGGTGGACGCCGCCTCGGGCTTGACCAGCTACGCCGACATCGCTCGGCAACTGGACTTGGCGCTGGCCGATCCTACCGTCCAGGGTATCCTGCTGGACGTGGATTCTCCGGGTGGTGAGGCCGGGGGCGTATTCGAACTCGGCGAGCGGGTTCGTGCCGCCCATGCCGTGAAGCCGGTGTGGGCGATCGCCGCCGACTCGGCCTTCTCGGCAGCGTATGCCATCGCTTGCGGAGCTTCCCGTCTGGTCGTGAGCCGCACCGGCGGTGTCGGTTCGATCGGGGTGATCGCCCTGCACGTCGATCAATCCGTCCGCGACGCCCAGGACGGCTATCGGTTCACGGCAATTTTCGCCGGTGATCGCAAGAACGATTTCTCGCCCCATGCCCCCTTGTCCGACACCGCCGCAGTCCGGCTGCAGGCCGAAGTCGACCGGCTGTACGGGCTGTTCGTCCGCCATGTCGCCACGATGCGCGGGTTGAGCGAGGACACCGTGCGGGCCACCGAGGCCGGTTTGTTCTTCGGCCCCGAGGCAGTCCAGGCCGGATTGGCCGATGCGGAAGCGAGCCTGGAAACCACGTTGCTGGAGTTGGCGGATTTCGTCACGACACCACGCCTTACCCGCCATTCCAGCCCCCTCGGGATGGCTTCCTTCCCTATCCAGGAGACCCTTGCCATGAACACCCCCGAACCTCGCGACACATCGGATTCGAGCACGGCGCCGACCCCGGATGAGCCGATCGCCGGAACCGGTGAAGAGCCGATTCCCGAATCGAAGGAATCGAATCCTGCTTCGCCGGAAACTACGGCAGCCATCGACGCCCGCGTCGAAGCCCTGGCCATCGCCGAACTCTGCCAACTGGCCGGCCAACCCCAACGCATCGCCGGCTTCCTGGCCGAGGGAGTGACGCCCGACCAGGTCCGCCGGGCCTTGTTGGCCAGCCGGGCGGACAGTCCCGAGATCGCTTCCCGTCTCGACCCGAATGCCGCCGCCCACTCCACCTCGCCCGAGCACGGCCCACTGATGCAGGCGGTGCGCCGGATGATCGGCGCCTGATCCCAATACCCTTTTCATTACTGGAGCACCTTCACATGCCCGCGTTACGCGAACCCCTGAATCTCGGCGACCTCCTCAAGTACGAGGAAGAGAGCCTTCGCTATTCCCGCGACCAGGTCACCGTGGCCGCCGGGGAAACCCTCGCCCTCGGCGCCGTGGTCGGGCGCGTCACGGCCACGGCCAAGATCAAGCGCTTCGATCCCGCGGCCAGCGATGGCACCGAAACCCCGGTGGGCTTGCTGTTGGAGCCGGTGGATGCCGCGCTGGCCGATGTCCCGGACGGGGTGATGCTGGCCCGCCACGGCATCGTCGCTTCCGGCGCGGTGGTCTGGCCGGACGGCATCACCGTGCCGCAGAAAGCCGCCGCCATCGCCGCCCTGGAAGGGCGCGGCATCTTGATTCGCCAGTCGGCCTGAGGAAAACTCCCATGAACAACCCGTTCCTGAATCCCGCCTTCTCGATGGCGGCGCTGTCGGCCGCCATCAACATCCTTCCCAACCGCTACGGGCGGCTGGAGGCCCTGAACCTGTTTCCGCCCCGCCCGGTGCGGACCCGCCAGATCATCGTCGAGGAGCGGGCCGGGGTCCTGAACCTGCTGCCCGCATTGCCTCCCGGCTCGCCGGGCACGGTCGGCACCCGCGGCAAGCGGACCGTGCGCTCGTTCGTGATCCCGCACATTCCCCACGACGACGTGGTGTTGCCGGAGGAAGTCCAGGGCCTCCGTTCCTTCGGTTCGGAGACCGAGATGGAGTCGGTCGCGGGCGTCATGGCCCGTCACCTGGAGACCATGCGCAACAAGCACGCGATCACCCTGGAACATCTGCGCATGGGCGCGCTGAAAGGCGTAATCCTGGATGCGGACGGCTCGGTGATCTACGACCTGTTTGACGAGTTCGAGATCACCCCGGCGGTGGTGTCCTTCGATCTCGGCAATGCCGGCGCCAACGTCAAGAAGAAGTGCGCCGACGTGCTGCGGCACCTGGAGGATCATCTCAAGGGCGAGTTCATGACCGGGGCGCATTGCCTGTGCTCGCCGGAGTTCTACGACGCCCTGACCGACCACCCCAAGGTCAAGGACGCTTTCACCTACTGGCAGCAGGGCGCGGTGCTGATCAACGACCTGCGCGCCGGTTTCACCTTCGGCGGCCTGACCTTCGAGGAATACCGGGGTCAGGCCACCGACCTGAACGGCGTCACCCGCCGCTTCATCGCCGCCGGCGAGGCCCATGTGTTTCCGCTGGGCACCGTGGATACCTTCAGCACCTATTTTGCCCCGGCGGACTTCAACGAGACCGCCAACACCCTGGGCCAGCCGTTGTACGCCAAGCAGGAGCCGCGCAAGTTTGACCGGGGCACCGATCTGCACACCCAGTCCAATCCGCTGCCGATGTGCCATCGGCCAGGCGTGCTGGTGAAGCTGACGGCGGCGTGAGGTGGACCATGATTCCCATACCGGACTCCCTATACGTGGTGCTGTTCTATCTGGCCGGCCTGGCCGGTGTCGTCGAGCACTGGCGGCACCGGCGGGCGCGGGGCGAGATGGCCTGCTCCCTGGTCGAGTACCTGTTCGTCGTCGAGAAGGGCGCCTCGGCCTGCATGGCGGTGTCGCTGTGTGGAGCATTGGCTTTGTTGCAACCGACCGTGGAGTTTGCGTCGCCGGGTGCGGCCCTCGCCGCCTGGCTGACGGCCTTTGCCATGGGCTATGCGGCGGACAGCCGGATCAACCGGGGAGGCTGACATGGCGCTACCGGAAACCGCCGGCATCGATTTTCAGACCGGCTTCAACCTGGCGATCGGCCTGGCCGGCGCCTTCGGCGGCTTCTTCCTGCGCCAGGTCTGGGATTCCATCCAGGCCCTGCGCGACAAGGACGACGAGATCGCCGACAAGGTCCACAAGATCGAGGTCGACATCGCCGAGAAGATGCTGACCAAGAACGAGTTTTCCAGAACCGCCGACCTGTTGTTCGAGAAGATCGAGCGGCTCAACGACAAGCTGGATGCGGTGCGGATGGGACGTCCGCATTGCCCGATCGAAAGCAATCCGCCATGAACTGGGAGGAGGCCTCGGCCCGGCTGAACCGGGCGGCTTTCGAGCATCTGGGTCAATCCATTCTCGTCACCGTGGGCGGCGTGTCTATGGAGTTGCGCGGCATTCCGCAGGGAGACTACCAGCGGACCACCCGCAATGGGCTGGATCACCTCGAGTACGACGGCGCCGTCCATTTCCTGGCAGACGAGTTCGCTGTCAGCGGTGCGGGCGAGAACGATCTCCTCGCCTTCGGGGGCGTGCGCCATCTGATTCTCGCCACGGAATCGGTCGGCGACGGTCTCATTCGCTGCCTGCTGCGTCGATTGGTATGAGCGACACCCTGGTGTTCGGCATGGAGGGCCTGGACTCCGTGCTGCAGGGATTTCAGCTTTTGCCCGCCCGGATCGACCGGGCCCGGCGCAGAACCCTCCGGAAAGCCACGCGGCAGGCCCGCCGTGAACTGATCGAGCGATTGGCGACGGCGCACGGGATTCCGCAAAAAGCCCTGAAGGATCGACGGCGGGTCCAGATCTCCACTACGAAAGAAGGACTGATCTGGATCGGCTATGCCCCGATCGCGGCGATCCATCTGGGCAAGCCGGTACAGACCCGCACCGGCGTGCGGGTCCGCCAGCGGGTCTATCCAGGTGCTTTCGTCGCCACCATGGCATCCGGTCATACCGGGGTGTTCCAGCGGAAAGGAGTTGCCCGATTCCCCATAATCGAATTGCAGGAACCCCTGCCGCGCTCCGTGTCCGTGGTGGCCGCCGTGCGCCTGTCCCTGGCCGAGCGCCTGCCCGGCTGGTTCGAGGCCGAGTTGCGGAGGGAACTCGATGCCGGCTGATCCGGTCCGGTCCGCCCTGGTGGCGAGAATCCAGTCCGTACCCGGCATCGGCATCGTCCATGCCTATGAGCGCTACGAACTCAAGGCCGAAAAGCTGGCGGCGCTCTATAGCGATGCCGACGGCAGGCTGTTCGGCTGGCATGTCCGTCGGGTCGCCCTCCGCGAGGTGTCCCAGGCGCTCGGCGCCTCCATCGAGGATACCGACTGGCAGATCACCGGCTACCGCCAGGTCGTCGATGCCGAGGCCAGCGAGTTGGCGTTCGATGCATTGATCGACTCCCTCCGCGCGGCCTTCCAGTCCGACGAATCCCTGGGCGGAACGGTCGCCACCACGGTGGTGGAGGACCGTCTCGGCCTGCAACTCGACGAATCCGGCCTGTTCCTGTTCGCCGGCGTCGTCTGCCATGCGGCACAGCTTTCCCTCACCACCCGAAGGTATCTCCGACCATGAGCGATTCTCTTATTCCCACCGATCCCCATGCCGGCCAGGGCGGCAGTTATGTCGTCCAGCCGGATGGCACCCGCAGCTTGCGGGAACGCACCGAACCCCCGCCCGAAAGGAAGGTGGACTCCCCCGAGAGGCTGGAGCCCGAACCGGCTCCCGTGCCCGTTCCGGAGGGGGAAAGTTCGACCAAACCCGTGCCTCGACGGCAGAAGCCCGCGCTGACGGAGATGCCCGTCAGGAAGGCGGACTCTGTCGACGCTCCGAACCCCGAAACCGTTCCGGAACCTACCTCCACCCCTATAATCCTGGAGACCGATCATGTCCCTGGTGACTAGAAAACAGCTGATTCTCGCCAAGCGGGAAACGACCTACAACGTCGATCCCAACCCGGTGGGCGCGGATGCCGTGCTGGTGACCGATGTCGATTTCACCCCCCTGCAGGCCGACGTGCTGGACCGGAAGTATGTGCGCCCCTACTTCGGCGCCAGCCAGAAGATCACCGCCGGCAGCCGGGTGGCGCTGGAATTCACGGTGGAACTGGCCGCTGCGGGTGTTCCAACGACAGCGCCGCAATGGGGGATTCTCATTCGGGGTTGCGCCATGTCGCAGACAATTACGCCCGCGCACAAGATCATGGAGATCATGGTGGACGGTCCAAATCAGCCATGTAGCCATGTAG
>Ga0233425_10005338_pt1 | contig 20401 bp, 21 predicted proteins | sample Watercolumn_Towu_2_FD_181712 | JGI IMG/M metagenome (GOLD analysis project Ga0233425, IMG submission 181712) | Freshwater microbial communities from Lake Towuti, South Sulawesi, Indonesia - Watercolumn_Towuti2014_140_MG | ecosystem: Environmental > Aquatic > Freshwater > Lake | place... | reverse complement strand
ATTAATGTTCATCAGCAAGCTGAAGCGTACTGCGTTCACGCGATTAATTTTCGTTGTAAACTACCATCGGGCTAAAGCCCGAAGCGTTTTTACGCGTTGGTAGTTTGCTCGAAAATTAATGTTCATCAGCAAGCTGAAGCGTACTGCGTTCACGCGATTAATTTTCGTTGTAAACTACCATCGGGCTAAAGCCCGAAGCGTTTTTACGCGTTGGTAGTTTGCTCGAAAATTAATGTTCATCGGCAAGCTGAAGCGTACTGCGTTCACGCGATTAATTTTCGTTGTAAATTGTCAATGTGTAAAACACTTTGAGCTTCAGTCGGCGGTAATTTGCACTTCGATAACTTTTTTAACCGGTTGTGTTTTTCGTGTTTTATGATTCTCGGAATCACCGGAACAAATGGTGCGGGCAAAGGCACCGTCGTTGGCATTCTGAAAAAGAAAGGTTTTTCTCACCTTTCTGTAAGAGAGTTTCTTTCAGAAGAAATTAAGAAAAGAAATCTTCCGTTAAATCGGGATTCAATGTTTTCAGTTGCAAATGAGTTGCGCGCAAAACATTCTCCAAGTTATATTGTTGAACGGCTTTACGAAAAAGCAGAAGGCAATTGTATTATTGAGAGTGTAAGAACTCCTGGAGAAGTTTTTGCTTTGAAGAAAAAAGGAAGCTTCCTGTTAATTTCCGTAGATGCTGATCCAAAAATAAGATATGAAAGAATAATTAAGCGCGGTTCTGTGACTGATAATCTTTCTTTTGAAGAGTTTGTTGAAGATGAGCAAAGAGAAATGTCTTCGGATGACCCTGCGAAACAAAATATTTCAAAGTGTCTGGAACTGGCGGATTTTAAGCTGATAAATAACAGCTCAAAAAAGTTGCTTGAGAAGCAGGTTGAGAAAATAATTGAGCAAATTCTAAAATAGCGCAACCGCAACCTTTATAAGCAACCCCTGAATTCCAAGCACAATCACCTTCTCTCAGAGGCGAACCGCCTTTGAAATAGCATAAAAAGATGAATGCCTGAGTTTGCAATTTAGGCACGAAGCAGATTGAAGCCACCGAACATAATAATTAAACAATCGGTATGCGAATAACTTCAATTCCCGTTTATCCTGCGGGAGGTTGCTGCTATTCGGGTTCGGCTTAGACATGCAAGTCAGTTCAGCAATGGACGGCGCAATGCTCAATAACACGTCAATAATCTGCCCTTAAGTCCGGGATAACCTCGGGAAACTGGGACTAAAACCGGATAGGAAATGCGTGCTGGAATGCTGTTTTTCTGAAAGGTAACGCTTAAGGATGAATTGGCGGCTGATTAGGCTGTTGGCGGGGTAGTGGCCCACCAAACCTACGATCAGTATGGGTCTTGAGAGAGATGGCCCAGAGAAGGACACTGAGAAACTGGTCCTAGCCCTACGGGGTGCAGCAGTCGCGAAAACTTTACAATGCACGAAAGTGTGATAAGGGAACCCGAAGTGCTTATGCTTTTAGCGTAAGCTTTTGCCAATAGTAGGTACATTGGCGAATAAGTGGTGGGCAAGACCGGTGCCAGCCGCCGCGGTAACACCGGCGCCACAAGTGGGAACCGCGTTTATTGGGTTTAAAGCGTTCGTAGCCGGCTCGGTAAATTCTTTGTGAAATCGTTGCCCTCAATGCAACGACGCGCAGAGGACACTGCCAAGCTGGGGACCGGGAGGGGTCAGGAGTATGCCTTGGGGAGCGGTAAAATGCTATAATCCAAGGTAGACTACCTTTGGCGTAGGCGCCTGACTAGAACGGATCCGACGGTGAGGAACGAAAGCTAGGGGAGCGATCTGGATTAGATACCCAAGTAGTCCTAGCTGTAAACGCTGCGAGCAAGATATTGCATTTTCTTCATGAAAATGCAGTGTCGAAACGAAGGTGTTAAGCTCGCCACCTGGGAAGTATAGTCGCAAGATCGAAACTTAAAGGAATTGGCGGGGGCTCACTACAACAGGTGCGGCGTGCGGTTTAATCTAACTCTACGCAGAGAATCTCACCAGAAGCGACGGCAGAATGAAAGTCAGGCTAATGACCTTACTTAACGAGCCGAGAGGTATTGCATGGCCGCCGTCAGCTCGTGCCGTGAGGTGTCCTCTTAAGTGAGGCAACGAGCGAGACCTATACCTGCAATTGCTAACGAACTTTGTGATCGAGCACTTTGCAGGGACTGCCCCTGAAAAGGGGAGGAAGGTGTAGGCAACGGTAGGTCTGTATGGTCCGAATCTTCTGGGCAACACGCGCGCAACAATGGTAGGGACAATGGGATGCAACACCGAAAGGTGAAGCTAATCCTCTAAACCCTATCTTAGTACGGATTGAGGATTGTAACTCATCCTCATGACGCCGGAATCTGTAGTAATCGGGTTTTATCATAGCCCGGTGAATACGTCCCTGAGCCTTGCACACACCGCCCGTCAAGCCAGTCGAGCAGGGTCTAGGTGAGGCTTGCCCTATTAGGCAAGACGAACCTAAACTCAGTGAGAAGGGTTAAGTCGTCACAAGGTATCTGTAGGGGAACCTGCGGATGGATCACCTCCTAATTTTTTTTACTTTGATTATGTTTTTGTGCTTCAATCTGCTATTTTGTTCACTGGGCCTGTAGTTCAACGGTAGAACGCCGCCCTTGCATGTGCGAACTCAGAAACTTCGCGTCTTGAAAGGCGGAGGTTTCGGGTTCAAAATTTAGCAAAGCTAAATTTTGCCCGAAAATCAAAAGTTGGTTAGTTCGATAAAACAGTCTCTTTTGATTTTCGTGAGCCGTCAACCCGAAGGGTTGACGATTTTTATTGGCAAAACAAAATGAGCGTTGCTTTAATGAAAGTCCCGGCGGGTCCATATAATTTCATGTTTACATTTTGTTCATCGGAAGTTGACCATTTCCGATGATTGGAAGAGTTGTGTAATGTTCGTGCATTCACAATAATGAAGCCGTGCATAATAATAGAGTGTTCGGATTAAGCTATTAGGTGGATAACTTTGCTCAAAAGACGATGAAGGACGTGACAAGCTGCGATAAGCTCTGGGGAGTAGCAGGTATACATTGATCCAGAGATTTCTGAATGAGACCTCTCATTAGATCCTTCGGGATGGAGAACGCGGGGAAGTGAAGCGTCACAGTACCCGCCGGAGAAGAAATCAACCGAGATGCTGTTAGTAAGAGCGACCGAAAGCAGCGAAAGGCAAACCGAATCTTTCATAGAAATATGAAAGGCATGTGGTGTTTGGACTGTCTCGCATCTGCTGTGTGCCGACTTTAATTTCTCTGGAACGAGAAACCATAGAGGGTGAAAGTCCCGTTAAGAAAGGCATGCGTGGATTGGCAGGATCCAGATTACCGCCACCTGGATACGTGGTGGGAATATGGGAGTCATCAACTCCTAACCTTAAATACTTTTTGAGTCAGATAGCGTACGAGTACCGCGAGGGAAAGTTGAAAAGAACCCATAATAGGGTGTTAAAAGACCTTGAAACCTAATAGTGATAGTTTGATACGGCTCTTAGGAGTTGTATCGTCAGTTTTGAATAACTTGCCAGGGAGTATACTCGTGTGGCGAGATTAACTTAAAGGAAGTCGCAGGGAAACCAAAGGCCGCGCAGGCAACGAGGCGGCTAGGTGTGAAAGCGCCTATAGTCACACGTGTTAGACCCGAAACCGGACGATCTAATCCTGGGTAAGGTGAAGCGGAGGTAAAACTTCGTGGAGGCCTGTAGAGGTTCTGTGGACAAGCGTTCTTCTAACTTGGGATTAGGGGTGAAAAGCCAATCGAGTTCGGTGATAGCTGGTTCCTATTGAAATTGGTGTCAGTCAAGTCTCGGCAGAGACAGCAGGAACTGTAGAGATACGGATTTAAGAATTTTGCTTGGAAACAAGTAAATCTTTCGTCCAACTCCGAAGGTTCTTGCGTCGTAGAAGCCTGGAGACGGGGTATCGATTTAAGGTCGGTACGCGAGAGGGGAACAACCCAAACTATAGTTAAGGTCCCTAAATACTGTTCAAGTGTTAAAGGGTGAAAAGTGTCATTAACCACAGACAGCAAGGAGGTTGGCTTAGAAGCAGCTTTCCTATAATAAGTGCGTAACAGCTTACTTGTCGAGGTTAGTGGCCTTTAAGATGGACGGGGCTAAATCAGTTACCGATACTATAGACCGCCGCAAGGCGTGTGGTAAATAGGTGTACTGGCTGATGAGAAGCTTTCTCTAAAGAGGAGGTGGATCGGTCAGTAATAAGAATCCTGGCGGTAGTAAGCACGGAGCAGAGTGAGAATCTCTGCCACCGAAAGGGCAAGGGTTTCTTGGCAATGAAGTTCAGCCAAGAGTAAGTTGGTCCTAACTCCTGCCACAAGTTGGCAAGGGGGAAAGGGAAAAAGGTTAATATTCCTTTACACTTTAAGTATGCGTGGCGACACAAGTTTGTCTGCTGACGCTCTGGAATAGGCCGACACAAATAATCGTTTGTGTTAACAGAAATAAATCAGGGGAGTATCGTTATGATGAGAACCTGATTAAATTCTGGAATAGCGGTTCTTAAGAATCGTTCGGTTGATTTCTGGAGCCCTTGAAAAAGCAGGCAATCAGATCTTAAAGTGCCATACCCAGAACCAGCACTGGTGCCCCTGGGTGAGAAGCCTAAGGTGTGATGGTATAATCCGATTGAGGGAACTCGGCCAATTGGCCCCGTACCTTCGGTATAAGGGGTCCCTGTGGTTGTGTGCTATAAGTTATGCAATCGCAGGGTGCAATAACTAAGGAGGTCCGACTGTTTAACAAAAACCAAGCCTTCTGCAAGCCCGTAAGGGTGTGTATAGAAGGTGACGTCTGCCCAGTGCAGGTATCTCAAACTCTCTTTCAAGGGAGCTAAGGACCTGTAAACGGCGGGAGTAACTATAACTCTCTTAAGGTGAAACAAAATGTTGCCTTAGTAAAATCTAGCTATATGCTGGAACATCTGAGTATCTCATGCTACTAAGCACTGGACATTTGTGTGCGTAAGGCATATAAATCCCTTTGTTTAGTAAAAATGCAATGAGTGCAGATAATCAGCAGGAAAGATTAGATAAGCAATGGATTGTTGGTTTTGTTGACGGAGAAGGTTGTTTTCATGTTTCCATAAACAGAAATGAGAAAATGACTTTAGGTTGGTAGGTCCTTCCAGAGTTCAGAGTGGTTCAGCACAAGAGTGATAATTGCGTTCTTGAAAAATTCAAAGATTTCTTTGGGTTTGGAAAAGTTTGCAGGAATCACGGTGACAGAAATGAGTTCAGAGTTCGAGGAATGGAAAATCTCAATAAGATTGTTGAATTTTTTCAGCAGAACAAGTTGAGAACTTCCAAACAGAAAGATTTTGAGTTGTTTTCTGAAATAATAAAGTGTATGAATAACAAAGAACAATTAAGTAAGGAAGGCATAGAAAAAATTGCCAATCTTGCTTCGAAAATGAATCGACAAGTTCAGAGGTGTCTAAAATCCTCAGAGACCATATGCTAGACATGAGTAATCATGAAGATATGGTCCGATCCTTGCAGCGATGTAAGGAGGCATTAAGAAATTGATGCCCGCCACGCTTATGTGGTTAAGTAGTTAAGTAACAGATTGAGCGAAATACCTTGTCGTTTGATTGGCGACGCGCATGAATGGCGTAACGAGACCTCCACTGTCCCCAGTCGGAAGCCACTGAACACTCTATCCTGGTGCAGAGGCCAGGGATTTCCAGTGGGAAGCGAAGACCCCGTGAAACTTTACTGTAATCTGCTGCTGTGACGTGAGTTCCATTACATAGCGTAAGTGGGAGCTGTTTGAAGCGCATGCTTTCGGGCATGTGTTAGGCGACGATGTAACACCACTTCTTGGGACTTACGCCGCTCACCCGCAATGCGGGAACAACTGCAGACGGACAGTTTGGCTGGGGTGGCACTCCGCCGAAAAAATATCGGCGGAGCCCTAAGGTTAGCTCAGGCGGGTTAGAAATCCGCTGTAGAATGCAAGAGTAAAAGCTAGCCTGATTGAATCCTTATTAAGCTGGGATTCAAACGCGAAAGCGTGGTCTAGCGAACCTCTATGTCCTCATTGATGGGGGCTAGAGATGACCGAAAAGTTACTCCGGGGATAACAGAGTTGTCGCGCCCGAGAGTTCATATCGACGGCGCGGTTTGCTACATCGACGTCGGCTCTTCCTATCCTGGGCGTGCAGAATTCCGAAAATATTTTTTTCGGGCTGTAGGCGTCCAAGGGTGAAGGTGTTCACTTATTAAAAGGGATCGTTAGCTGGGTTCAATACGCTGTGAGGCAGTATGTTTGATATCTACTGGAAATGTTGAATGTCTGAGGGGAAGGATCATCTAGTACGAGAGGAACGATGACTCGAAGCCACTGGTTTACCGGTTATCCGATAGGGTACGCCGGGCAGCTACGCTTTAAGGGATAAGCACTGAAAGCATCTAAGTGCGAAACCCGCCTCGAAAAGAGACATTCTCGAACTCCCGCAGAAGACGGGTTTGATAGAACCGGTGTGTAAGCGCTAAGGCATACGAGGCGTTCAGCATGCGGTTACTAATCGTTCGTACCGAACATCAATTATTATGCACGGCATCATTTTATTTTTATATTCTGGTCAAATATCTTATTTTTTTAATCCGCAATTCTTCCGCTTCAGTATTATTTTTTCGCATGCTGCCTCAAAAAATCCGGAGCATCATTCATTTTTTGCGTGATTTTTTCAGGTTTCTCGTATATTTTTTCGGTTTTTTCTACGTAAAATTTATTAAGCCTTAAACATTTGAAATTTTTAGCATTTTTTGTTAGGAGGTGCTAAGATGAAAAAAATATGGTTAATAGCGTTAGCCATGTTGTTTTTGCCAAGCGTTTCAGCAGTGCGTATAGAAGAAGTGTATTACGACGCATTGAATGAGAGCGGGAGTGAGGCTGTTGTTCTTTTTAATCCTGCTAATGAGAGCATTGATATTTCGGGTTGGAAGCTGAAATCAGAGTCTTTGTCTGTCTTGGCTGCACTGCCCGCAAACGCGCTTATCAAGCCGAACGGGTATTATTTGGTTGCAGATGCCGGCTGGAGTTCTGGAAGGGACAACTCAAACTGGAGTCTGGCTGATTTTGAGGATTCTTTGACGCTTGCCAATACTGATTCCGGAATAGGGTTTTATGATGTGAATGATAATGTTGTTGATAAGGTTGGCTGGGGCAGTTCTGTAGGTATTTCAAATTCAATGTATGAAGGAACTCCTGCGTCTATTGTGCGTGAAGGTTACTCAATGCTCAGGCGCAATGACACAAATAACAATTCTGCTGATTTTTATGAGTCTATTCCTTTAATGAGGTCAAGTGTTTGGTCAGAGCATCAGGCGGTGAACACAACTCAAAAAGCAATAAGCATTCAGTTGAACATTCTTGATTATCTTGTAGCGGTTAATAATGTTTCAATAAGCCCTGATGAGTTTGATGCGAATGGCACGCAGATAATTCCCAGTCCGGGAGGCTTAAAGGAGATTCGTGTTGTTGCATTGGTTTCTCACGAGTTGAATTATTCATTAATAACCAATATAACAATGAATGGAAATCCGATGCATGTTGTTGAGCCGGTTAACCGGACTTCTGCTTTTTTTGAGGCAAAAGAAAACATTAGTTATATGGCTGCTCCCGGAAATTACACAGTTATAATCACTGTTCCTGGCTCTGTTTCATCAAAGAGCTATGAAATCATGTCCCTTACTGCAATAGAGCTTGATTCTGATTCAATTGCGCTTAATATCAAGGACAAGAACACGAATTACATCATCTTCGGAGACCGGAATTATTCAACTTCAGGCAGGCCGACAATGAAGAACATAGGCAACACGCGTGTTGATGCGGCAATAAAGTCCACAGATATAACCTCTGGTATTAATGCTCTTGGCTTAGGCAACATACGCTACTCTTTTGAGGGCAACGACTTTTACTCGTTAAAAGCCGGTGTGCTCTCAAAAGAGTTTAGTTTTGCTCAAATAGGGCTTCTGCCAGGTGGCTTTAATGAAGTTGGGTTAAGCATTTTTGTTCCAGGCGCTCTTGAGAAAGGTAATTATACTGGCTCTGTTGTTGTCTCTGCGGTGGCAAGATGAAATATTTGATTATTTTTTTTATTTTTGTTTTGTTTTCTCAGTTGGTTGAGGCTGGCTTTGGTGTTTCTCCTTCAAGTCTTGAGTTCTCAAAGGAATCAAGTTTTTACATTATTAATTCGGGTGAGCCGGCAAACTTTACAATAATTGCTCCGGCAGGTGTTTCAGCCGGGGTTAATGAGCTTAGCCTTATGCCTGGCGGGAGGGAAAAAATAAATATTGTTAAGAATGGTTCTGCATCCAGTGGCGTTATTGAGATAACACACAGCCAGGGCACTCTTAAGTCGGGTGTTCTGCTTCCTTTTGAGACTTTTGAAGAAGAATATTCGTATTATTCTGAAACTGAAAGTAAGCTTAAGGGTATTGTTTCTGTGATACTGATAAATTTTGTTGGTGTTGTAGTGGTTTGTGTGATAAAATGGAAGAAAAAACTCTTTTGATGGTCGCTGTTCTTTGTTTTTGCGCAGGTTTTTCAGTAATTCTGCTTGTTTACGAGAATGCTTCTGTGGAAGAAACCAGTGTGGTTGGTGAAAGCCTTGATGAAGATGTCATGGTTAAAGGAGCAGTGAAAAAGGCGTTTGTGGGTGATGGTGTTACTTTTATTGAAATAGAAAAACCGCAGAACATAAGTGTTGTTTTTTTTGAGGAGCTTAATGTGTCTGGGCTAAAAGAAGCGGAGATTACCGGCAGGGTTTCAAAATACAATGACGGCTTTGAAATAATAGGAAAAGAAATAAAAAAGATTTAGAACCTTTTTATCCTTACTCCTCTGCTTGTTAATTGCTGTGCAAGAGTTTTTAAAAATGGCGTATTTGGCGCTCCATTTTTGAATATTTGTAAGGCTTCTTTTTCTTTTATTAGTTTTGAATCAACGCATGCGTCTATGTCAAGCCATACATCGCTGCTTTTTTCAAAAAGATTGGGCAGGAATCCGAATTTTTTCGGCCTTACTTTAAGCAGGAATCCCGGTATGTTTCTTCCGGTTGTGATATGCCAGCTTCTTTGTTTTTTTGCTTCTGTTCCTCTTACAAATCTCATCGGCAGGTTTGTCAGGTTGTGGTATTCGGCACATAGTATTTGATATCTTGTCATTTTTTCATCCTAAACCATTTTTAGTTTTATTGTTTTTCCTTTAAAGTTTTTTGTGGTCCATTCCAATGCTTCTTTTTCTTTTAATCTCATAAACGCTTCGCCCGTAAACTGTGCAGGTATTAGTTTTAGCTCTTTGCAGGTGTCAAAGTCGAACCAGACCAGCATTGGCGTGTCAATTGGATTAAGTGTTGCTCTTACTCTGAGCAAGAATCCTGGAACATTTATTCTCATTAAGGCGTCTCTTGTTCTGTCTTCTTTTGCTTCTGTTCTTCTAAGCATGCTTCTAAAAACGCCTGTTGTGTTGCATGGCTGTGCTTTGGTTACGATATAATTATGCATCATTTTTGCGGCCTTCTTTATTTCTGTTTTCTCTTACTCCTATAAATACTTTTTCATTTCTCGGATTTTTCTCAAATCTGAACAGCTCCTGATTTGTTTTTATGCCTCTTTCTTTTATTAGCCAAAGAAAATGCTGGAATACACTGTTTGTTGCCTTGGCATCTGCCATTGCGCGGTGCTCCTGCAGATTTCTGATGTTTAAGTATTCACAGAGCGCAGACAGCTTTTTGCTCGGCAGTTCGGGGATGAGCCGGTTGGCAAGCTTTCTTGTGCACAGCCTGTCGTTTGTGAGTTCATGTTTTAGGTATCTAAGTGCGTTTTGCTGTATGAAGCCATAGTCAAAAGATGCGTTGTGCGCGATTATTGTTTTTTTCCCAAGAAATTCAAGGAAGTGAGGCAATACTCTGTTTATTGTTGGCGCGTTTTTTACCATTTCGTTGTCAATTCCTGTCAGTTGTGTTATGAACCCGGGTATTCTTGTCTGCGGGTTTACTAATGTTTGGAATTCATCCACGATTTTGTCTTTTTCAACTTTGACTGCTGCAAGCTCTGTTATTTTGTGAAAGTTTTTTGACAGCCCCGTTGTTTCAATGTCAATTACAGTGTATTCGTCAAGCATTGTTTTTTTTTCAGTGTCGTGGTTAATAAATATTTTGATGGTGATTCCGCAATTCTTCCGCTTTTTATGTGCGTTTTTGCGTATTTATCCGGGAAGAATTTATTAACCCTTTTTTTTTATTTGTTTTCCTTATGATTGGGCTGATCGCTGCAATTTTTATCGGGGTTTTGTTCGGCATCTTCGCCGGGCTCGTTCCGGGAATTCATGTGAATCTTGTTTCTTTAATGGCTGTTTCTTTGTCTCCGGTTCTTCTTCACTATTTTTCTTTGCTTTCTATTTCTTGTTTTATTGTTTCCATGTGTGTCGTGCAGTCTTTTTTGAATATTATTCCTGCGGTTTATCTCGGCGCTCCTGATTCTGATAGCTGTCTTGGTGTTCTTCCCGGCCACCGTTTTTTGCTTAAAGGTGATGGTTTTCTTGCTGTAAAGCTTAATCTTGTTGGCAGCCTGTCAGGTCTTGTTTTGAGCATTGTTTTTCTGCCCGTTGCTGTTTTTATTGTTAAAAGTTTTTATCCATTGATTTCCGGTTATGTCGGATGGTTGATTTTGGCTGTTGTCTTGTATATGATTTGGCGCGACAAAAGCCCATTTTGGGCTTTTGTTGTATTTTCTTTATCCGGCTTTCTTGGCTTTTTGGTTCTTAATTCGCATAATCTTGAAAATCCTCTTCTGCCGCTTCTTTCCGGCCTTTTTGGGGTTTCAACATTGATTTACAGCTTTAATTCAGGTTCGCATATTCCCCGGCAGAATTTAAGGAAACGGGTTTTTGTAAAGAAATGGGCTGCCTGCAAGGCAGTTTTTTCTTCTTTTGTAGCGGGCTTTTTTGCCTCTGTGCTTCCGGGGCTCGGCTCGTCTCAGGGTGCGGTTCTTGCGAAGCAGGTTGCTGGAAACATTGGCGAAAAAGGCTTTATGATTCTTCTCGGAGGCGTTAATACAGTGAATTTTGCATTAAGTCTTGCCTCTTTATATGCTCTCGGTAAAGCAAGGAACGGTGCTGTTGTTGCTCTCGGCCGGCTTCTTGGTGAAGTTTCTTTATTTCAGATATGTATTTTTGCTGGTGTTGCATTGGTTGGTGGTGCTGTTTCTGTTTTATTGGCTCTTTTTTTCGGCAGGGTTTTCTCAAGGCTTGTTGAATCTGTAAACTATAAGCTTCTTGTTTCTGGTGTGGTCTGTGTTGTTCTTTTTTTGGTTGTTATTCTCTCGGGCTGGAAAGGGATTGTTGTCCTTTTTGCTTCTGCTTCGCTGGGGGTTATTGCATCAATTGTGAAATGCTCAAGAACTCAGGCAATGGGCTGTCTGCTTGTGCCTGTTATTATTGGGTTTTTGTGTTAAGGATTTCTTACAGACACGTTTTTTTCGACGGAAACAACGTCATTATCGGATAGTATTTCATTGAGCGTCACTTTGAGAATATATTCTCCGGCGGGTACTTTGTCGGTCAGGAATACGCTCTTTGCTTCAAATGTTTTGATTTCATATGCTTCAATATTGACCCCAATTCCAAAAGCGAGAGTTTCGCTAGCATTAAATAAGGATTGTTTAGTGGTTTTATCAAGCAGTGAAAACTTTAGGATGGGTCCTTTAAGCGATTTTTCCCCTTTGTTTTCTGCGGTTCCGCTAATTGTTTCAAAGAAACAGTGTTCAGGAGTATAGCATTTTATTTGTGTTTCAGCGATATTCAGCTGAAAACTAAAAGTTGATTCATCTTCTTTAATTGATTTTTCAGTAGATTCGATTTTTGCATTTGTTGCTTCCAATACTGCATTAAGGTCATATCCCAAATTTGTTTTTAAGTATGCGATTTCTGAAATGGAGAATTCTTTTAAGTCTGTTTGCTTTTTTTTCAATAACTCCAGTTGTGCTTTTTGCGCTTCTTTTATTTTGCTTATGTCTTTTGTTGAATATGCTTGTACAAGAATCTTTAATGTGTTTGTTGTAAAATCCATTTCTTTTTTCATGAACTGAATTAATTTTGCTTCAATTGCAACATCATAATCTTTAGATGCTTCATCAAGTATGCTTCCTGCAGAACTAATCTTTGCATTAACCCCTGTTAAATCAACACTGTTAAATGTTCCATCGAATTCTGCTACAGCTGAAGAGTAAGTTTCAATTATATCGCTCCATTTATCTTTAAATTGAGAATAATCTTTTGATTCAGAAAAACTCTTTTTAGAGCAACTGGTTAGCAACAATAAAGCAATACTGCAAACAAGTAAAAAGTAAACTGTTTTTTTTTTTTCATTTTTACACCTCACCGCACTGTTGTTGTAAATCTTTATTTTTTTATTTAAAAATTTTTGCATTTTTTAGTTTTTTTCGCTCAAAATTTTGTTTAACTCTTCAGTATTATAAACTGCTATTTTATTCTGTTCTTTGAAGTGTTTGTCATTTGACCATAGTGGAATGCTGTGTTTTAGCGCTAATGCAAGGTAAGGCGCGTCTTTTTCATCAGGTATTAATTGTTTTGCTCGATTTATTTGTTGAGGTGATATTTCTTCAAATTCAATCAGTTTAGAGATTATTGTTTTGATTCTCTCAAATTTTTCATCATTGATGTTCAGTTTACTGCAGATTAACTCTTTGTATTTTTCTATTTCGATTAGCGCAAAATTGTGAGAAATCAATTCGGGCTTGTGTTTTTTATTAGTTGTCTTGTGAATGAATCTTTTTTTAACAAAGAAAATGCTATGTTCGTATCAATCACAACTTTCATTTTTTCTTCAAAAAGTTTTCCTTTACTAAATCTCCAAGTTTTTCAATCTCCTCATCAGTTAATGTGCTGTCATTTGTTAGTTCTTCCAGCTCTTCCAATAGTTTTATTCTTTTGCTTTCTTTTATTAGCTCTTCTCTTGCCACTTCCGACCAGTTTACCCATGAAAACTTTTTCAGCTCGCTTTTTATCTCGTCAGGTATGGTGATTGTTGCTGATGTCATTTTTTCCTCTGTTTTTCAAACTGTGTTAATTCTTTTAGTCTGTTCAGTATTCCAATTTTCATTACTTCGTTCCAGTCTGTTTTTGGAAATTGTTTTTTCAGTTTTTCTAATTCTTTTGGTGCTGAGATTGTTAATGTCGCCATTCCCGCCCTCCACGTTAAAGTGTAATTATACATAAATAAGTGTGTGTATTTAAATGTTTTGTTTTTATCCTTGCAAACATAAAACTATTTAACTTGCTTTCTTTCTGCTCTGTTGTGCTGCCCAAAAAGATATCTGAAATAATTGGCAATAATGTAAAAATTATTTCTAAGAAGTTGGAATACAAAAAAGATTTTTTCGGCGATTCTCCCGCTCCATTTATAGGCCGGTTTGGCTACCCGAATGTCAATGTTGGAGTGCTCTCAGCAATAGAATACCCTTCAAAAGAGGAATTAGATGATCCAAAACTGTGGGCTCATACAGGAAAAAAGGTTGCAGACATTGTCAATATTCGTTCTTCATTGATTAACTCTCGTTTTCAGTCGAACATTTATGCAAAAGTTGAGAGATTAACTGCGCTGGCACAAGAGGTTGGACTTTCTTCAAAACCGGTTGAAATAGAGATCAATCTTAAAGACAAGCCAGTGTTCAGGATAAATGTTGATTCTCATCACTCTCCTCACGGCCCTAATGCTGATTTGGAAAAAGCAAAGATTACATCTAATCCTAAAGTTGATGCCAAGGTTGAGAAAGTTTTTTCTCAAACTGATTTAAAAGCTGTTGAAGCTGTTAACTATCTTTATAATAAAGGTGTTGATGAAAACCAGCTCTCAAAGATATTGAGTGTTGGTGCTGTCGGATTGAAAAAGAACAGAAAGCTTGTTCCCACACGATGGTCTATTACTGCCACTGATGACATCATCGGAAAAAGTTTGATTGATGAAGTTAAAGAGTTTTCACAACTAGGCAATTACCGCTTGTATTTTGGAGGCATTCTCGGTAATTATTACCTGATTATGTTTTTTCCCGAAGTTTGGAGTTATGAGCTGTTTGAGATGTCTCTTGCCAATACTGATTCTTACTCGGCAGATCATGAATTTTACGGCGGAAGGAAAACATATTCTGAATCCTGTGAAGGGGGCTATTATACAGTCCGTTTAGCAGTTACTGAAAAGCTCAGAGAGCTGAAGAGGCAGGCAACTGCTGTTGTTTTCCGCTTTATAACAAACGAGTATACGGCTCCTTTGGGCGTGTGGGTTACAAGAGAAGCGGCAAGGAAAGCTTTGTCAACAAAACCTTTTATCTTTAACACAGAGCACGAGCTGTTTGCAACAGCCAAGCATATTATTAATGAGGATTTCCGTTTTAATCTAAGCAGTCTTATTGAGCGCAGTGTTCTCATAAGAAGCAGGAAAGTTCAGAAAAAGCTGTTTGAATTCTGATATCTACTGCAAAACAAAAAACTTATTAAACCTTTATTTTATTTTTCATTTATGGACTTTAAAAAAGAAGTTGAAAGGCTTAAGGATGTTTATGGCGAAATAATCAAGTTTGAGGTTGATATTGCACAGCCAGTCATGCCAAGCCTTGATTTTTATAAGAGCAGGCATAACTTGTATGTTCAGTCTCTTGACTCTGTTGTTAAGAATCTTCATATCGCTGTTAAGCAGATTAGTGTGCCTGAAGAAGACGAGTTTACTCTTCAGAGGATTAATGCGATAATTGACAAGCTTGACACGCGCGATATAAATGAGTTAAAGCTTCTTGTTGACGAGCTTGGGCGTCTTACTCAGATTCTTGATTTAAAGGAAGAGGAAAAAATAGACCTTCCGATAGACATTCCAACCGAAATTTATTCAGAGCTTGAGGCGGATGCCAATGAAATGCAGAGATGCTTTAACGCAGGCTGTTATAGGAGTGTTGCAATCCTTTGCGGGAGGATTATCGAGACCGTGCTTCACAGGAAGTATTTTGAGGCAACTAATAATGACCTTCTTGAGAAAAGCCCGGGCATAGGGCTTGGCAATCTTATTGCGAAGATGAATGAGCAGAATATTCATTTTGACCCGGGTTTAACTCAGCAGATTCATTTAATCAATCAGGTCAGAATCTTCTCAGTCCATAAGAAACAGCAGCAGTTCTCTCCTTCGCAGGCGCAGGCTCAGGCGATGATGCTTTACACAATGGATGTTGTTAAGAAGATGTTTGCTGAAAAGATTGAATAGCTACCAATCTTTCAGTGTACTGCACACCTCTTCATATTCATCTTTTTTATCTCTGTATTCTCTATCCTTTTTATTCTTAATCTCTTCATGCTTGTCATCTATTTTTTTGTAATATTCTTTTGCAAGCGTTTTTAGTGTCTCTCTGATAGCAAGGGCATATTCTCTTCTTATTTTTGCTTTTGTCAGTCCATCAAAAGCGTTTAGCGGTGTACTATTTGCGGGATTTCCGGAGAATATGAGATCATTATTGCTTAGCCATCTTGGCCAATTGTTTCTTATTCCGAGCGTTGTGTTGTTGTCATTGTTTGTTATTACAAGTTCGATATGCCCTTCATTTTGGCGCACTTGGTATTCTCTTCTTAGCCATTTGTCTGTATTTGTCGGGCTTGAGTACTTAAAACGAACACTCTCAATTTTGTAGTCATGAAGTCTGTCTAACAAGAGTTCTATCGTTGCTGCAGAAGAAAATAAGTCTTCAAACGCAAGATAGCTGCCAACTACTGCTACCACAATAACTGCAGCAGTCGCAATCTTTCTGCTTTTCATCTCGCATCCTTCCATCCTTCTTCTTTTCTTTCTGCACCCTCATAGAGCTTTCTGAATCTTTCCACATTTAAATAATTTTCAACAGGGCTTCCTTTTTTTGCATTTATTTCAGCAGTTAATCTTATTATTCCGTCCTCAAATGTTGTTTCTGTAATGGTTAAATGAGACTTAACTCCCTGCCCAAGATATTCGCCCAGACATTCAACAATTACTTTTCTGCGCTCAACTCCTTGCATTGGTTTCTCGCACAACGCTCTTACTTCCAACCTTGTTCCAGTCTCTACTCCCTTCTTGGTCTCTTCAACAAGCTTCACTCTATCAAATCCTGTTATTGGCGGAGAGCACCCATAAGCCAGCGCAACGGCCATAACTGTTAACAAACATGTTTTCGCATTCATTTTTATCACTCTTAAGGAAATCTCGGATAATATTTAAATATTAGTTGTCACATATTATGACTACTATGAACGAAACAGAATTAATTGCTCTGGGTTTTAATCGGAATGAAGCAAAAGTTTACCTTTCATTAATCAAGTATGGCGGAGCTGATGCGAACACAATTATCAAAGATACAAAGTTTCACAAGAACATTGTTTATGACAATCTTGAAAAGCTTATCGACAAAGGGCTGGTTGCATTTATTATTGAAGATGGCGTAAAGTTATTTCAGCTCGCCCCTCCTCACATGCTTGTTCAGTTTTTTGCTGAAAAAAAGCAGGAAGCGGAGGAGAACGAAAAAAAAGCTTTATCTCTCTCAAGACAGATTTCTGCTGTCTCAAAAGAGGTTAGAAGCATTCAGAAGGCGGTGGTTTACAGAGGTATTAAGGGGGTCAGGGCATTTTACTCTGAATTGCTTGAGGCAAAGAAAGATTATGTTGTTTTTGGCGCTCCGAAGGAATCAGTTGACATCATGGGCGAGCATTTCTGGCTTAACCTTACTGAAAAGTCTAAAGAAAATAGAATAAAGCAGAAAATGATTTTTAACAGCTCCTTGAGAGATTATGGAAAAAAAGTTTCTCATTCTTTGAATGAGATAAGATATTTTGATGATGATTTTGAGCCTTTTACTGAAACAAATATTCAAGGCGGCCAAGTTGCAATTATTGTCTGGACAAAAGAGCCGGTTATTTTTTTGATTCAGGATAAGATTGTTGCAGATAACTATAGAAAATATTTTGAGGATATGTGGAAAAGGTCAAAAAAATAATTACTCGGCTATTGCCTTTATCCTTCTCACTCCTGCAGCGCTTGATTCTTCTTTTAATATTTTGAATTTTCCTATTTCTTTTGTGTTTTTGACATGGGGTCCTGCGCAGATTTCTTTTGAGAAGTCGCCGGCGGAGTATACTGTTACTTTTTCGCCGTATTTTGATTCAAACACCCCTTGCGCACCCGCTTTTTTCGCCTCTTCTACAGTCATTTCTTCTCTTTTTATCTCGATGCATTCAGCTATTTTCTTATTCACCAGCTCTTCAACTTTTTTAATCTCTTCATCCGTTAATTTTCTTTCAAAATTAAAGTCAAACCTTAATCGTTCTGGGGTGATGTTTGAACCTTTTTGATAGATGTTTTTCCGTCCTAAAACTTCCCGCAATGCCTGATTAAGTAAATGTGTTGCCGTGTGCAGTTTTGTTGTTTGTTCGCTGTTGTCCGCCAAGCCGGATTTAAACATTCCTGCGGATGCCGTTCTTGATAATTCTTGATGTTTTTTGTTCTCTTCTTCAAACCCTTTTTTATCAACAGTTATCCCATTTTCTCCAGCCAGCTCAATTGTCATCTCTAATGGGAAGCCGTATGATTGATAAAGCAAAAACGCGTCTGTTCCGGAAATATTTTTCTTGCCTTCAATTATTTTTGAGAAGTATTTTTTTCCTTCAACAATTGTTTTCATGAACTTTTCTTCTTCTTTCTGTAATTCGTTAATTATGTGGTGTTTTTTCTGCTTAAGCATCTCATAATCAGTGTATATCTCAAATACTGGTTCTGCTATTTTTGCTGTGAAGTTATTCATTCCTATTTCAATGCCATATCGTACTGCCCTTCTGATTAATCTTCTGAGAACATAACCTCGCTCGGCATTGCTTGGGGTGGCGCCGTCTGCAATCATAAAGACGCTGGCTTTAATGTGGTCTGCGATTATTCGCATAGCTCTTGGCTCTTCAGCATATTTTTTTCCGCTAAGCCATTCTATTTTTTTGATGATTGCGATAAATCTATCAGATAAGTAGTTGTCTTCAAGTCCATTCAATATTGCCGTTGTTCTTTCTACGCCCATTCCTGTGTCAATGTTTTTTTGCTCTGCAGAATTATAATTCCCTTTTTCATCCTTGTTGTACTGCATTAGCACATCATTCCATATTTCTATCCAGTTGTTGTCGTTTGAATCAAATTTTTTTGGTGCTTTTTTATCATTCGGCTTCCAGTAAAACATTTCTGTGTCTGGTCCGCACGGCCCTGTTTTTCCTGCCGGCCCCCACCAGTTGTTTTCTTTTGGCAAAAATGCGATTCTTTCTTTTGGAATTCCCAGTGAAATCCATGTCTGAGCTGATTCTTCGTCTTTTGGGCAGTTTTTGTTTCCTGCAAACACGCTTACAGCCAGCCTTTCAACAGGTATTTTTAATACTTTTGTCAAGAATTCGAAACTATACTTGATTGCTTCTTTTTTGAAATAATCTCCCAAGCTCCAGTTGCCAAGCATTTCAAAAAATGTATGATGATAAGCATCTCCTACTTCATCTATATCCCCTGTTCGCACACATCTTTGTACATTGCACAATCTTTTTCCAAGCGGATGCTTTTGTCCAAGTAAGAACGGCACTAATGGGTGCATTCCTGCTGTTGTGAACAGTACTGTCGGGTCGTCTTTGGGAATCAAGCTTGCATTTTCTATTTCCTTGTGTCCTTTGCTTTTAAAGAAGTCAATATATTTTTTTTTCAGCTCAATTGAGGCGATCATTAAGCATGCTAACTTGCAGGGGTTTAAATATTTTGTTGCCGTTCTGTGCATGGCATTCGAAAGGTATTTAAAGTAGCGCTTCCAAATCATATTAGAGGTGATGAAAATTCCACCGGGAACTCCGACAGATTTGGTGCTTGCTTATAGGGAGCAGGGCTATGATGATGAGACAATAATGCGCGGTTTGCAGCAGCAGGGTTATTCTTCTCAGCAGGTTAATGACGCTTTTAATCAGGCGAATCAGAAAAAGCAGGCTGTTGCAGGGCCTGTTGAGGGCATGGAAAAGTATAGCTCAGATAATACTGAGGCGATAGTTGAATCTTTGGTTGAAGAGAAATGGGCTGAGTTTCAGGATAAGCTTAAATTCATTAATGAATGGAAGGAACGGGTTGATTCACAGCTTATGCGTTTTGACCAGGAGATAAAGCTGTTAAAGGAGAACTTTGACAAGCTTCATGAGGGCATTCTCGGCAAGATTTCGGAGTATGATACAAATCTCAAGGATGTCGGGAGCAGTGTTAAGGCGATGGATGAGGTTTTTAAGAGGGTTATTCCTTCTCTTACGGATAGTGTCGGTAAATTAAACAGAATGGCAAATAAGTGATTCTTTTTTTTGTTTGTCAGGGCATTGTAAGAAGTCTTACTGCGAGCGCGCCTATTACCAAAAGGAATACTGCGCCGAGCATTTTTGGGTGGAAAAGAATGTCTTTTACTCCTTCATTGAATGTGTTTGCTGTTTCGTTTATTCCCTCTTTTTCAGAGAGCTGTGCGCCGTAAACTTGGGAGAATGCAAATATGACTATGATTATTCCTAATGCAACTATTGCCCAGGGCACGCTCATGTTGTCTTTTAGTGCATCTGTTATTGATTCGCCTTTTACTCCGAATGCCATAAAAACAAGTATTACGAGGAATACGAACATCATTAGTAGCACAAACCAGGGGGCTATTATGTTCATTAGGTTTACAACGGATGGTATGAACAGCGTTATTGCTGCAAGAAGTATTGCTATCACCGCGTATATTCCTTTATTGCTTTCTCCATTAAAGAAGTCTACTTTTAGTAGTATTGCATAGGATACAACAAAGATTAGGAGAAAAGTAAAAACTGGGGCGAAATGCCCCGCTAATCCAACATCGAGTAAAGATGCCATGGTTTATCTGGGCGGGGTGGTTGTTTGTGTTGTTGGTTGTGTTGTTGTGTTAGTTTGTTGGTTCTCGCCTGTTCCGCTTGTTATGAACCACACTATTAATCCGAATACGAGGATTATCAACAGCAGTGCCTGAAACTCGGGGTCTGAGAACCAATTTAAGAATGGTATTCCGCTGAAAAAGCTGTAATTCATGTTGTCAAGGAAGATGAGTATTACAATTACCAGCGCAATCCATCTTACGCTTAGCCATTTAGTAGAATATTTTAAATCAGCCTGGGTGCTTGTGCTTGCAATGAGAAGCATGACCATTATTACTGCTATCATTATCATTGCAACCTGGGGTATTGACTGGTTTATTACATCAACAATATCAATCTCTCCATAATAATACTGTCCTGTTGCATGGGGTGTTATTACAAGTAGTGCAATAA
>Ga0233425_10005337_pt1 | contig 20402 bp, 24 predicted proteins | sample Watercolumn_Towu_2_FD_181712 | JGI IMG/M metagenome (GOLD analysis project Ga0233425, IMG submission 181712) | Freshwater microbial communities from Lake Towuti, South Sulawesi, Indonesia - Watercolumn_Towuti2014_140_MG | ecosystem: Environmental > Aquatic > Freshwater > Lake | place... | reverse complement strand
TCAAGGCACGCCGCTTCGCGGCGACCTTTCGCGATGGGGTTTCCAAAGGGGAGAATCGCGATTCTCCCCTTTGGCTGTTGGTGCGAATTCACTTCGCACCAACATTGAAATTCCTAAAGTTAAATTAGGTTTGATGATTTTTCAAATACTCCTCAATCTTTTCGCGATCTTCATTCTCTTTATCTCCCTTGTAATATAACTCAATAAACTCAATCTGTGCATTTTGCTCAAAATAGGCATAAATAATTCGCAGAGAACGATCACGAAGCGCACGACACGCCATCCTAGCTTTTATGATCTTTAAAGATGAAGAAGAATGAATAACTATGAAATTTTTACCAATTCCTGCGGGAGTAACTAAAATAACTTTTTTAAGCTTTTCAAAATCATCAACCAGTGTTTTATATTTTTTGAAAAGCCGCTTAAATTCTTTCTTAAATTCTGAGAGTTCATCAAAGTTCATCATACTCTCTTACAGAAGTTTCTTCCGGGCGATAAAAAACATGCTCATACTCCAACGACTCCCTATCTTTTGCAGCAAGCCATGGAGTATCAAGGTGCGACAATGCGGAAATTTGCGTTGCAGTTAAATCTCCCAAACGATCAAGCTCCCAATCAATATGAGCAAGTTCTTGCGCTGAAAGCGCCGATAAATCAATTGCAATATTTGGATTCACAAGATATTTGGTCTGTTCGTGTTGGTAAAACTTACTTTTTATCTTTTCAATCTTACCTGTTTTTTCCATTCGCTCGATAATCTTGGCAAACATCACTGGCGTTGGACCGTAATGGTTTTTAATATATTTTGCACCAATTAATTGCTCTTCAAATTTTTCGTAATAATCAAAATCGATAAAATACAAAAGTTTGTAAATTACTGTTTGACCAATATTCGGTTTGCCGCCAATTTTTGCTAGAATATAAAGCAGGATTTGCTCAAATTTTTCCGCTTTTTCTTGTGGCACACTAATCCGAATTCCCTCTTTATGTTTGCGAGTTAACTTCTTTTTCGGGATAATTATAACTTTTGATTCCATATTTTTTTCTGCCAAAAAATCTTCCAATGACATATCAAAAATAGCCGCCACTTTCATCGCTTCGGATATGGTAAGTTCCCGCTCACCGCGTTCAATTTGTAAATAGGTAGGACGAGAAATCTCAAGTTTTGACGCAAGATATTCCTGGGTCAAGTTTAATTTAGTACGTTGTTGTTGAATAAATTTTCTAAACATATAATTACGTGTAAAATTTTATATTTCCATCATTATCTTGTACTATCTTTGCTCCACCTTTGCCTCAGACCTAACTGAAATAATAATTGTTCTATAATCATAGCAGTAATAAGAACGATATAATAGTATCTACAATGTTTCTATATTACGCGATGTCGATTTTCTTGTCAAAACTATTGTAAAAAATTTATACATTCACGTCCGATAAAGAAGGGAAGGGAGCAAGGTGTTAAGTCTTGATAAAAGAACACTGACCACAATAGATTTCCTTTCCCAACCCAATTTAACCATCAAGAAAAATGCATTTTCGGCATTTTTCTTAATGCGACGTCTGATGCGCCATGCTTAAATACATAATGGTCAGCATCATAAAAATAAAAGCTTGCAGCGTGATAATAAGAATATGAAAAACCGCCCAGATACCGCCGACTGACCACTGAATCCACCACGGTAACATTGCGATCAACATAAAAATCAACTCGCCCGCAAACATGTTACCGTACAACCGGAGAGACAATGAAAGCGGCTTGACAATTTCATCGATCATGCGAAAAATAAAATTGCCCGGCATTAACCAAATGCCAAATGGCTCACAAAAAGTTTCTCGGGCAACTAGCTTCAAGCCCTTAACTTTGAAACTATAAAAAATAATCAGTAAAAAAACGCTGATTGATAACGCGAAGGTAAGGTTAACGTCATCAGTGGGCAAGGGACAGAAATATGGCAAACCAAAAATTGAACTAACGAAAGGAAAAATATCGACAGGAAACAGGTCTACAGCATTCATCAAAAAAACCCAGATAAAAATCGTTAACGCCAAGGGCGCAATCAATTCATTCTTCCCATGAAACGATTCTTTAACCAGCCGATTAACGAATTCCACAATCATTTCGACAAAGGTTTGTAATTTCCCCGGCACTCCAGCGGTTGCCCGTTTGCTGACCATGCGAAATAAAATAGTAAATACCAAGCCCATCATTATGGACATAAACAACGTGTCCAAATGCAGAGTTAAAAATCCACCATCACCAAGTGAAAAGGTCCGTAAATTAAAATTCAGATATTCTAAATGGTGCTGAATATATTCGCCTGGCGCGATAAGAGCTTCTTTCATATTTTTTTAACTTGTTGATAACTAGTAAAAGTGCCAATAAAAACCGCAATTATATAACCATTTATAAATGGCAACATCATGATTTTTAAAAATTTAACGCTTAATATCACTAAAATAGCGCTAAATATCAGCTTTATAGCTTCATGCGCAAAAAAACTCCCCAACATGTTATTTATGTTTTTTGGATGCAAAACAACGCGGCTACGCCAAATAAAGTAGAACTGCGGCAAAATCCAGGCCAACCCGCCACAAAACACTGATAACAAAGCATGAAATCCAGCCAAATACTGCCACAGTAACATAAAGACAAAAACCGCGATAATTTCAAAAATAAATATTTTTAAACCGAATTTCATAAAAATCACAAAAAGATAAAAACTATCCCTTGCGCTTTAAAGACCGAATAATTCGCAATTGAGCTGCGGCTTGCGCTAGCTTCACTAGCGCGTCGGTAAAGTCAACATTGGATTTGCGTTCTGCCAAAAGTTTTTGCGCGCGTTGTTCCGCCTCAAGTGCCTGAGCCTCATCAAGATCGGCTGCACGCGTAATGGTATCGGCCAAGATGGTCACGCGATCGGGCTGCACTTCCAGCATGCCTCCGGAAATGTAATACATCTCTTCATTTCCACCTTGTAAAATCAACCGAACCTGACCTGGCTTAATTGAAGTCAATAATGGCGTATGCCCCGGCAAAATCCCCAGTTCACCCAGTTCGCCACTAACAATAATCATCTCCGCCAAACCGGAAAAGATTTGCTCTTCAGCGCTTACGATATCGGTATGTACAGTTATTGCCATAACATCAAAATCTCTTATGCATTTTTCACCACTTTTGCTTCCGCCTCTTCAATCGTGCCGACCATAAAAAATGCTTGTTCAGGAATATGATCGCATTCACCATCCAAAATTTTCTTAAATCCACGCACGGTTTCTCTAATCGGTACATATTTGCCGCTTGCCCCAGTAAAAACTTCTGCTACAAAGAAGGGCTGAGACAAGAAGCGTTGAATTTTCCGCGCACGGCTTACGATTTGTTTATCTTCTTCAGATAATTCGTCAATACCTAAAATAGCAATAATATCTTTTAATTCTTTATAACGTTGCAGCGTGCTTTGTACCGCCCGCGCCACGTCATAATGTTCCTGGCCAACAATCGCCGCTTCCAGCTGCCTGCTGGTCGACGCCAAAGGATCGACCGCAGGGAATACACCCAATGACACAATTTGCCGCGACAACACGACGGTCGCATCCAAGTGCGCAAATGTAGTGGCGGGAGATGGATCGGTTAAATCGTCAGCAGGTACGTACACAGCTTGCACCGACGTAATTGATCCCTGACTGGTTGAAGTAATGCGTTCTTGTAACATGCCCATTTCTTCCGCTAACGTCGGCTGATACCCAACCGCGGACGGCATGCGTCCCAACAAAGCCGACACTTCCACTCCTGCCAAAGTATAACGATAAATGTTATCGATGAACAACAACACGTCTTTGCCACTATCGCGGAAATATTCCGCAACGGTTAAACCAGTTAAGCCCACGCGTAAACGATTCCCCGGCGGCTCGTTCATTTGGCCGTAAACCAACGCGACTTTGTCCAACACGTTTGAAGCTTTCATTTCATGATAGAAATCGTTGCCTTCACGCGTACGTTCCCCAACTCCTGCAAACACTGAATAACCGCTATGTTCAATCGCGACATTACGAATAAATTCCATCATGGTTACGGTTTTACCGACACCTGCTCCGCCAAATAAACCAACTTTACCTCCCTTCGCAAAAGGACAAATTAGGTCAATTGATTTAATCCCCGTTTCCAGAACCACAGTGCTTCCCGATTGTTCGGTAAATGTAGGCGCTTTGCGATGAATTTCCCAACGCTGTTTTTCATTAATTGGCCCCAATTCATCAATGGGATTACCTAAAACATCCATAATTCTACCCAAAGTTTCCGTGCCAACTGGAACGGTAATTGGCCCTCCCATATTGCTCACTTCCAGCCCGCGCCGCAAACCATCGCTTGATCCCATCGCAATAGTACGCACAATATTATCGCCTAATTGCTGCTGGGTTTCTAAAATCAATCCCGTTTCCTCAACTTTAAGCGCATTATAAATTTTAGGAATAGCTGACGCGGGAAATTCAACGTCTACTACTGCCCCAATAATTGAAATAATTTTACCGTTTTTCATACATCCCCAATTCATTAATTAATTATATTATTCTAACGCTGCAACTCCGCCCACAATATCGGCTAATTCTCGCGTAATTGCTTCTTGCCGCGCTTTATTATAAATTAAATTCAAATCATCCAAGATTTCTGCCGCACTATCAGTTGCGTTCTTCATCGCCACCATGCGCGCGGCTTGTTCACAGGCAATATTGCTAACCACTGCTTGATAAACCTGCATTTCTAAATAACGCACCAAAAGTTTATGTAGCAACTGTTTGGCATCCGGTTCATAAATATAATCGCGCAAATATTTATGCGTGGTTTTTTCGGGCGGCACAGGCAAAAACTGCATAATCACCGGTTGTTGTCGCACTTTGCTAATAAATTCATTATGCACAATAAATACCCGGTCCAACGTTCCTTCTTCATACGCTTTAAGTATGACTCGTACGCCCCCAACTAAATTGGCAATCGTCGGTCGATCGCCAATTTTTTCAGTTTGCGCCAAAATGCTCGCGGCAATGCTCTTGAAAAAATTCTTCGCTTTACTGCCAAATAAACACCAATCAACGGCAATATTTTGGCGCCGCCATTGGTCCGCATCTTCCAGCGCCTTGCGAAATAAATTAACGTTTAAACCACCGCACAAACCGCGGTCAGTGGCAATTAAAATATACCCCACGCGCTGTGTTTTTTCGCGCCCACGCCAAAAAGGATACAAACACTCGGCATTGCTATTCGCCACATGCGCCATAACTTCTTGAATGCGCTTGGCATACGGTCGCGAAGTTTCCATCAGCTTTTGCGCTTTTTTTATTTTACTCGCCGCAACCATTTGCATCGCATTGGTAATCTTCTGCGTCTTTTTGATCGCATCTATTTTATTTCTGATTTCTTTGTGAGCCATGGGAAAAAACAATGGATAATTAACGAGTTAAGCTGTTAAAGCGCAACGATTAATTATTCTTTTTGAAGTCCTCCACCATCTGTTTTAGTTGTTGGGCAATCTCATCGGTATAGTCAGGTTTGGCATTAATCGCCGCACATAAAGAGGCGTATTTTTCATGCGCAAAACGATGCAGCGCCTGCTCAAAACTGCGAACGCGATGCAAAGGAATATCGGTCAAATATCCCTCATTTAAAATAAACAAACTAATCGCGATCGTCGCCACATCCAACGTATGATATTGCGCTTGCTTGAGGAGTTCAATCGCGCGCTGCCCGTGTTCTAATTGTTTGCGCGTGCTTTCATCCAGCTCGGATGCAAACTGCGCAAATGCCTCCAATTCACGATACTGCGCCAATGCCAAACGTAACCCTCCTCCCAATTTTTTAATAATTTTAGTTTGTGCAGCGCCTCCAACACGCGATACCGAAAGCCCCGCGTTGATCGCTGGACGCACACCGGCATTAAACAAATCGGTTTCCAAAAAAATCTGTCCGTCGGTAATCGAGATAACGTTAGTAGGAATAAACCCCGTAACGTCACCCGCTTGCGTTTCAATAATCGGCAATGCAGTCAATGATCCTGGCTTTTTGATTTTGCCTTTAGTAATGCGCGCAATATATTCTGCGTTCACTCTTGACGCTCTCTCTAATAGGCGCGAATGCAAATAAAACACATCTCCAGGATAGGCTTCGCGCCCTGGCGGACGGCGCAATAACAGAGAAATTTGCCGATACGCCCAGGCATGTTTAGTTAAATCATCATAAATAATTAACGCATCTTCACCGCGATCGCGGAAATATTCGCCAAATGAACATGCGGCATAAGGCGCAATATACTGCAATGCCGCCACATCCGCGGCCGACGCCACCACGACAATGGTATGTTTCAGCGCATCATGTTCTTCTAATTTTCGTACAATGTTGGCAATAGCCGATGCTTTCTGCCCAATCGCAACATAAATACATTTCACTCCTGTAGCATGTTGGTTGATAATCGTATCAACAACAATGGCCGTTTTTCCCGTTTGGCGGTCACCAATAATTAACTCGCGTTGCCCACGGCCAATTGGCACCATGGCATCAATCGCTTTAATTCCCGTATGCAATGGCACGTCAACCGATTGCCGCGCAATAACGGTGGGCGCGATTTTTTCAATGGGCGCAAATTCGGTTGCGGCAATCGCACCTTTGCCGTCTATCGGCTCGCCCAACGCATTAACCACACGCCCTAAAAGCGCATCACCAACAGGCACAGAAAGTACGCGCCCGGTACTTTTAACCTTATCACCTTCTTGCAAATGTTCATAAGCACCTAAAACCACCGCGCCCACGCCATCGCTTTCCAGGTTCAACGCCATCCCATAAGTATTGCCGGGAAACTCCAACATTTCGCCAGCCATCGCGTCCATCAATCCATAAATCTGCACAATACCGTCTTGAACGCTAACAATTGTTCCTTCAGCACGAATTTCAGAAACCGATTCAAATTGTTCAATGCGCTTGCGAATAATTGCGCTAATCTCTGCTGCGTTAATTGCCATAATTTTCTCTGTTTTTGATATTTTAACGCGGGTTCAAAATATTGAGCCCACAATGTTTTGACAACCATTACATTTTTAAACAACGTATTCTTTTTGCCCCTTCTCCTTAATGCGCTGTAACCAGCCCGCTATCGAACCATCAATCACTTGCCCAGCAATATGAATTATCGCCCCACCGATTAACGAGACATCCACCGCTTGCTCCAAAATAATTTCTCGCTTAAATTTTTTCTGCAATGCGCGTAAAATCTTTTGCTGCTGCGCATCGGTTAATTCACGCGCAGCAATAACCTTGGCAGTAGCTTTACCCTCGTAATCTGCGCGCATTTCTTCATAGAGCTCTGCAATTTGCTTTAATACATACGCCCTTTTGCGCCGCAATAATAGCTTTAATAAATTTTCTTGCTCCTGCGAAAGCGGCATTTTGCTTATGTCTTGTAACAGTGCGATACGCCTATCGCTGCTTAAACCAGTATGTAATACGGGGACACCGCTAAACTCTTCAATAATTTGGTTAAACACCAAAAAAAATTCTGACCACGCGTCAAAAGTATGCGCTTGTTGAGCTAGGGAAAATACAGCTTTAGCATAAGGACGAGCGATAGTATATTGCTCGATCATTTAATTTCCTCAACCAAACGATCCAAAAAACCATCCTGAGTTACATCATCAACTTTTTTCTGCAAAATCTTCGCTGCAAGTTGCACCGCCAACGTTACCGTTTCTTGTCGCAATGAATGCTCGACTTTCACGCGCTCCTGAGCAATGTCTACTTTTGCCAAAGACAAAATGCGCCCGGCTTCTTCGCGCGCCTTGTTTTTTCCGTCTTCAACTAAAGTGCCCGCATGTTGTTGCGCGCGATCGATTAGGCCTTCGCTTTTAGTATGGGCTTCCTGAACAATTTTAGCACTTTCGTGCCGCGCCAAATCTAAAGTATGCTGGGCTCGTTCAGCATTGCTTAAACCCTCAGCAATCTTCTGTTGCCGGTCGTTTATGGCTTTAATTATTGGCGGCCAAACATAACGCATGGTAAACCACACCAAAACGCCAAAAGTAATCATTTCGCCGATCAATGTAATATTTATGTCCATACACGCTACCTGTTTTTATAACTCATTGATTTTATTAGAGTTTTTATTTGCATGGTCTAATGGACAGGAACTACTTTCATGACCTCAAGCAATAGCGGGTTTTTGCCAAAAAATAGCAATAAGCCAATTGACACTGAAATAGCTGCAAATGCGTCAATCAAGCCCGCCATTAAGAACATTCTGACCATCAATAATTGAGATAATTCCGGTTGGCGAGCAACGCTTTCTAGAAATTTGCCACCAAGTAAGCCGAAACCAATTGCTGTACCAAGCGCTGCAATACCAATTAAAATCGCGCCTGCAATTGCAGTAAAACTTTGAACATTACTAACTAATTGTGCTAGTTCCATAAAGTCTCCGAAGTTAAATTTTTCGGCAATTCTAACAAACGATCTTTTTTTTACAAATAAAAAAACGAATTCTTGACTTAATACTGTCCACTTGGAACAATTATTTTAAATCTTTCTTAAACTATTCCTTTTTGACATAACCATGCAAAAGAAATTGTTAATATTATCAATGCTTTGCGTTTTGCTCTGCGCCGGATGCGGCCAAACTGGCCCATTATTCCTTCCCCAACAACAGCAAACTAAAAGCACTCAATGAAAATCTCTTTCACCAAAATGACTGCTCTAGGCAATGATTTTGTTATTATCAATGCCTTACAAAACAAGAGACAAAAAAGGAGTTTCCCCGCAATAGCAATCCGAAAATTGGCCGATCGTCATTTTGGGATTGGTGCAGACCAAATATTAATCATAGAACGCGCAAAACAAAAAAATATTGACTTCCATTATCGTATATTCAACGCCGACGGGACAGAAGCCGAGCAATGCATCAATGGCGTGCGTTGTATTGCCAAGTATTTGTTTGTAAAAAAAATAAGCAAAAAACGCGCTTTATCTTTAAGCTGCTGTGCAGGCATTACCCAAGTTAAAATAGAAAAAAATCAACATATTACAGCAACCGTTGCCTCCCCAAAAATTATGAAAATAAAAAAAATAAAATTACCGCAACCAGTTGCTTTGCTGGGCGCAATAAATACTGGCAATCCGCATTTGATTTTACGCGTTCCTAATATTAAAACCGCACCACTACAAATCGCACCAAAAATCTCCAGTAATTTCAACAAAGGAATTAACATTGGTTTTACGGAAGTTATCTCTAAGCATCAAATACGCCTGCGAACTCATGAGCGTGGAACCGGCGAAACTTTGGCTTGTGGCAGTAATGCAACCGCAACGGTCGCGTTGGGAATCATGCGCGGATTATTGCAAAGCCCTGTGACGGCGAAATTCCGTTTTGGATCATTGCTTATTAGCCAAATTAATAAGACCGCACCAGTTACGATTACCGGAGAGGTAAAAATCCTTTTCGACGGGACTTTTTGGCTATGAACAAGCTGCCATAAAACATTGCCTTTAGTCGTTTTTTTTGATATAAGTCCTCGCCTTTCTACAAGCTTATCTTACGCGCAAGGAGATAATTATATGGTAACTAAAACCACTAAAACTGCCAAACCAAAAAAGGTTAACAAAGGAGATGCGATTCTCGGCCCTCTTGGAGTTGTCCCATATCAACCGAAGAAAAATGAAGCATACATGAACCTCAAGCAATTGCAGCATTTCACTGATATTCTGCATGCATGGAAACAGCAATTGATGGACGACGCTGATCGCACTATCAACACCATGAAAGATGAAGCTGCGAACTATCCTGATCCGGTAGATCGTGCTAGCCAGGAAGAAGAATTTAATTTAGAACTGCGTACGCGCGACCGCGAACGAAAACTCCTCAAGAAAATCGACGAAACACTGGAGCGGATTAAAGAAAAAGATTATGGTTTTTGCGATATGTGCGGCGCAGAAATCGGCATTAAACGCTTAGAAGCACGCCCCACCGCCACACAATGCATTGAATGTAAAACCATTGCGGAAATGCGTGAAAAGCAAGTGGGTGAAAACAGCTAGAGACAATAAATAATTAATAATGAAGAATGAATAATTTATGTTATAATTCACTTTTTAATTGTGGAGTATAAATATGTGCGACAAACACTGCAAACATAAGTGTTGTAAAATTCTCATCGGGACCATTATCACCATCGCTTTATTGCTTGCACTTGCCGTAAGTTTTGGCCAACAACAAGCAATGACTTACGTTATCTTTGCCAGTCGCTTCTTTGATGTAATGCTGCCAATTTTAGCAGTGGGAGCATTATTAAAATATCTGCTGTGCCACAAGGGCTGTAGTTGCAATTGCGGCGAGAAAAAAGAAGAAAGCACCTGTTGCAAAACAGATAAGTAATTTGCAAAAAAATCAACCCATGTTGCTTGTAGATCTGGGCTGAAAAATAGGGGCGCAATATCTTGTGCCGTATCTTTAATGCGGGTTTAAAATATTGAATCCCTATAATTTTATGGCAGGCTTCGCATCTAAACACCGTGGGTACATAGCGTAAAACACGAGAAATTTATGGCAATCGAAAAAACCTTATCAATTATCAAGCCCGACGCAGTAGCTAAAAACCTGATCGGCGAAATTTATAACCGCTTTGAAAAAAACGGCTTAAAAATCGTCGCCGCAAAGATGACGCATTTATCGCAAGCCCAAGCGGAAGGATTCTATGCAGTACATCGCGAACGGCCATTTTTTAAAGACTTGGTAAAATTTATGACTTCAGGGCCGGTTATGGTGCAAGTCTTACAAGGCGAAAATGCAATCCTTAAAAATCGTGAAATCATGGGCGCAACCGATCCTAAAAAAGCCGCAACCCACACCATCCGCGCCGATTTTGCTGAATCAATCGAAAGAAATGCCGTCCACGGTTCAGACGCCGCGGAAACTGCTGCATTTGAAATTGCATATTTCTTTCCGCAATACGAACTCAATGGGCGCTCACACTAATTTACTCAATTGCGATCGCGCACAACTAGAAAAGTTTTTTCTCGCAATCCCGGAAAAAGCTTTTCGCGCGGGACAGCTGCTTAAGTGGGTCCATCAACAAGGCGTGACCGATTTTATGCGTATGACCAATTTTAGCCTGAAATTACGCGAATATTTGTCCACTCACGCTGAAATTAAATTGCCCAAAATTGCTCAGCAACAAAAATCCGCTGATGGTACTATAAAATATTTGATTCAACTAGAAGACCTTAACTTTATCGAAATGGTTTTTATTCCTGAAGATGGCCGCGGAACTCTATGCATTTCTACGCAAGTTGGCTGCCCTTTAAATTGCAGCTTTTGCGCCACAGGAAAAATCGGCTTTAAACGTAATTTAACTCCAGCAGAAATCATCGGCCAATTGTGGTTGGCAATTCGCGAATTATCCCCCGACAAAACTCCCACAGCTCATGTCATCACCAATGTCGTATTAATGGGCATGGGCGAGCCATTATTAAACTTAGACAACGTAATTACTGCAACCAACATTATGCTCGACGATCTGGCGTATGGTTTATCCAAACGCCGCGTCACGATCAGCACCGTAGGATTAATTCCAGAATTGCAACGCCTGCGCGAGCAAAGCGAGGTAGCTCTCGCCATATCTTTACACGCACCCAATGACGAATTACGCTCGCAATTAATGCCGATCAACAAAAAATATCCGCTCACGCAATTAATTCCGGTGTTACAAAACTATTTCAGAGATAAGCGCCGCCTAGTTACTATTGAATACGCGCTGATCAAAGGCATAAACGATTCCGAACAACACGCCAAACAATTAATTCGCTTGTTGAGCCACACCCCGTGCAAAATTAATTTAATCCCGATAAATCCTATTGGCGCGCACGCCCACTTTGCGCCTGCAGTTGAAACCGTCGATAAATTTCGCAATATTTTAATGGCGGCAGGATTCAATACCATTACGCGCAAAACCCGCGGCAGCGACATCGCTGCCGCATGTGGGCAACTGGCGGGAAAAACAATGAATAGTGTTTATAGATAATTTATATTGTATTTTTGGCTGCACCCAACCATGCAAAATAAATTATTAATAAAATTAATTAGTTATGTTTTTTTTAAGATTGCGTTCAATGCGTTTACATTTTTTTCAAAAAAATAAATCGATTGGTATAAAATAATCAATTTTCATGATATATTACAAAAATAACCAATTATTAATCATTTTTCATAAAAATGAGTGAATTAAATCAATTTTCATATATAGTAAGCGTTTTTCACGGCAGACATTTACCAGAACAAAAAGTGCAATTAGCGGGATATGCCGCACTAATCGAGTATTATAAATTACCAGTTCCTCTTCCAGATCAACTTTCGGCTATTAGCCATAAGCATGCGCGTTATGAAAAAGATGATTGGCTGATGTTTACACCACGACATGCCCCCAAAGCATCGTTGCATGGGCATCTAATTTTCGCGTTAAAATATGAAGGAATAAATCTCTTGGTGTTGAAAGCGCTATTTAATGCAGTTAAACCAACGGAGATTGTCGACATCATCAAGTATGAACCTACTGGTTCTTATAGTCGTCGTATCTGGTTTCTCTATGAATGGCTTCAGCAAAAACAGCTAAATATCGCAAATGTTGCTACTGGAAATTTTATCGATGTATTGGATGATAAATTGCAATATGCTGGCCCCATTAGAGTCTCGAAACGACATCGGGTGCGTAATAATTTACCTGGTGTACCCAATTTTTGTCCGACGATACGTAAAACGAAATATTTAGTTAATAGTATTGCTGAACGTTTGGCTGAAAGAACAAAAGAAACTATCGGTTCTATTCATCCGGATATTTTAAAACGTGCGGCCGCATTCATGTTATTAAAGGATTCTAAAGCGTCATTTGCTATCGAAGGGGAAAAACCGACCCAATCACGCAGTGAACGTTGGGCACAAATCATTGCTCAGGCTGGCAGCAATTCTTTGTCACATGAAGAGTTTTTGCGTTTACAAAAAATTTTAATTGCTGATTTCAGATTTACTCATTTTGGATATCGTAATGCTGGTGGTTTTATTGGCGAACACGAACGGCCGACTGGACTGCCTATCCCCGAACATATTTCTGCGAAATGGCAAGACATCTATACGTTAATGGATGCACTTATAGAGACTGAAACCCTCTTGCAAAAAAGCGATTTTGATCCAGTATTATTGGCAACTCTCATCGCTTTTGGTTTTGTATTTATCCATCCATTAGAAGATGGTAATGGCCGCATTCATCGTTTTTTGATTCATCACGAATTGGCAAAAAAGAATTTTGCTACTAAAGGATTGGTCTTCCCAGTTTCAGCGGTGATGTTTGAGCGGATTACTCAATATCGCGAAGTATTACAAATATTTTCAAAACCACGCCTTGAATTTATCGAATGGAATCCAACTGTGATGGGCAATGTTGAAGTAACTAATGAGACAATTGATCTTTATAGCTATTTTGATGCGACCAAACAAGCGGAATTTGTTTATGCCTGCATTAAAGAAACAATTGAGAAAATGCTGCCAGAAGAAGTGGAATATCTAAAAAAATACGATGCGCTCAAACAGTTTATGCATAATTTTATTGAGATGCCAGATCGGTTTATTGATTTAACGATTCGTTTTTTAAATCAAGCTGGCGGCAAATTTTCTAGCCGCGCAAAAAATAAGGAGTTTAAGCGCTTAACCAGTAAGGAAATTACCGCCATAGAAAATAAATATGCCGAAATTTTTTTAGGACAAGACAAAGTGTCGGGTTGGCAGAAATCAACATCATTGCAAACACAGCAAGTTCTGAAGAAAGCGGGAAAAGCAATGAATAATTAATTATTCATTGCTTTCCCGATCCGTTCGGCATAAAATTATTTCATGAAAACAATGCAAAAAGTTCTTACCCTGATTGCCATTTTGGCATTAACCGGCTGCTTTTTACGGCCACATAAAGTTGATGTACAACAAGGTAACGTCTGGCCGGAAGCGGCCGTCGCGCAATTGCATCTCAATATGAAAAAAACTGAAGTACAAGGCATATTGGGAGAGCCACTGCTCGCTAACGCTTTCGCTAGCAATTACTGGACTTACGTCTATACCAACCAGATCAACGGCGGTAAAGTCGTTAAAAAAAGCCTGACACTTTATTTCTTCAATGATCGTCTCGTCAGAATTGACACCAAATAAATGGCAGAAAAATCACCAAATTTGATTGTCGACAATCGCAAAGCTCGCCATAATTATAGTTTGGAGCAAAAATTCGAAGCGGGAATTGCACTCGAAGGCTGGGAGGTAAAAAGCGTTCGCGCTGGCCGCGCGCAAATTGCCGAGGGTTATGTCATCCTTAAAAAAGGTGAGGCTTTTTTATTGGGCTCCAACATCACTCCTTTGCCTACTGTATCGACACACAAACCGGTTCAACCCGATCGCACGCGCAAGTTATTATTGCACCAAAAAGAGCTCAAAAAACTTATTGGCGCAACGCAGCGCGAAGGATATACTTTGGTTCCATTAAACTTACACTGGAAAAAAGGCGTGGTTAAGCTCGATATTGCTCTCGCCAAAGGAAAAAAACTTTACGATAAACGTGCTGACTTAAAAAAACGCGATTGGGAGCGGCAAAAACAGCGTTTAAAAAAATTCTGATTTTTTTCTATTATCTTTTAATTTAAAATAAACCCTTTAAGATAATTGGTTTCGGGAATTGCAGGATGTACAGGATGATCTTGCGCTTGATGCAACTGTTCTAATACGCGCAAATCGCATTTAGCACCAAGAGCTGCTCTGCGTACAGCGTCCAATAATAAATCCTGTGAAAAATGCAATGAACAAGAAGTCGTGCATAAAATTCCCTGGGGCGCTAAAATTTTTAATGCCAATTCGTGTAACCGCCAATAAGCATCGCGTCCGCTGTTTAAATCCTTTTGCTTTTTAATAAAAGCGGGTGGATCCAGGATAATTACTTCAAATAATTCTTTATTCTCGTGTAATGTTTTTAATGCCAACATAGCATCTTCTTCATACGTTGTGACCGCAGACACAACTTGATTAAGCTCGGCATTTTTCCGCACTAAGTTTAATGCTGATTTTGAGCTATCGATACACATCACTTGCTTTGCTCCATGAGCTGCGGCCGCAACACCAAATGCGCCAACATAACTAAACACATCAAGTACGCGCTGATTTTTTACATATTGCAAAATGCGCCAGCGATTCGCCCGTTGGTCGAAAAACCAGCCGGTTTTTTGCCCATGTAAAACATCGCACACAAAATTTATGCCGTTTTCCTCCACCGCGATTAATTCAGGCAATGAACCATACACCACTTCTGCTCCCTGGGGGACTCCTTCTAACGCACATGCCGTACCAGAATTTTTAATCACAATTGCGCGCGGAGCAAACTGTGTTTGCAATACTGAGATAATAATCTCCTTAAATCTGGTAATGCCGGCAGTATTTAATTGCGAGATAAAAATATCGCGAAAACGATCAATAATCAAACCCGGCAAAAAATCCCCTTCGCTAAAAACCAAACGGTAATAAGGAGAAGCAAACAGGCGTTCGCGTAATGACAAGGCACGCATTATTCGCGCACGAAAAAAATCTTGATCAATCGCGCAAACTTCGCGGCTAAGAATGCGCGCACATAATAAATTATGCGGATTAATATATCCTATGCCCAGTGTTTTATGGTTATAAGCTTTAATCTCCACTAAATCGCCGGCAGTAAAATTTTTCAACGGCGTAAATTTAGGATCAATTTCATTGCTATAAATCCACAAATGCTCGGCAACAATGCGGCGTTCTTCGTGTTTTTTTAAATATAATGGTTTAAAGGATGTCATGATTGAATCATTGTCCTCGCTTCGCGATAATTAACCACGCGCCAAAAATTAGAGAGATTTAAGTCGCTATCACCAGTATAAATTGACCAAACAGAAGCGCGGCTTCTATTGGGCCAACTATATACAAACACATAGAATCTGCAAATTCAAGGCACGCCGCTTCGCGGCGACCTTTCGCGATGGGGTTTCCAAAGGGGAGAATCGCGATTCTCCCCTTTGGCTGTTGGTGCGAATTCACTTCGCACCAACATTGAAATTCCTAAAGTTAAATTAATAAGACTTAATCACCCTGGGCCTAATCATAGGAGCTACTTTCACCACTATTTTGGGAATACTTTTATCTTTCGGCGTGGGGGATTTACATGCAGTCAGCGCCTGTGACTTAACTCCGTCAGATCGGGTATTGGGTTTTTTATGGGTAACAACTAAGCTCAAATTGATAGTTGACAAAATATGTTGAATGGTTTTGAAGTAAGGATTCCCTGTGGCTGATAAAGTTTTATATAAACTGGCTCGGCTTTTATTCGTTTTAGTCGCCAATTTCGTCATACCGCCATAGGCTTGTTGAACATGTTTCAACGCTAACAGAAACACTCTAAAATCTCCGCCTTCTATAACGGCATTAAGATAGCCAGCGGCTTCTTCTGGATCTTTTAAAGACTCGATTAGATATTCTTCATAATCTCTGCTTTTAATCATAATTCACTCCAACAAATAATCTCTCCAATACGCGATGGCTCTCGCAATATCTTTGGTCTGGGTTGATTTGTCCCCGCCGCAAAGCAATAAAACCATGGCATTTCCTTGCAGCCCAAAATAAATACGGTACCCAGCTCCAAAGTGCAGACGTAATTCAAAAATTCCTTCCTTGATAAATTTATAATCACCAAAATTACCAAATGCTATGCGATCTAAACGTTCTTTAATTCTATTCCTAATTTTACTATCCAAAGACTTAAGCCACCTACTAAATGGCTCTGCCCCATTTGGAGTAATATATATTTTGATTGTTTTTACGGTTACTACTTGCATAGTGTATCCTATAAGAGACATATTGTCAACCGGTCGCCCCGCGACTTCCTTGCCGTTAATTGCATAACAATAAAAAATATCGCTGCTATTTGCAGAACAAGCCTCTCGCGAACAATGATTAAGTCTCGAGTTTCTGCGCTTAAAAAATACCAGCAATTGAATTAGCCAAACCCGCTTCCAACACCGGTAATGCGTCATTAAAATCTAAATTGACTTTTTCTGCTGTAGATAAAATGCGTGTTTGATAACGCATCCATCCCGCCTGAAATGACGACGATTGCCTCATCACCGAACCCGTGCCTTGTTGTAATGCCGATTCATCGGTTTCTTGAATTTTTGCTCCGTGCGCGGCTTTTTCGGAGATTTGCAAATCGGTGATTACCGTATAAGTCACATCTTTAACCGCCGCATTCGCCACCGTGTCCACTACGCCACCAAGCAATCCGCCCACTGCCAATGTTTTAAAATTGCCCGCGCTGGCTAAGGCGCCTATCGTTCCACCTGCTGCTACTGCGCCCAAGCTACTACCATAACCGCCCATAAAGGCCTTTTCTGCCGCGCTCGGATCGGTTTTACCAACCTGCAAAATATTTGCCTGCAAAATGTAATGCGAGCTATTTAAACTGCTAACCACGCGATACCCCTTATTTTCCAAAGCGCTTTTCAATTGGCTATCAATAATAAAATTGGGTTTGTCTGAAGTGTTTTTCACTTGCACATATACCGTCTTTTGTGCGTCATCAACAGGATTTAAAAAAACGGTACTGCTCATTTTGGTTTGTACGTCTAAATTGCGCTTACTGATCATCGTCTGCGTCGCAGCACATCCCATTAATAAAATCATAACAAAACTGCTGAATAAGATTTTTTTATACATACACTTTCTCCACTGGATTAAATTGAAAATAAAATGATCGTAAAATGGAGGTGAAATTAGGTTGGTGCAATAACTTCGAATAGGCAAAGCGGAAGGTATTGGCAAAGTCTCAACGTTACTTCAACTCTGCGGAATCTTCTGACGAACAGTGTCTTCCTGAATAAAAATAGCGTAATAATTATAAATAATGTTACAATATTAAACAATATCCATTCTGCAAAATAAAAGCTATCCCTTTTTCGACACAGCTGAAAATATTCTATTTTTGGCAATAGCCAAAAATACCATGCAAATAAAAAATATAATAAAATCAATGGTTTAGAATTTTAGATATCTATATTGTTGTGTATTCCTCATCCCAAAACGTCGATTGACATACACTTTAATAACCGTTTAGAATGCGCGATCCTTGAACACATAAAGGAAGGGGCTATAGCTCAGCTGGTAGAGCACTTGCATGGCATGCAAGGGGTCAGCGGTTCGATCCCGCTTAGCTCCACCATTATTTTTAGAGCACAACTCAAAAAAATGTCCCCATCGTCTAGAGGCCTAGGACATCGCCCTTTCACGGCGGTAACACGGGTTCGAATCCCGTTGGGGACGCCAATTTTTTAAATTTGAGCGCACATTTAACGTGCTGACATAAAAACCCAAAAAAAGTTACTATAGAAATTGTTAGCAATTGATGAAACGTGGCATGACCAGATAAATGATCATGAAAATAAAATAATATAAATTTTCTTATTTTTCAATCGTTTGTTTTTTATTTGCATTGCCGTTTGCAAATAAAATTATATAAATTTCCTTATTTTTCAATCATTTGATTTTTATTTGCAAATAACCAGGAAGGATTGCGTTTCATAGCAATATAAACATAATCTGCGAGTGAATTTGGCAAACGATAGCTAGTCGTTTTTTTAGAGCCGGCAGTTTCTTTGATTAAAGATCCCTGCTTTACCCAAAGTGATAACAATCGCGATACTTTGACTGTATCCTGATTACCGATAATTGTTCTCACATCTGTATTGGTTACAAATTGTTTTTGTTTTTGCAAATAGTTACTAACCTTATCCCATTCCGATGGGCGCTTAATATTGCGTAAAATTACTAGCACTGAATCTGGTAGAGTAGGATAAGTAAAAAAATAGGGGTCATATAAATTGCTTTCTTTCATTGTTGCGCGCATTGCCTTGATGCCTTCGTTTTGATCTAAATTCGGCGGGTCTGGAAATTCTCTGAGATGCTTAACCAGAAGATCGTTTCTATATTTTTCGGCACGGATCAAACCTATATTGCTTACTGTTATATTTGCAGGTAATAAACCGGGGCTTTCCACTTGTACCCTATCCTCAAAGATTTTTACCTCAATATCGCGTTTAATATGATAATCTCGATGGATAATTGCGTTGGTTAGAGCTTCTTTAATCGCTCTTTCTGGTATTACGTATTGTGTAACAAATCCAGATGCAGGCATTTTTATTCCTGCCTGTAAAAGCTGCAGAACATATGCGTGAGCATTTTTAATTTGTTCAATAATTGGACCGCCTATTGTTTTTGGATTGCCAATTAGATTGGGGGTTTTACTAATTATTTCAGATGTCCCTTCATACTGAAAAAACCTGACTGCGCACTTATGGTGTGTTAAATCATTGGGATACAGTGCAAATAATAAAACAGCGGCAAATTTTGGCATTAAAATGCCTTTGTCATTTATTTTTGCTAAACCAGTATTGGTCAACACCTGTTTGATATCAGCATTAACTATGCCACGTTTTTTTCTCCATTGTTCATAATAAATGGTTTTTAAAAGCCCAAAGTCAACATCAACCAACTCATCAGTAGCACAGCTAAATCCTTTTGCATAAGATAAGTTTACAATTTCATGCGGTGACAGTTTTTTATTGCTTTTTTCTGACCGAATATAAACATGTTTATCCAAAGAATGAAAATTATCTAAAGTTTTGTCAATTTTTATAATTGCGACCGTTTTATTGTTTACACTTTCAATTAGCATTGGTGGCCAAATGTTTATAAGAGGTGGAATAATGTTTTGTATTAAGCGACCAACCTCGTCGTAATTTTCTTTGTTTTCTTCAATTCCAAAAACCCTTTTCATTCCCTTATATTTGGTTTTTTCTGGGTCATCAATGCCTAAAATAATCATGCCACCATCAGCATTGGCTAAAGCCACAATAGATTCTATAATTTTAATTGTTTTGGCATTGCCATCGCCCAACCGTTTGAATTCTATGGTGTTATCTTCCGCAGGAATTTGCAAAAGTTGTTCCATGATTTTGTTATCAATGTCTTTACTCATGTTATTTTTTGTTGTATTCAACTGAGATCAATATTTAATTCGTGTATTTTCCGACATTCTATAGTAGGTTTTTTAAAAAGGTTGTGCAAATCATATGTCACAATTAATGGCGGTTATAAAAAATAGCTTCTACGGTATCGCGCTTGAGGTCTTCGGTTCTATATCCAGAAATTTTCAATAAAAGAAACATGATTATTGTATAACTTGATTTCCCCGCGGCTTGCCGCGGGACATTTGTAGGAAAGTTTGAAAACCATAGGTTTTCAATTTAAACTAGAGCGCAATGGACGGCGTGACGA
>Ga0233425_10005336_pt1 | contig 20403 bp, 12 predicted proteins | sample Watercolumn_Towu_2_FD_181712 | JGI IMG/M metagenome (GOLD analysis project Ga0233425, IMG submission 181712) | Freshwater microbial communities from Lake Towuti, South Sulawesi, Indonesia - Watercolumn_Towuti2014_140_MG | ecosystem: Environmental > Aquatic > Freshwater > Lake | place... | reverse complement strand
CTCCTTCCGGCGAACCGCTGCTTCTCGCCAAAGGTCCCCCACTCCTCGCTGGGGAACGCCGCCGCACTTCTCGCTCAGCACTGCCGTCCTCCGGAGGCCTGGGATGGTCCTCTCGTGCACAACCTGCTCGCTACGGGGACGAGGTCGGGATGAGATCGAGGAGACGTTCCGTTGGGCGCCGGAGGCGGGATTCGCGGCGTGGGGCCTCGGCGGGCCGTTCACCTGGGAGCCGGGGCTGATCCAGTGGCTGGACACGGCGGAGGTGAAGCGGAAGGCCGAGGCGGCCGGGCTGACGCGGCTGACCGAGGTCTGGACGCCGCCGATCCCGACCTCCAGTCCGACTGCGGCCTCCGAGGGCGTGCGGCACATCGCGCTCGCGGCGGAGGCGGCCGTGGCGTTGGATTGCGACCTCCTCGTGCAGACGGGCGGGCCGCGCGCCGAGGGCGGGCTGGAGCGGACGCTCGGGGGGCTGCGGCAGCTGGATGACGTGCTCGGGGAGCTGCCTGTGCGGGTGGCGCTCGAGCCGCACGTGGGCTCGCAGATCCTCTACGCCGAGGAGTATGACCGGTTGATGGCGGAGTTGCCCTTCCCGCGCTTCGGGATCACGGTGGATACGGGCCACTTCCACACCGCCGGGGTCGACTGGAAGGCCCTCATCCGCCGCTATCCCGACCGCATCTACAACGTACACCTGAAGGACCACATCGGGCCGCAGTCGGTGGCCATCGGCGCCGGCGAGATCGACCTGCCCGGGCTCATCGCGGAACTGCGCGCCATCGAGTACACGGCCGCCCTCGCCATCGAGATGGAGGTCACCGACCCCGAGAACCTCCACCTCTACGCGAAGCAGGCCCACGAGTACATGGTAGGGCTGTTGGGCGGGTAGGGCGGGCTACCGGGGTCGCCTGCAAAGCAGTCTCGTGTGGACGGGTGAGTCCTGCCGCCCCTTCGGGGCTTGAGCAGAAGGGGTCGTCGGATCCCGTGGGTTTCACCCACGGCTGTTTGTCGTTCGCCCCTTCGGGGCTGACGGCAGACCGACGGCCACCAAAGGCAGAGCCTTACTGGCGCCGCAAGGGGTCGTACGGCACCCTCCGCCGTTGGGCGGCCGTTGCGGGCTGTCAGCCCCGAAGGGGCGAGCGATGGATAGCCGTGGGCGTCAGTCCACGGACCCCGGCCCACCCGGGCCTTTAGCCCCGTAGGGGCGACAGAACTCACCGATCCACTGAAGGCAGCGCACTGGCGTCTGCCGTCACCTCGATCACCAGGATCGGTTGCACATCGGACGGCGGCGTGAAGCGCACGGTCCAGCCGTCGTCGACCGCGCGGTTGGGCATGATCCGTAGCGCAAAGCCGTGGCCGCCGCTGCGGGCAAGGGTACGAAGGGCGCGTGTCACGTCGACGCGGTAGATCAGCGGCGGCACGAAGGGCGTCGGCCCGGCGGCGCGCTTCACGGTGGTGGTGCCCACGAGGTTCCCCAACTCCGTCAAGGGGTAGGCCGTGCCCGGCTGCCACGGGGCGTTCAGCGTCACGGCCCCCACCGTCATGTCGGCCTTGTCGTGGGACTCCGCAACGGTGAACTCGATTCGCGCGGAGACGATGCGGTCGGCTGGGGGCAGCTCACCCGTCGGCAGGCCCAGCATCCAGGCCCAGGCCATTACGTTCTCGTTCGGCGCCTTCGGCCAGCGCAGCGGGCCGACCGGCAGCACCTGCCCCTCGGCCGAGACGACCTCCGTCCGCTCGAAGGGCAGTCGCCCCTCCTGCGTCGAGCCCGGCCCGCGGGGCTTGGGGGGCTGGTTGCCGAGCGTCCACGGACTGGGCAGCCCAGCCAGGCGGCTCCCCTCCGGCGCGAGGAGGTCACCCGACGCAAGCTCCCCTGGGCTCAGTACCTCGCGCCTGATCCAGAGCATCCGCGGGTAGACGGGCTCGCCGCCATCCGGAGTGGGCACGTCGATGGTGAGCGTGGCGGGCAAGCGGTCGACCACGGCGCGGGCGATGAGGGGCTCGGAGGACCACGTCGCCCCGTGCCCGCGTCCCAGCTCCTCCTCGCGGTCCGAGAGGGCCTGCAGGCTGCGGCTGCGGTAGCCGGGGCAGAACGCTACCGAGACCGCGACGCGCCGACCGGCGAGGTCCGTCGCTTCGTTACCCAGGGCTAGCACGTTCCGGCCCGGCGCAAGGTACGGCAGGGCGCGCTGGTTGTGCTGCACGACCGCTTCGAGGGCGAGGCTGGCCTGGGGCCTTGTGAGGGTGAAGCGCGCCTGCCACGCGTAACAACCCGCGAGGTCGCGCCCCGGTGGCTGCCACGCCGCGCCGTCGCGGGAGACGTCGACGAGCAGGCCCTCCGCCTCCGGGGCCGAGATCGTGACCACGGGGTAGGGCAGCGACACCTCCACGATACCGAGGCCCGGGCGGTCCGGGTCGACGGGCTGCAGGCGGCCATCGCGCACGGCGAGGTTCTCGGTGCGGGATAAGGCCTCGAGGGCGCGCTCGTCGGTGAGGTCAGGCGCGAAGGTGAAGGTCCCGTTCGACCAGCTCTGCGCGCGGTGCTGCGCGTAGTACGGTTCGAGCAGCGGCCCGACGGCGGGGCACCAGCGGTAGTCCTTGTCGCCGCAGGAGTGCTCGGGGGTCGGCTCGGCGGCCCTCGCACCCCCTTCGACGCGGTCCCACGCCAGCGTCAGGCTCATGCCGGGGCCGAGGTCGGGCACTGGGGAGTACGCGGGCTCATCGAAGGCGATGGCGTTCCAGCCGCGCGGGCTGCCGGCGTCACTGCTGCTGCGAACGCCGCCCAGCACGCTCGCGAGGTCGTCGCCGCAGACGAGGTACGCGGGCGCGGTCCAGTCGAGCGGCCCATCCCGATGGTAGACGACGCGCCGCCCGCCGTCCAGGGCGAACGCGTCGAGGAGGCTGGGATCGGCGATGAGGTCCTCCTGCCCCGCGATGGTGTACCCTCCAGGGGCGCCCGCGTCCGGACGCCAGCAGAGGAACTTCAGGAAGACGTCCACCCAGTGCCAGCTACCACCGTAGTGGGCCTCGACGGTTGTGTGGCCGGGGGAGCTCCAGCCGCGGTACCGCCACGGCCACCCGGCCCGCTCGAAGAGCGCCGCGAGCACCGTGTGCTCCCCGCCGCAGAGGCTCCAGCCGTATACGTTGATGAGCTTGAGGGCGCCGATCGCCCCCGCCTCGCCGGGGTACGCGTGATGGTAGAGCGCGAAGCGGAGGTAGTTGTACAGCGCGATGGCGCGTTCATCATCCGTGCGGCAGTCGCGCGTGACCGAGGCGACGACCGCGTCCAGCGAGGTCGCATCGGGCGCGCGGTCGCTGGTGATCCGCAGCGGCACGGCCCGGGCCACACTCGGTAGCATCGTGGCCAACGCGAGGGCAAGCAGAGCCTGTCGACGCGGCTTCACAGGCGCGCCTCCACGGTGAGTTCGGCAACGGCGCTCAGGCCGCTGGTGAGGTCCTGCACCTCGATGCGCCAAACACCCGGTTGCGCGTTCACCGGAATGCCGAAGGGGGTGTGCGCGACGCCCTCCGCGGCTCGATGCACGCCCGAGACATCCTGTTCGGCGCCCGCTGCGTCTCGCACACTGAGGCGGACGGCCGTGACGCCGGGGATCGGTGCGCCCCGATCATCCTGGACGGTTACGGTCAACGGCACGATCGCGCCCGAGCGGAGGCGGTCCTGCTCCCCGAGGTCGATCTGCACTGCGGCGATCGGTCGTGGGCGGAAGGCGAAGATGGCGCCCCCGGCCGCGGGTAGAGACACCTGCAGCTTCGTCCGGTCGCCGACGCGGGTGTCCTCACCCGGCTCAAGGCGCCGGGAGTGGACGACATCGTAGATGACCGAGTCGGGGGGCGCTTGTACCAGGAGGTCGGTCTCTTGGATGACGCCCTCGTCGAGGTATGCCTCGCTCGTGTAGCCGTGCCGCTCGGCGAACTCGCCCCGACGGAAGCGAGCGTTCGCCACGACCGCGAAGCGCACCGGCCCAGCGTCGCGCACGGCGGCGAAGACGTCCGGGGTTGAGGCGCTGACCTCGAGGAGGTCGCTCAGCGGCGGGACTTCGGCCGGCTGCCAGGCCAGAATGGCCTCCCGGTTGGCGCGGTGCCAGTCGGCGAGGCTCTCGTTGGCATAGGGCAGTCCGTAGGCGGCGGTGTCCCGGCCGGGGAAGGTCAGTGCGGGGGAGAGGTCCTGGATGCCCCAGAGCTCATCCCCGACGAGGAGGCCCCCGGCCGTCTGGTAGGCTTCGAGCTTCGCGACGAGCTCGTCGGTGGTCGCGGCGAAGAGCGGGCAGAGCACGAGGTCGTACTGTCCCAGGCGCCCGGCCAGTACATCATCATCATCAAGCCAACCAACGCGCCCGCCGAACCGTTGGTACAGCGCCGGCAGCACGCCGTTGAGATAGTGCGTCCAGAACCAGTAGTTGTGCGGTCGGTTCGCGCGGCCGAGGAACTCGCCCGCGGTGGACACGTACAGCCCCACGCGCGATGGCGGGACCGTGCTGCCCCGCAGTAGCGTCCCGTACGGGTAGACGGTCTGCGTGAGGGACTCGCGCAGCCCCTCGGCGCAGTCCGGGTTGGCCGGCAACTCCCCGACCTCCCAGTAGCCGAGGGCGTGCACGGGCTGCGTCAGTGTCAGCCAGCCGTTGAACCGATGCTGGTCGGGGCTGCGCAGCCCCCAGCCGTCCTTCGCCCCCGCGATGCCGGCGTACCACTGGCTGAGAGTGAGGAAGACCTGGCTCGCCCCGTTCAGGCGGCGCGCGCATTCGGCCCGCTGCACCTGCGCGACGGTCTGGTACGGATCGTCCTCGTAGTGCCAGAAGCCAACCGCGTCGAAGCCTTCGAACTGCTCGTTGGAGAAGACCGGGTCCGTCCAGAGCGTCAGCCACGGCGCCCGCTCGCGGATCGTCGCCATCGACCGCCGGTTCACCTCGGCCCAACCCACCCCGTGCCGCCGGGCGAAGCGGTGGGCGGCGAGCTCGGGGAGGGTGTGCGAGTAGACGCCCGGTGAGAGTTGCGGAAGCGTCTTCCCCGGGATAGGGTACTCGGCGGTGTCCAGGTCCAGGTCCGCGAACGCCAGCCCGGTCTCGGCTCGCAGTGACTCCTCGTAGGCCGGAGTGCGCAGCATCCGGTCCGAGCCGTACTCGCTGTTGGGGATGCACCAGAGCAGATGCCGGTAGCGGCGTGCCATGTCACCGAGGGCCGCGGACTGCGCCTGAGCCATGCCGAAGTAGGGCTCGACCGCCGCGTAGCCGTCGGGTACATCGCCCTGGTAGAGCGTGACGTAGTGGGCCGAGATGAAGAGGCCCTCGCGCAGCGCTGTCGCGGCCGGAAGGTACGCGGTGTCCAGGACGCTGGCCCCCACCAGCTTCGCCAGCCGGATCTGCTCTGCCAGCTGCTCCTCGGTGCTGCCTCCGGCGTTCCAGGTGTAGGTGTGGAACCGGTCTCGCTGCAGGTACGGACCGATGGTCAGCGGCAGTTCGGCACAATCCACATCCTCGCCCGCGCGCAGCACCAGCCGCAGGGCGTACTCGCCCGGAGGTAGGCACGCCGCCGGGACCGGAATGTAGAGGGCACCGTCGGCTGCGGGCTGCACCGTGTGGCGGAACTTCAGGCCGAGCGGCTCCAGCACCCCGCTGAGCAGTCCCCCTTCGGCTGGCAGTTGCCGCACTGCGACGACCACAACGGCGTCCGTGTCCGCGCGGCTGAAGCCTAGCGGGGCGGCGTCCTCGAAGGCGGCGAGGGCGCCGGGCTGGGAGGAGGCCTCGCGGACGAGCGATGGGAAGCCCCAACCGTTGAGCTCGATGCGGTCAAGCGGGGTCAGCTGCTGCGGGCTGAAATCCGCCAGGAGCGCGGCTTCATCCGTGTCGCCGGCGTTGTAGAACGCCAGGGCGTCCGCCGGGCGCTCCGCCGATTGGCCGACGCCGGGGACGGCCCCGGTTGCCGCGCACAGTGCGGCAGTCCCGATCAGCGAGCCGAGTCTCATGCCTCTACTCCTCAGGGCCATCTACGGGTCCCCTGCGACGCTGAAGACGCTGTGCAGCGCCCCGGACGCGCCCTCGACGATCAGGTCGATGGCCTCGGGCACGAGCTTGGCCCAGTAGCGGGTGTCGACCTCGTGTCCGCCCCGCTCGAAGGCCTCGCGGATGGGGATGTAGCCGACGTACTGGGTGGTGCAATGGACGATGTAGGTCGGGTAGGTGGGTGAGGCGAGCTTGATCCGCAGGCCGCACTCCACGAACGGCTCCCCGGGCAGCCCCACGAAGGCCGCATCGCCGACCCGCAGGACCTGGACCTCGTACTCGAAGATCGGTGAGCGCTGCCGCATCAGGTGCACGCTGTAGATGCTTGCCGCCACCATCCACTCGGGATCGACGCCGGTACGCTCTTCGTCGATCCACGCGGGCTCGGGCCGGTCGGCAAGGACCTGCTGCGCGTGAGTGAGTTCGTGGGGGGGAATCTCGCGCAAGGGGATCGGGATGCGCTCCATGCGCCAGTCGAGGGTCGCGTCTTCGCTGAAAGAGAGCGTCTCGACCACTGCGCGCACGCGCTCGGCGAGGAGCGAGCCCATCCGGATGTGGTCCTCGACGTAGTCGGGGTCGAAGGGCGGCCACGGGTTGAGATTGCCGCAGGCTCCGTTGAGGACGAGGCCCACGCACTCGGCGCCGTACGCCTGCTGCAGCCCGGCGGCCAGTGCGCCGGGCCAGTCGGCGGAGACATGCGGCTTGGGGAACACGTGAACCGGGTGGCACGCGTAGTTCGCGACCACCGCGGGCACGTTGAGGGCGCTGTCCCGCACGCACAGCACACCGAGCTCGGGGTCGATCGGCCCCTCGATGTAGCGGATGTGGGTCGGCCCGAGCGGCCCGCCCTGCCAGAAGGGCGGAGGCATGGCGATGCCGCCGTCGCGGGTGACGGCCCGGCGGTTGAAGGCCAGCCGCCCTTCGATGCCGCTGCCCACGCCGATGTGCGCGGGCGCGAGGCGCTCGGTCGCCAACCGGATCGCCTCGACGGCGCGGTCCGCTGCCCAGTCGCTGTACTCGGCCTCCGCGCCGGTCACCCACTCGAACTCGGCCGACAGTGGCGGGAAGTCCGGGTCGAGCATGATGCGGCCGATGGAGGGCGCCGAGTGGCTCTGGGTCGCGTGCACCATGATCGCCTCCGGGTCCAAGCCGGTGGCCCGGGATGCCGACTCACGGATACGGGCCGTGTAGGAGGCGGTCACAATGGTGGCGTCCAGAGCCAGGAAGCAGACCTTGCGCCCGCCACGCTCCAGCACCAAGGCCTTGGCGTAGAGCGGGTCCAGACACAGCCGCGCCGGTCGATGGCGGGCGATGTCCCCTGCGAGGTGGACACCCGCGCGCGGCGTGACATCGACCTGCGCTTGGCCGGCCAACAGACGTACTGCGGACATACTCGACACCTCCGCAAACCGGGGACAGGGAGCATGGGCGCCGGCTCAGGGCTCCGAGCGCCGCAAGGCAACGCCTATCAGGGGCAGGCACCGTCTCCCCTCGGACTGGGCTGGGGAAGAAAGCCCGCGCGGGGGGACGAGTGCCTGTCCCAGCACTCCGTGGCCCAACAGGCTACGACCGGCAGCGCCCCGGTCGCTGCACCGAGGCAGTGCCCGACCCGGCAGGCGCTGCTCTCCTGGACTTCCGGGCTCCAAGGCTCCCAGACCCCTGCCGTTCACACGAAGATGCACTCCTTGGTGCGGCAGAGGACGAGGGTGCCGGGGACTTCGGGGCGGCGGCCATGCTTGATCCAGATGTCGATGCCGAACTTCAGGGCGTAGCGGACGGCCTCCTCCTGGATGACGCCGGGCCACTTGGGCAGCTCCCAGAGGTCCTGGGCGTAGATGACCTCGTACTTCCGCGCGTCGGGGAACTGGTTGGGGTCCTTGTCGTAGACGCCGTCGACGTCCGAGTACATGCAGCACTCGCGCTGGCCGAGGGCGTGGGCGAGGGCGACGGCGGTGAGGTTGCTGCCGCCGCGGCCCAGGATGGCGGCTTCGTCACGACCGGTGCGCTCGTCGTGGAAGTAGCCCTGGAAGCCGGCGACGACGGGCACGATGCCCTCGCGGATGAGCTGCGCGACGTAGGTCGCGTCGACCGCCTCGATCCCGGCGTTGCGGTACTGACGCGTGGTCAGCACGCCGGCCTCGCGCCCGGTCAGCGACATCGCCGCGTAGCCGCGCCCGCGGAGTGCCAGCGCCAAGCCGGCGTTCGAGCGCAGCTCGCCGGTCATCTGAAGACGCGCGTATTCGCGGTCATCCGGCTGATCGGTCAGGCCCTTGGCCAGCTCGTCCCACTTGTCCGTGGCCCAACCGAAGGCCGACGTGATCACCACGGGAATACGCCCCTGCGTGATCTGCGGGATGACGAAGTCGGTCGCCACCTCCGCCAGTCGCGAGGCTCGCATCTGATTGCGGCAGCGCGAGCCCGCCTTGCACTTGTCTTCCACCGAATCGCCCCAGTCGCAGGCCTGCAGCAGCTCCTGGTAGCGCTCGGGGTCGATGGCGAATTCGCCCTCCAGGGTCGTGCCGCCAAACTTGATGACCGGAATCGTCGCCATGGTTCTGACCTCCCTATTCAGCATCGGGGGTGCGCCCCCGGGGCGTTCGAGATGCCGCCGGCACTGCCGCCCGCGCGACCAGCGGGCGGAGCCGACATACTACAACGCTCGGGCCGCCGCGCGCAACGCCGGGTTGCGTTCACTCAGGAAGGAGCAGGCGAACGACGGGGCCGACCCCGGAGGGCAGGCTCTCCTCCATCATCGGCTGCGCGCGCTCGCGGTACGTGTTCCACCAGCCCCGGGCCTTGGCTTCCTCCATCGCGGAGGGCTCGAGGGCGGCGTTGGCCAGGGTGTTGGTGATTCGGACGACCAGCTCGTTGTGCCCCACCCGGACCAGCCCCGTGCTGTCCCAGGTGTATGGCGCCCAGATCAGCGGCTCGAGCGGCTGGCCGTTGAGTTCACCCTCGGCCACGTAGCGCACGTCACTCAGCGCGATCGCGGAGCGGCCGAGGGTCCAGGCCTCGTCAGCCTCGAAGAGCACCCGGTACTCCATCGTCCCGCTGAAGTGCTCCAGGCCTGGGAGCAGATCCCAGCGGCCCTCGTCGGGCAACGCGGCGCCCTCGGGGGGGACCGGCAGATCCCCCATCTCCGCCACGTCCCCGTCCCGAACGGCCCACCCGCGCAGCGGGTGTGGGAGGCCCAACGTGCCGACCACCCGCTCGCCCCCAGCGCCTTGAGGCGGGCCGTGATCGGGGGGCGCGGTCGGCGGGAGTGCGACCAGGAACACCGCCTCGTGCGGGCGCAGGCTCAGCTCGAAGCGGGTGGCCTCGGCAGCCTCGGCGTGCTCGGCCAACCGGGCGCGCGCCCCGGTCTGCGGATCCCAGGCCTCGATGCGGAGCGGCTCGCCCGACGAGATGAGAAGCCGGAGGGAGGCGTCGGCGTCCGCCTCGTTGACCACCAGGTGCACCGACCCCTGGTCGAGGACGCGCGTGAGTAGGCGCACCCCCTCGACCGGCTCAGCCAAGCCCAGATGGACGCGCGTGGCGGTCGCCCCCATGATCTCGGCGAAGGGGCCGAGGTTGTCCCGCGGCACGGTGAGCGCCACCCCCGGGGCCAGCCGCCGCCCGGCGAAGCGGCCCAGCCAGGGCCCGCCAAAGTAGGCGCCCGAGAACCCGTCGAGCTGCTGCGCCGCCCAGCGTCCCGGCGCATCGCCGAAGGCCGCGGTCAGCCGGTCCAACTCCTTGGGCAAGTCCACCACGAACGCCTCGGCCAGCAGTCGTGGAACGGCCTCCGTCGTGGGCGAGAGCGCGGGCCCGTCCACCACATGGGCCGGTCCCTCGCCCAAGAAGACGAGGCGTCCGCCCGCCTCACGGAAGCGAGCGACCTTCTCCGCCGCCGAGCGCCGAAGCAGCGGCATCTCCGGTATGATGACCAACTCGTATGCCGCGCCGGGAGTCACGAGCAACCCCTCCTCGATCTCTGCGGCGAGGAGCGCGTCTCCGCCGAGGAGGTCGAACTCCACCTGCCTCTCCTCCAGCAGGCCGCAGATCGCTTCGAAGGACGCCGGGACATCGCCTGGGCCCTCCGCCCAGAGCGCCTCGATCGGGTAGTACACCGCGACGCTTGCGGCGCTCTCTCCCGCGCGACACAGGACCGACAGGCGGCCGACGTAGGCGGCGTAGAGGTCGTAGTACTCCCACAGCGGATTGCCGGGGCCCATGTAGTCCAGCGTCCGGTACAGGAGCCCCGCCTCCGTGCGCATGGAGTACGCCATGGGGCACATCATGTTGATCCCGCGCACATACTGGTAGTCCGTGACCCATTTCATGCCGGCGAAGTCGAGCCCGAAGCCGTACACGCCGAAGGACTCCGTGAGGGTCAGCCCCGACGCCCACGGGCCTCCCGGGCCACCGGGGGCGCGCTGATGCGCGGCTGAGGCCGCGAGCAGCGGGAAGTGCAGCTTTGGCTTGTCCGGCCACACCTGCCGCCAGATGGCATCGACCCCCGGCGCGTGGAGCGTCCCGGCGGTGCGGAACAACTCGCCGAAGCCTCCGGCGAGGTGGTCGGGCAAGTTGTCCTCGCCCCCCACATGCCCGACGTGCAGCAGGCCGTGCCTCTCGCACCACGCGTTGAGCGTGTCCCAGTACGCCTCCTGATGCAGGCGGGTCCACGTGTCGAAGAAAGCGCAGCGGACCGCCGCCTGCGTCCCGCTCGGGTAGTGGCCGGCGGTGTCACCGCCTACCGCCTCGGGCGCGAAGAGGAGAGGCAGGTAGGGGCGCAAGTCATAGCCGTGGTCTGCCTCGAACGCCTCCAGCAGCCTCGGCGTCCAGGTCACCTCCTGCGTGCCTACCCGCCCGCCGACACGCGGCTCATCGGTGAACATCCCCGGCACCGTCGTCCCGAAGTGCTCGCCCACGTACTGCCGGTACCGCTCGTGGGTGACCTCGATGAAGCGGGCCACCGCCGCCGGGTCCATCGTGTCCACCGGGTAGCCCCCGGTCCGCACCACGAAGTGGATCAGCGTCCCCTCGCCGGCCGGTTCCCCCTCGCCCACAACCTGCGGCGCCTCGCCCGCCCGTAGCAGCACGGTCGCGACGAACTCGCCTTCCGGCCGCTGGGGGCCCACGGCGGCGACCAGCACCTTCCCGCGAAGCTCCGGGTGACCGGCCACGACATGCCCCTGCGCCGTGCCGCTCGGCCAGCCGCCCTCGTCGTACAGCCATGCGTACAGGCCGGCTGCCGAAGCGCGCTCGACGGCGTAGCGGACCAGCTCGAGGTACTCATCGGAGAGATACGGCGGCGATTGGCCCCGCAGGAAGTCGCGCAGGCGGAAGTTCTCCCCCATCGGATGGATGAAGAACCCGCCGCAGCCCTTCTCCGTCATCTCGGCGATGTCACGGTCGATGCGCTCGCGGGTGATCTCCCCGTTCCAGACCCAGAACATCATCGGTCGGTAGGCGGCCGGCGGGTCGGCAAACGCAGCCAGCAGCGCAGGAAACATGAGTCAGGCCTCCCTCAGCAAGTCGCGTGCCCGGTGACCGCCCCTTCGACGCCGAGCGTCCGGGGCCTGCTGGAGCGCGCGAAGGTGGCGAGACACCGCCTGCGCAATAGCGCGCCTCATGCAGGACGCGGCAGCTCAGGCGGATCTTGAGGCCCTGTTTGCGCGTGCCCGCGCGGCTCGCCGCCGACGGGCGGACGAGGCGCGGGCGCTGTTCGAGCAGCTCTTGGGGCTCGCGGAAGGGACGGACGAGGCCTGGGAGACGGTCGCGCGGGCGCACCTGGCGCTGCTCGACGACAACCGGGAGGCCGCCGAGGCGGCGCTGGCGCGTGTGGGGGAACTCCTCCCGAGCGACCCGCGGACGGCTGCGCTGGGGATGCTGGTGGCCGACCGCTGGCCGGCGGAGCTCCGCTCATGTGAGACGCACCTGGTCGCGCGCTCGCGGGCCTTCCGCGCGCTGTGCCGCTCGCTCCCCAAGCCGGGGGAGGTGGCTCTGGAACTCGGCGCGGCCTACGGGCAGGCGACGCGGGTTCTGGCGCGCCGCTGTGCGCGGGTGTACGCGGCAGAGAAGTCGGCTGCGATGGCGCGCCGCACCGAGGGCGCCACGCAGGACCTGCCGAACGTGCGGCTGATCGTGGCCGACGTGGAGGAGCCGGGGCTGATCCGCGCCCAAGCGCCGCACGCCGACCTGATCTTCGAGGACATCGGCGGCTCGACGCCCGTGCCCAAGATCTACGACATCGCCCGCCGCTACCGCGAGCTCTACTGCCCCCGGGTCCTGGTCATCCGCTCCGTGTACCTCCACGACTTCGTGGCCGACCTGGCTTCGGTCGAAGGGCGCAGGGGCTAGCGGGCGCTCCTTGCCGTGCTCCGCGACTCCCCAGCTCCCGCCGTTTTGCGTTTGACATCGGCGGCGGATTCGGTATAATGACGCTTGCTCGCCAGCGTCCCAGCGGTGGCGAGTTCTGTTTCGTGGGCCGGTAGCTCAGCTGGGAGAGCGCCTCCCTCGCACGGAGGAGGTCGGCAGTTCGAATCTGCTCCGGTCCACCATTGCACCGCCTTCCAGACCCCGGCGGCGTGCGCGCGCGCCGGGCTTTGCGTTGCGACCTGGGCCGGTAGCTCAGTTGGGAGAGCACCACGCTGGCAGCGTGGGGGTCAGGGGTTCGAATCCCCTCCGGTCCACCAACCCCTCACTCGAAGACGGGCACCCTGGGAAGGGTGCCCGTTCTGATTCCGGCACTGCGGGCAGGGAGGGTTCCGAGGATGAAGGCGCTGGCACTGGCGTTTCCGCTGCTCTGGCCATACCCACGGGACCTGGAACCGGCTCCCGACACGCGCCTGCGGCTGCCGCTGGAGGTGGTGGCGCGCGCAGAGTGCGAGGCCCCGGCGGACCTGCTGAGGCGGGAGCTGACCGCGCTCTTCGGCCCCGACGCGGTCGGCCGGGGAGGCACGACGATCCGGCTGGCCTTGACGCCGGAGGAGCTGCCGCGACCTGAGGAGTACGCGGTCGAGCCCCGAGCGCGTGGCCTCTTGCTGAGCGCCCATGACACGCAAGGGGCCTACTGGGCGGTGCACGCACTGGCGACGCGGCTCGGCGGCGCGAGGCGGGTCGACGACGGCTACAGGGCGAGCATCCCGAGGGTGCGCGACTGGCCGGACACGACCTTCCGTGCGTTCATGATCCAGGGCGCATGGACCCCCAACCTGGACGAGTACAAGCGCAACCTGGAGCTCCTCGCGCGCTTGCGGATCAGCCACTTCGCGCTCGAGTTCGGCCCGCAGGTCGTGCTCGACTTCGATCCGGAGATCGCCCGGGGCGGGCGGTTCACCAAGGCACAGGCCCGCGAGGTGATCGACTACGGCCGCAGCCTGGGCCTGGAGCCCATCGGCTACCTGAACCTCCTCGGCCACCTGGAGCGCGCCTACGAGAGGTCGCCCTACACGCAGCATGGGGGCATCGACCTCCGCAGCGAGGCGGCCTACGAGGAGTTCGTCTACCCCATCCTCTCGGAGATGCTGGAGGTCTACGGCCCGGTCGAGTACTTCCACTGTGGCATGGATGAGGCCTGGGAGCTGTTCACCTGGCTCTCGCAGGAGGGGAGTGACCCGGTCGCGCTGCTCGCACAGCACATTGAGCGGGTCAACAGCTTCTTACGGGCGCGGGGAGTGAAGCTGGTCATCTGGCACGACATGCTGATCGCGCCGGAGCTGGCGGAGCAGCTCGGAGGACCCGTAGGCCCGGCCAACGGCGGCCCTCCGCAGAACTGCGCGGCGGCGTTGGGGCTGATCCCCAAGGATGTCATTCTGGACTACTGGTTCTACGATCCGCTGGCGACCTACCCGGCTCTCGACTACCTGCGCGGGCAGGGCTTTGCGGCGTGGGCGAGCCCGTGGCAGACGCCGTTCTCGCTGGTGCGCTACGCCCAGAGCCGCCAGGCCCCGACTCTGGGCACACTGTGGACCGGCCCGCCTGGATGCTTCGCCTCGCCTACGTACAGCCCGGTGACGGCGCTGTACGCGCAGGCCACCTGGGACGGCTCCGTCGCAGCCGATGAAGTGGCGCCTGAGCCCGAGATCCGCGCGGCGGCCCAGCGGGCGACGAGCGCCGTCGTGTGGCGCCGCCGGGAGCTGACCTTCCCGGGCCGCGAGGCGCTCCTGCTGACCACAGCCCAGCCCCGGCGCGTACGGTGGCCGGGGGACGACGTCGAGCAGCACAGCGGTGTGCCGCTGGATACCTCGCAGCCGGTGCGCCTGGACCCTCTGCCGGACCTCAGCCGACCTCTGGCCGAGGGAGCCGGCGCCGCGGCGGTACTGATCCCGGGCGGGGTCCGAGTGGCCCTCGATGGGGCGAACGCCGCCCGGGGCGAGGACCAGCTCGTGCTCTATGCCGCGCCGCGCGAACGGACCGGGACGAACCTCTATGGCGCGGAAGTGAGTGTGTCCGCGAGCGGCGTGGTGCTGGAGAGCACGGGGTACGGCTCTGGCGATCACCCCATCCCGACCGGAGGGTTCGTCCTGTCGGCACACCTGGGGCCCCGGTCGGAGAAGGCTCGGCTCCTGGAGGGCCTGCGCCCGGGCGATCGCGTGTCGGTGCTCGACGCGCACGGCGAGTGGATCGGCGGCTCCGCGGCAGCGAGGCTGCTCGTCGAGCTGCCCGGCGGAGAAGCCCTGCGGATCGGCGTAGAGGATGCTCCCCGGGGCGCCGATGAGTTGGTGCTCTACCACCCCGGCTATGGGGCAGGCCGCACCGGCACGAACGAGTTCGGCGTGGAGGTGGTCGTGCGCGGTGGGGGAGTGGTGGAGGTGCGGGACAGGCTCGGCGACACGCCAATCCCGCCGGACGGGTATGTGCTTTCTGCGCATACCGGTGAGCGAGGCGAGAGTGCCGCCGCGCTGCGCGGGCTGAAGGGGGGCGACGCCCTCCGGCTGGTGCTGGAGCGTGGCGGACAGCGCCACGATCTCGCGGCGATGCTGGCCACCCGGCGCCAGGCCTACCCGATCGAGGAGAGCTGCGCCGCACTGTTCCTGGCGTTCAGCGCCGGAGCGTCCAGCTCCCCCGGCACACCCCTCGGCGAGTGGGTGGTGTCCTACGCCGACGGCATACAGGAGAGGGTTCCCGTGCGGTACGGCCGCGAGGCCTTACCGGCGGCAGGGGACGCGCTCCCCGAGCGCACGGACGACCCGGTGTGGCTCATCGATGAGCCGCCCCTGCGCTGCCTGGTGCGTGAGTGGGCGAACCCCCGACCCGACGAGCCTTTGCGCGACGTCGCCTTCGAGCCGGCTCCGGCCATCCTGGAAACGGGCGCGCAGATCGTCGCGGTCACGGCGGCGGTGCGACCGGGGGAGTGAGGTTGGCCGCCGCTACCACGGAGGCCGGCGGAAGTCCTCTTCAGAGCCCCATTCCAGGTCGGGGCTCCCGGCCTCTTCGACTCCGGCCTTGACCCAGACCCGGTGGACGTAGTCCTCGTCGTAGGGGCCGAGCTCGCCGGCGCGGCGATAGGCCTCCGCGGCGTCCTCGGGGTAGCCGTTGCGATCCAGCATCCAGGCCAGCAGATAGCGGTATGCACGGTTGCGCGGGCGGAGGATCACGGTGCGACGGAAGGTGTTGAGGGCGGCTTCCGTCTTCTCCTGTCGGAGGTGCACAATCGCGAGGCACATGTGGTAGAAGTCGTCGAGAGGGGCGCAGTCGATCGCACGGCGGTAGGAGTCCTCGGCATCCTCCCAGCGCTGCCAGCGGAAGCAGGCGTCCCCGAGGCGGTAGTGGTAGTACGCGTCATCGGGGGCCAGGCGGATTGCTTCCGCGAAGCTGGCCTCGGCGCGCTCGCGGTCGCCGAGCCGCAGGTGTGCCTCCCCCAGGCGGCAGTGGAAGTACTCGCGTAGGGAGTCGCAGCGGATGGCGCGCTCGAACGCCAGGACCGCGAGGCGCACCTTCTGCAGGCCCATCAGGAACTCGCCGAGGGCGAAGTGACACTCCGCGTTCTTGGGGTGGACCAGGAGCGCCTGCCGGTAGGCCCGGTACGCCTTGCTGGGCATCTCGGCGGCATAGTACGTGTCGGCGAGGCGGAGATGGACGCCGGCGTTGTCCTTGTCCAGCGCAACAGCGGACTCGTAGGCCCGGATGGCCTCGGTGAGGCGGAAGGCTTCAACGAAGCGATCCCCGGACCGGACGTGGGTGGCCGCCTTCTGCTGCTCCCGCCTTCGCCTTCTCCGTGCAGGCATGGCCGCCACGTCTCGTCGGTAGGGTCCGGGCGGCTACTCGTCGTCGCCGCGGTCGATGATGAGCGTTACCGGCCCGTCATTCACAAGGTCCACGTGCATGTGGGCGCCGAACTTGCCCGTCACCAGCGGCACGCCTGCCACCCGCAGGCGCGCCACGAACTGCTCGTAGAGCGGCAGCGCCGTCTCGGGGCGCGCGGCGTCGGTGAAGGACGGCCGCCGCCCCTTCCGGCAGTCGCCGTAGAGCGTGAAGTTCGGGACGACCACCAGGCCCCCGCCGATCTCGTCGAGGCACCGGTTGAGGTTGCCTGCCTCATCGGGGAAGACCCGCAGCCCGAGCACCTTCCCCGCCACCCAATCCAGCTCTCCGGGGCCGTCCGCATCGCGGAACCCCACCAGGACCACCAGGCCCGCCTCGATGCCGCCGACCGGCTCCCCGTCCACGCTGAGCGCGGCCCGGCTGACCCGCTGGACGACGACCCTCATGCGCGGGTGCCCCTTACTCCCCGGCCGTCTGCTGCAGCTGCTCAATCAGCGGGCCGAGCGCCTTCACCTTCTCAGCATACCCCGCGAAGTCGCCCTGCATACGGAGGCGCTCCGCCTCGGCGTAGAGGTCCGAGATGCGACGGCTGAGGTCCTGCACGGAGGCCCGGCCGGCCGAGGGCGGCGCTGCGGCCTCGCCGGTGTCGGAGGGCGCCGGAGCCGACTCGCCCTTCAGCAGCATTTGTACCGCCTGGGAGAGCGTCTGCCCGTAGCCGATCCCGGTGGTGGAGGCGGCGGCGACGAGGCTGAGCTTCGGGACGGGGTTGAGCTTCGATTCCAGGTAGATCGGCTCAACGTACAAGAGCTTGTCGCGGATGGGGATGACGAGCATGTGCCCGCGGATGATGTGGTTCGACTCGGACTTCAGCCGGAAGAAGTCGGCCAGCCACTCGTTCTGGCTGATCCGGGCCTCGATCTGCATCGGACCGTAGGAGAGCTCGGCCTTCGGGAAGCGGTAGACCCGCAGCTCGCCGTAATGCTCCTCATCGCAGCGCGCCGCCATCCACGCGATCATGTTCAGCTTCTCGCGGTTGATCGGCGTGAAAGGCCGCATGAGAAGGAACTCCGCCTCATCCGCGCTCGGGAGGCTCATCTGCACGTAGTAGGACTCGACCGGCCGCTCGTCGCTGGCGAGCGTCTCGTAGGGAATCGACCAGGCGTCCTCGTTCTGGAAGAACGTGATTGGGTTCTTCTGGTGGTACTGGGCGAACATGAGGCTCTGCAACTCAAAGAGGCCCCGCGGGTAGCGCACATGCCGCCGCAGGTTCTCGGGCATCCGGCTCTTATCGGCGAACAGGCTGGGGAACGCCTTCTGGTAGACCTGCAGCACCGGGTCCTTCTGGTCCCACGCATACAGGATCGTCTCGCCCGTGTAGGCGTCCACCGTAGCCTTGACCGCGTTGCGGAAGTAGTTCGGTGAGCGGTCCGTGCGCCCCAGGCCCACGCCCGTAGAGTACGGGTACCGCGTCGCGACCGTGTAGCAGTCGACGATCCAGACGATGCCCCCGTCGTGAACGACCGGGTACGGGTTCGGGTCGGTGACCAGGAAGGGCGCCAGGGCCTTGATGCGGTCGGGGACCCAGCGGTTGTAGATGATGCGGCTCTCGGGGTCGAGGTCGTAGAACAGGAGCGGCAGGTCCCAGAAGCGCGCCAAGAAGGCCAGTCGCCGCAAGGCCCGGCCCCCGAAGCCGCCCGACGAGAACGGCACGCCGGCCGGCCCATCGTAGACGGTCTTGGCGACGTCCTGCCCCTCCTTGCCGGTGGGGTAGTCGATCTCATCCACGCCGCTGCGGACGATGACGTAGTCGTCGCGGATCTCCCGCTCCTGCAGAGGGGTCGCGTCCCGGCGCGACTGGCCGCGCTCGGGGGAGGCCTGCGGCTGTTCGGGGGGCGGAGCCTGAGCGCCAGGGCCGCCCTGAGGCCCGGGCTCGCTCGGGGGCGGCGGCGCCTTGCCGTAGCCATACGGGTCGACGATCTTATCGGCCATGAAGTACAGACCGGGGCGGTCGATCACCAGGTCCGCGTTGCCCTTGGCCTCCCGCTCAGCCCGAGGCGGGACGTTGCGCAGCCAGTAGTGCGGCATCCCGCCGGCGTCCACCATGTTCACGGGAGACATGCAAACCCCATGCCCGTGAGTGTACTGGAGGTGGCGGTTGGGCCAGAGGTCGCCGACCCGGTCATAGTCGATCTGCCGCGCGGCGATGGAGACCTGACGCATCTCCCCATCGATCCGGTACCGGTCCACGTCCACCCCGGAGAACTCGTAGTACTGGCGCAGGGCTTGCTGTTGCCGGTAGGTGTCTTCCAGCGGCCGGTCGTCCCAGATGCGGATGTTCTTGATGGTCGAGGAGGCCCCCGCCAGGTCCTGCGCGGTCAGGTCGGGCCGGATGTCGTGGCGCTCGTCGATCACATCGGCAAGGCCGTAGGCGTCGAGGGTGGCGCTGATGTTGTACTCGATGTACTTAGGCTCACGCTGCAGAGCGTTGGGCCGGACTTGGGTCCGCTCCATGAGGTACGGGAAGGAGATGCCGCCCAGCACCGCCAGGAGGCCCAGGCCGACGACAAGAAACAGTGGTATCCGCAGGTTGCGCAGCCAGATGGTGGCGATCGTCAGTCCGGCGCACACGAAGCAGGCGATGATCTGCAGCGTGTAGACGGGGAGCCGGTAGTGCTCGGCCGAGTAGCCCGGCCCGCCCGGCACCGCCCCGCCGGGGGTGAACAGCAGCGTGTAGACCCCGAGCTGGTACCCGCCCGCCTTCAGTACGAAGCAAAGCGCGAGGAGGCTGAGGCAGTGGGCCTGTGCGGCCCGCGTGGCCTTCACCGTGGAGCCGTGGATGCGGATCGACTCGTTGTACAGGTGCACCAGCGTGGCGCACACGAAGCCGATGACCGCCGCGTAGAAGCCCGTCTTCCAGACATATTCGATGAACGGCATCCGGAAGACGTAGAAGCTGACCTCCTTGTGGTACAGGGCGTCGGTCTTGCCAAAGGGCACGGCGTTGGCGAAGCGGACCCACTCCAGCCAGTGGCCGCTGGCCGTGATGCCCGCCAGGATCGCGATGAGCGCCGCGAAGGCGAGCAGGACCTTGTCGATGTGCTTCTCGATCGACGCCCGCTCAGCGTCCGGCAGAAGCCGCTGGCCGATGATCTCTTCTTGCGGCAGGAGCTTGCGGGCGATTCGCAGGTTCAGGTACAGCCAGGCGAAGAAGAGCGCGCCGACGATCAGGCCCATCTGCACGCGCACGCCCCAGATCGCCTTCAGGACGGCGATCTGCCCCAGCTCATCGAACCAGAGGAAGTCGGTGTAGATCTGCAGCGCGCGGAGGACGGCGATCACAGCGGCCAGCACGGCGACGAGGACAACCAGCAGTTTAGACGAACGTGACACCTACTAACCCTCCTGGGGCCCGAGGACCGGACCGCCGGTCCCTGATTCCGGGCCCGAAGCCCCGGCGTCGTCTCCCATGGTGTTCATCAGGCGGATGAAGGTCTCCATCTCCTCCTCGCTCTCCTCTCCGCGCTCCGCCGGGCGATTGGCCCGCTCGATCACCTCTTCGTCGACGAAGATCGGCGCGCCGACGCGCAGGGCCAGGGCGATGGCGTCGCTGGGCCGCGCATCGATCTCCAGCAGGTCCATCGGCCCATCCAGATCGATGACCGCGAAGAAGGTCGTGTCCTCCAGCCGGGTGATGCGCACTTGTCGGACCGTGTGACCCGTCTCCTCAATGACCGCCCGCAGCAAGTCGTGCGTCATCGGGCGCGGGTACTTGATGTCCTGCATCTTGCTAACGATGGCCTGCGCCTCCGCGGACCCGATCCAGATCGGCAGCATCTGCTCGGTGTGCTCATCCGCCAGGAAGATCAACGCCCGGCCCTGCGGGTCCAGTCCGATCTTGTGGATGAACATCTGGATCATGCCCGATCACCTCGCCTCTCGCGGGAGTCGCTCGACCCCTCTCGCCTTGCGCTCCCTCCATAAGACGGCAAGGGCCGGGAGCCGTGGCCCCCGGCGCCAGCGTTGCGACTGTGTTCGGCGGTGGTCTGGCTGACGCCCCCCGGCGGCCTCCGGCCGTGTCGGGAGAGCAGTGGACGAATTCTAACATAGCCCCCCGGCAAAGTCAAACGCGCGCGACACGCGG
>Ga0233425_10005335_pt1 | contig 20403 bp, 19 predicted proteins | sample Watercolumn_Towu_2_FD_181712 | JGI IMG/M metagenome (GOLD analysis project Ga0233425, IMG submission 181712) | Freshwater microbial communities from Lake Towuti, South Sulawesi, Indonesia - Watercolumn_Towuti2014_140_MG | ecosystem: Environmental > Aquatic > Freshwater > Lake | place... | reverse complement strand
AATATTGTATTCCCAGATGTATTGTTTAGGGTCAATTCAGTTCCCTAAGGTGGACCTTTTCGTTATCGGATAGTCGAGAAATTGCCTGCTTTCATTTTTTCTCTTGACAGGGCCCTTTTGTTTTGGATAAAAATATACCAACCGTTCTGTTTTTTTTATTTGGAGAAAACATTGGGAACTAAAGGAAGTCAAACCCGCCAGCAGATCATCAAGGAAACCCTGCAACTCTTCACCGTCAAAGGGTATTTCAATACCTCCATCAGCGATATCTTGGAGGCTACCCGTTTGACCAAGGGAGGACTCTACGGTCATTTCCGGAGCAAAGAAGAAATCTGGTATGCCGTTTATGAAGAAGCGGCCCGGATCTGGAAGGGGATTGTCTTTAAAGACAGCCGCAAAATAACTGATCCCCTGCAGCGGATTGAACGAACCATTGAAAACGCCTTGCGGGATTATCTCGGGGGAGAGATTTTTGACGGAGGCTGTTTTTTTGCCAATATGCTGGTGGAACTCTCCGGGCAGTCCGTGACCATGAACAAGCAGGTCCTGCGCGGGTATGTCGGTTTTGCCAAGATCCTGCGTCATTGGCTGGAAGAGGCCGACAGGCAGGGGCTGGTTAAAAAAGGATTGGATTTTAAAGAGATCGCCAACTTCATCGTCATCGCCATCAATGGGGCCGTGACCCTCTATTCGGCCAACCGGGACCCCCATATCTGGAGACAGACTATTACCCAACTTCGTTTTTTTATTAATCAACTCAAGAAATAGAAAAAGGAAAATCAAAAGGAGGAGGAACAGGAATGATAACATTTAAAAAAGGGAATTTACGTATTCCCAAATGGAATCGAAAGGTTTTTGCCGTGGCCGGAGGCACCACCGCCTACAAGAAGTTCTTCCCGGAATACAAACTGGAAGAACTGGTCATGATGGCCTTTAAAAACATGTTGGAAGACAACGACCTGAAGATGTCTCCGGAAGAGGTCAAGGGTCTGATAAACTGTGCGGTTTATGGTGACTTTGCCGACCATTTTCAGGATCAATTACTCTGTGAGGCCAAGGTCCATGATTATCTCGGTTTGGATCCACTCTGGAATTTCAGCGTGAAGACCGGCGGGGCTACCGGCGGGGCCGCGGTGCTGGCCGGCGCTTTAGCCGTTGCCTCCGGATACGCCAATGTGGCCCTGGTGGCCGGCTGGGAACGGATGGACGAAGTCGATACCCGGACCGGAAATTTCTATATCTCCACGGCGGCCTGTAAGGACTTTGAAACCCGTCTGGGACGCATTTATTCATCTTATTATGCCCCCATGGCCAACCGTTTTGCCGAGGCCTTCAATGTCTCCGAAGTGACCCGGGCCAAAATCGCCGTTAAGAATCATCTTTATGCCTGTTCTTCACCGTATGCTCAGCAGCCGGGGAAGTATACGGTGGAAGAGGTCCTGGCCAGCCCCATGTCCGCCTATCCGCTGCGTTTCCTGGAATGCTGCGCCATGAGCGTAGGATCGGCGGCCGTTCTGCTCTGCGACGAAGAGACGGCCTATAAACTGACCGATCATCCTTGCGAGTTGTTTATTAGCGGGGGGACCCATACCCTTCGGGTGGCTGACCGCCGCCATATGGAAGTGCCTTTGCTGCCCAATGAAACACCGGGGATGTATGACGATCTCTATGGAAAAGCCGATGCCCGTTATCCGGGGTTCGAAAGCTTCCTGGCTTCACGCTTCGCCGCCTATCTGGTTTACCGCATGGCCGGGATTAAAGATCCTCTGGAAGAGTTCGATCTGGTGGAACTCCATGACGCCTTTACCATCAGCGACCTTCAAACCTACGGTGATGTGGGGTTAAGGCCTTACGGGCAAGAACAGGATTATGTCGAATCCGGTGATGCCTATTATATCAATCCCAATACCGGCAAACCCGGAAAGTGCCCGGCCAATCTTTCCGGCGGCCTCATCGGCACCATGCATGCCGTGGGGGCAACGGGGATCTTCCAGGCCGCCGAGTGTCTCTGGCAGCTTCAACAAAAATACGATAAGTTCCACGGTGATCCCAAAATCTGGAAGAAATGGGGTAAAACTAAACCCAGAGACTGGCAGAGCCTGCAAATTCCCAAAAAGAGCAAACAGGCCATGTGGGTTTCCCACGCCGGAGTCGGGTCGCATGTAACCGTCGGTATCTTACGCAAGAGCTGGTAAAGGAGGAATGGAAAGATGGCAAAAAAAATGAAACAAGTCAAATTCATTGGAAAGGCGACAAAAATACGGCAAACGGAGCCGAGGACGGTTATCGAGTGGCCTCGGGCCTTGACGCATATTCACACTTACGGGATGCTTTCTCCTTTTTTCCAGGGTTTGAAAGAAGGAAAACTGATGTCCACCTATTGCCCGAACAAACAATGTTCGGAAAACCGCTTGTGGGTCCCACCACGGGCTCATTGCCCGGACTGCCACACGGAAATGAAATGGAAGGCCTTGAAGAATCCGATTATAGGAACGGTCTATGCTTATGCCCAAGTAGTCTATGCCGGGATAGGTGTGGAACTTTCCACCCCCTATTGGCAGATTGACGTGGAGATTCCCGGACTAGCCACTATTCCCAAAAGTTATCTATTATATGGCAAACCTTTTATCGGGATGAAGGTTAGGGCGGAATTCCGCACGGAAGAACCGACCAACACCGTCCTGGATTACTATTGGGTGCCGGTGGAATAGAGAAGCCGAGTTGCGTGTTGCGTGTTGCGGATTTTGAAGCCTTCTTTATGACCCGTAACACGTAACTCGCAATGTTTTACAAGCCATACTTTTGCAACTTATAGCGCAAGACCCTTTCACTAATCCCCAATTGTTCAGCGGCCCGGGTCTGAATGCCGCTGTTTTCTTTCAGGGCCTCCCGGATCAGTTGTTTTTCCAATTCTTCCAACCGTTGGGGCAGCGTCAAGGGCGTGTTTATGGAAATGGCCCCACTTTCCCCCATCCCTTCTTTTAAATGAAAAGGCAGGTCCCGGCTGGTGATCAATCCGCCCCGGCAAAGGACCACGGCCCGTTCGACCACATTTTCCAATTCGCGCACATTACCCGGATAGACATAACGCAGGAGAAGGTCTCGGGCCTCTTTGGAGATTTCCAGACCAGGTTTATTATTCTGCTCAGCGAACTTGGAGAGGAAATGATCGATCAGTAGAAGGATGTCTTCACGTCGGTCCCTCAGGGGCGGCAGGAAAAGTGAGACGACATTGAGACGGAAATAGAGGTCCTGCCGGAATTTCCCCTCCTGCATAAAACCTTCCAGATCCTGGTGGGTGGCTGAAATAAGACGCACATCGACGTGGATGGTTTTATTCCCGCCGACTCTCTCGAAGCTTTTCTCCTGTATCACCCGAAGCAGTTTGGCCTGCAGGGCCGGGGAGAGGTCGCCGATCTCGTCCAGGAACAGGGTCCCGCTCTGGGCCTGTTCGAATTTACCCTGGTGCTGGAACAAGGCCCCGGTAAAGGCCCCTTTCTCATGGCCGAAAAGCTCACTCTCCAAGAGGTTTTCGGGAATGGCTGCACAATTCAGGGTTATCAAAGGGCCGGTCGAACGGGGGCTCTGATAATGAATAATTCTAGCGATCAGTCCTTTTCCGGTTCCGCTTTCGCCCCGGATCAGAACCGTCGATTGACTGGGCGCTACCCGGGCCACCAGTGAAAGGACTTCTTCCATCTTGGGACTCTGAGTGATCAGACCTTCAAAACTGAATTTTTCTTTTAAGGCCCGTCGAAGTTGACGGTTTTCCCTTGTCAGCTGAATACTGTTTTCAATTCGGTCCAGGAGTAACAGTAATTCCTCCAGGTCAATAGGTTTGTTCAAGTAATCGTAGGCTCCCAGCTTCATGGCCTCGACCGCCTTTTCCACTGTCCCGTAGGCGGTCATTAAGACGACCCAGTTTTCCGGATAAAGGGCCTTGATTTCCTTGAGCAGGGCCGTTCCATCCATGCCAGGCATTTTGTGATCGGTCAGGATGACTTCACAGACATTATCCTTCAGCCAGGACAGGGCTTGAACCCCGCCTTCCGCCGTCACGGTGGTATAGCCTTTTTTCTGCAGAAAACCTTGAAGCAGTTCCCGCTGATTCTTTTCGTCATCTACCACCAGGATGCGGATCTTCGGTGCCTCGTTCATAATCGGTTCCTTTTACTTAACCCTCCAGATAAGTTCTGGCTCCGGCAAATCGTTTTTGAAAAAAGGGACTGGAAAGGGAATCGATCCGTATCTTTTTTCCCCACCGGGGGGAATGGATGAATTTCCCTTTCCCTATATAGATGCCGACATGAGAGATCTTGTCCGGGTCTTTGGTGCTGAAAAAAACCAGGTCCCCTTTGTCCAGGTGTTTCCTTTCCACCGGCAGACCTGTTTCATATTGGGCCTGTGATGTTCGAGGCAGATTCAGGCCATTCAGTTGATAGGTAACCATGGTCAAACCACTGCAGTCAAACCCCTCTTCCCTTGAGGTGCCCCCCCAAAGATAAGGGACGCCGATGAACTTTTCCGCTGTTTTGATTAATTCTTCTCGAAGATAGCTTGTCCCATAATGTTCTATTTTGGAGGCGGCGAAATCGTCCGGTCGGATGATATAGAAATCAGCAATACTGCCTTGACTCTGAAGCAGGCCGGCCCTCTCCCGAGCCAGTTTTTCAGTGGGAAAATCTCCGAAGCGGACTTTGTAGATCCCCGGCGTAGAGACAAAAAAATAAGCCTCGATGCCTTTTTGCTTTAAGGCGTTGGCTAATCTGCGGGCATTTTCCACCTGGGTAAATGAGCCGACCTGGATCGTATAACCTAAGCGCACAAGCCTTTGCTCCCGGGATGGGGGGCGAACTTTTTCCGGGGTTGATGGCGGCAAGGCGACTGATCGTTTGGAAATGCATCCGGACAATAGAAAAAGCAACACTAGGAGGCCGAAGCCGATCGGTAAAAAAAGATTAATTTTTCGAATAAAGAGTTTCCTAGAATATGGGCCCACTTTTTTAAAAAAAGGGAGATAAATCATGAAAAGTCCTTACCCCAAAACCTCGCGTATCTTTTTTGATAAGGCCGAAACATTAAAGGGTTTCTGAATAAAACCGTCGCAGCCCATTTCGATAATTTTTGAGGCCTGCCCGTTCAAACTATAACCGCTGGAAAGGAGCGTTTTCAGATTTGGTTTTAATTCCTTCAATCGACTGAAAGTTTCTCCCCCTCCCATGACCGGCATGACCATATCAAGTATGACCAGAGCAATATCCCGCTGATGGGCTTTATACACCTCAAGGGCCTCTTCTCCGCTGGAGGCTAGGAGGACTGTATAACCTAATTTTTCGAGGATGGCTTTTCCAACCTTGAGCACCTCTTCCTGATCGTCCACCAATAGAACGGTTTCAGATCCTTTTACCAACTCAGTGGAGACCTTTATTTCAGGAATCACCGTTTTCTCCGTGGCCGGCAGGTAGATCGTAAAAGTTGCGCCCTTCCCTTTCTCGCTGTAGACATTAATATGCCCGTTATGATTTCTAACAATCCCATAGCTGGAGGCCAAACCCAGACCGGTTCCTCGGCTCATTTCTTTAGTGGTAAAGAAGGGCTCGAATAATCGTTGCTTGGTCGTTTCGTCCATACCGGTTCCGGTATCGGTTATGGATACTTTGACATAGTTCCCGGGGGGTAAAGAAGAGTACTCGGCTTGAATTTGGTCCAAATGAAAATTGCTGGTTTCCAGGTAAAGTTCTCCTCCTCCGGGCATGGCCTGCCAGGCATTGACCATGAGGTTCAAAAAGACCTGTTCAATCTGACCCTGATCCACCTCCACCTTCCAGAGGTTATCGGCCATATTCCGAAAAACCCGGATCTCTTTTTTGGTCCGGCCGAAAAGGTCTGAGGAATGGGTTAACAATTCGTTCAGATCGGTCGGTTTTACCTCATACTTCCCTCCCCGGGCGAACCCGAGAAGCTGTTTGGTCAGATCGGCCCCGTTTTGGACCTGGTTTTCAATAATTTTTAGTTTTTCATGGGCGGGATTCAGGGGATCGATGTCCAGGAGCAGGAGGGAGGTATAACCCAGAATAGTCATTAACAGATTATTGAAATCATGGGCCAGCCCGCCGGCCAAGGTCCCGATGGCCTGCATCTTTTCGGATTGCCGGAGTTGGGCCTCCAGGGTTTTTTCCCGGGTGATATCGATAACCGTTCCCGAGACCGCCGTCCGTCCGTTATAGCTCATCGTAGTCCCCAGGATCTTAACGGTTATGACTTGCCCGTCTTTTCGGATAACCCGGAAACTATATTCAATCGAAGCGATTTTTCCGGACAAGCGTTTTTCGATGTTTTCCTTGGCCATCGGCCTATCTTCCGGGTGGATTAAATCCAGAGGACTCATCTTGTCAACGAGTTCTTCGTAGGAATAGCCGTTTATTTCACAAAAACGCTGGTTGACAAACCGGAAAAATCCATCCTGAACAATATAAAAGCCCACCAGAGACGTTTCCACGACACTGCGGTACTTAAATTCCGATTCCCGGAGGGCTTCCTGGGCCCGCCGGCGTTCGGTTATATCTTCACAGCTCATGACGATTTCTCCGGTACTTAATTGTACCCCTCTGAAGTGAATTTCCTTTTTTGTTCCATCCTTGCAGGTTACGGAAAAAAACTTTTCACTTTTTTGATCGGTCCGGCCCTCTTGGTAATCCTCCTGCCAGGCGAAAAGGACCTTTTGCCGATAAATCGGATCCGGATAGGCCTTTTCATACCAGGCGGCCCCATTGGGGAGATCGTTTAGATCGTACCCAAACAGGGCCTTGAATTGGGGATTAAGGTAAGTAAAGTTTCCCCCCGGCTCCCTTAGAACCATGGCGAAGGGGGCATTATCCACCAGGGTTTGAAAGCGTTGTTTTTCTTCATCCAAGGCTCGTTCCGAACGCTTGCGATCGGTAATATCCAATAGGGTTCCGATGACCGCCGGCTTTCCTCTATAAATGGTCCGGGACCCATAAGCCTCCAGGTATCTTATCTCCTGCTGTTTGGTTCGGATTCTAAAAGTGAACTGGAGATAATTGACATCCCCGGAGATTCTTTTCTGAATACTTTCGGATACCATCGCTAAATCCTCGGGGAGGGCCATATCCTTGGGACTTTTATGATCGACTATTTCCTCAACGGTATATCCATGTATTTCGGCAAAGCGGGGATTGACATATCTAAATAGGCCGTCTTGGATCAGGTAGACACCGGCCAAGGATTTCTCCGCCAGGTCCCGGAATTTGGTTTCCGATTCCTTAAGGGCTTCTTCCCAACGCTTACGTTCGGAAATGTCTTTGACAATATGAACCACCCCGGTGATCTTGCTATTCTTATCCAGGATCGGATCCACTGAAACGAAGAGCCATTTCCCACGTTCCCCATCAAAAAATTCCGCTTCTTCATGCTGTTTCGAGCTGATCATTTTAGCCAAGGGGCAGGATGGAGGAGGGGTATCGGTCCCGTGCATTAATCTAAAACAGTAGTTGCCGACCACGCTTTGAAAGGGTAAATCTAGGAATTCAAGGGTAGCCTTGTTCACCCGGATTATCCGGAAATCCTGGTCTAAAACCATTACCGGATCGGTAATGGCATCAAAGGTGGTCTGCCACTCATCGGCAATTTGTTTTAATTTTTCTTCGGTGGCCATTTGTTGTTGCTGATCTATTTCCATTCGTTCACCTGACACCTTGGAGAATGATTCCGATTGCCCTATTGACTCATAATGCGTCATTATATCGTATAATTAAGATTTTCCATAGTGTTTTCAGCCCTTCGGGATATTTTCAAGTTTAAGGCAAGAGGCGTTATGGCCGTGCAGTAAAAAAATGCCTGAAAGCGGTAGTTGGGCCTTAAAATTTTTTTCCCAAAGGCGGCAAGCTAAAAAGGTATTTACATTCTTTTGACTACGGGTAAAATAACCTGATCCGGATCGGTGAATAATTGGAACACCCCTCGGATGGAATGGGGAGAGGAATAATATGTTCAGTTTGCCTGAAATCATTGACCTGGCTGTTCGTATCGAACAAAACGGGGCCAAAGTCTACAGAGAAGCAGGAGATTCGGTTGCCGATGCCTCTCTGGCCTCCATGCTTCTCCGGTTGAAAGAAGAGGAAGAAGACCATGAAAAATGGTTTACTTCTTTGAAAACAGGTCTGGAGAAATCGGAAGGAGATCCTCGTATGGAAGAAATGGGGCAGGCCGTTTTGCAAGGCGTCTTGGGCGATCAGGCTTTTTCCTTAGAGGAGATTGATTTTTCCAAAATAAAAGAAGTCAAGGGCCTATTAAAATTGTCGCTGGAATTTGAAAAGGATACCATACTCTTTTACCAAATGCTCGGGACCTTTCTGGAGGATGAAAAGACCCTGGACCAGCTTAAACGAATCATTGCCGAAGAAAACCGTCATGTGCAGGCCCTGGAAGGTTTTCTTCTGGAAGCACAAGAGAGAAAGGAACTATAATGAAAAAGGCTTTAATCACCGGCATCACCGGGCAGGACGGCTCGTATCTTTCCGAATTCCTACTTTCAAAAGGGTATCAGGTCCATGGACTCATCCGGCGGGCCAGCACCTTTAACACCGGCCGGATTGACCATATTTACATGGATCCCCACAATCCCAGTGCCAGACTTTTTCTGCATTACGGAGACCTCTCCGATGCCGGCCAACTGACCGAGATGATCTATAATCTCAGGCCGGATGAGGTCTATCACCTGGGGGCTCAAAGCCATGTCCGGGTCAGTTTTGACGCCCCGGAGTATACCGGGGATATTACCGGTCTGGGGTCTACGCGGCTGCTGGAAGCCATCCGCCGAAGCGGGATTAAGACCAAATATTACCAGGCCTCATCCTCGGAGCTTTTCGGTAATTCTCCGCCCCCGCAAAATGAGAAAACACCTTTCTATCCCCGAAGCCCCTATGGAGCAGCCAAGATATACGCTTATTGGATGACGGTGAATTACCGGGAAGGATATAACCTCTTTGCCTGTAACGGTATCCTTTTTAATCATGAGTCACCGCGAAGAGGGGAAACCTTTGTAACCCGGAAGATCACCCGGGCCTTGGCTAATATCCTCTCGGGAAACCAAAAAAGACTTTATGTGGGTAATCTGGAGGCCAAACGGGATTGGGGGTTTGCCCCGGAATATGTGGAGATGATGTGGCTGATGCTGCAGCAGGAAAAAGCGGATGATTATGTGGTCGGTACCGGAGAAAGCCGGTCGGTCCGTGAATTTATCACCACTGCCTTTTCCTATGCCGGGATTGATCTCGAGTGGCAGGGGTCCGGCAGGGAAACCCGGGGGATAATCAAATCCCTGGAGGGCCCGGCATCGGCCGGAAGCGGGAATCCAAAGGCTGGAATTGTCAAACCCGGTGATGTGGTCGTAGAGATAGACCCTCGTTATTTCCGGCCTACGGAAGTGGACTTCCTGTTGGCCGATATCTCCAAGGCCGAGAAACAACTGGGCTGGCATCCCCGTATTACCTTTTCCGAATTGGTCAAGATTATGGTCGATTACGATCTGAAAGTGGCCGGCCTGGAATCCAGAGGCGAGGGACTCCAAGCCTGTCTAAACAAAGGCTTCCAGTATACCGATCATTGCTATTCCTTCTCCGAAAAACTGAAAGAGGGCCAGTCATAAACAGGAAGTGTCTGCAGAAGGGATATTTGAAAAATATTGCGTTGGCCGAACCTTCTGTTCCTTTGTAAGGACAATGAAATATGGATAAGGAAAAAGTTATCGCTGACTTTTTTTCCTGGTTCAGCAACCGAGATCTCGACCGACTCCCAAACCTGCTGACCGAAGAGGTTAGCCTTTTTTTTCCTAAAGCGCAGCCTATTAAGGGGAGGGAACGTTTCTTAAAATTCCTTCGAATCCTCTTCAGGCAATATCCGCAGTTAACCTTTCACGTTCAGCGAATTATTATTCAGGAGGACCAGGCAGCCGTCCACTGGTGTAACCGGGGAATAAGCCGGGGTGGGGAGCCCTATGAAAACGAAGGCGTTTCCTGGTTTGAATTCGTTGACGGCCGGATTAATTTCATCAGCGACTTTTTTAAGGATACGGGAAAATTCTAGAGGATCGGCCAAAGGATCCTTGCCCATTAATCGACAAGTTAATGTTGGGGAAAGATGTCCCTTTCAAACACCTCCGGATTCAGGCAATTCGGCGGCAGGAGTCCTTGAAAGGCCGCTCTTAAATTGTCGGCGGCCATCATGCCCATCCGGGTCCGGGTTTCCAACGAAGCACTGCCGATGTGCGGCAGGAGGACCACATTGTTCAATGGAAGCAGATCCGGATGGATATGGGGTTCCTTTTCAAAAACATCCAGACCGGCCCCGGCAATCCTCTTATGCTTCAAGGCCTCCACCAGGGCCTGTTCATCAACCACTTCTCCCCGGGCGGTATTGATCAGAAAGGCCGTCGGTTTCATCTGGCCGAATTCCAGAGTGCTGATAAAATGAACAGTGGACGGGTTCAAGGGGACATGGACCGATACAAAATCCGCCTCCTTTAGCAAGGTCTCTTTGTCGACATAATGGGCCTTTACTTGTTCTGCAACAGCAGGATCCGTCTGCTTGGTATTATGATACAGAATACGCATGTCGAACCCCAAGGCCCGTTTGGCTACGGCCAGGCCTATTCGACCTAAACCAAAGATCCCCAGGGTTTTATGATGGACATCGGCACCGAGAAGAAGGAGCGGGGACCATTCTTTAAATTGCCCGGAACGGGCATAGCGGTCCCCTTCCACCAGTCGCCGGGATAGGGCCAGGATAAGCGCCATAGTTAGATCGGCGGTTGTATCGGTCAGGACACCGGGTGTATTAGTCACCAGAATCCCGCGGGAGGAGGCAGCCGCCAGGTCAATATTATTAAAACCTACGGCATAATTGGAGATGATTTTGAGCTGAGGTCCGGCGGCCTCCATCACCTGATCGTCAATGCGGTCGGTCAGCAGCGGTAAGAGGCCTTCCCGGCCTTTGACCATTTGAAGCATTTCATCTCGGCATAACGCCCGGTCCTTGGGATTACAAAAGAGGGTGAATTGATCCTCAAGATATTTCATAACCGTCGGTGGGAGCCTCCGAGTGACCAGGATGGACGGTTTCATGGGGGTCCTTTTTTCTAAAAGAAGGCGTTTTGAATTATTTGTAATATTCTTTAAAGGCAATCCAACTTCGGCGGACGGTTTCAGAAAAATCCGCCTTAAGCCAATCATCCAGCATGGCTTTTCTTTTTTTTACTCCATGGGCCAGGCTTCTTCCCAGAAGTCCGGTCAACTCATTTTGATAATGCTGGAGGGGGGCGAAGTGGCCTTTACGAACCGCATCAGCCGCAGCGGTCCCGGCCAGGTCCCCGGATATAAGGGCATTGCTGACCCCGGCCCCGGTTATGGGATGGCAGGTGCCGGCAGCATCACCAGCCAGGATCATGTTTCCTTTATTGACCAGGTGTAATCCCCCCACTGGAACCAGTCCACCTCCCTGCCCCAAAATCTCATCGGCAATCAAGCCTTCCTGAACCAATTCCGTTTTGAATTGATTCAGAAGGGGTTTTAATTTTTGCCGGACAGAAGGAGCGATGCCTAGACCGAGGTTGCCCTGATCCCCCTTAGGAAAGAGCCAGACATATCCTCCTGGTATAGAAGGGCGGAAATAGATTAAGGTCCGGTCGAGGGGCTTTTTAAGCCTGACCCGGTACTGGGCGGCCGAGAGAAACTCTTGTTGAGGGAGCCCCATCCAGCGACTCACTATTGAGGAAGGACCATCGGCCCCAATGATGACCCGGCAGCGAATTCGGATCATTTCTTCTTTCCCTTTGGCCATCACTTGATCGTCATCTTGAACCATGGCCTGGAGGCCTGTTTTTAAGGATGCCCCGGCCTGAACGGCCAGTTCGGCCAGAGCTTGATCGAAACGATCCCGGTTGATGATGAGTCCGGGGACAGCCGTTTCCATGACCGGCTGACCGGGAATAATAGTTTCCATGGCCCGGATTCCCTGCACCTTCAGACCGGGACGGGTTAGGTCAATATAACGATCAACGGGCAAAGGGATATATTCAGCGCAACGCACCGGCAACCCGACCTTCTCTCGCCGCTCCAGCAAAATAACGGAGCATCCGTTCTGAGCGGCTTTGATGGCCGCCGAACTTCCGGCCGGTCCGGCACCGATGACCAGAACATCACAGGTTAATTGTTGCTGATTCTTCATGGTTAAAATTGGGTTGCGGCAAACCTTTAAATACAACCTTAACTTTCAAGTTTTCCTTGTTTTTCTCTCCTTTTCTAATCTTATACTTTTTTCACACAAAATCAAATTGATTTGCTATTACAGCAATATTTGAGATAATCGTTTTTCACAAGCATGATTTGAATAACCAGCAAAAGGGGAAAGGATAATCCGACGATTCCGGTAATTATTCTAGAATGGGAGCTTGCTATGGCCGCTGAAGACCTATAGAAATTATTGACAGGGGCACCGCATCTGATATAAAGTCCCATCTTGACACCGAACGGGACCTGGTGCGACACGGTCGGGATATTTACAGGCATAAAAAAATAAAAGGAGACACGGCATGCCAAAACACATTCGGGTACTAAGTGCAATTGTTTGTCTGTTTTTTATGGTCACGGTCTTCGGTTGTGCGACCATCAATGTTACCGGGAATAATGCCAAACTGGTTCAAAGCGGAAAAGAGGGGACCAAAATAGCGGAAAAGAGGGTGTGGTATGCACTCTGGGGGCTGGTGCCCATTTCGAATAATACCACTGATGACGTAGTCCCGGCTAATTCAACCGTCAGGGTGGAAACCAAAATTACCCCTCTGGATTTCTTAATCTCAATTTTTACAGGGTTAGTCACGATTAATTGTAACACCGCCGAAGTCTATGAAGTCAAATAACTTCAAGTACGACAAGGGCTCAAGCCATAATTGTTCATGACCGGCCGCACCAGGTGAACATCCCGTTGGGCCATTGTCGATAGAAAAAGAGATAAGAATTTCCTTTTGGTCTTTTCCAGCCTCTAGGTTTTTCGGAGATCTTCGCCTTTTTGTTCCTCGGCCTTTATTTTTTCAGATTAAAGATCTTTGAGGGATTTTCGATGCCGATCTGCCGGGCTAGATCCGGCGGTAAAAGGGTCATGAATAGTTTGGTAGCCTCGGACTTCTGGGGGCCAATGGATCTAGATCCGGGGGGAACATAAAACTGGTCCGTACCAATAATAAAACGATCGGGGAATTCTTTAAGCAGTTGGAGCCATTCCGGTTTAAGGGATTGTCGATCCTCTCCAATCGGACGGGCCTCGGGGACACTCTCGGGACTCAGCTTAAAACTCATATACAGATTGGGATGTTTATTCAAAAAGCGACGGCATAGGGCCGGGGTTCGAAATCCGGTATTGCACCAGCCTACATGGGCCCAGATAATCTTGGCCTTGGGGTTGTGAGCAAGCAATCGTTCAAAGGCCGACAGGTTTCCCTTTAACATTTTGGGATTATTCCCAGACCGCTTAAGGATCCTGCGGTCCGGCAAGGGCATATCTTGGGGGATAGCTTCCATATGGATATCGATCGGCACATTATGTTCGGCTCCTATGTCCGCCAGTAAGAGTAACAAGGGGTGATCGGCGGGTACGGATTCGTAAGGATGGTCAAAAGCGAAAGAGAAATGTTCCACCGCCAGTTCTCCGAATCCAACGGCACCCCTTAAAAGCAGGTCTTCAGCGGTTTTCTTAAATTCGGCTTTTTGTTCGGGCGTCACCTGATCCGGATTGGGGGTCTGGTGGATCATGATATTCAGAGAACCTCCACCACCTAAGACAGCTATCCTGTCCGGATATTTTTCCTTGAGCGGGATGAGGGCATTAATCTCAAAACGGCCCCGGAGTCCCAAAGAAAAAGGGGGCGGCATAATAATCATCTGCCCGATACCCAGGCGATCCATTTCGTTCAGGGCAATAAAGGCCGCACTGCCGAAGTCCGACTGTTGGGCCAATCCCCCCGTAATATGATTATGGGCGTCAATGTAAGTTATTTGGGGGCTCCTTGAAGAGGTCTGGCCTTGGAGGGGCTCCTCTCCCAGATATAAAATTAAGAACAAGAAAAAGATTGTTTTAAAGATCCGTTGATTCATCTGATCTTTTTTGTCCTGTCTGCTTCAAGACCTTCTTCAATAACCCCATCCGAAGATGGGTCTGATTTTCAAAAGTTCCCAGATAAGCCTCTTTTTCTTTGTTCAATTCATAACAGGTTGTGTTTTCAATATCCAAGAGAAGGGCCGGCAGCCCACACTGCTTAAAGGCCTCCTGACGCTTGAGCTGAAAGGCATCGCAGCAGCACCCCACAAAGGATCTAACCCCGTTTTGTTTTTCTCTCTCCAGTGTTTCCACCAGGTGTTCGTAATTCTGGATGGTTATGACTTTCAGATCCAGGGATTCGGCCAGAGAGAAGGCTTCACCGATGGTGCATTGGCCGCACTTAAGACAGCCGTCCTGAGAGCGATAGTCACACTCGGGCAATTTGGCGCAATAGGGCAATAAAAGTAAATCACACTGGTTTAGAATCTCCGGCAGGGTACCATTAAAAACGGTCATCCAGTCGGCTTCTTCAAAGGAAAACCCCAGACTGGGATAGTTCATCTTATCCAAGGCCAGATGGATTGACTGTAAAAAGTCATGGGGGCTCAATCCCATAAATTCAATCCTATTTTCCTTGAAAAAAAGCTCGACTTTATTGGCCAGATCCTTAACCGCTGAATTTTTTAGGGCGGCTTCAAGATCGTACACGCCCCGCCGGGGATGCATAAAGAAATCACCTGTAATCAGGAGGTCTTTAATTTTTTCTTTTTTTAAATCCACTTTGACAGCGGTGCGGATCAGGCCGCCGTCTTCCTTATGGATCGAGCGCAGGACTTCCTGGGGCCGAAAAGGGATTCTCGAACCTTGAATCCACTCGGAAGAACGCATCTTGGGCAAACGTTGCCCGACCATTTCTTTTTCCGCCTCGGTTATCAAACCGGGTTGTAAACGAAGGCCGAGTTCCGTCTGAAAGCCCATTTCCAGGGCTTCTTTGACTTTTTCCAAAGCAGGCTGTTCCCCCATTTCTTCTTTGAGACTGGTCACCCGTTCCCGGGCCGAGGACAGTTCTTTATGATTCAGTTTTTCGGTAGGGATACGCAGGGCCTTGATCAGGTGATCGAGATGGAAGTCAATAAGCAAGGTCCCTTGAAAGAGGAAGCAATCGCCTTCAAAAGCCGCTCCGGTTCCGGAAATTTTCCGGCCCTGGATTTCGATATCATTGCGGGGCCGGAATTGGGCATCCAGGCCGAGGGACTTCAGGCCCCGGACCGCTGCCCGGCAGATGGCCCCGGTGATTTCCTCCATAGTCAGACCCAATGAAAGGGTTTTTCGGGAAGCGATTAATTCCCAACCCAACTGGCCTTCATCGAAATAAATAGCCCCCCCTCCGGTGATCCGGCGGTTGATTTCAATCCCTTCCTGGAGACAATAGTCCTGACGGATTTCTTCGGCTACGGCCTGGTGAAATCCCACCAAGGCTGCGGGCGGTGAGAAGCGTAAATAACGCAGGGTATCGGGGATCCGCTCCTCGACCCGGGCCTGCAGCAAGGCTTCGTCCCAGGCCATATTCTCAGCCCCGCTCAGAAGACCGGTGTCGATGATCCGTATCATGATTCGATTAGGGCGCAACAGTCCGTATGGTAGTGAATGGGAATCCCCTGTCCTTCAACCCTTTGGACGGTTTTTTCGCTGGGATAGGTGATGGCGTCCAGACCGGCCTGGAGGGCCAGAAGATCCGTCTTCCGGCGATGGAGCCCCAAGGGGCGTTCGCAGCCCAGAACGACCGGGGTTCGGGGAAATAATCTCCGGGCCAGGACAAACAATTCTCCCAAGGCCTCCGGAGAGGGAGGAGGAAAGGTGGCCATAGCGGTTTTCGGAATAGGCCGAAAACCGACTAGGACCAGGGTCTTTATGGGATATCCGGCAATTATTTCCAAGGCCCTTGGCTCTCCGCGGATTTGACCGAAATGAAGGCCCATGACCACATGAGGTGCTGTGGGGATGCCCCTTTCTACCAGGTATTTGAGGGAATGTTCATAGTCCGTTACCGAGGCTTGGAGATGATAGACCTGGCGGATGGTCTCCTGATCCCCGATGATATCCAGCATGGCTAAATCGATCCCGGCCTCAGCCAGGCCATCCGCTAACTGAGGGGTGACCAGACCGGTATGGACTAAAACTTTTAGCCCAAAGTCAGAGCGAATTTCCTTAATGGTTTGGATAAAATCCAATAATGGGACCTGCCCTTTTCGATCCGCTCCGCCGCTGACCAGGATGGTCCGACTTCCCTTTTGGGCCAGTCGAAAGGCTGCTTCTTTGAGGGCTTGGGGGGTGAGGGTGTCCTGCATATTTTTCAGGATGAGGCCCCCACAATGTTTACAGTTTAGCCGACATTGGCTGCCTGTGACTGAAACGGCCTGGGTCCCGCAGGTGCTTGAGGGAGTAAAAGGCAGGGTATCGATCTTTTTTAAGGAAGGGAAGAAAAATGAAATGCCTTTCTTTGAATCGTACATAAAGCCAGTATAGTAAATATAAGGACTAGGGGCAACCCATTTATTAACCTCCGCCTTGGAGTGATTGCCTTAATCGGGCGAGTGGAGATCTTTTTCCGGAGCCATTTAAGTCAAAAGTAGATTAAGACGATTGATTATTTAATAAAATCATAATTTCCGTTGCCCTTTGCCTGGTTTTCTTTTAAGATCAACTAATAATTTCTGAGTTATTACTCAATTAGTCCAATCTCACTTCTTATTTACGGGAGGAATCATATGCAAGAACAAGTATGGCATAAATTTAAGTGGCCTAAGGAAGTCCCTATTTCTCTGAGTAAATCCCCCCAACCCCTTTATCAGCTTCTGGATGATCGGGTTAAGGAAACCCCTGATCGGACCTATACGATTTTCGCCGATCATGAACAGACCTACCGCGAAATATGGGATAAGGCCAATCGGGTGGCCACTTTTTTAGTTCAAAAAGGGATTAAACCCGGTATGCGGGTGGCCCTTTTTCTCCCCAATCTTCCCCATTTCCCGGTTACCTTTTTCGGGACCTTAAAGGCAGGGGCTGTAGGTGTGACCTGCAATCCCATGTACAAGGCCAATGAACTGAACTTTCAGCTCAAAGATTCCGGGGCCGAAGCTCTTTTTGTCCTGGACCACCCGGTGATCTATCCCACGGCCCTGGAAGCTCTGAAAGGGACAAATGTGAAGACGGTAGTGGTCTGCAGTATCAAGGATTTTCTCTCGCCGATTAAGGGGTTCCTGGGAGGTCTTTTGGGGAAAATCCCTAAGGCCCCTGCCTTGGACCCACAGCATATCCCTTTTAAAGAAGTCATGAAGATCCCCCCCTCCCCGCCGTCCCTTAAAGTCGATCCGGTGGAAGACCTGGCCTTGATCCTCTATACCGGCGGAACCACCGGAGTACCCAAAGGGGCCTCCTTGACCCATAATAATATCGGCTCCAATCTGGCCATGTTGGAAGAATGGGGCTTAATCGAACAAGAAGATGGGGGTCCGGCAAAAAAATTAATCTCAATGGGCAATCAGACCTATCTCGGGGTTTTACCCTGGTATCATTCTTACGGCTTAACCCTGACTCTGCTCTCCTGTTGCGGGGGAGGATTTCGAGTGGTCTGTGTCCCCGATCCCCGGGCCGGGAATCCTCCTTTTACGGAAGTCCTTAACTTGATTCAAAAATACCAGGTAACGATCCTTCATGGGGTGCCAACCCTCTACAGTGCCATTATCAACCATCCCTTGATTAAAAATTTTAATCTCCGGTCCATTGTCTATTGCGCCTCCGGAGCCGCTCCTTTACCGGTGGAGGTGGCTAAGCGGTTTGAAGAATTGTCCGGGGCCATAGTCTTGGAAGGATACGGCTTGAGCGAAACTTCTCCGGTAACCCATACCAATCCAACCAACAAACGGGACCGCAAGTTTGGAAGTATTGGGCTCCCCCTGCCCGACACCTATGTGAAGATCGTTGACGTGGAAACCGGGACCCGAGAAATGCCCCAAGGTGAAGACGGAGAAATCGCCGTGAGCGGTCCCCAAGTGATGAAAGGTTATTGGAATCGGCCGGAAGACAATGAAGCGGTCTTTAAAATGTATGACGGCCGGAGGTATTTTCTGACCGGCGATATCGGCCATCTGGATGAAGAAGGTTTTACGGTTATTACCGATCGCAAAAAGGATATGATTATCGTTGGAGGGCTTAAGGCCTTTCCTCGGGAAGTGGAGGAAATTTTATATACCCATCCAAAGGTGGCCAATGCCGCCGTGGTCGGGATTCCTTCTTCGAAAAGCGGCGAGATCGTCAAGGCCTTTATTCAGCTCAAACCGGGCGAAACGGCAACGGAAGAGGAAATCATTCAATTCTGCCATGATAAAATGGCTGCCTATAAACGGCCTCATGTGATTGAATTCAGAGAGGCCCTGCCCATGACCCCAGTAGGCAAGATTCTGCGCCGGGTCCTTCGGGATGAAGAAAAGGAGAAAGCCAAAACCGCTTCCAGTTGAGCTGTATCACTTGGAATAATTTGGCTAGCCAAAATTAATTGATATTTTGATCTAAACAACAGCCGACCACCCCCACCCAACCCTCCCCCCTTTGAGGGGGAGGGCGAGGGAGGGGGGGAACTCAAAGAGATCGAAAAATGTTAGGGATAAATCTTGAGATGGACTTTGTAAGAAACTAAGAGACTATGGAGATTGAACAAATTCTGGTCGGACCTATGGCCGTTTTTTGTTATGTGGTGGCCTGTCCACAGACCAAGGAGGCCGTACTCATTGATCCGGCCGGAGAAGAACAGAAGATCCTTCAAGTAATAACTCAAAATAATTGGCGGCCTGTTTATCTCATCAACACCCATGGTCACCCGGACCATACCTGCGGCAATCACATTATGGTCCAACAGACAGGGGTCAAAATCATCATGCACGAGGCCGATGCCCGGCTCTTTGATAATGCCCCTGCCCGACAGATGGCCGCCCAGATGGGCTTTCGGCCTTCTCCGCCGGTTGACCGGACCGTTAAGGAAGGAGATCTTATCCAATTCGGTCAGGAGTCTCTTCAGGTCATCCATACCCCCGGCCATACGCCGGGAAGCATTTGCCTCTATGGCCAACAAAACCTGTTTACCGGGGACACCTTATTCGTCGGGGCCGTGGGAAGGACCGATTTGCCCGGCGGTTCGTTTCAAGTACTCCTAGACTCGCTTCAGCATAAGATCGCTCCCCTGCCTGAAGAGACCATCGTCTGGCCGGGGCATGACTACGGCGACCAACCCAGATCCACAGTGGGCTGGGAAAAAAAGACCAATCCGTATTTTACGGATTTTTTTTAACAGCCCGGGAGCCCCCATCGGAAGAAGGCCTGGTGTTTTGGTAAGATTCATTTCATTGGTTTTTTGGGGATTAGGATTGCTGTCTCTAACCAATTGTTCACTCAGACCTCAGATCCAGCCTTTGAGCCTTCAGGGTTTCTCTCAGAATCTAAAGCCAGGAGAAGCTGTTGAAACAGCGACGGGAGAGGTCTTATCCTTCGAATCCCTGGTCAACCGTCTTTCCAAAGTAGATGTTGTCTATGTGGGAGAGACCCATATCCGGACGGAAGACCACCGTCTGCAGTTGGACATCCTCAAGGGGATTCAGTCTCGGCATACCTCCCCGATCTTGGCCTTGGAGATGTTACCCCGAGAAGTTCAGCCCTTTCTTGATCAATACTCTCAGGGACTTATTTCGGAGAAGGATTTTCGGGAAGGTGTACAATGGGAAAAAAATTGGGGTTATCCCTTTGATCTCTACCGGGGGATCTTCCACTGGGCCAGGGCCAGGCGTTTGAAGATGGTTGGTCTGAATGCCCCGATTGAGGTGGTTAAGCACATTGCTCAAAAAGGGCTGGAGTATTTAACACCGGAAGAAAGGCAAAAAGTTGCCCTAGAATTTCATCTCGACCACTCCGAACACCGAGAGACGATTCGACGGCAATATGCCCATCATCCAAAAGGAAAAATAAAAAACTTTGAGTCTTATTATGAAGCCCAGTTGGCCTGGGAGGAAACCATGGCTGAAACACTGACTCAGACCCTCAGGGATGCTTCAGGGATCGGGCCAATCCTGGTTTTGGTCGGCAGTGGGCATATTGCCTACAAACTTGGCTTGCCCAGGCTGGTCCGGATTCGAAAAGAACACACCTTTAAAACGATTCTCTCCATCCCATCCGATTATCCTTCCCGCATTTTAGATCCGAAGCTGGCCGATTATCTTTGGATTATGGAAAAATAAATGGGAATGT